>JAABUP010001985.1_pt1 | contig 41387 bp, 50 predicted proteins | sample 5559201 | NCBI WGS metagenome assembly JAABUP01 (sample SAMN10711887, study PRJNA513373) | rock metagenome | isolation source: Antarctica rocks | place: Antarctica
CCCCCCCCCAGTAGACTGGGTCACTCACAAGATATGGAAGTTGAGCAAAAGAGCACCAAAAACTGCAAGGACAGAGACCCAGCATGCACAGCGTGCTCATACAGTAAACCCTGTGGCAAGCAATCGCATGCACTGGTTAAGTAAGCTGCAAAAGAAGCATGCTTCAGCCCTGGCAGCATCTCGGGACAAAAGCCAAATTGTCAGGAAGGATCTGGAAACAGTTGTAAAGTTTGATAACCTGCATGAAGTAGGCTTCCAGCAGGTCCTCACAAGCGCTGATGTCTTGTGCATTCACAAAGGGCAGCCCGCCCGGGGCCTGCATCTTGTCCATCACCGTCAGCAGCTCACTGATCTTCTTCACCTTGTTGCGCCACTTGCCCTTGCTCTCTTCATGCTTATGGCCCCTGTGGTGCTTCCCCTGCACACCCAGCTGGGCATCAGACCATCAAGAGGCACCGACAGAGCATAGCTCAAAGGCCGTGGTATGCTTGGAGCACACAGTTTAAGGAGCGCTGCATGTGTGGTTGGCAGCTTCAGCCGCCCAAAAGACTGTATCGGTAATGCTCAAGGCTGATGATGTTGACAGTCGCCTGTACTGCAGGCCATCTGCAACTCCCTCATGCATGTATGTTATGTCTCTGACTTTGCTGGCATGGTTCCACCTGATAGTGAAGCTGAGTGGTTTCTGCTCCAGTCACATGCCATGCGTTTATCAAGATCTGCATCTTTGTGGCTATGTTCCATCTGTTTCATGATATACCAGCATGCACATACCGGGGAATGTGACAGGTGCATCAGAGCATTGTCACAGGTGGAACATGGAACATGTCTGCAACTGAGGCTTGGTCAGATGATAGCCAGACCTGTTGAACACAGGCAGCTGCCGTGCATCAGGAGCGTGATGCTGGGTTTGTGTGCATGCAAAGACTCACGTTTTTGGTGTTTGCAAATTGAGTAGGAGGAGCAGAGGGCGCTGCACTCAGGGAGGCGTCTCTGTTTGGGGGGCTGACCAGGAGGGGGGTCTCCATGGGGGGTGCAGAGGTGGCCACCTTTAGGGATGAGCTGGATCTATGTGATCCCATACCTGTGCACACAGCACACTTCTTCTTCAGACATAGCTGTCTGTCGTGTCCAAGTACCTGCCTGTCTGTCTTTGAAACATCATCACACACGTTCATTATGCAACCACTGCAATAAGGTCAAGCAAGCACACAGCAGGGTCAAGGCTATTCAAGTGATGTTCCAAACGTGCACTCATACTGTTCTTGCACACTTTCCCAATGTTTTCATGCTATTATCCATCACATTTGCCTTAATTCAATGGCATGTAAGCAAGTGCTACAAGTTATACAAGGCTCTGCTTCACAACTTCAAAAGCCGTCAAAGCACTGCATGCTTAACCACTCCACAGATGTCACCTGCATCTCGCGAGGACAACACTCAAGTCATCCAGAATCTGACCTTGCTCATCATCCTTGTGCCGTGTTGCATCTCTGCGTGGCTGTGGCGCTTTGCCCCAGTTGTCAGCAATGTCCTCAGCAGCCTCATCAATGGTGCTGAACCTCTCCACTGCAGCCCCTCCTGACCCATCTTGCTGTTGATCGCTGGCACCAAAAGGGGTGTCCATAGCCTGTAGGTGCAGGTGCAGGTAGTCACCTCAACAACACTGTTGACAGTCTTTTCAAGGATGCTACCGCATTCAGGGTACTGCAGCTCCTGACTCATCTGGTGCTGATCGTTGGGTGATCCCTGGATGATTGCATTCACATGGTGTAGCTACAGGCTGTGACTGCAATCAGCCAGTGATACTGTCAGCACCCTGATGATAACATCACATAAAAGCTGCAGCATCAGAGCACCAGTCTCAACACATGACCATGGAGACAGCAGCAACCATTGCAGCAGCAGCAGCAGCAGCAGCAGCAGCAGCAGCAGAAGCAGCAGATCCTGGCATTGAAGAACAAACCCTTGTGCATAAGAAACCCCTACATGCATACTGACACACTTCGCAGTGACACCCTCTACGTCCAAACTGATCCCAACACCTCATCGAGCTTTGCTGAAGAGTGCAGTTTTGGGAGTTGGTCATCAGATTCATACCACTAAGGAAGACCCTTGTGTGAAGGACATACCTGGGGGGGTGGCTGAGCCTGAATGGGGGTGCTCTTCCTGATGAAGTTGGCATCCCCAGGAGAGGGGGGCCTGTTAGGTCTGGCAGGCACCTCAGTGTCACTCTCACTCTGCCCCATGAAATCCGCCGCCTCAATGGAGTCCATACTCACTGCTGAGGCGGTTGGTGAGGGTGGCTCGATGGCTCGGCGGGCCTTCTCCTCTTCTTTGGTGTTGTCTGCATCTTGACGCCGGCCTAGGTACATGTCTGCCATGTCTTGGTCATCATCCAGCATTCCTTCCAACTCCTGTGCGAAAACACGCATGTGAGAGGCTAGGTGCTCAGGGACAGTGTGCAAGCAAAATCAATCGATACACAAATAAATAAACTAATGAGTAAAACAACTTCCTGTGTTTAAAACTGATCAGGGTACTCATCAGACAACAAGTGGAAAAACAACATACACTAAGCACTCAATGTGCAAGCAGAAGCATCTTTGGCAGCTGCCAAGCATTGGTCTGCTAGATGGTGATCATGATCTACAAAATCTTCCATGTCCTTTTCTCATCAATGAAAATCACCACCACAGCATTCATATCAGATATATTTTGCTCAAAAGCTCATGTCATTCAGTCAAGCAGTATGTCAAGCTGAGTATCACAGAGTGCCAAGGTGCAAGCTTAGTGGTATCGCAAGTTAAGGTGTAAGATGAAGCGCCTGGTTGACAGGATGCATGAGCAGGTGTAGTGTACCTGCTTGAGCTCCAGGACTCGGGCCAGCATCTTGTTGAGGTTGCTCTTGCAGCTGCGCACCTTGTCCAGCTCTTGCCTGGACACCTGTACACCACAAACAGCCTCTCACACATCCCGCACAAGCGCTGCATGCACACCTGTAATGCCTCTGACTCATTACAGGGACTTCCCGCGTATCTCATCCTCAGGCCCATGTTAGATCACAAAGCATTGTCTTTTCTTTGCACAACTGCTGCCTGCAGTTCAATGTGCACCATACATGCATCCTGTGTGACTGTTCCTTCAGTCCTGCATTGTCTGTCTTGCATCCTGTCTCACTTGCTGTTTGTACAAGATGCGTCTAAGTGCTGTTTGACAAGCAAGCATCATGTTCAGCCCCATCATGCTTTCAGCCTTGACCACTCTGTCTCAGGCTTGCAGTCCCTGCAGTTATTGCGACCAAGGCTCTGGGCTGCCGCCTGGGGAGACTCCCGTCATGATCGCTGAGCAGCGTAAACTTTTCTTTTCTGTTCTTTTCTTGTGATCAAAGCAAGCCCCACCTTTTGCATGAGGGATTTGAGTGCTGGAAGGGTGGCGCGCTCAACTTGGATAGATTCTTGCTCTAGGGATCTGCAGGTGTGCGCCAAGGCAGCCTCCAAGGCGCGCAGCTCAAACGGCAATGTGCGGTCAATGGAGCTGCAGCACACCAATAGAATTCACCGTAATTATTATGATTTAATAGCATTCACCAGCAGCCAGATGTTGCCTCTGTTGCACGTATGGCAGCTTGTCACAGACTGTCTGAAGGAGCAGTCATCTGATGCACTTGCAGCAAGGACAGCTGGTCAGTGCTAGAGCTGCGCATGTGCAATGCATGATGATGTCATTGACATAAATCAAGAATGGCTGCACATTGTGCCTGCATCAAACCTGTTGCATGCTTGTAGAGAGCAGTAAGCACGACACACAATCAAGATAAATAAATGCAGCCTGGTGTAGTGCGATGTAGTGAGTTCCGCGATGCAGTATGCTGACACAACAAATTGTACACCTTGATTCACCACGCAATGAAAGCCTGAATGAAGTGCATCAATGGCAGACCAAGAGTGTATGCATTAGCCGCAGATTTGCAGCCTCTTTATGCGTATTTGAGATCAGACAATTGAGTTGCTGATCATGTGTGAGAAAAGCAGCACCAACCTTGCACCTCTTGAAGAGGTGGACTGTGTGGTGGTCAGCCGGGCTATGAGGTCACGGATGAATGGATTGCTGGGCTCTGGAAACTTGCCAACCACTAAACTTTGCCCTGGTTCCGGAGCACTCAGCACAAACACCTGTCAGGCACATGAGACCTGGATGACTCACTCATCACAGTGAAAGCAGACAGCAAAGGCGCTGTAGGAGGAGCTAGACTGAGCCTGTGGATCCAGCTGCTGCCTCAGAGCTCAACCTTGCTCATTGAAGTGATGCAGGGCTTTGACTACAAACTGCATGGTCTTGCACTATGCAGGATCACACCAAAGTTGCATGTAGTTACTATGTGCATGTAATGACAAGAGCTTGCTCACAACAAAAGCAAGAGTGCAATTAAGTCACCAGGAAATGTGTGCAGAATTGTAGCCTGTGCAGTCAAAGGTTATTAGGAGCATCAATCTGCAGCCCATTGCTGAACAAACATAGTACGAATGCAATGCATTGTATACGTCAATAACAGGGACAAGTCCTGACACTGCTGACCTGATCTGCTGAGATTATCATGCGGATGCTTTCTAGGTTCACCACTAGAGCCTTGTTGCGAATAAAAAGAGCTGTGGGGTAGGGGGTGGGAACCTGCAGCATGCCACTGTGTTGAATGCTGGTGACACGGAGTAGCGCAAGACTTGCTTCTGTGCACAACAACAGTTGACATAGTTATTGGAGCTGTGCTTACTAAGGGGTCCAAGATACGCAAGTCGCGGTAGTGAATGCCCAGCTCTGCCACCACTGCGTGCTTGTCCACCTGCAACATGCACAGAGTGCATGAAGTCTTCCTGGATCACCACTCATCCATTCAGACCACTTTCAAACAGTGTTTTCCAAATTGGCAAGCACTCCTGTCAGGCAGTCGCCAAGCATTCACCGGGTCACGCAAACTTTGACTTGCACTCACCAGTGCGTAGCTCGTCTTTCCATGTCCATCGATATGCAGCCATTCTCTAGGCTGATTTGGGTTGACATTCGGCAAAGACAGCAGGCTGTCTAGTTCATCGTCGAGGTCCTGGTCTGGGTTGTAGCCTGACAATCTAGAATATAGGCCTCTGGCAGAATCCATGTCGCCACTGGCTGATGGCGACACGACCTGTCGTTTAGACCCACCGGCAGCTCGAGCCTCCTACTTTGGCTTCAGAGCTTGGCAACTGACTGCTTTACTAATTCTTACATAGTGTTGTTAGGATCAGCATGGGCTCATGAGTTGCATGAGACACTCTATGGCCTGCCTTACGTTTTATACAGGCGTTGAAGTCACTGGGATTAACCCAGTGGGATACACTCTGCGCATGTCCTACATTTGCGCTACATGTGAGCACTGTACACATGATTGTAGCAGCAAGTGTACAGATAACATACACGCACAGATATATCCCGATCTGTATATCACGGCACATGCGCAAGTGACTGGTCAAATCGTGTTGTGAGTTCAAGATGTTACAGAATCAGTTGCCGAACATAGCCAGCAGCAAGGCTATCCGAAATGTGAATAAGCATGTTCATGTTGCAGCACATTGCTGAAAATGCTGCTCGTCTGCAGTTCATCCAAGTAGGCAAAGCTTGCATGGACGTTTCTACCAAATCGTGCTACCAAGGTGCAGTCAAGCAACGACGTCAAAACCACTAATGCAGTACTGCAGCCCATCTGCTAGAATTTGTTCCTAGGCACATCATTCAAACACAATTGGGCACATGGGTGCTTGGCAATGCCATGCGCCAATGCTGCAAAGAAAGCAAAGCTCTTATGATCATATGGCCTAGCACTCTTGATGTTCACCAGTGTCAAACTTTCCAGCTTGACCAGACCCACAATATCACGGCCAAAGGAGAACCAATCACAGCTAATGTACAAGACCTGCAAAGCCTGCATATCAAGCCATCCAGTGAAAAGTTGTACTCCCTCATTTTGGTTTGCAGAGTACGCAAGCAATCTTAGGCTAGTGAGCATGCTTAATCGTGACAAGCCGTCATTGGCCAACAAAGAAGCACCACGCACATGCACAGTAAGGTCCTGCAAGGATGTGAGTTCGTAGATTGCGTCCAAGGTCACAGTGGAGATGCTGGCGATTGTTGCATCAAAACACCTCAGGGAGGTCAACGCTGACAAGCCCAGGGGTAGTATGAAACTGGTCTGGTTGAACATCAGGAATTGTTGCATGTCCATGGCTGTGATACAGCTTTCCAGGCATGTCAACCCCTCCAAGGCATGGCAAGCTGACAACCCCTGGCTGTGTAAACCAAGTAAGCTGCTGTTTACCAAATTCAGCCGAGTAAGAGAGGTCACACAGCTGCAGCCTTTATAGCTGGTAAGCTTAGATCTAGCAAGAAACAAATAGGTGAGGTTTGGGGGCAGTGACTTGGTCTCAAAGGTGCCATCCTGCATAACGAGTGTCTGCAAAGACTTGGAGAGCTGCAGAGTTGACAGGTCAACAAGGCCATCACCAGGTGCAACTACTTCCAAAACTGTCAAATGATCAAAGGCCGCAAAAGATGGCAGGGAACCGCAGAGATAATTCTGTACAAGCACTGACCGCAAGTTATTTTAGCTACTGGACAGCATCGCCAGCAACTGTATCAGCGCTGAATTGCCGCAGTAAGCTGCCAATGACTGCACGGAAGTATGATAGCGTTGCAACCACGCCACCAGACTAGGACTGAGTGTGTCTGCCTGCTGCTGCCTGAAGACTAGATCTCGGCAGAGATCTGGGTACTTCAAAAACACTTCGTTGAACCTCTTGCACACCAGCCTCAAGCGATAAAAATTGGCTTGTTGGCTGAATATTCGCTCGGGTGAAAAACACCTCATCGCGTTTTCTTCAGGCACACCTGACACCAGAAGAGACATGATCTGAGCCCATAACTCCAGGGACAAGCCGTTGGCAAAATCCAGAGGTGCTTCGCTCCTTAGCATGAGTACAAGGACAAAAGGTGCACGTAAGGCTTTGAGCGCTTCGGCTGTGCTGAAGCAGTCACAATTCTGTAAACAGCGATTGAAAAGAGCTGGTGCATCCCGAAACGTCTATTTTAATTCAGAAATGTCATTTTAGATCACAATGGCCATGGCTTACAAGATAGAAGAAGACAAAGGTCAAATTTGGAGCACAGCTTAGAACAAATCGGAGGCTTGCAGGTGATCCCGCAGAAAGGGACCTCGTGGTGTCATTGCTCGTGGGAAAGAAAGCAGCATACTGCTGCCTGAATGGCTGGACACCAACAACTTGAGTTTATTTTTCTGCGCAACAGGACCTTAGCTCACCCAGTATAAAACAGCAGTGGCAGTTCCACAGACTGCTTGTGTGTAGCCCACATGAAAATCAACTAGACATGGAATGCAAGTCTGCCAGCGGCAGGGTTTCTGGATGCAAATGGCAAAGCAGAGGATGCAGCAAATAATTCAGCACTGGCACTGCATGCCAGAGAATGTGGATGGCAGCGTATACATGCATATGCTCCCCAGTTGCAGTATCATTGGTGCAAGTCAATGGTGAAACTAACTATAAAACTCAAAGGATGAGCCCAGAACAAGCAGACAACAAGCAGGATCAGGCCTAGAAGCTTGAGCTGTCTTAATAGTACAGTTTCACAGCAGCAACAACAACCTTAAGCATAGTACACAGATAGCCATCTGAGATGGCATATCAACCCCTCGGTCCTCAGCACACAGCACAGGGACACTGCAATCAAGCATGATACACTCTGATGGCTCTGGTTCTGGTTCTACAGATGGGACACCTGTTGAGATTAGAAGAGCATTGGTTGCACGTGCACATATGACCGCATGCTTGAAACACCATGTTGCTTCTGTTTTCCAGGCATATGACACACAGCCTTTCACTTGAATCTGCCTCCTCATTGTCGTCTTGGTCAACATTGCCACTGCCATTAGCATGTGCTGCATCTCTGTTTTCGCTGCCTGCTGCCGCATTCTGTTCCCTCTGTGCAGCTCTGCGACGGTCTGCTTCTTCCCTTCGCAGCCTACAGCAGCATCCAAAAGATGATGACGAAAACACAATTTGAGCAGGCTGATGAAGCATCTTGGTGCAAAGCACATACTGCAAATTGAAGGCACTCATGAGACTTGATCTGTGAAGCGCCATGAAGCACAACATGAGTAAAGACAGGAGATGCAAGCATGGCTTCCAAATTGTCATTGCGGGTGATGTCATGTGCTGTCACAAGGGAAGCATGACGGCTGTATCGACAGGGCAGAGAAATGCTAATTACATTGCGTCCTCCAATTCCGCCACATCCATACTGAAAATTTCAAACGAAACTTGAATCGAAACATAAATCGTTTTTAAATTTCATCTAAGAGCTAGATGATGACATGAGCTGTACCTGATCCGCACATCTCTCCATTTGGACCAGCCAAACATCAAAAGCTTTGTGCTGAAAATAGCCAGCCCAATACCACCAAAGGCTATTGCAGAATATCTAAAAGTTACTGATTCTGAACGGTATGACTCGATGATGTCCTTGAGAGGCAGCTTGCTGATAATGAATGGGCCGCCGTCTGCAGGCCGCTGTATGGCCAAATTCCGGTGGTCGCTGGGGTCCTGCTGATGCAAGAAATGGATGTAGTGAGTTATTGCAGAGCACAGGCAGAATGGCAGACAAGCAAAGGATTTGCTCTGCAACTGTCCTTAGTCAAATCACTGACATGCCAACATATCATGTTAAGTCGTCTGAGGCGTAGATGTTAATGAGAAACTCATTCTCACGGTCGATACTTCCTAAACAACCGGGTGATGCTGAAGCACTATGGTATGAACCAGCGTATGCATTTTGCCAGTGTGGGTGTGTGAGCAAAGACCTCAGTGTGCAAAGTATGCAAATGTATGAGCAGGATGCAAAAGGCCAGAAGTAAACCGCTGGGTTGGTGTTGACAACTTCTCCAATGGCTGTGAGGCAGGTGCCGACGGCAAGGGCCTTCTCCTGTTTGTTGTGCCCCAAAACTTTGTAGCCTTGCAAAGTGTCCATACTTCTCAACACCAGACCACTGACCCCGCTAGTATCACGCCCAGAGTCTGCAGCTACATATACATCTCCTGCAGAAACACACACGTTTATTCGCAAAACATAGAAGAAGTCTAGCCAGCAAGCCAGCTGCACACAGCTCTGAGGAGTGTTCTGTGCAAGGGTCCCTCTAGACAGTCAGCAAATCAGCAATATATATGCACACCAAAATCTGTGTCTGCCTGCTAGCTGCTCTATGTCCTTGTCTTTCAATAATCTGCTACATATGCGAATCTCTTGAGGAACTGTGTCTGTTGAACACTTTGATGACTGGACTGCAACTGCCCTGAAGAGTATTTATCCACTGCACTCAAAATGCGTCATGTTGTGGCTGCACCAGGTATGCAATGAAAATGTTGCTGACAATGTGCAAACAAGCATGCCTGAATGTAGCAGTGCCGAAGCCAGACCTACTATTGTCATAGGCAGCTCATCAGCACTGGCGCCTCCAAGCACTCTGAGAGGAGGTGACCGCCCATCTTTCAAGGCCCAGGCCGTTTCTGAACTGAGGTGCCGCACCACTTTTTCATGTGACTCCCATATGCCCTGGCTGTTTTTGAGACTGCTGTGCTCCGTCTCCTTGATCTGCTTGTTGCAAATGCACATCGTATGGACACACCTTACGACAGCAGTCAAGTAATAGGCAAGAGAGCAGCATGATGCAGCAGCTAGGTACCCACTTCTGTGATGACTGCCTTCTGTTTGGAAAGCTCACACTTGACTGGGTTGTCTGTGTAAGCCTTGCCGCTGACGGCCACCAGCAGTGGCAACAGAGGAAGCAGCTCCTTGAGGTCTGAACATATGGTGCAGCGGTGGTCAGCGATACAGCAAAGAAAGGCGTTGCATCACTGACTGGTCGCAAACTGACCTGAAAGGTGGGTGACAGCCTTGGCTGACTGTACTTGTTGGGCTTTCTGATCGTTTACCAACGACAAAACAAAGCATCCACAGCTGAGCGCGCAGGAAGCAACACCCGTCCATGTGGCCACAGACACGTCGGGCATCTTTGCAAGTAGGACTTCTAGCTAATAATAAGAGTCTGTTTCAGATAGGCAAAGCTGATAGGCACATAGGTGTAGACCTATGAGCTGTGCACAAGTACCGCATCTGATCTTGCCGTGCGAACTGTGGTGGCGACCTCGTGACGAGCGCGCCGGATGGTCACAAATCAACTGCGTTCTCCGCATGTGCATCAGCAAAGGCTGGAGAAACCGGTCAGATATGGCTTGGACAGGTCAAAGCTGTGTGTTGAGTTGAGTTGACCTCCCTCGTTGACCAGACCGCTTTTGTGTGTTCATTGTCTTCTTCTTTGCAGCAAGTTGCAGCTTGCACGGGCAAAGGCAGGTACTAGCGCTGCTGGCTCAGTCGAATATATTGAGCACGCTGGACAGATTTCTCGTGCTTTCACGGCAGCCGAACGGGCTGTATGTCAGCCCACATATGATCGGCCACTTTCGGGTGGTACGAACTCACCCTCCGCTTGCAAACAAGTCATTAGTGCAGCGGGCGAAAGGACCGCTTGCAAATCAGTGCAGGTGCGCGCATAAGACGGCGGTGGCTGTGTTCGAGGACGCACTGCAGCAGCAGTCGTGAACTGTACGTAGTAATCTGGACCTGGCTGCAGGGTCACGCGCCGTGTGCCGCACGCGGTAAAAGAGGGCAGCGCCAAAGGAAATTTCGACGCTAGCAAGCCTCAGGTGCGTCAGCACTGCGGGCTGGTCCGAGCTGTTGCAACAGCGCAAGCTTGTCTTCAACGTTGACTCCTGAGTACAGCAGGACGAGTTGGTGCTGGTGGAACACGCAAAAGAAGACGGGGGCTTTGTCCAGATCGTGTATCGAAATGGTGGCCTGGTCGATGCCGGCGCCCTGGAATCGTTATGCGACAAGGTGCCAAGGCGCATGCCATCTGCTCAGCCAGGCTTAAACTCACGCAGGACAGGCTAAAGCCAGTACTGACTCCGTTAAGACTTGCAGGTCGGCTGGCCTCGGCGACCTATAAGCAAGGTGCAGACTGCCCTAGCCAATAGTTTCTTGACTAGCGGTCTTTATCTCAGGCAGCAACCGTCAGACAAGTCAGAAAAGTCAGACAAACTAATTGGTCTGGCACGCGCCACCAGTGACCATGTTTTCAATGCAACAATCTGGGATGTGCTGGTGGATCCTGCATATCAGGTCAGCACTCCTGACGGCGACAGTAAGAAGATTAATCAACACATATAGTGTGTCTTTAGCTCAAAGCCAGCCAGCTGAGTTGCATTGCAGGGTCAAGGTCTTGGCAAGGCACTAGTTGAGCAGATGGTGCGCACCTTGCTGCAGAGGGACATCACCAACATCACCTTATTTGCTGATGCAAATGGTATGCTTTTTCTTGGCACTTCTCCAAGGCTTTGCAAAGCTGTGATGCAGTCATCAGTTATTGCAACATATATATTCACTTTGATGATGCAGTGGTGGAGTTCTACCAACAGCTTGGATTTGAGGCAGAGCCAGAGGGTATTAGGTATGGTGTTGTTTTCCAGATGCTATCTTGCACTGCAACTCACAGGTGCAACATAGATGTTGACATGTTGTTGCTTTGCATGATTGTCAAACCCGGATTGGTAAACCGTATAGAGCTGCGCAAGACAGACCGCGTTGGAAAGACAAGACTTGTCCCGCACGTACCTAGCTCATCATGAGCTGGAAAGCATTGTTTTTATTATGTTGTGCAGGGGCATGTTTTGGTACCCACACCTATGACCCTGAGGGCTGCTACATGTGCTGCACATCATTTCTCAGCTGACGTTGTGATAGAAGCTGTTCAGACACACTGCCACACAGACATGCTCAGTCAACCAACAGTCCGTGGCAACAGTCTCAAAGTTGTCCAGACAGAGCATGTCTCTGGGTCTTTCCAGCAGTTTGACCTACGTTACCAAAGTTGCCCTTCTAGACTGGATCTGGCTCCATTGCCACAATTCTGCTGGCACTGTGGCAGTGCTGTATTGGTGCAGAATTGACCGTTTTGGAGTTTTTGCCTCTGACCTAAACACTTGTGTGTTGCAGGACTGACAGTTTTGAACATTTTGCCTCTGACAAGTATTGGTGTGGCAGTGATGACACAATGTATGGCCCAATGCAGCATTTTAAATGCATGAGTGTGAGTGCATGCATGTCAACAGTGATGTCAACAGTGAACGTTCACAACTACTTCATGTAAACCCTATAGGTCTGCAAGGTTGCAATGGCACAGCACTGCTTGTGCCTCGCTGTTACAACCAATTGGATTCCTTTTGTTACAGAGGCCGTGTTCACATACGTGAATTGTGCATCCAGATGTGAAAGCAGGTCAGCGCAAGACGCTGTTCACAAATGTTCTGCAGTGTTTTCTATGAAACAGAGTGATGAGAAATTGCTGGCAAGCAGAACAAGCAAAAATGCATACACATGCAGCGTGAACACGCTGTGCCTGAAAATCTTGTACATGCGAAAAGCTTGTCAACCACAGAATCTGCTTCACTGTGGGGTGCTGTGTACACAAGAGCCTTGGGTGTGATGTAATGTACACATACAGTCATATCTTATCATATTAAACACAGTCACAAGGAGGATTGGGGTGCTTGGGGGCTGATGAGGTGGCGTGACCAGGTGGCAGTGACAGGGTCCAGCTTGAGCTCCACAGTCGGCCAGTACCTCAGGTCCAGCTTGATGCTCAGCACCTGCACTCACAAGAACTCTCTCGCTATCTCATATTGAAGATTTCATGCCATGCTGCGCGCTGGGCAGCCAAGTGCATATTCTGGAAATGCTTTGAAGAGGCTGTGGGCATGATGTTGAGGACTTGCTCTGAAGTTGCTGGCAGCAAAGTTGGAAGGAATGCCAGAGCAACTGCACATGTCAAGACAAGCCTGGTCTAACATGATGGCACCAAAAAGTAAGAAATAAAGCCCAGCCACATGAAATGCATTGCGATGTGACTCACAGCACACAGGATCACAGTGTGGAGGATGAGCACTACAAGCTCAATCACACTCACTGTGATTGACAGCAGACAGCTACAAGCAAAGCTGACCTTGGTCTTGGTGGTTTCCAGCTGGCACAGCTTGAGGCGGGCAAAGCTCTTGTCAGGCAGAGTCTTCACAATGGCCACAAAGGCATCCAGGTCCGGCACTGGCTGCCCATTGAGCTGGGTGAGCCAGTGCAGGGCGTACAGGCTGTACCTGTGGGCTGGGGAGCCATGGTGCCACCGAGAGACATACACCCCCGCCTCTGCCGGGGCAAACCCAAGTTCCCTCACCGGCCTGTGAGGCGCCTGCAACCATGGACTGATGCGTCAAACCAGCAGAAAATTGTCCATTCTTCTGTCAAAATGGGTCTAAGCTCTCTTGATGAAGTGTTTGGAGAGCACACTGCAGCTGGAGCAAATCACAGCTGTGACGCTGGAGAAGGGGTTTCTGCTTGAGCAGGAGGCTGAGTAACTGGCATGCTATGTGTATACGAAAGTCAGCTGGGATTTGAGGGACACCTGTGCTAGCATGTGAGACGCTTGCATGTCCAGGTGAAAAGGTCGTGTGTGTCATCAAAGCATCCCGGTGCTTCAGTGCTCTCAGAATGCCATCGTCATACTATTATTGGTGTTGTGTTGGCAGACCTGGAACATGGCCCCGCACCAGTGGATCAGGCGGCAGGTGCCCAGCCCATCTTCCCGCCCCAGCTGCACCCTCACCTCCTCCACCCGGGGGGCCCTAAAGATTGTCAGTGCCACCTGGGGCATCTCCAGACAGCCCTCCTGTGTCTCTGCAGGCCCTGGTTGGGGGTCTAGCCCAGGGCTGCTTGACCTTGCTGCCTTGATCAGCATGGCTGGCTGCTGCTGACCACATTCAACTTTATTATCCTCTTCAACAGTGCCTGCTTTGCCTGCTGAGCCTGACAAATCACTTTGAGACATTCCAGAGGTCGAAATGACGGCAGCAATGGGTAGCTTTGGTGAGGGGTCCTCTTGGGGTACAGTGAGATTCAGAGAGGGGTCGGGTGTGGCGTTGAGGCTGCAGGCTGCTACAATGCCTTCAACATGGCCGTAGCTGGTGACAGGCTGGCCATTGACTGCCAGCACGAGGTCACCATCCTTCAGAATTTTGGCAGCATGTGAGTGTGCGACACAGCCTCGCACCCGCAACACCTGCATACACAGTCAAACTGAGATGCCTGCTTGTGCATATAAAGCCGTTAATCAGCAGCGCAATGAGCAGATCTGGCAGTCAAACAGAAGCTGTCCTGTCAGGTGCAATCAGTAGTTGCATAGACGCAGAAACCTGGGAAGGCACTGAGAAACGTTCAAGCACATTTTGTCTCTTTGAGCAGCCCAGCTATCCATAAAGTTGACAAGCAAGCTGTGAGTGTGAGTTAGCTCCTTTGACCTGCGTCTTTTGGCTTGAAAAGCAACAGGAAAAACATGAAAATGTCAACATGCTGCAAGCCGGTGGCAACTGGTGAAATTAGGGGTGAATCAGGGGTCAAGGCTGTACATACCTGACGCAAGGGCAAGACATATGTTCAATGGATGGATGGATGAATGCACATGTAACTGAATCACTGAATGCATGCATGAATGACTGATCAGGCTTAGAGACCTGGCGGCGGTGGGGGTCAAAGCGAGCTAGACGGGCGACCCAGGAGGGGGCCAGCCCATGCTGTGCTGCCTTGCTCAGGATCAAGGGCTCCAGCTCAGCATCCAGAGTCCCCACTGTCAGCTGGCATGTAGCTGCACCACCTGACTCTGCCTTTGCACCTTGCTCTAGCATGTTACGCACCTATGTGCAAATCAGGCAGTCAGTCATGCCTGGTACTATCTCTAGCACGATGTGCAACATGTTGGTGACCTGGAGCTTTTGAGAGCTCAGCACCAGCATGTGCTTGTCATGGATATGGTATGCCAGCATATGTAGGACCACAGAGTTCAGACAGATCTGCGCTTTTACAGAAGTCTCGTGGAAATGTGTGACAGCTGACAACAACACAGACATTAACCTTCTTTGAGTTGAGCAGCGTGACACTGAGTGTGAAGTCACCTGATTGAGCCAAGGCTTAATGACAGCGACAGAGATGCCTCGGCAGTATTCCTCTATATCCTCAGTCCCGGACTGCTCATTGTAGTTGGCGTACAGAGCCGTCATGTGGCCTTCTGAGGTGGTCAGCACACCAGAGAAGGTGTCACCAAAGTCATGGTCAAGCTCTATGACCTGCAGCCCATGTGGCAGCTCTAACAATAATAATAAGAATGATACTAATGATAATGATAAGAATGATGATGATAATAATAATAACGATGATGATAATTAAGATGCTTTCCAGCTCATGATGAGCTAGGTAGGTGCAGGGCGAGTCTTGTCTCTCCAGAGCAGCCTGAACAATGTCAATCCAGAGTATGTGCAGGCGCCCTGCTATGCCTCATGCACACAGCTGAGCATTATCAGTAACAAACTCAGTGCATGCTGGACTCTCAAAGCTGCTGTTACATATTTCCATGACGCTCTGCAGCAGAGGTAAAGCAAAACATTCTTGACCCAAAGAAAAGCACAAAAATCCCCTGCGGGCTGCCATCTTAGGAGGCTCTCATTATGACCGCTGAAAAGCACAAACTTTTTTTTGTGTATTTTACAAAAACCCCCAAAAGGCAAACTACAAAAGCAGCCTTGTGAAAGAGGAGTCAGAGGGGCAGCAAAGGGGTGACCTCTTCGTGAACTGGTCTGAAGCGTGGCACGCTGGGCACACCAGCCTTGAGGGCATGACTGGCACTGGTCACTCTGCTGCTGCGTCTCATGAGGCGCAGCTCCTGAGTGAGGCCGCACAGCTGCACCCCCTCCCCCTTCTTCACCCCTGCTTCACTCAGCTGAATCGCCCGCACCTCCTGTTGTGCCTGTCACATGCATGGGTGATTTGAGGCAGCGCTGTGCTGCTGTTGTAATAGTAACATTGCTTTCCAGCTCATGATGAGCTAGGTACGTGCAGGACAAGTCTTGTCTTTCCAAAGCAGTCTGTCTTGCGCATCTCGAAGAGGTGTGCTGCTGTGTGGCATGCAAGGGGTGTCTGAGGCAGTGCTGTGCTGCGGTGTTACATGTGCAGCTGCTTGCATGCCCTCTTTTACATTGCTGCTGTGCCTCTGTCGGTAACAGGTTGACCCACCAGCTGCAGTGCTCACACGCGTTGTGATCTGTAGTGTGATGTTTGCTAGCTTGCTTTGGGACACCTTTTTGCAGTGCTGCACTAGTGTGTAACGAGACTGGCTGTGTAGCAGCCTGCATGTAGACTGCAACAGGCACAGTACTGCCAGCGTGAGGCTGATACTCTGAAGGTGATACAGTGTATGCTAAGGCACAGCCAAGCTTGGTTGCTGTGTCTCTTTCATGATGACAAAAGCTGGCATCAGGCAAAGCATCAATTGCAGAGATATTCAGTGAGAGACACTAGTGTCGAGTCAATGATGTTGGGTGGTCACTTGTACTGCATGGGCTGGTGTGTGTTACTTGCGATTTGTGTTGAAAAAAGAAGAAAATGCCTTAAACATCACGTGGCAAGGCAGTCTGATGTCAATGATCTGAAAACACATTCCGCCACTTATGAACGATGGCAGCTCTGATCTGATGTTGCTCATCAACAGAACCGCCAACATCAAGCTGCGTTCCAGCTGGGTGCGCAAACACACACACACACACACACACACACACACACAGAGACACAGCAAAGCCTTGAGTTCTTGGCTGACCTGGTGAGACAGCCGTGTGGGGTCATAAGAGATGATGGCAAAGTTGTGGAGGGGGTGCAAGAACCTGACACGCCCCGGCAGCTCATCAGGGTAGGCCCCAAAGGACAGGGTGATGTTGCCCCCGCCCACAGGCAGCGTGCTGCGGTCCACCAACACCAGACCCAGCTTGTCACTGGCATGCACAATCACTCCGTTGCCTGCACTCAGCAGAGAGTGAGACGGTTTCAGCGCCTATGTAGCAACAGCACCCTCAGAAGGTGGGTTGCAAAATACCATGATGGTAATGATGCTGCCGTGAACAGGCGCTGTGAAACCATTCATGCTGCTTCTAACCGCAAGAGACCTTAAACGGCATAGATCATTGCAAAGTATTAGAAATATCACAAATTGCTTAGCCAATAGGCATCAGGTGCATGCGACGCAAATCAGCTCTCCAAGTGTGTCTACGCATTTCAGCATTGCTAGACTTGAAGCCAAAAAAAATCGAAGGGTTGCATCCATTTCTAATCCAGACGACTGACCTTCAAAGCTCTTAGCATGAACACCATCCATGAGGGCGACATGGGGAATCTCAACCTCAACTAGTACCAGGCTCTGCCGTAGTAGCTGGTCCAATGCCACATCAGCATCTGCTTCTTCAGTCACAGAGGCAGCTGCTTCGGCAGCCGCTGAGTCTTCTTCAGTCTGGCTGTCAGAAGTCAGGGCTTGTGGCTGAGCAGCCCCTGAGGCTTCTAGGGTGGGTTCAGGGAGGGTGGGTTCAGGGGCGCAAACTAGACAGCTTGTCCAATACCCAGAAGCATTGTCCCTCGTCCACATCTTTGGTTGGCCATACCTGCGCACAGAAGGAAAAGTCTTGACCACACGCACACAGTGCTGAATGCTTTTCAAAGGCTGGTGGATTGCACCAGAGGTCAAGAGATGTGCTGCCTCAGTGACATCCCTAAGAGCAAAGGGGCGGCAGAAACTCTGCCTGACCAGTACTGGACACAGTATGCCTTCCAGAAGACACTGCATGCAGTTGCAAAGTGTGTCTTGAGCACTGTGACAGACCAGTGTCGTCAGGGCTAACAAAACAGCAGCTGGAAAAGGGCGGGAGGTACGGCCTAAGCTGCATGGCTCTGAAGCAGTTCACTGTGACCAAATCACAATCACCAACTGCAACTCAGTCAGGCAAGGCTTTTGCAGTCGTCGGGGCCAGCTAGGCCATGTGACTAATATGCACAGCCCTTCACGAAACCCAAAAGAGACAAAGAATGACCCAGCCAAACACAGTCAACTCACCATGTATGGTCCAGATGCAGAACAGCATTCTTCCTCCTGTGGCGGTCAGTGACAGTGAAATACTGCAGTGTGGGCCGGGACCCAGAGGCCAGACTCCCCAGCACCCCAGCAAAAGAGCCCAGATCTGGGGTTGGGAGCCCAGCCAGGGAGGTCAGGATGGAATGCTTGGGGACCCCAGCTTGACCCATGAGGTAGCCCGCCTCTGCTAGGTAGACCTGCCCCACTGCAAGGCGGCTGTTGCGCGCTTGCTGGTAGCTGAGACTGTGGATGATGGATCCTGATGCCTCCAGGAAGCAGGCTGGCGTGATTGCATGCAGGTCTTGCACCTGAACCGGGTTGTGTTTATTTCATTCATTTCGTTTTGTACCTTACAGTCTGGGGTGTGGAGCCAGTTGTGACTCATCACACATCCTGGCTTGAAAGCACAGGTGTATGGGGTGTGCGACAAAACCAAGCTGTTTGGGTTGACCTCAGAATGAGCACATCATGCAGCACATGGTCAGGCAACACATTCTGATTGTTCTGAAACATGAGCTTGCACTTTTGCCAACTTCATTGTAATGAACTAGTGTCACATTGGTTCACACTCCACATGTAGTAGCATGATGAGCTTGCACTTCTGGTAGCTTCATTGCGGTGTAGTAGCGTCATGGTTTCACACTCTGCATATACTAGCATTGCTGTCATGATGCGCCATGTGATATACCAAACTCTGCAGCACGCTACATGTTTAGCTGCTCGCCCAACATGCTTCAATCCAACCGCCCACCTGGGGCACAGTAGCAAGCCAGGACAGGAAGGCAAACCTTGATTGTGGCTTGCAAGGGTTGGCCCCCTCTTTCCACATTCAGCGTGACTGTTGCGCCCACAGAGGAGTCCAGTGTGTCCTCCAGGGCCAGGAAGTGGGTCACGACCTTGCCCTCTACTCGAGTGATGACATCTCCAGGTTCCAGCAGGCCTTCTGCAAAGCTGCCTGGCACAATGCTGTCAACTACCAGCATGCCGGTGCTTGCGCTGTTGGCTGCGCCTGCATAGTACAGCATAGCATAGCACAGCACAGCATAGCATAGCATAGCATAGCATAGCATAGCATAGCATAGCATAGCATAGCAAGCGCTGTTATTTGTTCCTTTTGAGGGCGTGACAGTTGAAATTGATGATGTGGAGCTCAGGCTGAGGCCTCACTTTTGTGGGGAGGGTTAGCTCTCAGACCAAGCACAGAAAACAATTGTGTGCATTTGGCACATGCTGTCAGAACTCCCTGCTACCTCATGATGCAGCATGCTGGCGGATGCCTGATGGTCTGACTCTGCCCTTGTGCAGTGCAAGCTGTAAAGATTGTGCCAAACTGTGACGCTCAAGGCCCTCATAGTGTCACCAAGCACATGCTGCCATTGTCATTGTCACTCATTCCTGTCTGTGATAATACTAGCTACTCAAGCAACGCAATACGCCTGTCTGTTAGCTGCAGCTAGGTGCAAAATAGGAAACCAGGATTTTCTGCCCACACACACAGGGTATTGCATGTCATTTCACCTAGTGTCCACAACAAGCATTCACACCTGGCGCTGATACGTCAGCAGTCTCTTCAGCGAGGGCCGCCCGCACTTCTGCTTCAGTTTCACGGTTCAGGCCAAGGCGACGCGCCTCATCAAAGCCTTTGAAGAGGAAGGTGGTTTGCAGGTCCCCCCTGGGGAGGTGGCAAGAGCCCCATTGCCAATTGGGCCCGGCCCCTGTGCCTTCCTACAGCGAGCACAACCCTAAGCAGCGCAAGACATCATGCAAGATGGCCAGAATCTGCAGCACGACAATTCTGAAAACTTCAGCTGCAAAAAAATCTGCAGTCAGGGCTTCCTGCAGACAAGGGAAGTTCACGCATTGCCTTCAGCAACATGTGTGCCAAGAAACCAACGTGTCAGCATCTTACTATTGTCAGCAAGCTTGCACTTGAGATCACTCACTCAATGGATGATTATGTCACTGAATGCACAAAGCCTTCCCCAAAACAGCGCAGAGGTGGATCCTTATGCAGGCTGACGATATAGCAATGGGGTGATTCTCAGCATCTCAGCGATGCGGTTTTGTAAGTAAACAGTGCTGTTCTTTCATGCGGTCTCACACACAGTGCCAAACCAAGGTTGCAAAACATTCATGCAGAAGGTTCAGATGTTTCTGACGGTTTGGGCATATTGGTGGCTTGATCTCATCTGTCAGTTCTGTTGAGGCCAAGACCAGCAGCAGTGTCGGCTGTACACTTCACAGCTTGCAACAGACAGGTGGCATTTCCAGTAAGCCCTGTGAATGTTTAGAGCAGAGTACACGTGGTTTGCATGACAGTTTCACAGGTACTGTTTATCCAAGTGAAACTGGTACAATCGTTGATACGCATGTGAAGCACCTGAAAGTCTTCTAGATGAATCATCTGTGGCTATGTTGTGTTGATCAATATCGTAGTAACTTCAGTGAGAATGAGTAGTTTGCCAGCCTAGCATTGAGATTTGAAAGGCTCGGCTGACTAGGATACTTGGGACAAGTGACCAATTGTGGGGTATCTAGCAAGGTTCAACTCTGTCAAGTCAAGGGCGACATTTACAAAGATTACTGTGTGAATGGTCCAGCCTGATTCAGACCATGTCAACTGAAGTTATTGCTGGTGCGCAAACTGCCAAAACAGCACTTCATACAGGAAAGTTTATCTACCTGATCCTAGGGGAAAACATTTGTTCAATACAGAATTTTTCAGGCAGGAACAAGCAGAAGCATAGGAGGCATTGGTTTCAGACACAAGCATGAAATGAGCAGGCATTTGTACCTGGATGAGATGAAGCGCTCTGACAACTCGCTCCAGGGGGAGGTAGAAAGCTGAAGAAGCCTTGTCCTTGCCGCCAGCATTCAGCGCAACTGCTTGACCATTGCAATCAACTACAGGAGAGCCACTGGAGCCTCCCTTTGAGCCAGAGCCTGCTTGCAGGTAGACTGCAGCGCACATACACATTTCAGAAGCAGCACTTGTCAATTCACTCACTCATTTATTCAAGATGTTTCTTTCCCTACGAAGGGAATGCACAGTCTTGAGTAGCCTCTTGCTTCAGGTCTGGTTTTTGCGGTCAGCATACCAACAATACCTTGTCATGACTAGCATGCATGCTGATACTGATACTCACAATGCCTGGTCAAATTTAAGACCATGGTCAGGCATGGAGTGCTCAAGCTCAGCAGAAATTGTCACACCAACTAGAGAGCTGACATGACTGCGCAGGCATGAAGCAGAACTGACATGTGTTGAAGTCATTGTAGCTCTGACGACCGTAATGAGGCGCATCACGGTCCAGCCTGGCTAGTGTCCCGGCAAGAATGGAGATCTTCTCGCCAGAGTCATTCCCCACAACCCTGACCTCTAGGCCGACGACTGCAGCTTTAGGGGCCAAGGGCACTTCATGGAGGGCCATGAACTGGACCTGGGAGGGCTCAAAACGCATGAAGCCAAAGTCGTGCACAGGGTCATAGTAAACAGGTAGCACTGGCACTTCCTCTCTGTCTAAGAATATGGCCTCTGCTGTGATGGGACCTGCAATGCGGAAGAACAAATAGTTGAAAAAGGCTGCAGGAGGGGCTCTCTCTGAACGAAGCTTGCCGTGATTGTCCTTTACAGTACAAACTTGTACATTCTCATTGCATTTCAATCGCTGTCAAATAGTGAAGTACATGTTGGGCACCGCAGGTGCAGCAGAGCTCTGTCCAGTAGAGCATTTGGCAGGGCAGCTCACCAGGAGTCACAACATGCCTGTTGGTCAATATGAGGCCTCTAACCTTGTCAACGACAAAGCCAGTAGCATAGGATGACGATGCAGCTTCTGTGTCAAAGCTCCGAGTTTGAGTGACCCTGCTCAGAACAGGGACAGTGTGTTTAACTCCTGCACGTGAAACACTTTTTGGCAGCTGTGACTGCTGCAACTTACTTGAGGACCACACAGGCAGGTACAACGTTGTCCAACGCCTTTCTCCAGCTCGCTGTTGTAGAATGTGAGCCAGACGCCATAGACATAGCGGGTACTCCCAGATCACTGCTGGCCATGCGGACAGACAATTCGCGGTCCATGCTATGCATCGTGGCAGCCTCCATCCCATTGGACGCCGGCCCTGCCGTTGTCATGATTTACCGACAGTTCACAATGGTAACAGATACCGCAACAGGCCGCTCGCAGCGTTGTACTTTTTGGAATACTTGTTTGAACCGATCAAGGATACGAAATGCCTGCAGCAAAGCACCGTATTATCAATTGTCTGTATAGCTCATGTGTTCAACCATAATCAAGGCTACCTATTCATACATTGAGCAGCACAGTATCAGCTCAGGACGAGAGCTGCTGACAGTTGTTGAAAGCTAAAGCCTAGGCACAAGTACAGATACAGAAGTCACACACTTAGTGTCACAAGTGTCAATTCACTCTCTCAAATGATACAAAGAGGACGTCAAAGCAGTCAGAAAGGAGCAGAGGGTGAATAGCAGTTGCTCTCATCGTCTTGGCCGCACTGCTGTCACCGGCTTCCGCCCTTGCTGTAGTCATTTGAACGGCCAATGATCTTTTGGTTCCAGAACTCCCTGACCACAGCAAAACCAAGAGGCAACGCCACATCTGGCCTCAGGAAATAGCTCTTGGGGCGCATGTTGGTCATAACCTCAGCCCATTTGGACATCATGGCATCACCTTTCCTTTGCATTTCATTGGCGCACGCATCCAAAAGGATTGGATACTTGTAGATCAACGCAGCTCCCGCACGTGACTGCACATACGCACCATTGGTAAGAGGCACAAATGACCACATTGATGCCGCCAACTCACATTGCACACATGGCTTATAGGAAACAGTGTAGAGTGAAGCACTGCATGGGTTGAGCTTGGTATACCACATACATTGTGCAGCAAAGAATGCTTTCATGCTGTTTCCAATGTGTCGAGTAGCTTACACTCTGGGGTGTCTGCTAATTGGGCGCAGCTATGGCAATAGCAGACGAGGGAATCAATGCTCACCTTGCCAAAGTCATACCCATACAGGTGGTTCCACTTGTGCTCATATTGGGAGGTAGAGGCAGCTGAGTAGTCGCCTGTAGCTTGCATGCTGATGGCTGTCTCAGCTGCAGCCTTGCCGCCCTGCATCCCACCAAACCAAACATGCTCAGCCCAAGATGTGCATGCAAGACATCGATGTATGAGCAACAAAATGTACTTTGTAACAGTCAGGTGTTCTGAACAGCTAGATACTGATCTGTGTTATCACGCCATCCGTCATGATCTGTGCTATCACGCCATCAGTCGTTATCTGTGCTATCATGCCATCAGTCAGCTTATCTGCTGTAGCCTAGGTATTGCTGAGTGACCTGTACCCAGTTGAAGTATGCACATCCATTCAATTTGCGCCTTACTGCTCAAAACAGTCCTTTAGCTTTGCCAAACTGCTCAGAACAATCCTTTAGGGATGGGCCTTGGCACAAGATGATGATGATGTGTACTGACCATGATGGCTGTGTGAATTCCTTCACCAGTCAGAGGGTCAATGTGACCGGCAGCATCTCCAATGATGACAAGGTGGTCATCATAGGTTGTGCGCAGCCCCTGGCCTCCTAGCCGCAGACTGGCAGCCTTCATGCGCTCTATCTTGGCATTGGGGCCAAGCGCTTGGCTGATGAAAGGGTCATTCTTGATTGCACCCTCATGCAGGCGCTTCAGGTCACTCTCCTGTGCAAAGGCAGGTGAAAGGTCAGGGTGGATGCGTTGTCACTGTCAATCAACATCCAGTCCTTTTGTTGCGTACAAGATGAGATGCACACTGCTATTCTGTCAAGTCTGTTCTGTCAGTTTTGCCTATGGGTAGTACAGCTGGCTTGGCATGCAAATGACGCAGCACAGTCTGGCGGAGAATGCTGAAACGCATAATCAACAACCCCTGCCTGCGCCCCCACAAATCCTCTCTCCCTCCCAGAAGCCCTTACAGGCATGCACCCCTGCTATTGCAGGGCAGCAGTGACAGCATGCATGTTGTCAATGGTCCACAACAAAGAGTGCTGCCTTACATGGACATCACCACAAAAGCCCTCCTTGCCGTGGGGGATCAGGTAGTAGCAGTAGTTTAGTTCATCGTTAGGGTGCTTGAAGATGGCTGAGTACCCAGGAAGAGACTCTTTCTGATAGAAGCAGACACCTGAATCACACACAATGCTTGGCTGTGATTGGTCAAAGATGATGTCTATGCCCTCAATTGAGCCTGCAGATGGAGTGCATAATTGACCATATTGATGACAGCACCATAGGACAAAACGATTAGCATGAAAGCTAGGACAGGTCTCACCGTCAAAGTCTGTGTTATGTGTGCCACCCTCTACAAAGGCTCTGCTGCAGACACCACGAGGGGGCTCTGTGCAATACCCAAGTTTGGTTGCAAGGCGAGAAGTGGCTCCATCAGCTATCACCAGCAGCCTAGCTTTAACTTTCTCGCCCTGCACAGCATGGCTTGTGTCAGTACATGAGAGTGAGAATTCACGTTATCATGAGGTGACAGCAGTAGTCTTACATCGCCTGATGACACAGTCCACAGGCCTTGCTGCTGGTCAAAATCAGCTGCTGTCACTTCAAACTCCTCCCGCAGCTCTGCGCCAGCTTTTCTGGCAGCATATGCCATTCTCATGTCCAAGTTTATTCTTTTGACAGCACAAGCAGCTGCTTCCCCAAGTTTCTCGACCGAGGCCCCTGCAGTCAGTGAGACCAGATTGCAGACTTTGCACAACCTAAGGCCAGAGTTCGGCCACCGGCAAATGAGCTTGTGAAGCTCGAAAGCTTTGCTCAGATGAACGTGTGAGGCCTGTTGCTACTAACCTATGTAAGAGATGCCAGCTGGGCTCACGAATCCGCCAGCATCAGCGAAATGCGCTTCGTTGTTTGCTTGCAGCTCTTGCATCACGCCCATCTCTTCTAGGATCTTGATGGCAGGTGTACAAACAGCATCACCGCAATACTTGTCTCGTGGAAATGACTCTTTCTCGAGTATCGCAACCTTCAAGCCTTTCTGTGCAGAAAAGTATGCTGTGGTGCTACCGGATGGGCCCGCACCGACAATAACCAAGTCATACGCGTCGGCCGGTAGGCTGCTTTGCGGATACGGTCCTGAAGTCGGCGGCCTTCCGAGGTTCCTGCGCCTCAATAAGTAAAGACTAGTGGCTGCTACGGCTGTGATCCCGGCTGCAGCCAAGACCCGTTTATTGTCCTGTGCAAACTGCGAGGCTTGGTCAACGTATTGATCGAGACGGGAAGATTCCATGCTGGCCCAGCAGTGCAGGAGGCTTCTTGCCGCGGTCGAGATCAATCGCGCATGAGCAAAGCAAGCGAAGTCAAAACTGCCTAACAGTTCATGCGCGCCATCAAATTTTCGTATAAATAAAAATGATTTTTGCCTGTTCCTTGATAGATTGGATCTCAGATACACGTTCCCAAGGATGCACTGATCTGCAGAGCCTGGTAAAGTGCCTGGATCATAGGGGTATTGTGTTAGCGTTAGATACAGTATACGTCAAACAAGGGTTGTGTTAGGCTGCGCGATGCACTGAAATGCATTGGAATGCATCTCGGAGGTTATCATTACAGTCATGTAGAGATGATGTAGTGGAAAGCTGCTGAGAAAAACAGTCGTCGTTGCTGTCGCTGGCTGCTAGGTCAAGGCTGACAGTCCTGACGGCCGGCCACGAGCGCAAGCACAACGCATGTAGAGCTGAAGTCGGAGGTTGTATGAGTGGTTATACCTATATCAGCAGAGTGCTTTCCTTTTGGCATGCTTCTGCTTGGCGGCCAACTTGGCTTGAAGCAGCTTGATCAGCAAGGAGGTTATGTTGGTCCAAAACCATAGACATGTCAGACAAGTACCATTGATGGCCCATCCCTGTTGCATGCAAAAATGCATAGCTATAGTGCACACAGCTTCTGAGGCATCTAGCAGCCATTCTGCTGCTGCGACCTTGCAGAACAGATGCAATCAATTAGTTTGCAGTCAGCATACCTGTCAGCGTTTAGCTTTGCAGAGCAGCAAAGATCCAAGGTGACTTCAGTCTGCAGTCTGCCTCTGACCTCGATGTCATGTAAGGCACACAGCGCTTGAAAGACTGCTGTGAGTATGACGCCAGTCATATTTTACATTGTCTGTGTACATAATAGATCTAGTTTGTACATAAATATACTCCAAGCAGTTCTCAGAAAATTGCAAAAGACTGCATTGCATTGAGAACAGAGAACAGCTGTGCAGACTTTCCAGACTTATGTCTGACATAATATGATCACTCATGATGATGTCACTACCTCCCTCACACAAGCAGAGATCAGTCACTGCACTCTTGACTCTTCGTTTCAATGGTGCCTGCTTCACATACTACAGATGTTGGCTACAACCAGAGGTGACCTGCCTCCCCTCTGCTTGAAAGCATGGTCCAGAAGCAATAGAATCAGATGTGAGTCTAAATCCGGCAATCTGCCATCACGCACAGACAGGTCAAGAAGAGACAAATGTGGCCAGTGTACAAATGCTGAAATGCTCTTTGGGAGCGAGACTGGATGCATGGACTTCAGATTGAGGGTTTTCAGTTGGGAAAGTCCTAAAGACTTGTGGGGAACTGGGAAAACTTACAAGACTGTAAACGCAGATTGCTTATTTGTGTCAGTTGGTTAAACCATTCAGGCAAAGTATCAACATTTATGAATGCCAAGTTCAGGTCCTCAAGCTGTGTGTACAAGCACAGCTTGGGTGATAAGGTGTGTGTGACGCAAGTGAGTGTGAGGCTCTTGAGAACTGGCAGGGCCATGGGCCACGAACCCTGCTGCAAATTGTCAGGACAAGCATCTTGTAGTGTCAAGCGCGTCAACTGCAGCGCCATGTCAAGGTTCAGCATGTCAAAAGGCCCCTTGTCATCCACACAAAGGTAGTGTATGTGCAAGGCTTGCAAGCGCACATCTTCGCCTTCATGCAAAATCAGCTTCCTGAGGACATCTCGATGCTCAGTGAAAAGCAAGGCTGTCAGGCTGGTGCAACAGCACAGGTCAACAATGTTGTCTGCTCCTCTATGTAGCTCAAGACGCTGCAGACATGTAAAGTTTGGCACCCTTGTGGCAAGATTGCAGTACCTGTTCAGGGCCATGCTATGCATCTTAGACAGAAATTGCAACTCCACCATGTCATAGTCCTCATGGCCATCAAAGACTCCATAAGGGTCATTGATGGTCATGCAGGTCAGGCTGGTCAACTGGCTCACTTCAAACCACATCTGGAGCTGTGCATCAGTCACCAGGTCTGTGATAGTCCAGTCTGTCAGCAAGTCTGCCAGAACCTTGAGGCAAACTGGGAAGTGTGTAAGTTTTTCGATATCTGCATCAAAGAAGTAGTGACAGTTGCAGAAACAGATGCAGGAAAATCTATAATGGCTACATAGTCTTCTGCATGCACGTACTAATCATGTGACCAGATAAACTGTACATCGTGCGCAGTGTCCTGCACATCCTGCTGTCAAAACATCACTTTGGAGGTGTAGGCTGCAGCATTCTCACAGTTATGTCTGCACGACTTGCCTGTCGAGAGATGTAGCTCCGGTGCATGACCCATCCTCTGTCCAAGATGCAGTCAAAATCTGAGGGAATAGCCAACCACCCCGAGACGTTGTTCCCCCTGGAAACGAGCGTTCGGGAGGTGTCTCGCCAGCTTGTAGGAACACAGCGACCTTGCCTATGTGAGGTGCGATTCTGGCAAACCAGCGAACGAACTGCCGCTCGGTTGCGGTTTGCTTTGTGTCAGCCGCACTCAAAGTAATCTCGGTACGCGCCGAACGAGTTTCGTTGGCCTCAACCTCAGAAATGCGAATCTTGTCTCGTACGCGTTGCGGCCCACACACAATGATATAGACTTCATTTCCCCATACCGTGCTGGCAAGTTAGGAAAGATTTGTTGTGTATGAGCCGCGTAACTGCTGCAACCAATTTTGACAAACGCACTCGCACAGCAGCTTTTCGCGCAAAGGCAGCAAACGCACAATGGAACCCAAATTCTCGACAGGTGCCTCTGCAAAGCCTGACATGCTGTCAGAAAGCCTTGCAGGCTGCAGTTGCTGTACAGTAGCAGATCGCAGATAGGGCCCACCTCTGGTTTCGGAGCGTTTTGACATCGTATCATATCACAAATCATTTGACACGCAAATATATATATTTGCCAAGCTGACTGCTGACCATAGGGTTTCCCCTGTGATCAAGTACTTGAACAGCTGTTGCATGCTTGCGCACGCTCACAAGATGAAACCACAACTTTGGTAGACCCTCGGCCAGGCCTAGGGTCAGGCTGACTAGCAATATTGCATTAATGCTGGCCTGCCACCAGCAGTTCTAAATTTTGTAACTTTATTTGACACTATCTTTGATGAGCACGAAAAGCCGACCAAGCGGATTGGACTCTGCTCACATCAGCATGTCTGCTTGCACACTGTGCTGCCTCAGGAGCAATTTCCCTTTTGACAACTTTACAATTCAGCTGGCCCTTGACCGAACGCCCTGTTCAGAGCGCCCTTGAACCTTGGTTTGTTAAGTCTGCCAAGCAGTGTGCAGAGGACGCTGCCGTCTGTCCGTGTCACATCTCGCCGACCTTAGCGCGTGTGGCTACACTCAAGGCACTGCTGCTGTTGCAACTTGCTGTGCAGCGTTGACATCGCCAGCTGGGGCAGGTCAAAGCTGTCAGCTTGTTGAACTGTAGCTTCACAGTGTTGCCGACATTAATCTTCTGGCACTGTACGGTGTTTCCATGTCGTGCCCAGACGTGGACCCAGACAACGACCCGTATGGCGAGCCAAACAGCCCAGATGTAGACAGATCAGCCACTGAAACTCAGTCAACCAGCCACCCCACTCCCCTTGCCGACAAAGCCACACCCTCAGTACTGCAGAAACTTCAGAAGTGGGGTGATTATGCCGCATTTGGGGAGGTGGTCCACCCTTCATTGTTCATACCAATGAAAACCCCGCTTTCGCAAGCAATTTTGAACGAATGGTCACTACCTGAGGAGCCAAAGCACAGCCTCACCATCAGCTCCCTTTTGCAGCAGCAACATTTTCTGCAAAGACAAGTCGGGCTGATCATTGATCTGTCGAATCATGAGACACTATATGCAGAGGACATACCCCCTTTCCTGCAATATCAGCATGTTCAACTTGTTGCCAAAGTATTTCCAGACCAGACGCAAGTTGATCAAGTCATTGATCTGGCAGAGAAGTACTGGGCTGACAATCCCACTCGTCATATAGCCATCCATTGTGCTTACGGTGAGCAAGTCTCTACACAAAAGTTGAGCAAGCACTCAAACATCTGGTAAATTGCAATAAGCCTGGCTCTACATCTTGTGTGCTTGTTTTGAAGACAAAAACTGCTCAGCTTGTTGCAGCAATGCTCCTGGTCATATTTGGCGGCCTGTTGTGCTGCATGGCTGCTTTGCCCTTGTCATGGCTTGGAAATGCAGCAAGCATACTCATGCCTCTTGTTGACTGTCTCATGCCTTGTTGCAGGCTTCAACAGGACAGGCTTTGTGGTCTGCTCCTACCTAGTGCAAGCCCTGGGCATGAGTGTGGATGAAGCTCTGGCTGCCTTTGAAGAAGCCAGGCCGCCGGGAGTCAAACATGAACGCTTTGTTCAGGAGCTGCACAGACGTTTCGACAACCACAGATGGGGTTCTGGCCACAGCACTGTGGGCTCTGAGACGGCTGGCTCAGTTGGCGGTTTCAGCCAGTCTCGCACATCCTATGAAGGTTCAGTAGGGTCTGTGCAGAGCGACTTTAAAGGCGTGGCTGAGCACTTGCAACAAAAACAGCAAGTTCCCAGCAGGTAAGCAAAAGGCACTGCATTGCCCATGCTGTCGAATAGATTGATGCATGGCATGTGCATGGTCAGCAAGCATGCGATTTGTGGGTGGTTTGGATGCTTTGCAACACCATGAGTTGTATCTGTAGTTCAAGACAGCATCATTGCACAAATCACAAGCTGAGTGTCACTGCATTTGAGCTGCCCAGGGGCAATTTGGGATATGCTCCTGTTGCTGTACATGTTGCATGAGATTCGTGATAGGAATGTACAACAAGCCAGCCGTGATGCACGCGTTTACATACTGGAAGTGGGGCAGCTTTGTTGTCATGCTGTCTTATGTGTCTGATTGTTCTGTCATTTAGTCAAACAACAGCAGGTTGATCATATCAATGCACTGCCACTGTTGATCAAGTGGGCTCAAAGTAACATGTACAGCACGCTTGTAGGGATCAAGCTTGAGCATGGGCTCCAAGGTTTTCTCCAAGCACGCAGTGCAAGACAATTGTAGAATGAATGTCAACTGCATCATCCTGTTGCAGGCGAAGTGGTGTTGGAGTACGACCGCCAAGGTCGCCGCTGTCTGGCTGGTCGCCTCTCAGGCAGGAATGCGCAGACAGCTCAGTGCACGACTCTGACTTTGGCGCCCCCTCCTCCCTGAGGGGCCTCCCTGGGGCCGACCCATGCATGACCTCCATGTCTTTTGGCAGCGAGAATGAGAGCCTGGGGTTGAATCAGAGGGCAGCACTATCAGCTCTCCACAGGTGATGCCACTGCTGTTTACATACTGCTGTACTTCTATGCCCTAACTGCATCAGGCAGGCTGCTCTGGCAAAGTCAGGTGTATCACCCTTCAAGGCAGCTGACTTTTGCCAAAGTTGACTGAGCTGTGACAGTATCATTTGTCTGAGCACAGCCTTTGCCAATAGCGTCAACCCAGCAACAGCGTACAAGCTGCAAAATGGCATGCATTGTGTTGAAGGGCAGTGCCTGTTTGCAATGCAGGGTGTCAACTGCAAAGTTCCAGGATGCAGATGACTTGTTGACCAACCCCTCCTTGGGGCTAGGGGTGTCAGAGCTGACAGCAGCGCTCAGGCAGCAGCGGCCAAGAAGGGACATCTCAGCGCTCCCACCTGTCCATAGTGACCCCAGCCTGCATGACGCTGTCAGCACACCTGGGGCGTCCAGCAGCCCAGGCATGATGTCTCCTTTTGCGGCTCTTGCACACAGCCCACATGAGAGTGACGGGGCAACGTTGGCTGATGCGTCCGCAGCTTCTGATGAGGATGCCCAGCAGGGTGGTGCGGCCCCATTGGATCATGGTCATCAGACTCATCAGCAACCCGGTCCATTTGGCAGTGCACATGATATGCCTGGTTTGCATGATGTTGACACTGAACAAGTGCAGCAGCAGCAGCAGCCGCCGCAGCAGCAGCATATTGGACAGTCCGCATCTGACGTGCATGAGGGCAGGATTGAGCATGAAGCAGATGTGCAGAGCGCCAGTAGCAGTGACAGCAGGCAAAATTTTCGCAGAAAGGGACGACCAAAGTGTGCTGTGATGTAGCATAACTACTACCGTTCTGCGTTTTGTTGGTATTGTTCATCTCATTGCAAGTAGTTGCTTTTGAGAGCACAATCAACAGTAAAGCCTTTCTGACATGTTCCAGCACAGAGGTGAATAAGATCAACTAAGGGACATCATCGATGCGAGTTCATGAGCATTCTGCTGTTGTCTCTATGGCGTTGCGTGCTAGTTTTTTGCATTGCATTGCACTGGTCAACGCATAACGTACAATGCAAGCTACGCTGAGCGCCAAAAAGCGTGCTGACAGGCTGCAGCATACGTAGCTAAGTGCTAGGTTGTCGGAGCTCGTTGCTTTGTGAGTGCGTGTGCGCTTGGCACCAACTGCGTGTTGAATCAGACGCGCAAAGCGGTGTCAACTTGTCGCGCGGCCTGCCTACTTTGCTTGCGGTCAAGAGTGTAGCCAACCTCGAGCTTGCAGACGTCTCTCCAGCATGCCCGCCCGCCCGGGAAGTCCAGGACCAGGTACGTTGAGACTTTGCGGTAGAAATTTCGTTTTGTTACCGAAGAATTTCACTGTCGTTTCGGAAGTTCGCCCGCCGCTGCTCGCTGCAACTCCGAGTCCCGGTTAACTCGAGCATGTGTTGAGTCAGCTATGCAAAGGTAGCCTGGTTTGCAGACGTGCTGCTGGGGGAAGCTTCTCGGCCACCTCATGTCTGGTTGGAAGACCTGCAACGCGCCAAGGTAACCTTGTTCATGAGTGGCTAGCCTTTCAAGTGCTTGTTACGCACAGCACCAAGGCGTTACAGTGCCCTGTCTTTGCAGGCAGAAGCGTTCAAAGGGCAACGTGTGAAAATCACCATCTCTGACATCGTAGACAGGGCAAACGGTAAGCTTGTGACCCGCAGTTGTAGCTTCTCCGACTATTGTCTCAGCTGGTAGCTAACAGCCAAGTCTGTAAGCCGCTGTCTGACTGTGTCTTGTGTTTGTCTCAGACCCCAAAGCAACCAGCCTTGAGCCCACCAGCCCCCGGTCTGTGGAGGCCTGTCTTCGACTTGGTATCGAGCCAAGGTGCCTTTTGACTCCATCGCGTCCCTTGCCTCTCTGCTCTTCTCTCCAGCTGTTGCCTGTTGTCAAGCAGCTGCTGGTGCTAGCTGCTGATGTGCAATGTGACGTATTGTAATTGTTCATGCAGCGAGCTGCGATACATCTCCCAGGACGCTTTTCTGCATCTGGAACATGGGGATAAGGAGCTGGCCGACATTGCTTACAAACATTGTGAGACAGTCCGTCAGGTACAGTCATATAACACCCCTTTTTCTGCAAGCAAAATCAGCAATGACATAGGCCCCTGCAGGCGTGAGCTTGCAATGTTTTGCCAGCACATGCTGCATGCACTGTAGCAATGGTACCTTGCTGGCGCAACATACCATTGCTTTTGTCTGCACACGACACAGATGGCAACTACAGGAATTTGTTTATCTTGACGGCATGAGAGCAAGATTAGCACAGATACAGAGCTGGCAAGCCTGCCTTGCTTTGCTTGCTCAGTATTGCTGCTCAAGCCTAATGTGGTGAAGGTTTGCAAACTCAGCCTTGCCAGCTCTTACCATTTCTGTTTGTCCGCTGCCCTGTCAATGCATTCAACAGCCCAGTGACGGTGTGCTAGCAGCATCAAAGCATACCAGCAAGGCTCACCACATGCAAACAGCTCATATGCAGAGTGCACAACTTCTCCACACATAGTTGCCTGCTCAGTAGCTCAGCGACGTAGAGCTTTTTGCATGCGTCTGCAAACCCTCAACGACGCTGAAGTTTTCACATATTATAACCTGACCAAATTGCAGCTCTGTACGCTTGTTCAAATGCTTGCCTGACTCTCCCCTGTCAAAAGCAGACAGCAGATATGGCTCTGAAGTCGCCTCTGTAGGGTTGAGGCGCCTACTGTGCTCAGCGTCACAAATTGCCACATTGCAGTGTGTCGCCAATAACCTTGTTGCCATTTGTGACAGGAGCGTTTGGCTGCACTTGTTGAGGAGCGCAAGCAGGTGATTGAAGATGAGGAGCATGGGGGGAAGAGGAGGGTGAAGGGTGAGAAGGGCGGGGCGGGGGTTCAGGTGGATGCAGAGGACATGGTTCAGAAGGAGGCCCAGAGGCTAGAAGTCATGAAAAGGCGCCAGGAGCGTGAGCTCAATCAGATGGTCGCCTACGAGCTCATGCGTAAAGAGATGCAGGTAATCCTCCCCTTGGTCTGTCCAAAGCAATTTCAGTTGTCCCTTGAGATTGTCAAGAAATGCAGCTGGGTTCACTTAAAGTGAGTCTGCAGCTGTCAGAAATAACAAAACTTGAAGCCAAGACTGTGGGTGGAATTGTGATATGAAGAGGGTTGATTGGTTTGCCCAGCAGGGTGGCTTCTGCATGTTAGCTGTGATACAGTGCAAAGCTCGCATCAACAGGCCTTTTCACAACTCATTCTCCGTGGCTGTACAGCATCCTCTTGCATCTGCTTGGTTCATGTGCGCTAGTGCTTAGCTGCAACAAGGGAAGCCCAGCTGCAGACCAAGGCCAAACCGGAATTTGGTGCAGTACACAAGGCATAGCATCGGACCAGACTGACGGCATTGGCATCAGAAAAAGTCACTATGCTGAGGCCAAGCTAAGGCCAAAGCAAGGTGGTTTCAGCAGCAGGAATGCATGTCTAGCTTTAGGATGCAGTCAGCTGATGAATCGTCTATTGTGTCCAACAACATGCAACAGCGTGACTCAGTGTAGTAATGCTGTTCAACATGCAAGGTTTATGTAGGCTCTCTATTCAGTGGGAATGGTACTGCATTGATGTGATGTGCTGCAGGTCAGTCAAGGCTGAGGCCCAGCTGCACAAAAGTTCCATTATCTACTGGTCACGATAACTGGTTTTAATGCAGCACAAGGCTGACGCCAAGCTGTGCAAGACATGTTCTCCTTTCTTTGTTTGTTACAATGATGGGTCACAATACAGCATAAGCAGTCCATCCTTCATTCATGACAATGACTGCTCATGATGCAGGACAAGGCTGAGGCCAAGCTGTATAGGAATTCCATCCTTGATTCATGACAATTCATGACAATGATTGGTTGTGATGCAGGACAAGGCTGAGGCCAAGCTGAAGACTCTTGAGCAGAGGGCTCAGGAGCAGCAGAAGGCTCGCCTGGCTGCTGATGAGGAGTGGCGCCACCAGCAGCGCGAAAGGGAGATGGCTCGCCTCCATGTATGCCACTCTCACTGTCACCAGTGCCAATTCTCTGTAACCAGAACATGTATGCCACTGTCGCTGTCGTCACTGCCACTGCTCGGCAACTGGAACTGTTGTAGGGCAGCATCTTACGTTGCGCATTAGATGCCCTTTGACTCATTGTACCCTGCTACAGAAACATGCTGCATGCTCAGCTAGCTGTCCTGGCCCTATTGTTCAGTACAAAGAGATTTCAGTACACAGAGACTTCAGTACAAAGAAATTTCGAATTTGCGTCTTTACATAATTAAGACACAGAGCTATTACCAAATTCTGAATCCACACCAAAACAGAAGTTGGTGCAGTCACCATTGTCCAGGCAAAGCTGCTTTACTTCATAGGGCTGACTTCACTGCCAAAACCCTCGCCCAGGAGCTTAATACCTAAGAACAGATGATCACTCCTAGCACATGCTGTTGCACAAGCATCAGCCTTGCCTTGTAGCATGGTACTGGTTGTTGCAGTTGCAGTACAACGCTGTGATCCCTGAGGGCAACGAGTCCGCCCACTTGTCAACATGTGCACATGCTGAGCAAAGCTGCATGCATGATGCAGGAAGAGGAGGAGAGGGAGCGGGAGATGAAGCAGCTGGAGATTGCCAGGTACCAGCAGGAAATGAAGATGGCTCAGAAGGAAGCAGAAGAGGAGAAGATCAGGCGTAAGCAGGCCTACCTCAAGTAAGTCCACCTTTTATGACTGTCACCCATTCATCTAGTGACTGATCAAGCCACAAACCACTGGACCAACTCACATTCCAAACAAACAACCAATGAATGAAACAGCCAAGCAAGCAAGCAACCAGTCTTTGTCATCTGAGATTCGTCATGGGCATCAACAGACCATTACTGGCAGTCCAACCTGTACTCTGCACTAAAGAAGATTCTATCTTGATGTATGGTCTTCTTTCTGACAAGTTCTGCATTGACATTGTCAGCCAGTGCAAGCTAGCCTTCCTCTGCTGGGTTCAGCTGCAGCCTGAGATGGGTTCACACATGCACATCATTTGTGCTTACAGCTTATTAGTAAGGGTGCATAGCCTGAGTTGAAGCTGAGCTTGGCTGTCTACACTACTTTGAGCCCTGCAAGCTGATTGGTTCACCCAATTTGGCTGTCTACCGTTTGACCATGCCAGCTGCTTGGCTGTCTACTACCTGAGCATCTCAGCTGCTTGGTTGCCTAGAAAGAAAAGAAAAGAAAAGACTACGCCTTTTGGCGTCAATTTAATGAGAAGCCAAGTATCATACTGGGCTGCCCAGGTGCCCAGGTGCTTGGTTGTCTACTACCTGAGCATGCAAGCTGCTTTGGTGTCCTAACACCTCAAGCATGCAAGCCAAGCAAGACAGAAAGCAACATGTCAGGTTGCAAGCCTGTGTGAACCTCGGGATATTCAAGCGTAGAGTGACAAACAAATCTATCAGTCAGACTGACATCGTGACAGCCTGCCCTGTCAGATACAGTAAGCAACCTTTAAAACAAGCTGCTGTCAATCTTTGGATGTTGCATTTTCAGCTGTTTGACTTCAGGCTAGTGCATGCAGCGCTACTCAGCACGCCAACACAGCAGGTAAAAGCTTGTACCAAAATCTCGCAACGCAAGTAGTCAGGAGCTGCCAATTTGAGGATGTGTGCCGTATTGCAGGGAGCAGGAACGCATCTCCAAGGCTGAGGCTGCTCGGCGGGAGACTGAGCGCATTCTGCATGAGCAGCAGGCTGAGGTGGATGCCAAGAAGGCCGACATGGTCAAGCGGGATATCCAGCGTGAAAAGGTCGGCCTGTAAAGCTATGCCACTACTCACATACAGAAATACATGTATACAGAAATAAGGTGAAACATATCAGGTGAACGTGACAAACAGAAGCTAATACAAAAATCGAAACATGGAATCATACATGTCAATACATGTCGCAAAGAGTCACATCAGCAACTACTTGCTGCAAACAAGAACGAATCATATAGAACGCAAAGGATCTCGTCATGATACACATTGACTTTTGGCTACTTTCTCTGTAAGTCCCATTGAGTCAGGGAGCATTCAAGCTTCAATTGATCTTGATCCGTAGTAGCAAGGCGAGCGAGAGTGGACAAGCGTTCCTGCTCAATCTTGGTATCCTTAGTCTCCTCTGCTTGGTAGCACTAGTCAAAGCAGACATGCTATTGTTGGCTACACTTGTGACTTGCAACAGGCATTCCCAGCATGTGCTGACAAGCTGTTGCTGGCGTTGTAACACAGTCCAGCATACAGAGTGAGACTGCTGCAACTTGCACACAGTGTATACATATAGGAATTGTCATGCACAGCATTGCCTGTAACTGGGCACAGGCAGAGGGCAACAGCATGCACAGCCATGTGTTAGCCATTGTTGAGACGACTTGTTTGATGGACAGAATGCCTTGACATGTGCTCACACACTTACCAGTCTTTTTGAAGCCAAAGTGCAAGCCAAGTGAGTGTGCAGCAGAGATGCATGTTGAGTTATATTGCCTTGCAATGCGTCTCTGTCTGCTTTATCTTGTGCTAAAAGATCTTTGCTCATACTGCAGCTGAAGCAGAAGCAGGCAGAGGAGGCAGCAGCTCGTGATGCAGAGGCCAGTGCTAAGGCAGAGGCACGAATCAAGTCTGCCTTGGACGCCAACCGTACCATACTCATCAAGCGCCGTCAAGATTTCGACACCAAGCAGGCTGAAAACGAGGAGCGCCGCATGTAAGTTCTGCTGCTTGTTGTCCCCTACAAAGCTGTTGGCTTCTGCACTCTGCTGCTTATCTGATCCGTACATTGCTGTTTGCTCTGTTGTTTGCTCTGTGAGAATATCTTCCTGTGTGTGCACCACATACCCCTGCCCAAAAAGGATCGAAGCAAAGCACATGACTGCAGACAAGCTGTGTGATCATGCATACATGGTGTGTCTTACTTTGAAGACAGCAAGTAAACAAAGGCCTGAGCACCAACATGTATTGCATCAGATATCAACACCGCAAAATGTCAGCACTATGATAGGCGTGCTGGCACTTGACAGAGACAAGTTCACGGCTCTATCTGTTGCACAGTACGGCTTGGTGTGTCTTGGGGTTCATATGCCTGACACTTCATGACAACAACGCCACCGGGCATGTGATATGGGCACTGCAAAGACCTGCAGTGCTCCATGATGGCAATTCACAACAATATGCCTGAAAATTCTTTTGTCTCAGACCAAAGGTTGTGTGTGTTTTTGGCCTTTTCATGCCTGCCATTTGATGGTCAACAATGACACCCAGCATGTATTATGGGCAGTGAAAAGCTTGCAGTGTTGGAAGGCTGATGAGAGGTGTGGGGTGATGCAGGCAGAAAGAAGCAGAGAGACGGAGGGAGGATGCTTTGAAACGTGAGCGAGAAGCTCAGAAGCAGGTGCAGCGCAAGCAGGCCTACAAGCAGGTGACAGGCAATACTGTGAAACACGTAATTATGTTGAGTTTTATGTATGAAATACCAAGCTTGATGCAACCCTGGCCTACAAGCAGGTGATGCCAGTGCTGATGTCAACAGTGTTGCACACTGTAAATTACATATAGAGTGGTTGGGGATCACACATGGTGCAAGGCTGGCCTGCAGTGTCTCAACATGCATGCACACACTTGAGCACTGTGCTTGGCATCCTTGAGATTCCTTGAGATTCCTTGAGAGTCTGTCCATCCACTTGGCGTAAGACCGCTGACAGTACAACGGGCATTACCTCTTACAAAATCCATGTTTGCCTCACCTTTTGCTTGCTATGGTTTCCCAGACTATTGGGAATCAGTGGTGAGCTCTTGTTCCTGTGTCATGTATCATACAGAAAGTGCCAAAGTGTATGCTACATATGTATATATATATGCTCAGCAGAGCGTAGGTTACATGCATATATGTCAGCAAAGATATGTGGTTTATGTATGTTGGCTCAATCAAACAGCTCAGTGTATGCAGCCTCAGCAAAGTAAGTGTTTGATTGAGTGCAGGCTGAGCAAAATATGTGCTGAGTGCATGCAGGCTCAGCGAAGTAAATGCTTGATTGTGTGCAGGCTCAGCAAAGTGTATGTTACATGTATGTTGGCTCAGCAAAATAAAACATGTCGAATGTATGCACGCTCAGCAAAGTAAGCGTTTGATTGTGTGCAGGCTCAGCAAAATATGTGCTGAGTGCATGCAGGCTCAGCAAAGTAAATGCTTGATTGTGTGCAAGCTCAGCAAAATAAATATGCTGAGTGCATGCAGGCTCAGCAAAAACAAACATTGGATTGTGTGCAGGCTCAGCAAAGGGAGGAGGAGAGGGTGAGTGACATTGTGCACCGCACTGTGGAGAAGGACGAGAAGCTGGCCACCCTGCGAGACCACCGCGACCATGTGAACGCCTGCAAGAGCCTGGAGAAGAAGCTGGACCTGGACCTCAAGCGTGAGAAGGTAAGTTTCCTAATTGGCATAGGTGATGTCTGCGGCCAAAGCTGAAGCTGTACCTCAAACATGAGAAGGCAGTTGCATTCGTTCTTGTTTTTTTGCATTGTCGTGAGTTGAAGCTGGCAAGTGGTGTGGTTTGAGGCTTGCATGTTGATGGAAAGTGATTGTATGTATGAACAGTACATGAGAGGCTTCCATTGCCTGAGCACATCATGCTCACCACCACAAACTCTTGAAAGCTCTTGCTGCCAACAAATACATGCAGCCATTTTCTGAGCAAACATTCCATCAGTGCAGGTCATCTGCAGCCTTGCTTCTTGGCCTGTGTAACTTTGCTGCATTACTGAAATACTCACATCTGCCTGTTCCTGTCACTCCATGGATGCATAACATGTGCACAGACAGATGCAGAGCTGCATTTACTTTGGGGTTGGCCACCTGTTTGATGTCTGGTTACATAACATTGAGACACCTGTGCTGACATGAATCACCCCTCGAGATGACATATACAGTCTGCATGCGGTAAGCTCTGTCCTGCATAAACAGTGCACTGCATGGGTACAGGTGGAAGCAGGCAAAAGGAGGGACATGTACCAGCGCAACCAGCTGTTGCACAAGATCCAGGATGAGACAGAGAAGGCCCGGTCTCTGCTGGATGCACGTGCACAACTGCAGCAGCAGCGCAAGATGGCCAACATGGGTGCAAGCTTTCAGCGCCAGAAGTTGTTGCAGGCTATGGAAAAGCTGCAGACTTCTAAGGACTGGGCAAAGAACGGCACAGTCAACATGGACTCGTTGCTCAGGGCCAACCACTAACGGCATTCAGTGGGGTTACTACAGTGATTTTTCGTCGAAGCAGGCTGACAGACGATTTTTTGTGTGAAATGACGACCCCTGCATGCATTTACCTTGCTGTGCAGTGAATTGCTAGCAGCGCCCAACAGACGGGATACAGCAACAAGACTTGAAGCTTTGCACACACAGGTGTCCTTGTCAACTTGTGTATTTCGTTTTACGCGTGTTTGGTCTCAACCGCAAACTCGTACAGCTGCAGGTAAACATGAACAGAACGACTCAGACTCATATTCAAACTTGTGACATACCACCAGATGCTGCGCTTTTCATTGTGAACACGTGATGATTGCACATGCATGTTGTATAGCAAAACAGGTCAAGCTCTGCATTTGGACTGCTAGCCTAATGAATGGCTTGAGGAGAAGGATCTCATAGCTCAAGCTTGTGTGAACGAATGCATTCTTCATCTTGCAGCTGCAGTAAGGTGCGTTCTCAGACCAGCTGTTGAAAGCTGTGATGCACTCAAGCAGTGTGTCTTTCGCTCAAGGCCAAGAGGTTTTTGTCCCTGAAAACTGCAGTAGCAGTCAGTGCCCACGCCTTGTATGAGCTAGCAAGATTATGTCTATTGCATGCTCAAGACAACAGCTTCATGCTTCAGGCTCAGTGACTCCATCATGTACAGCAGAGTAGTCAGTGTCTGCTAAGCCCCTGTTGACAGTACTTGCAATGACAGCTTCCAAGCCCTGAAGCAAATTCGTGTCCAAATTGGCCTTCTCTGCTTCACTGGTGAACAGTCTTATGTCCTTCAGCAGATGCTGCACAACACATAGCCTTTAGAGTCAACTTTAAGCTGCGGTGTACTGTTGTTACATGCAAAATTTGCTGCACACTGATCAAGCAAGTTACTCTGCAGCCAGTTTTCATGGACGCGAATCAGTCTTTCTTTTGTACATTGATTGCACTTGACTGTCTCATGCCTCAGCTTCTTGCGTTCCAGAGATTACTGAAATTCCCTGACAGCGGCCCAAAATCACACTGTGTCATTGATGGGAGAATATGTCAGGGCTGCTCAAGCTGATGTCCAGCCTTTTTGCTTTCACAACCAAAGTATTGAAGGGCATACCATTTACGCAACAGGCAGTGCAGACAAGACAGCATCGCTTGTCAGTAACACTCTATAGTCTGATTCACACCACATAAACACACATTGTTAGACTGTCTGATACCCTGACTGCCTAAACAGGACCTGATCAGGGCAGCTTCTCCAGGGCTGGCCCCAGGGGAAGACATATGTTGAGTGAGTGAGTGAGTGAGTGAGTGAGTGAGTGAGTGAGTGAGTGAGTGAGTGAGTGAGTGAGTGAGTGAGTGAGTGAGTGAGTGAGTGAGTGAGTG
>JAABUP010001987.1_pt1 | contig 41343 bp, 49 predicted proteins | sample 5559201 | NCBI WGS metagenome assembly JAABUP01 (sample SAMN10711887, study PRJNA513373) | rock metagenome | isolation source: Antarctica rocks | place: Antarctica
CACCTCCGGTGGAAGGACCGCCTCCCACAAGCTCACATCGACCGCTCGCGTCCGCAGCATCAGGCTCCCCAGCACTTGCCTCTACCCGCCGAAGAACCATGATCTGGTCATTCCAGTGCCCAGGATCGATGCCACGCCGACCGAAACCGCTCCGTCATAAGGAAAGTTGCTACAACTTTTTCAGGTCGAAGTAGCTACCAACCACCCCCATGCCTCTTCCGCCCGGAACAGGGGTCACGACGGGTCGCCAGCGTCCCGGGCGTCAACCAGTCGCGCAGCAGCGCGAGGAAGTCATCCGGGTGTTCCATCGACGGCAGGTGGGCGGTGTCCGGCCAATCGACGCGACGCGCGCCGGCGATCCCGTCGCTCACGCGCCGCGCGGCGTCCTGGACCGCCTGGAGGTCCAGTGCCCCAACGAGAACCATCGTGGGCACCCGGATCTCGGCAAGCCGCTCGAGCGCAGCTGGGTCCAGGTCCAACTCCTCGACGTCGTCCCACCCAGCTGTCACCTCGAACGCCCGACGCTGCATCTGTCGGACCAGGTCGCTGACCGCCGGGTCCACGCCACTGGCAGGCCGCCGGGCACCGTGGACCCACCAGGCCACGTTCGCCTCGACTGCACCGTCCACGTCGTCGCAGGCCAGCGCAGAGCGCTCCGCCTCGATGAACGCGCGCAGATCCGGCGTGACCTCGGCGATGAGTGATCCGCCTGGCGCGCTGAGCAGTAGGGAGTCGACTAGCTCGGACCGCGTCAGCGCCACCTCGACGGCCACGCCAGCGCCGAAGGAGGCACCGACCAGATGGCAGCGCCCGATGGCAAGCTCGGCCAACGTGTCGAGCACGTCATGGACCGGGGACAGCGCGCCGCGCGGACGTTGCGAGGACTCCCCGAACCCACGAAGGTCCAGCCTGACGACATCGCTTTCAGCGGTGAGTGCCGGCCAGAGTGGATCCCACATCCGGCGATCGGCGACGCCAGCATGGATAAGGACGACCGGCAGGTCAGCTCGGGGGCCCGCGCGGTCGTACGCGATGCCGGTGGACGTACGCGACGTCGTCACGAAGGCATCTCCCGAATGTGGATTATCATTCCAAAGCAAGCACACGGCAGCCGCAGCAACAACCGGTTTCCAGGGTCCGACACGAGAGGTCCGGGAGGCGGCCGGTGGGGGGGACGGCTGGCGGTTGACGGTGCCCGGCCGGTTCGTAGACTTCGGCGCCGTGCACCTGAGCGCGGGAGTCGCCACTCCCGCCCACCCGGCCCCGAGGATTCTGGCCGCGTTCGGCCTCGAGGGCGTGCCGGTCCCGCTGCCCGGTGGTCGAGGCAGGTCCTGGCGAGTCGGCCGGACGGTGCTCAAGCCGCTGGACATGGCTCCGTCACTGGTGCGTTGGCACGCTGACCTGCTCACACGCCTCGACGGCCGGGACGAGTTCCGGGTGTCGGTCCCGCTGTGCACCACCGACGGCGAGTGGAGCAGCGATGGCTGGACGGCCTGGCGCTACCAGCCCGGCGAGCACCTGTCTGGCCGCTGGCACGACATCGTCGAGGTAGGCCGACGGCTGCACCGCGCACTCCGGACCGAACCCGAGCCCGTGTTCCTGCAGAACCGGACCGACTACTGGGCGGTCGGCGACCGAGTCGCCTGGAACGAGCTACCGGCCGAGGACTGCGCCCGTACCAAGCACCTGGCCACGCTGATCCGGGCCCGGCGGCCGACGTCCGGCCGCTCCCAGCTCGTCCACGGCGACCTCACCGGCAACGTGTTGTTCCACCCGCACCTGCCGCCCCTGGTCATCGACCTGAGCCCCTACTGGCGGCCGCCGGAGTTCGCGTCTGCAGTGGTGATCGCCGACGCGCTGGTGTTCGAGGGGGCCGACAACGACATCGTGCAGTCGATGCTGCAGGACCCCAACTTCCCGCAGTACCTCCTGCGAGCGCTGATCTTCCGGGTCGTCGCCGACCACCTCGCCCGACCGCACCTGCACCACGACGACAACGACGACCCCTACGGGCCAGCCGTCGACCTTGCCGTCCACCTGTCAGAGCTATACCGGTAGTCGATCCACAACGAAAGAAGTCAAGGGCTATCCGGATGACGGCAGTAACTTTGAGGCATGCCGAGGAGCTCACCCAAGGCCGGGGTGCACTACCCAAATAGCCTCGCCGCGGTGCGCTCGCGGTTCCCGGACGACGCGGCGTGCTTAAGCCACCCGGAGTGGTTGCGGTGGCCTGAGGGCTTTCGTTGCACGCACTACGGATCCGAGAAGGGCTGGCGACGCGGCGGAGCAGTCGATTTGCGGTCGGCGAGCTCAAGGAAAGCCCGACGGGCGGTCTGCTGTTCGAGCTTGCTTAGTTGGCGCCGAGCGGAGGTGCGAGATCAACGCGATATGGGCGCGGGGTGGTCACAGGCCGAGCTCGCGACGCGCCTCATCAAGGCCCACGGGTGTTTCGCCGGCGCGGGTCATCTCAGCGAGGGCGACCTCGGCGAGCCGGTCGCGAGAATCGGTGATGGGCACGTCGAGCGCGCCGCCGGCCATTCGGCTGGGCTACTTATCGTACGTTACGTACGTCTTGGAGAGGCCGCCGAGAGGCGCGTGAAGGAAACCCGGCAGCGTGACGCTGACCTACTGCGGGTGACGCTGCGGTAACCGTCATGGCCGTCATGGCCGTCGCTCGCCACTCGAATCGATCGCCATCGGTGGACGTGACCGTTCCGGCGCCGACCTTGTCTTCTGGGATGACGCCCGGGCGGGACCTGATGAGCGTGTGGAGGGCGCGGATTGCTGCATCGGAGCAGACAGGTTCCCAGGCCGGTAGGCACGTTCCGACGCCGGTAGACACGTTCCGAGGACGGCAGACAGGTTCCGTCGCCGCGCTGACGCCGTTCTTCGTCACGGTCACAACCAGGCGGCCTGGAACCACATCGTCAGCGGCGTACGGGTGTCCAGGCAGACCGTGCCGGCGAGCACCCGGCCTCGCTTCCGTCAGCCTCCACACGACCAACTCGGCAGGGAGTCGGCCAGCCCTTCTCGGATCCGCATTGCGTGCAGCGGAAGCCCTCAGGACCGATTACATGCTGCCGGCCACCGCGACCTGGGCCTCGTTGCGGCCCGCGGTTACTCCCCGATGGCGCCGTCGACCAGCTCGCGTACGACATCGAGGTGGCCGACGTGTCGGGCGTACTCCTGGAGCAGGTGGAACAGCACCCGCTCGAGCGTCGGCGGCTGCGACCCTTCCCAGCGCCCGCCAGGGTGCCCGACGTCGGACAGCTCGTGGGCCTGCACCACCGCCCGGCTGCGGGCGGCCTGCGCCCGCAGGGCCTCCACCAGGTCGCCCAGGCTCTCCCTGTCCGAGACGTACCAGCGACTGTTCCGGGTATCGCCCCACGGCTCCGGGACCGCCTCACCCTCGAAGCCCCAGACGAGCCAGCGGAGCTCGACGTACGTCAGGTGCTTCAGCAGCGAGAGGGGTGTCCAACCCGACGGCAGCCGGCTCGATCGCAGCTCGTCCGCTGATAAACCCTGCAACTTGGCCACCACGACCGAGCGGAAGTAGTCGAGGTAGCCGAGGAAGACCTCCGCCCGGGACGAGAAAGCAGCGGTCGGCTCCGGGAACGGCGGGTGCACAGCGGCAGCGTACGAACGAGTCGCCTGCCCTCGGCGAACGATCGGTGAAAAACGTCGTACGTCGGACGCCGATACCCGGATACCCGGCTCAACGGCGTGTTCGCAATGACAGCCGACAATCAGCCGCTGCCCGGGCCGGTAGCGGACGTCCCCGGGCGGTGGGTCACGCAGGCGCTGTGGGTGCACCGCCGCCGCCGCGCGTTGCCTGGTCCGGGCGATGACCGACGACAAGCCGCTCGTTGGTGGCCTCGACGCACTGCGGCCTGATCGGTGGTCGGCCGGCCCGAGGAGCACCTCACCCAGCAGGCGCTCCGCCTTCAGAGCGACATCTACGCCAGCGCCTGATCCACGTTCGCTCGCCGCAGGCCTGTGTCAGCAACCGGTCACCGATCCTGATGCGGTGATCGCCGGCGCTCCGGCGGATGAGCGTCGCGGCTTCGGGTTGCGGGGGTCCGGGCAGGCAGGTTGCGCATGGTGACCAGGGCCGTGGCGCAGTGGGTCTCGGCCTGGCCGCTATGGGCGTAGACGTCGACGGCGGCGACGGTGAGGGTGCTGCCGGGGTGCAGTACGCGGCCGCTGGCGATCAGGTAGTCGCCGCGGGCCTCGGTGAGGAACTTGGCGGTGTAGTCGACGGTGGCCGCCGCGCTGCCCGGGGGCAGCAGCGTGACCCCGGCGCTGACGCCGGTGAAGTCAGCGAGGGCGGCGATCGGATTGGCCTGGAACGCGCCGGGCGTGTGGGAGTGCTCGGGGCGCCAGGCCAGCCTGGTCACCGCCCGGCCATCGGCGAGCTCGTCGAAGATCAGGCCCAACGCGGCGGCGACCGGCAGGGCCAGTACGGCGTCGGCGATGTCGTGGCGGAAGCCGTTGGCAGTGGTCATGCTCGTTCCCCTGTCAGGACGGTGGCGAAGACGCCGCTGGCGGCGAGTACGAGCCGGTGGTCAGCGGTGAACTGGCAGCGGGTGAAGGCCAGCTGCCGACCGCGGCGGACGACGGAGGCGTGGCCCTGGACCCAGTTCCCCGCCTGCGCCGAGCCGGGGAAATCGGTGCTGAGCGAGACGGTGACCAGCCCGGTCTCGGAGGGGCCGGCGCGGTGCGCGGTGTGTCCCATGAGCACGTCGGCGAGGGCGACCAGCACACCGGCGTGCAGGAAGCCGCGGGCGTTGGTGTGCCGGGCGTCGATGTGCAGCCCGATCACCGCCGGGTCGGCGGCCGCTTCGTACACCGGCCCGATGAGCTCCAGATAGGGGCTGGGCCGGGAGTAGGGGACGAAGCCGTCCGGCGGCGGGTTCATCCGCTGGCCAGAGCGCGCCACGCACCATCGGCGAGGGCGGGCGCGGCAGCGGCGGGGCGGAGCTTGGAGCGGCCGCGCAGCCAGTGCCGGGCGAACTCCTGCGCCGGCCCGAGCCACAGGGCGTGCGCCACCCCGAACGGCGCGTCGATCACGGTGTGCTGCTGGGCGTGACCGCGTAACCAGTCGCCGACCAGGTCGACGTAGCGACGGTTGTGCTCGCTGAACGCCGGCTCGGCGGCGAGCAGCACCTCGTCGGGTAGGTCGGCGTAGAGCAGCCGCGCCAGCCCGGCGGACTCCTCGACCCAGACCAGCTGGGCGCGGACCACCTCCCGCACGCCCTGCTCGGCCGAGCCGGCCTGCGCCAGCACCCCCACGACGGCCTGCTGCGCGTCGGTCATCCCGTCCACGAGCAGCCGAGCTGCAAGCTCTGCCCGGGAGCCGAAGTGGTGGTACAGGCTGCCGTTGGACACATCGGCCGCCCGGCGGATCGCGGCCATCGACGCCCCGGTCCACCCCCGATCCGCGAACACCGGAAGCGCGGCGCTGCAAATCCGCTCGCTCGTTCCCACCCGCATCATGGAGAGGCACTCTAGAGAGGTGCTCCAGAAGTGGCAATCGTTGAGGGCGGCGTGGGCAGGCAGGACGTGACCCCGCAACTGCAGTGGATTGAGTTCCCCAACGAGACCCAGGGCCTCGCAGTCACCTGCTACGACCCCGAAGCGCCAACCGCGAGCGGGTTCTAGCATTCGGCGGTCGCCGATCTACCCGCACGCCAATCTACGAATGTCCACCCTCGCCGGCGTAGCTCGGATTCAGCCGGATCCACCGTCGCGCTCTCAACCGGCGTGTTGAGCTGGGGCTGGGCGTGCCGGGGCGCCGCTGAGGTTCATCTCTCCACCCCGGTCTGCCGGTTTGGGCTTGGCGTCGCACAGACTGGTCGGCGCGGCCAGCAGCGGCGGCGGTGCGGTCGGCTCGATAAGCAGGCCGCCACGATGCTGCAGCACAATCCTCATATGGGGTCGATCGAGCTGATGGCCTGGTGCAGGGCGCCGTCCACCCACCGTCGTACGCAACGGTGGTCCTGCAGGCGCACGATCACCAACTCCGGTGATCAGCCTGCAGTGCGGCGATGCGGTGAGCGGTCCTGTGCTGCGTGGACCACGCCCAGCGGACGATGTGCTCAGGGTCGGTGAAGATCGTCCACAGCGACGGTTCGATGTTGCCGTTCCACAGCACCTGTCGACGTAGCCGGCGGTGGATCGTTCGTCGCACAACTTGGCGCATGACAGTGGCCCGGCTGAGATCGAGCCACACCAGCAGATCCGCCCGCTCGGCGAGTAAGGGCCGCACGGCGTCGTACTGCCACTCAGTAATCCACGCTGTCCGAGCGCTGAATGCCTTCACCTCGTCGATGAAGGTCTCCCGCTGGGACCACATGGGGCCGTGGAACAGGCCGTCGATTTCCACGTGCGGCACGTCCAACATCTGCGAGAGCCGAGCGGCCAACGTCGTCTTGCCCGCTCCGGCAGACCCCGCGACAAGCACCCCCTGAGGACGCCGCGGCAATGGCTGTTCCGCCTCCAGAAGCACCGCGCCACCGTAAGCGCGATGCTCCACAGCCGGCCCCCTCCGGACTGGAGGTGCGACCGCGACCTGACCTATGCGTCTGTCGAGAGTCCGTGGAACCGTGGATGACGGGGGGTCGCCGCACAGTTTGCTCGCCGCCCGGCCAGCGGGTCACGCCAGTACGGCGATGTCGCGCTGACGTTCCTGCGCGGCCAGGGCGCCGTCGAAGGTGGCCAACGCAGCGTCGTGGTGGAGGGCGAGGTCCAAGACGCAGCAGTCAGGCAGCTTGAGGCCGCTGCTCGCGCGCAACTCCGCCAGGCGCAGGGGATCACCATCCGCCTGGGCGGTATAGATGCCTGCCGCGTGCGGGTCGTCGCGCATCGCCGCACCACGTCCGACCCTGACCCCGCCCACGAGGACCTCGGCCGGCGTGAGCGCGTGGATGAGCATCGAGCCGGGCGAGGCCTCCAACAACCGATCAGTCGCTGTCACGTGATGGGTGTCGCGGGGATGGAGATGCGCAATCAGGGCACTGGCGTCCAGAACGATCATGCGGGCCACTCCGCGCGCAGCTGTTCGAGGAAGTCGCTGGGGAAGGCTTCGGCGTAAGTGCCGCTGCTGGCACACACGGCTTCGCGGTGCGTCGCGGCCTCGAACTGCCGATCCTGGTCCAGCGCCTCGCTCCCGGTGTCAACCAGTCGCAGCAGCAGTTTCGAGCGGGGTTCACCCGGCCACCGCTTCGCGGCCCGGTCCAGGGCGCGCGCCACAGCGACAGTTTCGGTCACCTGATAGCGGGGGCGAGTGGTTGCCATCGGTTCAGAGTCCCACCGGTGGTCAAGGTGTACACCCGGCGCGTTCACGCTGGTCAGTCCGTGCAGCCACCACCTGCCCGAGGACGGCGTGCAGCCCCTCTCGGGACATAGCAGGTCGCCGCACAGTTTGCTCGCCGTACAGTTCAGCGCGTAGACCTGGCCGTTTGCCAGGATGTCTCGACAGCGCTTCGACGGTCAGGAAGGGTCCCTCCCATGTCCACGACCCCTCAGGACCAGCCGCACGTTGCCGCGGTAGGTGTCGTACCCAGTTCGCAGGCCGCCGGCCTGGCCGCGGGAGTGGGTCCGACCGGTCGGGTGCGTCCGGACTTCCCCGCGCCGCCGGCGCTGGAGCGGCACGGGCCGGCCCGTGTCTTGGCGATGTGCAACCAGAAGGGCGGCGTCGGGAAGACGACGTCGGCGATCAACCTGGGCGCCGCGTTGGCCGAACAGGGCAGACGGGTGCTGCTGGTCGATCTGGACCCGCAGGGCGCCCTTTCCGTCGGGCTCGGGGTGAACCCGCTGTCGCTGGACCGGACCGTCTACAACCTGCTGATGGAGCGGGACGTGGGCGTGGACGACGTCCTGCTCAAGACCGACGTGGCCGGGATGGACCTGCTGCCGAGCAACATCGACCTGTCCGCTGCCGAGGTGCAGCTGGTCAACGAGGTGGCCAGGGAGCAGACCCTGCTCCGGGTCCTGCAACCGGTGGTGGCCGACTACGACATCGTCCTGGTGGACTGCCAGCCGTCGCTCGGCCTGTTGACGGTCAATGCGCTCACTGCGGCCTCGGGCGTGATCATCCCGCTCGAGTGCGAGTACTTCGCCCTGCGCGGGGTCGCGCTGCTCATCCAAACGATCGAGAAGATCCACGAGCGGCTCAATCCCCGGCTCGAGGTCGAGGGCATCCTGGCCACGATGTACGACGCGCGGACCCTGCACGGTCGCGAGGTTCTCGCCCGGGTGGTGGAGGCCTTCGGCGACAAGGTCTTCCACGCAGTCATCAACCGGACCATCCGCTTCCCGGAGACGACGGTCGCTGGTGAGCCGATCACGAGTTACGCCCCGGCGTCGGCGGGCGCCCAGGCCTACCGCGACCTGGCCATCGAGGTCTTGGCCCGATGAGCTGCCCGTCCGGGCGCTGAGGTGCTGTACGCCCTCGCCCGTCCCTTCTCCTTCGTCGTCCTGCTGGTCTCCTTCGTGGTCGCCGTCACGGTGCACGGATGGGTGCAGTGCCTGGCTGCCGACCGGGCCGGGGTACGGGAGCCGCGGCAGGAGCAGCGGCTGCGCCCGGACCCGCGCCGGCAGCTGGATCCCTTTGGGGCCGTCGGTGCGGCGATCTCCGGACTGGGCTGGTCCCGTCCCGTCCGCGCCGGGGACCGCCGGAGGCGCGGGACGCTGCTCACGGTTTCGCTGGTCGGGCCGGCGACCAACCTCGCCCTGGGGGTCGCGCTGCTGGTGGCCGCCCGGGTGTCGTACGGCCCGCTGTCCCTGCTGGCCGGACCGGCCGTACTTCTCCAGCACGGGACCCCACAGGTCCTCGGGCTGGGTGCGACTGCGCTCGTGCTCGCCGGACTGTCGCAGCTATACGTCGGTGCGCTGTCTCTCGTGCCGCTGCCGCCGCTGGACGGAGGCCGGCTGCTGTTCGGGCTGGGCCCGCGGGGCCCGGGTTGGCAGCGCGCCGAGCACCTGCTGAGTGAGCAGAACATCGGTACGGCCGTACTTCTCGCCCTGCTGCTGATCCCGCTCGGCGGCCCGCTGCCGCTGCTGCCGGCCCTGCTCGACGTTGTGCTGTCACCGGCGGTCCGAGCCTTACTCGGTGGCTGAGGCGCCGGCCGGACCGGCCTTCTCGGTGCGGGTCGAAGGGTTCGAGGGGCCCTTCGACCTGCTGCTCGGCCTGATCGGCAAGCACCAGCTCGACGTCACCGAGCTCGCCCTGTCCAAGGTGACCGACGACTTCATCGCCCACATCCGCGCCCTCGGTGCCGCCTGGGACCTCGGGCAGGCCACGGAGTTCCTCGTCATCGCGGCCACCCTGCTCGACCTGAAAGCGGCCCGCCTGTTGCCCGGGGCGCAGGTCGAGGACGAGGAGGACCTGGCCCTGCTGGAGGCCCGGGACCTGCTGTTCGCCCGGCTGCTGCAGTACCGCGCTTACAAGCAGGCCGCCGCCTACCTGGCTGATCGCCTGCAGCAGGAGTCCCTTCGGCACCCGCGGCAGGTCGCGCTGGAGCCCCGGTTCGCCGCGCTGCTGCCCGAGGTGCTGCTGGGGCTCGGCCCGGAGGAGTTCGCGGTGCTGGCGGCCAGGGCGCTGGCGCCACGGCCGGAGCCGAAGGTCGAGGTCGACCACGTCCACGCACCGATGGTCAGCGTCCCGGAGCAGACAGCGCTGCTCCACGAGCGCCTCCGGCGCAGCGGCGGCGGATCGTTTCGTGGGCTGACGGGGGACTGCGCCAGCACTCTCGAGGTCATCGCACGGTTCCTCGGCCTGCTCGAGCTCTACCGCGACGGGCTCGTCGCCTTCGACCAGCTCGAGGCACTGGGCGAGCTGCGCGTGCGCTGGACCGGCCCAGCCACCACCGACCAAGAACCGTCACCAGCACCGTCACCAGCACCAGAGGAGCGCCGATGACCGAGCCCAGGTCCGAGGCCTTCGGCACCGCGGCGCCGTCCGCGGCGCTGGAGGCCGTCCTGCTGGTCAGCGACCAGCCGGTGCCGGCCGTGACCCTCGCCCAGGTCGTGGAGCTCCCGACAGCCGAAGTCCAGGCCCTGCTGCACCAGCTTGCCGCCCAGTACGTCGACCAGGGCCGCGGCTTCGAGCTGCGCGAGGCTGCCGGCGGCTGGCGGCTGTCCACCCGGGCGGACTGCGCGCCATACGTCGAGCGTTTCGTCGTCGACGGCCAGCAGGCCCGGCTGACCCAGGCAGCCCTGGAGACGCTCGCGGTGATCGCCTACCGGCAGCCGGTGAGCCGGCAGCGGGTCAGCGCCGTACGCGGGGTGAACGTCGACGGTGTGGTACGAAGCCTGGTCGCACGAGGCCTGGTCGTCGAGGCCGGGCGCGATGAGGTCACCGGCGCTGTCGTGTACGGCACCGGCGGGTACTTCCTCGACCGCTTGGGGTTGAGAACGCTGGACGAACTACCGTCACTGGCGCCACTGCTGCCCGAGCTGGCCGAGCTGGACACCGACTCGCCCTCGACATGAGACCAGGACATGACTGACGACGGCATCCGGCTGCAGAAGGTGCTCGCCGCCGCGGGGGTCGGCTCGCGCCGCGCGTGCGAGCAGCTCATCGAGGCCGGGCGGGTGTCGGTGGACGGCGACCCGGTGCTCGAGCAGGGGCGGCGGGTCGACCCCGAGTCGGTCGTCGTGCGCGTGGACGGCCTGCGCATCACCACCTCGTCCAACCTGGTGCACCTGGCCCTGAACAAGCCGCGCGGCTACGTGTCCTCGATGTCGGACCCCGATGGTCGGCCCTCGGTGGGCGACCTCGTCCGGGACCGGCCGCAGCGGCTGTTCCACGTCGGGCGGCTCGACGCCGACACCGAGGGGCTGCTGCTGCTGACCAACGACGGCGAGCTGGCGCACCGGCTCAGCCACCCGTCGTACCGGGTGCCCAAGACCTACCTCGCGGAGATCATCGGTCCGGTGCACCGCGATGTCGGCAAGCGTCTGCGCGCCGGCGTCCTGCTCGAGGACGGCCCGGTGACCGTGGACAGCTTCAAGCTGATCGACAGCTCCGCCAACAAGGTCCTGGTCGAGGTGGTCCTGCACGAGGGCCGCAAGCACGTCGTACGGCGGGCGCTCGCCGAGGTCGGCCACCCCGTGCAGCACTTGGTCCGGACCGCGATCGGGCCGGTACGCCTCGGCGCGGGCAAGCCTGGCCGGATCCGTAACCTCACCCGGGACGAGGTCGGCGCCCTCTACGCGCTGGTCGGCCTCTAGCCACTGCTCCTGCTCGATAGGCTGGCCCGGTCGAGATGAGGGGGTGCGCGGTGCCGGTCCGTGCGGTGCGGGGTGCGACGCAGGTCGAGCAGGACGACCGCGAGCAGGTGCTCGAGGCAACGACCGAGCTGCTCGAGTCGGTGCTCGAGCGCAACGGCCTGAGCCACGACGATCTGATCAGCGTGGTGTTCACCGCGACCCCGGACCTGACCTCGGAGTTCCCCGCCTACGCCGCCCGCCAGATGGGGATCACCGACGTCCCGCTGCTGTGCGCCGCCGAGATCGACGTGCCCGGCGCCATGCCGCGGGTACTGCGCCTGCTGGCCCACGTGGAGACGGCCCTGCCGCGGTCCGAGTTGCGCCACGTCTACCTGCGGGGCGCAGCCGGACTGCGGACCGACCTGCCGACATGAGCGCCGTGCGACGCTGCAGCGACCTGCCTCGGGCGGCGCGGGGGAGGCGTTGAGCGACGTCCTCGTGGTCGGTGCCGGGCTGATTGGCACCTCCGTCGCGCTGGCTCTGACCGAGCAGGGTCGGGCTGTGACCCTCGGCGACCTCAGCCCGGAGCGGGTGGAGCAGGCAATCGGCCGCGGAGCGGGACGTGCCTGGGACGGCCAGGAGCAGGCCCCTGTCGTCGTCGCGGCCGTCCCGCCAGGCGCGACAGCGGCGCTGATCGCGACGCTGCAGCAGGCCGTACCTGAAGCGAGCTTCACCCACGTCAGCAGTGTCCAGTCCAGCGTCCAGCGCGCTGTCGAGGCCCTCGGGTGCGACCTGGGCAGCATCTGCGGCGGTCATCCGATGGCCGGGTCGGAGCGCTCCGGCCCGGGCGCCGCCTCCGCAGAGCTGTTCGTGGGGCGGTCCTGGGCGGTGTGCCCCAGCGGGCAGACGTCGGCCCGAGCCCTGCGCGGCGTACGCGAGCTCGCCGAGTCCCTGGGCGCAACGACGGTCACCCTGTCCGCGGCCGAGCACGACCAGGCCGTGGCGCTGGTGAGCCACCTGCCCCAGGTGGCGGCGAGCGCCGTGGCTGCGCTGCTGCCTGGGGCCCGCTACGTCTCCGAGCTGGCCGGCCCGGGGCTGTCGGACACCACGCGCATCGCGGCCAGCGACCCGGCCCTGTGGGTGGACGTGCTCAGCCTCAACGCCGGGCAGCTCAGCCCGCTGGTCCGGGCCCTGGCCGAGGACCTGCTCGCCGTCGCGGAGGCCTTGACCGCCCTTTCCGGCGATCCCGCAGAGCCTGGCGGACACCTCGGGAGGCAGCAGCAGGCCTTGGCCGCCCTGTCGTCGCTGCTGGAGCGGGGCAACACCGGACGCGCGCTTGTCCCGGTCGCGCGCGGCACCGGCGTGCGGGGGCAGGCATGACGACGGACGGGCTCAGCGCCGGCAGCGCTCGGGTGGTCGCGCTGGACGGGCCCGCAGGATCGGGCAAGAGCACCGTGGCCCGGCGGGTCGCCGCGCAGCTTGGCTGGCGTTACGTGGACACCGGAGCGACCTACCGCGCGCTGACGGTGGCGGTTCTTCGGGACGGGGTCCGGCCCGCCGACGCCGACGCCGTGCTCGAGGTGGCCGAGCGGAGCACGGTGCGGCTCGGCCTGGACCCGCGTGCGCCGGTCGTCGAGCTGGACGGGCACGACGTGACGGCCGCCGTCCGCAGTCCCGCGGTGACCGCCGCCGTCAGTGCCGTGAGCAGCCACCCGGCCGTACGCGAGATCCTGCTCGGGTGGCAACGCGAGGCGATGGGCACCGACGGTGCGGTCGCCGAGGGGCGCGATGTCGCGAGTCGGGTGGCCCCGTTCGCGGCGGTGAAGGTCTACCTCGACGCCGACCCCGGCGTCCGCGCGCAGCGGCGGGCGCGCGACGACGACCCCGGGGTCGGACCGGCACCAGGCGCCTGCATGCAGGAGCACCTGGAGCCCGCGGTCGCCGCCGACCTGGCGCGCCGGGACGCCCTGGACAGCGCCACCAACCCGCTTCGCGCCGTGGACGGGGCGGTGCATCTGGACTCCAGCGCGCTCAGCGTCGACGAGGTCGTACGACAAGTGCTGGACCTCGTGGCCGCAGCCGGGCTGGCGGTTCGGTGACGGACGAGAGCCTCGCGCGGGCCGGGCGCCGCACCGCCACCGGGACCCTGAAGCCGTGGCTGGTCGCTGCCTGCCGCAGCTTTGGCGCGTTGCTGTCCCGGTCGGTGTTCCGGCTCGAGGTCCGGGGCAGCGAGCTGGTACCGGCGACCGAACCGGTCCTGCTCGCCGGCAACCACACCGGCCTGCTCGACGGACCGCTGGTGTTCCTGCTCGCGCCCCGGCCCGCGGTCTTCCTGACCAAGGCCGAGCTGTTCACCGGCCCGCTCGCCCGGGCCCTCGGCTGGCTCGGCCAAGTGCCCGTGCACCGCGGCCAGGCCGACCGGGCCGCGCTCAAGCTGGGGCTGGCGCACCTGGCCGGCGGTGGGGCTCTCGGAGTGTTCCCCGAGGGCTCGCGCGGAGCCGGCGAGCTCGAGCAGATCACCCACGGGCTGGCCTACCTCGCCCTGCGCAGCGGCGCGCCGGTCGTTCCGATCGCGGTGCTGGGCACGGCCGCGGCCCTGCCTAGAGGGCGCCGGCTGCCGATCTGGCGGGCGCCGGTCATGGTCGTCTTCGGACCGCCGGTGGAGCTCAGCGTGGTGGGCGACCCCCGGGCCCGACGTACCGTTGCTGTCGCGGCCGAGCAGCTGCGCCTGGCCCTCCTGGCCCACCTGCGCTCGGCCCAGGGCGAGAGGCAGCAGTGACCAGCAGCACGTACGAGGCGAGCGCGCCGCAACCGGTGCTCGCCGTCGTCGGACGGCCGAACGTGGGCAAGTCCACCCTGGTCAACCGGATCCTGGGGCGACGGGAGGCGGTCGTGCAGGACGTGCCCGGTGTCACCAGGGACCGGGTGACCTACGACGCCCAGTGGCGGGGACGCCGGTTCACGGTGGTCGACACCGGCGGCTGGGACCCGGACGCGGTCGGGCTGGCCGTCGCGGTGAGCGCGCAGGCCGAGGTGGCCGTGGCCGCTGCCGACGCCGTGCTGTTCGTCGTGGACAACGTGGTCGGGGCTACCGACAGCGACGAGGCGGTGGTGAAGGTGCTGCGCCGGTCCGGCAAGCCGGTCGTGCTCGCGGCGAACAAGGTCGACGACGAGCGGGGCGAGCCCGATGCCGCCTCCCTGTGGTCGCTCGGGCTGGGCGAGCCGTACGTCGTCAGCGCCCTGCACGGCCGAGGCAGCGGTGACCTGCTCGACGCCATCCTGGACGCGTTGCCGCAGACCCCGCCGGAGCGCTTCGACGAGCAGGCGGGGCCGCGCCGAGTGGCGCTGCTGGGCCGGCCGAATGTCGGCAAGAGCTCGCTGCTCAACCGGCTCGTCGGTGCTGAGCGGGTCGTGGTGGACAGCGTCGCCGGGACCACCCGGGACCCGGTCGACAGCCTCGTGGAGGTCGGAGGGGAGACCTGGCGCTTCGTGGACACCGCCGGCCTCCGGCGCCGGGTGTCGCACGCCTCCGGCGCGGAGTACTACTCCTCCCTGCGGACCCAGAGCGCGCTGGACGCGGCCGAGGTCGCGGTCGTGCTGCTTGATGCCAGCGAGCCGCTGTCCGAACAGGACCAGCGGGTCATCGCCATGGTGGTCGAGACAGGGCGCGCCCTCGTGCTCGCCTTCAACAAGTGGGACCTGGTCGATGAGGACCGGCGCCCGACCCTGGCCAAGGAGATTGACCGGGAGCTCGCGCGCGTGCAGTGGGCGCCCCGGCTGAACCTGAGTGCCCTGACCGGCCGAGCCGTCGACAAGCTCGCCCCGGCGCTGCACGCATCGCTCACCGGCTGGGAGACGCGGGTCCCGACCGCGAGGCTGAACGCCTGGTGCGCGGAGCTGACGCAGGCCACTCCGCCGCCGGTCCGCGGCGGCAAGCAGCCCAAGATCTTGTTCGCCACCCAGGCCGGCACCCGGCCGCCGCGCTTCGTGCTGTTCACCAGCGGGTTCCTCGAAGCCGGCTACCGCCGCTTCATCGAACGCCGGCTCAGGGAGGACTTCGGTTTCGCCGGGACGCCGGTGGAGGTCAGCGTCCGGGTGCGTGAGAAGGGCAAGAAGGCCTGACAGATGGCGTCAGTTCGGCTGGTAGGGTCGGCCCGCTCCTGGACCGCAGGAGACGCCGGGATGTGGCGCAGCTTGGTAGCGCACTTGACTGGGGGTCAAGGGGTCGCAGGTTCAAATCCTGTCATCCCGACCGGAGAAAGCGCAGGTCGGAGGCGGTGCAGCCCTACGGGGACGCACCGCCTCTCGGCGTTTGACAGCAACGCTGACAGCAACCGGGCGGAAGTCACCACCCGAACGCCTCAGCGAGCCGGTCGGCTGCGTCTCGCTGCTGAGTCACTCCGACGTGGGCGTACACGTCCGCGGTGATCGCGTAGGACGAGCGCCCGAGCACCCCCTGCACCACTTTCATGTGCACGCCGGCCGAGATCAGCGCCGACGCCGCCGAGTGCCGCAGCGTGTGCAGTCCCACGCCGGGCAGGCCGACCCGCACCGCGATCGTCTGCAGCGACCGGAGGGCGTTCCGCGGGTCCAGCGGTGTCCCGGTGTGGCTGCAGAACACCAGGCCGTGCTCGCGCCACTCCGAGCCTGCATGCAGCCGCTCCTGCAACTGCCGGACCCGGTGCGCCCGCAGCTCCACGAGGACGGGCTGAGGGATCGGGACGACCCGGCGGCTCTTGTCGGTCTTGGGCTCGGTGATGACCAGCTCACCGCCGACCCGCGACAGCGTCCCCCGCACCCGGATCTGACCGTCCTCTAGGTCCAGGTCATCCCAGCCGGCCGCGAGGGCCTCACCGCGGCGCAGGCCGGTGCCGAGCAGCAGCAGGTACAGCGCCCGCAGCCGATCGTCAGCGATACCCGCGACCAGCGTTCGGACCTGGTCCGTGGTGAGGTAGTGGGCCTCACGCCGCTCGACCGCGGGTCGCTTGACGACCGTCGCAGGGTTGCGGGCGAGCAGCTCGTCCCGTACAGCCGTGTCCAGCACTGCCCGCAGCACCGTGTAGATCTGCCGGATCGTCGAGCCCGCCTTGCCCTCCTGGCGCTTGCGGTGCACGAGCGCCTCGACGTCGGATGCCCGCAGCCGGTCCAGGGGGAGCGCCCCGAGGGGCGCCGGGCACAGGTGGGTGCGGGCCAGGCCCGCGTAGAGCTGCTTGGTGCTGCCCTTGCGGTCCGACGCTGCGAGCGTCGTGGTGATCCAGTGCTCCACGTACGCCGCGAGCGTGACCTTCGCGTCCCGTACCGGGGAGCCCCCGTCGAGGCGCTCCCGAGCCGCTTTGAGCTTGTCCCGCACGTCCTTTTGCGTCGGGCCGTACTCGACGTGCCGCTTGCGGACACCGGAGCGGTCCACGTAGGACAGCGCGCCGGACCACCGGCCGTCACCACGCCGGTAGACCGAGCCCTCACCGTTCGCCCGCTTGGTCATACGCCCGCCCTCCCTTGCTTGCCCTTGGGTAGAGAGCCGCGCTTGCGGGCTTCGTAGATCCACCGGCGAACCGTGGCTGGCGCTACTCCCGCTTCCTTAGCCAGGGTCGGGGCAGGATGCACGCGGTGGCCTTGAGCGTCCTTAGACGTCACGACGTCTATGTACGCCCTCTTGAGTTCAGCGAAGAAGACGTCATCGAGCTGCTCCGGCTTGCGGAGCAGTGGCCGCACCGCCGCAGCTACTTGAGGTGATTGGTGGGCGGCTGGCGCTTGCTTGACGCCGGAGCCACGCACCTGAGCACGGAAGCTCTGCGCTACCCAGTGGTCAGCCCTGGTTCCGAAGCTCGAAGCGAAGAAGGCCGCTAGGCGCTTTAGGTCGGGCGGCGGGAGTGCCAGGCGAGTCTGAAGGAACTCTGGTTCGGCGTTGATCTCCAGCTCGACCTCGCGCAGGGGTAGCTGTCGCAGGAGCGCCAAGGTGATCGGGGCGTCCGACGGGAAGTAGACCTCCCTGGTTGACCAGACATTGAGGTCGTTGGGCAGCAGCCGCAGGTACAACGACCCCGTCACGCCTTGGGCGTCTAGGACCCTGAGCCAACCGCCGTTTCCCGCCTCCAAGAGCATGCGAGCAAGTGTGGCTGATGGGCGAGCAAGTGTCAAGGACTTGCTCGGACTCTAGAGAGTGCATCCTGGTGTCAGAGCAAGCGTCGCTTGCTTACTCGCAAGGAGGACACCCCCATGAATGAGCCGCTCCTTCTGAAGCCGGAACAGGCCGCTGCTGCCATCGGCATCAGCCGCTCCAAGCTGTTCGAGCTGATCGCAGCCGGCCAGATTGAGACCGTCCAGATCGGTCGCTCGCGACGTGTTCCTCATGCGGCGCTCGGCGACTACGTGTCGCGTCTGCGGTCGGCACAGGCCGCCCTCAGCGGCGGCGCGGCCTAGTGCCCGACAAGCGACGGGACGGTCCGCTGACCACGGACCGCCCCACAACGTCGCTGCCACCGCCAAGCACCAGCACCGCAAGGGTACCGCCGACAGAGCTCCCTCGAAGAGCGCCTGCGGGACCGGCTCACCAAGGGTGCTGCACGAGCGCCCGGTATCAGCTCCTGCCCGAGCTGACCACCGAGGAGTTCGCGGCCTTGCGGGACGACATCGCCGAGCGCGGCGTCATGATCCCCGTCGAGGTGGACGACGAAGGTCGTGTGCTCGACGGTCACCATCGCGCCCGTGCTTGCGAGGAGCTGGGGATCGACTACCCGGTCGTGGTGCGCTCCGGGCTGACCGAAACCGAGAAGCGCCAGCACGCCCGCCGGGCCAACCTGCTCCGGCGGCACTTGAGCCGGCAGCAGCGGCGGCAGGTCATCGCCGACGTCATCGCCGACGAACCCGAGTTGAGCAACCGGGCCGTTGCCCGCCTAGTCGGCTGCTCGCACAACACCGTGCAGCAAGTTCGCGACGACGGTCGAGCAGGTGGTCAACTTGACCACCAGGATGTCATGGAACACGACGGTGAGCAGCCCGTTCTCGCAGCTCTGACCGCCGGCCGCTGGCCCGGGCTCGCCGCCCTAGACGACTACATCGCGGGCGGCATCTCGATGGACAGCGCCAACCTGGTCGTGCGCAGCCTGACCGACCTGCTCAAGCAGTGCCGGGAGGGCTGCGACGACGAGGACTTTCTGGGCCCCGTTCGGGACCACCTCATCACGCCACGAATCGCCTTTGCGCTTGCCTCGGTCGTGACCGGGTGAGCCCGCAGTACGACCCGGCAAGCGACCCCGGACGTGTGCCGACCATGACGCCTGCGAATGGGCGGCCCGGCGTGGCCACGAACGTCCGGTGCCGGGTGCGCCAGGTCGTTCGCCTTGACCTGTCCGGCCTCGTGGACGCCGTGGGCATGCTCGACGACTTCGAGGTGCGAGCGCGACTGTGCGGGCTGGCCGCCAACGTCGAGGACGGGCAAGCCGTCGTCCTCGACGTCGGGGACGCCACATGGACAATGCCGCACACCTTCACCGACCTGGCGAGTGCCGTCCAGGACGCTGGCACCGTTCAGGTCCAGGGCAGCCGTGGCAGTTTCGTCCGCCAGGTCGCCGAGCAGCTCGACCGTTGCCTGTGGTGATCGCCGAGCCGTGGCCCGAGGCCGCCCAGCCCGGCGGGGGACTCCCCGCCCATGTCGCCCAGGACCGGCAGCAGCAACCGCCCCCCCTGACCGCGGTCCCGAACGTCGCTCCCGGCAGCCCCGACGACAGATGGTGGGACGGGATCACCGCCGAGGACAGCACACAGGGCGACGCCCCAGAAGGCACCTCGACCGCGAGCTGGGCACAGGTCCACCTTGGCAGCTACCTCGACGGCACCCACGAGCCGACCCTGCCCACGCTGCTGCGCCGCGCCGACGGCCCGCACCTGCTGTACCCCGGGCGCGTCCACTGGCTCGCCGGCGAGCCCGAGGCCCTCAAGAGTTGGCTGGCGCTACTCGCCTGCGTCCAGGTCCTCAACCACGGCCGCCGGGTCATGTACATCGACTTCGAGGACGGTCCTGCGGGCATCGTAGGGCGCCTGCTGGCCCTAGGCGTCAACCCGGAGGTCATCTTCGCCCGGTTCGACTACCGCAGCCCTGAGGGCGCGCTACGGCACGTCGAACGGGACGCCCTGGCCCGCGACGTCGCGGCGGGGGACCTGCTCGTCATCGACGCCTGCACCGAAGCGCTAGCGGCTCAAGGCCTGTCCAGCAAGGACGACACCGACGTGGCGAGCTGGCTGGCGCTGCTGCCCCGCTGGGCGGCCAAGCTCGGCCCCGCCGTCCTGGTACTGGACCACGTCGTCAAGGACAGCGAGAACCGCGGCCGATGGGCCACCGGCTCGCAGCACAAGCTCGCCGGCCTGGACGGCGGGGCCTTCACCCTGGAGTCGGTGCAACCCGGCGGCGTCGGGATGGTCGGCCGGTCACGGCTGTACGTCAGCAAGGACCGGCACGGACAGGTCCGCCCGCACGCCGTCCCCAGCACCGGCGGCAAGGCGTGGCTCGCGGACTTCGTCGTGGACAGCAGCGGCTCGTTCACCGAGGCCGTCCTACACCCACCGACGACCCAGCAGGGGCCGTTCCTACCAACCGTCGTCATGGGCAAGGTGAGCGACGTCCTGGCCGCGGCCGGCCGGCCACTGAGCAAGAGCGAGGTCGAGGACCGCGTCGGAGGGCGGGCCGTAGTCGTGCGTCAGGCCCTCGCTGCCCTGGAGGACGCCGGGCACATCGAGGTCACAGCCGGCCCCCACAACAGCCGGTTGCACCGACTCCTCAAGCCCTACCCAGAAGCGGTGGAGCAGTCATGAACTACGCCCGCTCGTCTGCTCGTCCCGCTCGTCCCCAGTTCGTCCCGGACGAGCCCCAGTGTGTTCGTCCCCGTCTACTAGGACGGGGACGAACAGACCGCACCCCGGCAGCAGTCAGTTCGTCCCGTCCCGAGCCGGTCGCACCAGGCGTCGCCGCACCGACAACAGGCAGGCCATGAACCCCAGCACCTGGCAGCCACCTGAGCGGATGCCTAGCCGCGCCGAGCTGCCCCCGCTGCCCGCCGACCTCGCCGCCCTCGTCCGCGCCGGCCACCTGCACCAGGTCGAGCCCGACGTGTACCGGCGCGCACACCACGCCGCATGTACCAAGCCCCAACCGGGTGTGCCACCAGGCACGCCCACCCACCGGAACGCAAGGAGCACCCCATGAGCCTTTCCGACGCCGCGAAGATCGACCTGCTGGCCATAGACGCCGTCGCCCGGCACACGATCCTGCCGCCTCCCGAACAGATGATCAAAGTGGATGACGGTGACGAGGTCCGGCTGCACGACCGCCGGGACGGCCGACTGCTGGCCCGGGCGGACGTCAGTGACTAGGGGGGCGGGTCGAAAGTCCACAACCTCAGGCCGGCGGGACAGCTCAGCAGCTCGCTTCTTTTTTGTACGGGTCTGGAGTTTTGGCCCCCAGATTCGTTTTTTTGGGAGGTGGCGCTGTGGCCGGTCGCGGTCCTGCTCCGCCGGAAGTGGTTTCTGTCGCCGCAAGGGCGTACAGTTCGCAGCAGAGATCCTCGGGCCGGCCGACAGCCACCGGAGGACCAGGCAGGCACCGCGGACGGCCTCGGCCTCAACGCGGGACCGAGATGCGGGCGCTGTTGAGCGCCTTTGTGCGGCAGGGCCGGGCGAAACCCACCTGTGCGGCAGAACGACCCCCCTCTGTTGAGGCTGCTGCCTTGTGCGCGCCTCCAACCTCCGTCAGGACACCCCATGACCACGACGCTCGACAACCTCCTCCGCGAACGGCAGGAAACTTGGGAGGCCACCCGCTCCCTGTTCGACCAGGCCGAAAAGCGCGCCGACAAGACGTTCACTCCTGCCGAGGAGCGGATGTGGAAGGCGCGTAACGATGACCTGGACCGCTTCGACCGGAACATCGCGGAGTTGCAGGGGCAGTCCGAGCAGCAGCAGCGCGCGGCCGACGCCAGCCGCGGTGCCGGACGGCTCATCCGGCCGGACACCGGCTCAGGCACGGCGGAGCGGACCGCTTCCGGGCACACTCTGCTCAAGCGGTCGGACAGCTTCGCCGAGCACGCCGGCAAGCTCGGGTTGGGCGGCGGGACCGAGGACCAGGGCCTGAGCTTGGGGCGCTACCTACGCGGGTTCGTCACCGGCCAGTGGGACGCCGACGCCGAGCGGGAGAAGCGCGCCCTGGCAACCTCCACGATCGCCGGTGGCGGCGCCCTGGTCCCGGTGCCGCTGGCCAATGAGATCGTGGACCTGGCCCGCGCCAAGATGCGAGTGGTGCAGGCCGGCGCCCGGACCCTGCTCATGGAGAGCGCGACTGAGCGGGTCGCCCGGCAGGTCAGCGACCCGACCGTCACGTGGCGGGCCGAGGCCGCGTTGATCCCGGAGTCGCAGCCGACGTTCGACCAGATCCTGTTCCAGGCCCGGACGCTGAGCACGATCGTCAAGTTGAGCTGGGAAGTTTTGGAAGACGCCCACGAAATCGACCGAGTGGTCAGCGACTCGCTGTCCAAGGCCGTCGCGTTGGAGGTCGATCGGGCCGCCCTGCGCGGGATCGGCGCGCCTTACACCGCGCCGAACCCCGAGCCCGCCGGGGTCCTGAACACCACCGGGGTAACCGTCACTCCGCTGGGCGCTGGTAACGGTGCCGCGGCGGCGTGGGATGACCTTTCGAGGGCGCTGCAGACCATCCGGCAGGCCAACGGCGAGCCGAACGCGTTCATCCACAGCCCGCGCACCGAGGGCAACCTGTCGCGGCTGAAGAACACTCAGGGGCAGTGGCTCGGCCCGTCGCCCGACGTCGCGCCGCTGGACCGGCTCTACACCGCGGCGGTCCCGACCACGCTCACCGTGGGGACCGCCACCGCCGCCTCCGAGATCTATCTCGGGCAGTGGGATGCGCTGTGGCTCGGCCTGCGCTCGCAGATGGCGCTCAGGCTCGTAGAGCGCTACGCCGACACCGGCCAGACCGGCCTGCTCATCTGGTGGCGCGGCGACATCCAGCTCCAGCACCCGGCGTTCTTCAACGTCCTGACCGGCGTTCTCTAAGGAGTCTCATGCCCGATCCCCGCACCACCGCCACCACCACGGGCGCCTTTCTGGGCGGCCAACCGCCCGAACCGCAGCCAATCGTGGAGGCCGTCACCGGCGACCGGGGCCTGGACCATCACCTGGCCGGCCGCTACGTCCAGCGCGACGACATGGGCGAAGGCCTGTTCACCTTCGTCCGCGACGGTGAGCCGGTCCCGCCCTCGCTGGCCGGCCTGCCGGTGCTGCCCGCACGTAAGGCACTGGAGGCCGCAGCGAAGAACGCAGAGGCCGCGGCGAAGGGCTCGCCGGCCCCATGAGCTCGCGGACCGGGGCGTCAAGCCCACCACCCGGGCGTTCACAGGGTTATGCCCGCGGTGGACGCAAGGTCGCAGGAGACGCCCCCTTTCGCGTCGGTGATCGCACCTGCGCCCCGGTCCTCGACACCTACCCGTGTACGGCGGCGTGAGCAGGTAGGCAGACGTGGCTAGAGGCGTAAGTCGGCACCCGCGACCCCCGACCGTTGGTAGCGTCGGCAGGGCCATCTCATGGGAGGCGAGGTTTTGCCGCGTGTCATACAGCCTGAAGGACTTGCGGGCGTTGAGCGATGATGAGCTCGTCGCTAAACACGACTCTCTCGCTATCAACACCTTCGTGGGTACCGCCTACTACGTGGACGAGTTGAACAGACGAGCCCTAGAACGCGCGTCGCGGGCCAACGAGGAAGCGACTACAGCAGCGGTGCGTTTGGCTCGACAATCGTTCTGGCTCGCCGCCGCGAACATGTTCCTCGGCTTGAGCGCCCTGGTGGTCTCGGTGATCGCGCTGCTGAGGTGAGCGCAAGCCGAGCACCAAGTACGGGCGTAGCTTGCCGCCCCCCTGACCTCGATCCGGTCATGCCCGTCTGACTTGCATCGCCGGCAACCAGCCGAGGTGCAGCTCACCGACGCCGGTTGACCACTGCAGGTAGACCCGCGATCCGCGCCAGCCGAGTGCGTAGCCCGGCCAGCTACCACCGTCGACCGTGGCCTCGACGGCGATGGGCGCAGCTGCCATGACCAGCGGGGCATCGAGGTCCGCGGCGGCGTGCTGCACGGCGGGAGTGTCCCGCGAGCCCCGGACATGCAACAGCAGCCCCCGGTCGCCCGGTCAGAGGTTGCCGAAGCTGCTGCGCAGCGAAAGCCTAGTCGGCCACCGCACGAAGCGGGACCACAGAGGGGACACCGGGGACGGCGAGGCCTGCGCCTACCCGTTCCACCGCCTCGACGGCCGCTGCATGGCTGTAGCTGACGTACCCCGCGGTCGTCGCCGGGGACTGGTGGCCCATCACCTCCCCCGTCAACCGCAAATCCTGGCTGGCCGCGTACAGGCTTGAGCCGAAGTAGTGCCGCAGGCAGTGCAGCGGTTCCGGGATCCCCAGGCCGTGCAGGTACTGCCCGCAGAGCCGCGACACCCGTGCGGGTGTGTTCGGGCCGTCCAGACCGTCGAGCCTGGGGAGCACGTAGCCGCGTTGCGGCAGACCGTGGGCGCGTAGCTCCATCACGACCCGGCCGGACATCGGCACGACCCGCTCGACGTCGCCCTTGCCGCGAATAACCAGCACCGGCGGGGTACTGGTGTCCCGGACCTGCCCGCGGGTCAGGTGCGCGATCTCCCCGGCCCGTAGGCCTGCGTACGCGGCGAGCACGAGCATCAACCGAAGCCGGGCGGGGGCGCAGTCCACGGCCATCTGCACGTCGTCCGGCGCGGTTGGCCGTGGCAGCCGGCGCCGTTGCTTGGGGCGGACCAGGACCAGTGCGGGGTTGCTGCTGGTGAGCCCACCGGCCAGCGCCCACAAGTAGAACTCGGAGACGTGGGCCGCGTAGGACCGCCGGGTCGCCGGGTCCAGGTGGGCGTTGGAGTGCTGCCAGTCGTCCAGGTCAGTGTCGATGACCGCGAGCAGGTCCGCGCCGCACTCCACGCCCAGGAACCGGGCGAGCCGGCGCAGGCTGTAGAGGCGCTGCTCGACGCTGCCCGCTGAGGCGTTCCTGAGCCGAAGGTGAGACAGGTGCGCCTCGACCGGGAACGCGCCGGGATCCACCCTGACGGAGACGCCTCTAGCCACGGACGCGCCGGTTCTGCGACTGTCGAATCGTCGTCATCCGCCCATGCTCCGGCCGTGGTCAAGCGTTACCCGCCCCGATGTGAGGGGCCGCACGCAGGAGTGCGCTGAAGGCCGCAGAGGTGACCACAACTCGTCACTACTGGCCGGCCTGGAGTCGCATGCGTTCTCCCCCCCGTTAGGGGAGGCGCGACCCCCGGTGACAGCAACCGTGACAGCAACCGGGAGCGGTCCAGGGCGGTCCGTGCCGGTCCACTAGCGGCGCTCCAGCCCTCTGGCCTGCGACGATGGTCCACCGCGGACCTCAGCGGATAGAGTGCCGAAGCCTGGGGGTCAAGGGGTCGCAGGTTCAAATCCTGTCATCCCGACACGGCGAGCAGGCGCAGGAGCGGGTGCGACCGCACGGTCGGGCCCGCCCCTGCGTGACCGGCGCTGCCGCGTCGTACGGCGGAGGGTGGCGAGGTGGCCGGGTCGGACCCGATGACGGCCTCGATGAACCGCGTCTGGACGGTGCCGAACGCGCTGTCGATGCTGCGCCTGCTGGGTGTCCCGCTGTTCCTGTACTGGGTCCTGCGCACACACCAGGACGGCCGGGCGATCCTGCTGCTCATGGCCGCCGGGGCGTCGGACTACTTCGACGGAAAGATCGCCCGCGCCTTCGGCCAGTTCTCCCGCCTCGGTCAGCTGCTGGACCCGGCCGCTGACCGGCTGTACATCCTGGCCACGCTGCTGGCGCTGGTCGCGCGCGGCGGGCTGCCGCTGTGGTGGGCGCTGGCGCTGATCGGCCGTGACCTCGTCCTTCTCGGCACGCTGCCCCTGCTCAAGCGGTACGGGTACGGCCCCCTGCCGGTGCACTTCCTGGGCAAGGCCGCGACCTTCAACCTGCTGTACGCCTTCCCGATGCTGCTGGCCGCGCTGCCGGACCGCGACGACCTGCTGTCCACGGTGTTCCGGCCGCTGGGCTGGGCGTTCACCACGTGGGGGAGCGTGCTGTACCTGCTCGCCGGCGTGCTCTACCTGGTGCAGGTCGTCCAGCTCGTCCGCACCGGACGTACGGCGGCTGCGCCGGCATGAGCGGGCGTCGATCGTGAGGGCGGTGGTGATGGCCGGCGGCGAGGGCACCCGTCTGCGCCCGATGACGGCCAACCAGCCCAAGCCGCTGCTGCCGGTCGTGAACCGGCCGATCATGGAGCACGTGCTGCGCCTGCTCAAGCGGCACGGCTTCGACGAGACCGTCGTGACGGTGCAGTTCCTGGCCAGCCTGGTGCGCAGCTACTTCGGCGACGGCGACGAGCTCGGGATGCACCTGTCCTACGCCACCGAGCAGAGCCCACTCGGGACGGCCGGCTCGGTGAAGAACGCCGAGTCCGCCCTGCAGGACGACTCGTTCCTGGTCATCTCGGGAGACGCGCTCACCGACATCGACCTTGCCGACGTCGTACGCGCGCACCGCGAGCGCGGCGCCCTGGTCACCGTCTGCCTCACCCACGTCCCGGACCCGCTCGAGTTCGGGATCGTGATCACCGACGAGGAGCAGCGCATCGAGCGCTTCCTGGAGAAGCCCACCTGGGGCCAGGTGTTCTCCGACACGGTGAACACCGGGATCTACGTGATGGAGCCCGAGGTCTTCCGGTACGTCGCGGCCGGGGAGCAGGTGGACTGGTCCGCCGACGTGCTCCCCGCGCTGTTGGAGGCCGGCGCGCCGGTGTATGGCTACGTCGCGGACGGCTACTGGGAGGATGTGGGGACCCACGAGAGCTACCTCAAGGCCCACGCCGACGTGCTGAACGGCCTGGTGGACGTCGAGATCGACGGGTTCGAGCTGGCAAAGGGCGTGTGGGTGGGGCAGGGCGCCGAGGTCGATCCGGAAGCCATCCTCAAGGGACCGGTCTGCGTGGGTGCCTACGCCAAGGTCGAGGCCGGGGCGCAGCTGCGCGAGTACACGGTTCTGGGCAAGAACGTCGTGGTGAAGGGCGGCGCGTTCCTGGACCGCGCGGTCGTGCACGACAACGTGTTCATCGCCGGCCAGACGAGCCTTCGCGGGTGCGTCGTCGGCAAGAACACCGACGTGATGCGCGCCGCCCGCATCGAGGAGGGCGCCGTCGTCGGGGACGAGTGCGTCGTGGAGCAGGAGGCGTTCTTGTCGGGCGGGGTGAAGGTCTACCCGTTCAAGACGATTGAGGCCGGCGCCGTCGTCCACAGCAGCGTGATCTGGGAGTCCCGGGGCTCGTCGTCGCTGTTCGGCCCGCGCGGGGTCTCGGGCGTGGTGAACGTCGAGATCACCCCCGAGCACGTCGTACGGCTGGCGTCGGCTTGGGCGACGACGATGGAGAAGGGAAGCGTCGTCACCACCTCCCGGGACGCCTCCCGAGCCGCCCGCGCGTTCAAGCGCGCGGTCATCGCCGCGCTGACGAGCAGCGCGATCAACGTGCACGACCTGGAGGTCGTGCCGCTACCGGTGACCCGCTTCGCCACGGCCACCAGCACCGCGTGCGGCGGGGTCGTCCTGCGTACGACGCCGGGGGAGCCCCAGTCGATCGACATCGTCTTCCTGGACGACCAGGGCGCCGACCTGTCGCCGGTCGATCAGCGCAAGATGGAGCGCATCTTCAGCCGGCAGGAGTTCCGCCGCGCCTTTCCGGGTGAGATCGCCGAGCTGAGCTCCCCGGCCGGCATGCTGGACAACTACGCCAGGGAGCTGCTGCGCCTGGTGGACGTGGACGGGGTGGACGAGGCCGGCCTGAAGGTCGTGGTCGACACCGCCGGCGGCTCGGCCGCTCTCGTGCTGCCGGCGCTGCTGGGCCGGCTGGGCGTGGACGTGCTGACCGTCAACAACCGGCTGGACGAGAGCTCGACGACCGAGAGCGCAGAGCAGCACCTGTTCGACCTGACCCGGCTGGGGGAGCTGGTGGCCAGCTCCCGCGCCGATTTCGGGGTGCGCTTCGACCACGTGGGGGAGCGGATCGCCCTGGTGGACGAGCGGGGCGGCCTCGTTCACGACGACCGCGCGCTTTTGGTACTGCTGGACCTGGTGGCCGCCGAGCGCGGCAGGGGCGCGCGGCTGGCCTTGCCGGTCACCACGACGCGCGTCGCGGAGCAGGTCACCCGTTTCCACGGGGCCGAGGTTGTCTGGACGACGACCTCGGCCGACGACCTGAGCCGCGCCGCGGCACTGCCCGACGTGGTGTTCGCCGCGGACGGGCACGGCGGCTTCGTGCTGCCGCAGTTCTCCCCGGCCATCGACGGCATCGCGGCCTTCGTCGGTCTGCTGGGTCTGGTGGCTCGGACCCAGCTCACGCTCTCCCAGATCGACGCCCGGATCCCGCACGCCCACGTCGTACGCCGGTCGCTGCCCACGCCCTGGGCCGTGAAGGGCGTGGTGATGCGCCGGGTCGTCGAGGCCGCCGGGGACCGGACCGTGGACACCACCGACGGTGTGCGCGTGGTCGAGGCCGACGGGAGCTGGGTCCTGGTCCTGCCCGACCCGGCCGCCGCCGTCACCCACCTGTGGGCCGAGGCGTCCTCCACAGCTGCCGCCGAGCGCGTTCTGGCCGGCTGGGCCGAAGTCGTGGAGCAGCTGGACCGCTGAGCCCGGCTGCAGGTGAGTGCCTTGCGAGCGCTCGACCGACCTCGTTACCCTCACCCGGTTCCGCCGGCAAGGGCTGACCAGACCCGGCGCAGTAGCCAGACCGGCACGCCGCGATGACGTGCCCGACCGAGAGGTACCGGTGAACCCCGACGACCTGAAGTACACCGCTGAGCACGAGTGGCTCCGCGCCGTCGGTGCTGCGCAGGGTCCAGCTGTGCTGCGCCTGGGCATCACTGCGTACGCCCAGGAGGCACTCGGCGACATCGTCTTCGTGACGCTGCCGGCAGTGGGCACGCAGGTCGAGCAGGGCCAGAGTTTCGGGGAGGTCGAGTCCACCAAGAGCGTCTCGGACGTCTACGCCCCGCTGGCCGGCACCGTGACCTCGCGCAACGAGGCCTTGGACGCCAACCCGGAGTTGGTGAACAGCGACCCGTACGGGGACGGCTGGATGGTGGAGTTGTCCTGCGCCGACCCGCTGGACCAGGTCCTCGCCGACCCGGCGTTGCTGGACGTCGCGGCATACGAGGCGCTCACCGGCTCCTAGCCTGCATCTCAGGTGCAGCGTGAGCGCTCCCCCCTGCTCCACCCGATGTTGACCCTCGCGGCTGCAGACGGCTAGGTTCGCCCAGGCTCAGCCCGAGGGACCCGCTGATCACGGCGCGGGCCGGGGCGGGCGCCATCGACAGGAGGCGAACAAGCGCGTGTTCTGCACCCAGTGCGGCCAGCAGAACCCCGATGGCAGTCGTTTTTGCGCGCGCTGCGGCGCGGCGATCGGCCGGTCCGGTCCGGAGGGGCCGGTCGATACCACCTCGACCGTCTCGTTGAGCGCCCTGGAAGGGGCGCTGGAGCACGACAACGGCCCGGGTGGCGAGCAGCCCGCCGAGTCGGCGGAGCCGGGCGCACTCGAGGCGCTGCCCCCGGGCTCGGCCCTGCTCGTGGTCAGGCGCGGACCGAACGCAGGCAGCCGGTTTCTGCTCGACTCCGACGTCACGACCGCCGGGCGCCACCCGGAGAGCGACATCTTCCTCGACGACGTCACCGTCAGCCGCCGGCACGCCGAGTTCGTCCGCGAAAACGACGGTTTCCTCGTCCGGGACGTCGGCAGCCTCAACGGCACCTACCTCAACCGAGCGCGCATCGACGCGACAAGCCTTGCAGGCGGTGACGAGGTGCAGATCGGCAAGTACCGCCTGGTGTTCCTCACCGGCCCACGGGCCGGCGAGGCCGGGTGAGTGCCGGGTGAGCGGCGGGTGAGTGTGGCCGCGGCGGGCGGGTCGCCGTCTCGGGCGTTCATGAGCATCGGTGAAGTGCTCGGGCAGTTGCGGCCCGACTTCGCCGACATCACCATCTCCAAGATCCGCTTCTTGGAGGACGAGGGTTTGATCAAGCCGGAACGCACCGCGTCGGGGTACCGGAAGTTCGGCCGCGAGGATGTGGGCCGGCTGCGCTACGTGCTGGCCGCGCAACGCGATCACTACCTCCCGCTGCGGGTCATCAAGGAGCACCTGGACGCCATCGATCGGGGTCTGGAGCCGCCCGCGCCGGGCGGCGGCGGCAGCGCGCAGGTACCCCACGCCCTGGTGGCTGCGGAGGGTCTGCCGCACCCGGACTCCTTCCGGCCCGACGCCAGCGAGGTCCGGCTCTCCCGACGGGAGCTGCTCGACGCCGCGGGGCTTGCGACCGAGCAGCTCGACCAGCTCGAGCAGTACGGCCTGATCGCCACCCGGCCGGGCGCCTCGCACTACGACGGCGATGCCCTGGTTGTGGCCAGGACGGTCGCCGAGATGTCGCGTTTCGGGATCGAGGCTCGGCACCTGCGGCCGTTCAAGGCTGCTGCCGAGCGGGAGATCGGGTTGGTCGAGCAGGTCGTCACGCCGCTGGTGCGCCAGCGCAACCCCGAGGCCCGGGCGCGGGCGGACGAGGTCGTCCGGGAGCTGGCCGCCCTGTCGGTCAAGCTGCACGCGACCCTGGTCCGCTCGGGTCTGGCGCCGGGGTTGCGCCGCTGACCCGCCCGCGCCGCCGCGTCCGTACGTCGTGGCAGCAGGAGCGCGCGAGGGTAGGGTTGGCCGGCGCCGTACGACACCCGCTCTGGCGGCAGCAGGAGGCACCCGGTGGATGAGGACGCAGGCGAGCTCGCCGAGCTGAGCGTGGTGGGCGTGCGGGTCGAGTTGCCCAGCCAGCAGCCCATCGTGCTGCTCAAGGAAGCAGCCGGAGACCGCTACCTGCCGATCTGGATCGGCGCCGTCGAGGCCACCGCGATCGCCTTCGCGCAGCAGGGCGTCGTCACGGCCCGGCCGATGACGCACGACCTGCTGCGGGACCTGCTCGGGGCGTTGGAGCGGCCGCTGCGGACGGTGACGATCACCGAGTTGCGCGACGGGGTCTTCTACGCCGAGCTCGGCTTCGACGACGGCCTCACCGTCAGCGCCCGGCCGTCCGACGCGATCGCCCTGGCGATGCGCACGGGGGCGACGATCAGGGGTCAGGAGGCGGTCCTGGCCGAGGCCGGCATCGCCATCCCGGACGAGCAGGAGGACGAGGTGGAGAAGTTCCGGGAGTTCCTGGACACCATCACCCCAGAGGACTTCGAGGGCTCGTGAGCCAGCCGGGCACCTGTCCGCGTCGAACCGTCGAGTGGACGTCGAGGGCTGCGACATGCGGCTTCCGGGCCGTTGACCCCCGGGTCGGGCCTGCCTAGCGTCGGACCCGTCCCCGTCCGGAGGAACCTGGCCGGACGATCGTCGGCCGACACCAGAAGCAGCACCCGAGCAGCGAAGGAGCGACCGGTGGACCAGGCACCGCGTCAGCCGCACGGCAGCGCTGCGTCCGGTCGGCACCCGCTCGGGTTGCAGGGTTCGCTGTTCGAGCACCTGCCGGCCGACCAGCGGCCCGATGCCCGGCCCGAGGACCTGGGCTACCGGGGGCCGACCGCGTGCGCCGCCGCCGCCATCACCTACCGCCAGCTGGACTACTGGGCGCGAACCGGCCTGGTCGAGCCGACCGTCCGGGAGGCGACCGGTTCGGGGACGCAGCGCCTGTACTCCTTCCGCGACATCCTCGTACTGAAGATCGTGAAGAAGCTGCTCGACGCGGGGGTGTCGCTGCACAACATCCGCACCGCGATCAGCACACTGCGGGGGTATGGCGTCGAGGAGCTCGCACAGATCACCCTGATGAGCGACGGCACCTCGGTCTATGAGTGCACCAGCACCGACGAGGTCGTCGACCTCCTGCAGGGCGGACAGGCTGTGTTCGGGATCGCGGTCGGACGCCAGGTGCGCGACGTCGAGGGCAGCCTGGCGCACCTGCCGGGCGAGCGGGCCAGCGACCGGGCGGACACCACGACGGTCACCGAGGCCGCCGACGAGTTGTCCTCGCGCCGCCGACGCCGTACGACGGCCTGAGACCCGCCCGCCGCACGTCGAGGTCTGGGCGTGTCTTGCCTGAGGTGAACGTGTCTGCTGCGGTGACGCCTGCATGATCATGCCCACGCTGGAACGCTGCTGCCGACGCGCAACGAGCGTAGACACGTTGCCACGTGATCAGACACGCGGAAGTCGCGCGGGCCCGACGGGCTGGGACCGGTTCCCGCTGCTAGCCTGAGCTTGCCGACGACCCCGCTCGGGAGAGTCCCGTCCCCGCCAGGGGCGGGCGCCGAAGGAGCATCTCTCCCCACCAACCTCTCAGGCCCCTGGACCGTGCGAGGTCGGCAACTCTGGAAAGCGGACCTTCGGGTCCCACCGACGGTGCAAGCCCGCTAGCCGGGCGAAGCTCTCAGGTTCCCGGACAGAGGGGGAGGACTCTGCGGTGTGCGACTGCGCATGCCGCCCCCGGACGGCGCCCAGCGCCGCGCGCCAGGAGGTCCTCCCGTGACACTGTCCGAGCTGGAGGGCGCCGCGCCCTTCGCCACGCGTCACATCGGCCCTGACGAGGTCGAGCAGGCCAAGATGCTCGCCGTCGTCGGGCACGGCTCGCTGGCCGAGCTGGCAGAGGCCGCCGTACCGGAGCTCATCCGCGCCAGCACCGCCCTGGACCTGCCGCCCGCCCTGTCCGAGACCGCGGCGATCGCCGAGCTGCGCCGCCTCGCCGCGGCGAACCGAGTGACGACGCCGATGCAGGGGATGGGTTACTCGGGCACCCACACCCCTGCCGTCATCCGGCGCAACGTGCTGGAGAACCCCGCCTGGTACACCGCCTACACGCCCTACCAGCCCGAGATCAGCCAAGGCCGGCTCGAGGCGTTGCTGACCTTCCAGACCATGGTGGCCGACCTGACCGGTCTGCCGACTTCGAACGCGAGCCTGCTGGACGAGGCGACCGCCGCCGCGGAGGCGATGACGCTGTGCCGCCGGCAGAGCAAAGCCGTCGCCGAGGCCGTCTTCCTCATCGACGCCGACTGCCACCCGCAGACCCTCGCCGTGCTGCGTACCCGGGCCGAGCCGCTGGGCATCACGCTGCAGCAGCACGACATGGCGACGCCGTTGCCCGAGGGCCTGACGGTGTTCGGCGTCCTCGTGCAGTACCCGAGCAGCTCGGGCGCCGTTCGCGACCTTCGGCCGGTCGTGGAGCAGGCTCACGCCGCGGGCGCCCTGGTCGCGGTGGCCGCCGACCTGCTGGCCCTGTCCCTGCTGGACAGCCCGGGCGACGCCGGCGCCGACGTCGCGGTCGGCAGCAGCCAGCGCTTCGGCGTACCGCTGGGGTACGGCGGACCGCACGCGGGCTACCTGGCCGTACGGGCCGGGCTGGAGCGTTCCCTGCCCGGCCGGCTGGTCGGGGTGAGCGTGGACGCCGACGGCGCCACCGCCTACCGGCTCGCGTTGCAGACCCGCGAGCAGCACATCCGCCGGGAGAAGGCGACCAGCAACATCTGCACGGCGCAGGTGCTGCTGGCGGTGTTGGCCGGGCTGTACGCGACCTACCACGGGCCGGACGGCCTGCAGGCGATCGCCCGCCGGACCCACCGGTACGCCGCGCTGCTCGGCGCCGCGCTGGGCGCCTCCGGCGCGTTCTTCGACACGATCCAGGTGCCGGTGCCCGGACGCGCCGCGGGCGTGGTGGAGGCGGCCCGGGTGGCCGGCGTCGACCTGCGCCTGGTCGACCCCGACACCGTCGGCGTCAGCACGGACGAGACGACGACCCGGGCGCACCTGGATGTCGTCGTCGCCGCCTTCGGGCTCGCGCCGCAGGACTGGGACGCCCTCGACGAGGTTACCTCGGACGCGCTGCCGCAGCCCCTGCTGCGCACAAGTACATTCCTTACCCACGAGGTCTTCTCGAGTCACCACAGCGAGACGTCCATGCTTCGCTACCTGCGCCGCCTGGCCGACAAGGACCTCGCGCTGGACCGTACGATGATCCCGCTCGGCTCCTGCACGATGAAGCTCAACGCCACCACCGAGATGGAGCCGATCACCTGGCCCGAGTTCGGCGCGCTGCACCCGTTCACGCCGCGCGAGCACGCCCTCGGGTACCGCGAGATGATCGGTGACCTCGAGCGCTGGCTGTGCGAGATCACCGGGTACGACGCCTGCAGCCTGCAGCCCAACGCCGGCAGCCAGGGCGAGCTCGCCGGCCTGCTGGCCATTCGCGGCTACCACCGGGCGTCCGGTGAGACCGCCCGCAACATCTGCCTGATCCCGGCGAGCGCGCATGGCACCAATGCGGCCAGCGCGGTCATGGCCGGGATGCGGGTCGTCGTGGTCGCCACGACGCCGACCGGCGACGTCGACGTCGACGACCTGCGGGCCAAGATCGACTCGTACGGCAGCTCGTTGGCCGCACTGATGGTGACCTATCCCAGCACGCATGGGGTGTTCGAGACGGCGATCGGCGAGATCTGCGCGGCGGTGCACGAGGCCGGCGGACAGGTGTACGTCGACGGGGCCAACCTCAACGCGCTGGTCGGCCTGGCCCGTCCCGGGCAGTTCGGGGCCGACGTCAGCCATCTCAACCTGCACAAGACCTTCTGCATCCCACACGGTGGTGGCGGTCCCGGCGTCGGTCCGGTCGCCGCCCGCGCGCACCTCGCGCCCTACCTGCCGAACCACCCGCTGGACGACCAGGCCGGTCCGCCCACCGGTCCGGGTCCGGTCAGCGCCGCCCCGTACGGCAGTGCCGGGATCCTGCCGATCAGCTGGGCGTACGTGCGGATGATGGGCGCCGACGGGCTGACCCGCGCGACCCAGGTCGCGGTGCTGACCGCCAACTACGTGGCGCGCCGGCTGCAGCCGCACTTCCCGGTGCTCTACACCGGCCGGGGCGGACTGGTGGCTCACGAGTGCATCGTGGACCTGCGCCAGATCACCAAGGACACGGGCGTCACCGTGGACGACGTCGCCAAGCGCCTGGTCGACTACGGCTTCCACGCCCCGACGATGAGTTTCCCGGTCGCCGGCACCTTGATGATCGAACCGACCGAGAGCGAGGACCTGGCCGAGCTCGACCGCTTCTGCAACGCGATGATCTCGATCCGGCACGAGATCGACGAGGTGGCCGCCGGCACCTGGCCGGCCGAGCACAACCCGCTGCGGCAGGCGCCGCATACGGCGAGTTCGGTGCTGGGGGAGTGGGACCGGCCGTACACCCGCGAGCAGGCGGCGTTCCCGCCGGGCGTCGTACGAGGAACTAAGTACTGGCCACCGGTCCGCCGGATCGACGGCGCGTACGGCGACCGGAACCTGATGTGCTCCTGCCCGCCGGTGGAGGCCTACCGGGGGTAGGCCGCCACAGATTCGGGCGGGTCAGCGTCGATCGGCGCCGACCGCTCAGGCGGCCAGGCGGCTGGAGGCCCGGTGCGGGGCGACGCACCGGCCATCAGGGAGCAGTTCGCCGGTGTCGTCGAACACCACGACGCCGTTGCACAACAGCACCCAGCCCTGTTCGGGGTGCCGACAGACGGTCCGCGCTGCGTCGTGGTCCACCGCGGAGGCGACGGGGCAGGTCGGGGTGTGCTCGCAAGTGCGGCCGGACGAGCGGGGTGAACTGGCGGGCTGCGAACCGGCAGGGTTGGCTGCGGGTGGGACGGGTTCGGTGCGTTGGCACACGGCGTGCTCCAGGTTGCTCGACATGCAAGGCGTGCCCGTACGGCGTCGGCGCCAACCGGTGCGTCCTGAAGCAGAATCGACGGTCCCGAGCTCTGACGGTGTCCTCACGGTTCCCAGACGGCGTGGTCATGGGCGAACAGGACGCGGGCCGGGTCGAGTTGCTGCAACCGGTCGACCCACGCGGGCGGGACCGGCAGAGGCTGGGCGTGGCCGTCACGGGCGGCCCGCCAGGCGAGCGCATCGGCGCTGTAACCGGTCGCGGTGTCGTGGCTCTGCCCGGCGAGGACGATGACCGTGCCGTCCCCGCAGCGCACGACCACGGACTGATGACCCGGTGTGTGTCCGGTGTGGGCACGATCACGACTCCCGGTAAGACCTCGGCCTCGCCGTCGAGTTCCTCATAGCGCAGTCCTGGTGCGTCGATGAGTTCGGGAAGGGTGTACTCGGTGGTGCGCGCGGCCGCCAATTCGACGTGTTGGGTGAAGACGGGCCGACCGCGTAGGTACGGGTTGCCGCCGCAGTGGTCGAAGTGCAGGTGACAGTTCACCACCAGGTCCACGTCGTCGACCCGGTGGCCGAGGTGAGCCAGTGCCGCGCCGAGGGCTCTGCGCCGTGGTCGGTAGTGCGCATCGACCTCGGGGTGGCTGCCCATTCCAGTGTCCATCAGCAACAGCCCGCCAGCGTGCTCGACGACGTAGCCCAGGCAGGGCTCCACGCGCGGGCTCCCGGTCCCGGTCTCCTCCGCGGGCCCACGAAGTAGCCGAAGTCGAGCCGACGTACGGCGGGAATCACCACCGGCTCATCCTGACGGAAGTCGGATAGTCGCGTGCCACGGATCGCCGGTACGTCAAGGCAACGTGGGGTCTCGTACGGCGGGGGGTTGCAGGGTCATCGGTGTTCATTGCAAGAGCGGCTGACCGGGCGCTCGGCCCGCTGCCTGACCGGGTAGCGGTATCTGTCGTCACGTTCGGCGAATTGGAGCTTGGCTCCCTTGCCGCGATCGACGAGGACGGGACGTTCTGGCTCGTCGGGCCCTCAGGTCCTGCCGTCCTGCTCCTGGACCCGCACCAGAGTCGCCGACGGGTCCGCCCAGGTCGCCCGGAGCACCCGGTAGCCGAGCGCCGCGTACGCCTGGCAGACGGCGGCGTCGTCATCGACGACCACAGCGACCACCCGGTCCCCGGCCAGCTCGGCCAGCAATTCGGGTTTGGCCTTGGCCGCCGGCCGGAAATCGCGGCCGGCGCGCATCACCAACTCGCCCTCGGGCAATCCGTGCTGCGCGAACCAGGCCAGGGTGTCCCGGCGACAGCGCTCGGGCCGTCCGGTCACGTACACGACCTCGCAGTCCTTGGCGCTCTCGCGGGCCAGGGCCACGCCCTGTTCCAGCGGCGGGTCCAGGGGAGCAGCGGCGAAGAACGCCTTCCAGTCCTTCGGGCGGCGCTGCACGTACGGCAGCCGGTGGTGGACGTCGGCGAGCACGCCGTCCACGTCGAACACGGCGAGCGGGCGCATCTGCGCCGCGCTACGGGCTGGTGAAGTTGAGGCGCTGGAGCTCGCGGGGGTCGGTGATCGGCACCTCGAAGATCGGGGCTGGACCGTCTGGGTCGATGGTGGTTGCGCCGGCGCTGGCCAAGAAGGTGCTGATCTGGTTCTGTTCGGGAACGTTGCCCTGCGCGAAGCGCGGGTCGAGCAGGAATCCGTGCGGGTTCATGCTCGCGCTCACGGACTTGTCGTTGCGGTACAGGGTCTCCCGGTCGAACAGGCCCCCGGCCAGCAGCTCTGTGTAAGTGGTGGGGTTGGGCACCGTCTGGTCACCGAAGGCGTTGGACAGCAGCACCCGCTTCGCGGTCGAGCCCGCCGGCGGGTGCGCGCGCAGCAGCGGCGCGAAGGTCTCCGGGCTGCCCGAGCGATCGATCCACGTCTCTCGGGCGATCGCTCGCTGAATGGCCAGCGCCCCAGGTGCTGGCGCCGTCACGGGTGCGTCGCCGCGCAGGGGCATGGACTCGGTGAAGCCGTCGTAGCCGCCGTTGAGCAAGCTCGGTTGGCGCTGGCTCAGGTCCTGGGTGACCAGGGGCCGGAAGGCCGGTGAGAGCCGGGCGATCTCACTGATCGGGCCGCCGGAGACATTGGGTGCCAGGACGGGTACGAGCGGGTCGGTGCCGCCGAGCATGACGCCGTAGATGCCGCCGAAGCTCTGCCCGTAGTAGGACACGGCGGTCCGCCGCAGGGCCGTGCCGTACTGCCCGGGCAGGGTGACCCCACGGCCGACAGCGCGCACCAGGCTCATCAGGTCGGCGACGGTCTGCCGCAGGCCGTCCCGGCTGCCGACCGAGGCGTCCGGTGCGGGCTGGGCCGGTGCCGAAGACCCTTCGGTGGAGGTAATGACTCCGTCGCGGTTCTGGTCCACACCCCGGGCGTACGCCGGGATGCTCGTTGTGCCCGCGAGGGAGGTCGCCGACCAGGTCGAGCGCGGACCGTACCCATGGCCGACGACGTCGGTCGCGATCGTGGCCAGACCGCGGGAGGCGTTGAAGTCCGCGGCCAGGAACAGGTCGGTGTCCGAGCGGGTGAACCCGTGCCCGAAGATCGTGACCGGCCAACCGCCCTTCGGGGCCGGCCCCTTGGGCAGGATCAGCACGAAAGGCAGCCGGCAGCGGCCGGTGACCCGGGGTCCGGCTCCGGCGGTCGGGGTCTGCGCGATAACGCTGTGGGCATTGAGCCACGACGGCGCGAGGTAGGAACCGAAGACGTACGAGCCCGCGCCGGTCGGGGAGGTGTTGGGCACCGTTGCGGTGGTGGAGCCTGCTTTGCTGCCCATATCAGCGGTGTAGCTCAGCACGGCTCCCGCCGCCGGGATCACGTGCTCCACGCGCAGCGCGAGGTCCTTCCCCGACAGGTGCGCGGCGCGGTAGGCGGCGCCGTCATCGAGCTGGCGGCGCATGGCCAGCAACCCGGCAGGCGCGCTCTCGGTGGTGAACGAGGTGTGGGCGGGCCGGATGTCCTGTTTACCGCCGCGGACCGTCAGCCGGTAGGTCGTGCCGGGCGCGAGCTGCCGCGCGGGATGGGCGAACACCGTGTGCGAGGCCGCGTCGTACACCACCCGGTCCACCCCGATCGAGGCGTCGTCGCGGTCATGAGCGGGTGTGATGCGGATCGCTGACGCCACCGCGGCCGGGTTGACCGCCCGGTTGAACCGCAGCGACAGACGCGGGTCCAGATCGAACCCGTCCAGCCGGTTCAGCAGTGCGACGTCATGGCAGTCCGTCGGGCGGGTCCGGCAGTTCGGGTAGGGCAGTGCAACGCGGCGACCCGTGGCCTGCGACCGGTCGCGCACGGTCTGGTCGTCACTCGGGAACAGCGCCGTAACCCGCGGTGCGTTCCGACCGTGCTGGTCGGCTGCGGCGGAGGCCGGGGCACTGCTCGCGGCCGCGGTCCCACTCGATGCCAGCAGGGAGGTCGCGGACGCTGCCGCCACGGCGACGGTCAGCGCCCCGAGACGGCGACGTCCAGCAGGACTGCGGTCGCGACTGCTCATGTGGCTGCTCCTCGTGCGTTGGGTGACGGAGACCACACTGCCACACCAGGTGCCACCCGCCTGCCGGTCGCGGTCTGTGGACGATGCGCTCACGACGATCCAACCGGGCTCGTACGTGGCCTCGCTCTCGCCGCCCTCCCAGCACCGCGATCTTGACGCTATGGCGGCCCGTGCCGGCGTGTCGGCCGCCGCAACGTCAAGATCGCGCGAGGAGTGGGGAAGCGGGAGGCTGAGCGTCTCGGCCAACGGGCACCGAGCTCACCTGCCCGCCGCGCCCACGCCCTTGCGCTCGTCCAGACCCAGCGCGCCGCTAGGCAGGAAACGGGCTTAGGCTCACGAGCTGCTGGGTCACAGTCAGGGGGAAGGGGGACGCCACGTACGTTGCGTCTGTGCGGGCATTCCCGACCCTGCGCGCACCGAGCCGTCTCTGCTTACCAGTTGCCAGGATCGCCTTGTGAATTCGACGTCACGTCCTGAGGCGAGGGTGGTGCGGCCAGAGGAGAAAATCCGCGGTGTGGGGGAGCGATGCTTAGCCGGGCTGGCCGATCAGGCTTGGCTGGATCGTCCGGGCTACCGGCTCGAGCACACCTTGGGCTTGGCGCTCGCGACATGTGGTGGCGCTGGTGAACGGATCAGCAACCTGCTGCACGGCACGTGGCTGGGTCATCCGCTACACCCGTTGCTGACGTCGCTGCCCACGGGAGCGGTAGCGACCACGCTGGCCTTGGACCTCGCCGCCGCGATCCCGAAGCACAAGCCTGGGTTGCGCGCGGCGTCACGGTTCAGCCTCGGAGTCGGGGTCGTCGGGAGCGTGGCGGCAGCGGTGACCGGCCTCCACGACTGGCAGCACACCCAGGAGCAGTCCCGACGGATCGGGCTCGTGCACGGCGCCCTAAACACCGCTGGGACGGGGCTGTATGTCCTGTCCTGGCTGGACCGTCGCCGTGGCCGGCTCGTCCGAGGGGTTGGTGCCAGCACCCTCGGCTACGGCCTCACGCTGGCCAGCGGCTACCTTGGGGCCAGCCTGGTGTATCGGCTGGGCGTCGGGGTGGACCAGTCTGGCGCGCGCATGCGGACCCGGGGCTGGACGCCGCTGCTGGCCGCGGCCGCGCTCGAGGCGGGAGCCCCGCAGCGAGTCGAGGTGGCCGGGGTGGGTCTTGTTCTGTTCCGGGACGGCAACAGCGTCCTCGCGGTCGGAGAGTGGTGCCCGCACCTGGCTGCCCCGATGTCGGATGGCTGGATTGACCGCGGACGGATCGTGTGTCCCTGGCACGGCTCCCGCTTCGAACCAGCCACTGGGCAGGTAGTGCGCGGACCGGCTACAGCTCCGTTGCCTTGCTACCCGACTCGGGTCCGGGACGGGACGATCGAGGTACGTGGCAGCACTACGGCGGCCCTCGGCAGCGGGAAGGGAGACGGGCGATGAGAGCGGACCACGTACTGATCGATCATCATGAGGTTCTCCGGGCTTGCTGCGCGCAGGTCACCGGCGCGCCGGCGGACACACCCGAGCGGCAGGAACGGGTCGACGCCCTGATGGTCGAGCTCGACATTCACATGCGCATCGAGGACGAGCTTTTCTATCCGGCGGTCTCGGCAGCGACCAAGCTCGTCGCCATCGCCCACGCGGAGCACCGTCAGGTCTCCGACCAGCTGGCCGTGTTCCTGCGGACAGACCCCCGCGCCGCTGAGTACGAAGCCGAGTGGCAGTCCTTTGTCACCACCCTCGACGCTCACGCGAAGGAAGAGGAGCGTGACCTGTTCCCGCCGCCGGTGGAGATGACCGCCCAAGCCCTGGACGAACTCGGTGACCGGATGCTCGCCCGCATGGATGAGCTACGCGCCTCGCGGCTGGAGCAGTTCCGCGTCAAGGCGAGAGGCACCGTGCTCCGCAAGCTGTAGCGCTGCCATAAGCCCAGGAGCGGCTCGGCGCATCAGCCGCACTACGCAACCCGCAACCCGCAACCTGACATAATGTCGATTATCGGCGGTAAGGCGAGACGGTAGGGGAGGGCCGGGGCAGGACCCCGAACACGACGAAGGGCCCCTCAGCAAAGGGGCCCTCCATCAAACGCGCCGGGAAGCTCCGGCACTCATGAGTCTACTGCGCAGCAACGTGGTGGGCAATCTTTCGTGCGTGCTTGGTCGGCTTTCCGGGCTGTATCGGGAAGCAACGACATGGACCTCTTGGATCGTCAGTCCGAACATCACGTCTGCGGCTTGTGTGGCCGCCGGATTACTTACACCGACAACTTCTGCTCCAACTGCCGCCGGCCCACGCCGATGGTGGAGGTCGAGCCCACTCTGCTCGACCTGCTCGACCTGCCTGCCGACACCCAGGTGTTCCTCGACGGCGCCCACGAGCACCCGTTCAGGGCGGGTGGGTCTTGAGGGCCGCGCAGCGGTTGCGGTTGCAGACCGAGTCGGTGTTGCACATCGCCGAGATGCTTGAGGCGGCCGCGGTCGGCCCGCGGCAGGGTGAGCTGGACCGGGAGCTGCTGTCCTTGCTGGTGTCGGCGCTGCGCCAGACCGCCTTGCTGGCCGGGAGCAGCCCGCCGCCGCTGTGGCACCTGCAGCTGGCGCAGCTGGCCGACGTCGACGAGCGGTTGTGCGCCGAGGCGGCGTGCCTGAACACCGGGGTGTACGCGATCGCCGGTGAGTTGTGGTGCCGCGAGCACGCCCTGGAGGCGGCCTTGGCCGGCGCCCGGCGGTTCCGGACCGGTGGTGGGTTGTGACCGCCCCTGTGAGCTGGCGTGAGGACGCTCTGTGCCGCGGCACCGACCAGCCGGATCTGTGGAGCGGCTTGCGCCGGGCCGACCAGTAC
>JAABUP010001989.1_pt1 | contig 41311 bp, 30 predicted proteins | sample 5559201 | NCBI WGS metagenome assembly JAABUP01 (sample SAMN10711887, study PRJNA513373) | rock metagenome | isolation source: Antarctica rocks | place: Antarctica
CGTCGGATTTCCCGCGAGGCAAGGGTTGCTACCCACGCTCAGCCAGGCCAGCCGACCGCCAGGGCCTACCTGAACGGCCTTATCTCCAATCGTCTGGACCGTCACGGCCCCACTTGTCGAGTCGTCGGCCCCGGTTGTAGAGTAAGAGGGCGGACGTGGACGAGGAGGGCTCGACGAGGGTGGACCGGATCGGTCATCGGGGAGGGGACGGAGTCGCGATGAACCTGTCCCCCGCCGCCCCGCCGCTGGAGATCTACCTCCTCGGCACCGTCGATTTCGACGAGATCCAGCAGCTCCAGCGTCGGCTCGTCTACGACCTGGGCGAGCGCGAGGGGGGCGGCGCCCTGATCCTCTGCGAGCACCCTCGTACCATCAGCGTCGGGCGATCCGGGAGCCGGGCGCACATTCTGGCGGACGACGAGGAATTGCGGTCGCGGGGTCTGGCCGTCCGCTGGGTCAACCGGGGCGGGGGCTGCATCCTCCACCTCCCCGGCCAGCTCGCCGGCTACCTCGCCCTGCCGCTTGCCGCGACGGGCCTGGATCTTCGGCGCTACGTCGACGGGCTCCACCGGGTCCTGGTCGAGGTTCTCGGGGAGTTCGACCTGCCCGGCTCGACCCGGCCGGACCATCCCGGGGTGTTCCTGGAGAACGCCCGGGTGGCGTCGGTCGGCGTGGCCGTGAACCGCTGGATTGCCTATCATGGATTCACCCTGAACGTCTCGACGTTCCTGGAGCCGTTCGAGCTGATCGAGGAGCCGGGCGCGACCCGTCAGACCTCGATGGAGTCGCGACGCCAGCGACCCGCCCCGATGGCCAAGGTCCGCGAGGCGGTGATCCGCCGGGTTGAAGCGACCTTCGGCCTGGAGCGGCACCACCTCTACACGCACCACCCCCTGATCCGCCGGAAGGTCGGCACGCATGCCTACGCCCCCAGCCTCGGTTGACCCCCGGACGCTCGCGATCTTGTCGACCGACGAGGTCGCCGCGGACGCTCCGCGCCGTCGGCTCCCCGCCTGGCTCAAGCGGCCGATCCCGGCCTCGCGCGGGACGTACTTCACCAAGGACCTGATCGGCGAATTGGGCCTTGAGACGATCTGCGAGAGCGGCAAGTGCCCCAACCGCTCGGAGTGCTGGACCCGCCGGACCGCGACCTTCATGGTCCTGGGCGAGACCTGCACCCGCCCCTGCGGCTTCTGCGCCGTGAAGCGGGGTAAGCCCGAGGCCGTGGCCGAGGACGAGCCCGACCGCCTGGCCGAAGCTTGCGCCCGGCTCGGCCTGAAGCACGTGGTGATCACCTCGGTGACCCGCGACGACCTCCCCGACGGCGGCGCCGACCACTTCCGCCGCTGCATCCTGGCCGTCCGGGCCCGGACCGGCGCCACGATCGAGGTCCTCACCCCCGACTTCGACGGCAAGACCGAGGCTATCGACGTCGTCCTGGCCGGCGAGCCCGAGGTCTTCAACCACAACCTGGAGACCGTGGCCCGGCTCCAGCAGTACGTCCGCCGCAAAAGCCAGTACGCCGTCAGCCTGGCCGTTCTCCGCCACGCCCGGCTCTCGTCCCCGAAGGTGAAGACCAAGAGCGGCCTGATGCTCGGCCTGGGCGAGACGGCCGGCGAGATCCTGGACACCCTGGCCGACCTCCGCTCCGTCGGCTGCGACTTCCTGACCCTCGGCCAATACCTGCAACCCTCCGGCCGCCACCTCCCCGTGGCCCGCTACCTCCCCCCCGAGGAGTTCGACGAACTGGGCCGGATGGCCCGATCGATCGGCTTCCGCGAAGTGGCCAGCGCCCCCTTCGTCCGGTCGAGCTACCACGCGGATGAAATGGCGGCTCTTGCCTCCGAATAAGGTAACCCATAGAGACGACCTGGCTCGGTCGCATTCCACTCCCGGAATTCGTGGTCCTGGCCACACCCGCCATGTCGAGCGACGCTTGTGTTATCGCCGCATTCGAAGAGCCGTATCCGAACCTCGATTCGATCGAATGTGACCTAGTGGTCCACCAAGTTAAAACCGCAGGTCGTTAATCGGTCCAAACTGCCACAACGGCAGCACTCGGACCCCGCAAAATTCGGTTGGTGGTCCACTAGTAGTCTGCCAACTCGATTCTGCGGGGTGTTTTCCCTGGCAATCTCGGCAAGTTGCAAGTACTTGTAAAGTACTACCAGTTTGAGCCTGTTGGCCTACTAGCTTTAAACCCACCCCCTTGTAGTGGCTGTGGGCAAGAAGCACTCGTCGGAGCCGACTCGCATGCGACTGCCTCGGATGTCCACCCGATCATGGATGTTGGCCGTCGCCTCGCTCGGCCTGGTCTTCGGCGGGATCAGGCTCTGCCATTATCTCTATTACATGGATCTGATTCAGGCCCAAAACACGCTCGCGGGTATCGACGGCATAACCGACGCGCATGTGTATGGTTTCGACGACCTGACCTACGAGGTCACCCTGGCGACCTTCGCCCTGGGAGGCAGGCCGGACGCCGTCATCGGAAGCCGAGGGCTGGGCGAACCCGGCCACGTCTGGCTCCAACGACTCGGGCCGTGGGAGTTCCAGGAATACAGCTACGGGTTCCAAAACGTGTTCGAGACGGCAACCGGGAAGCCCATCGAGAGCCTGGGCCACCGGGACTGCATCGATATCGGACCGTCCGGCGAGTACGCGGCGATGCTACCCGTCAAGATCCGCGACCTGAATGACGTGGTTTCCCACTACGACGAATTGGTGCGGTATTTCTCGACCTGGCCTAACGGGAAGACTTGGGGGGAACTGGAGAAGCGGCCGGGGATGAGGACGGCGTATTGCGTGATCCCTGCTGGCTCCGGGTCGGTCACCACGCCCTCGAACTTTCCGGGCTATTGATGCCGGGGTCCTTGTTCATGCGATTTCCCAGGATGGTGTCGGCGTGGGAGGAGGAGAGGAATGAGCGGGGCGTCGAGATTCGGTAGAGGTTCATGACGGCGGCCGCCCGAATCAAGCTCCGACGCCTTTACCCGAAACTTTAAGATTGGCGGACTACTAGTGGACCACCAACCGAATTTTGCGGGGTCCGAGTGCTGCCGTTGTGGCAGTTTCGACCGATTAACGACCTGCGGTTTTAACTTGGTGGACCACTAGCAGTCGATGAGGAATTTGTCAGGCGAAAGATATTTCGGCGAGTATGGGACATCCGGATGTGGAATGGCCGGAGGGTCAAGGAATCCAGGGTCAAGAAGTCGACAGCTCTTTATCGTCCGATGGCGGTCATCTGTGGCCAAGCCATCGATTTCGTTTGCACTCATTGCCCGCAAGCCGAAGCGTTTCGATCGAGCTTCCGAGTCGCGGTCGAGCGAACCCTGCCCCAACAAGCCGGTTGAGCCTGAGTTGCCGTGAGGAGTCCTTTCGTGCCCGAAACCCTGTTCGATAAAGTCTGGGATCGCCACGTCGTCAAGGCGACCGACGAGTCCACGCTGCTTTATATTGACCGGCATTTGATCCACGAGGTCACCAGCCCCCAGGCGTTCGACGGGCTCCGCCTGTCCGGCCGGAAGGTCCGGCGGCCGGATTTAACCGTCGCGACGGTCGACCACAACGTCCCGACCGAGCACCAGCTCGACATCCGCGAGCCGATGTCGCGGCGGCAGGTCGAGACGCTCCGGGACAACTGTCGCGAGTTCGGCCTGACGCTGTTCGACGTCCACGGCGGCCGGCAAGGGATCGTTCACGTGATCGGGCCCGAGCTGGGCCTGACCCTCCCGGGGACCACCATCGTCTGCGGTGACAGCCACACCAGCACCCACGGGGCTTTCGGGGCCCTGGCCTTCGGGATCGGGACCAGCGAGGTCGAGCACGTCCTGGCCACCCAGACCCTCTGGCAGGGCCGACGCCCCACCTCGCTCGGGATCGAGGTCCGGGGCAAGCTCGCCCCGGGGCTGGAGCCCAAGGACATTATCCTCGCCATCATCCGGAAGATCGGGACCGGTGGCGCCACCGGGACCGTCATCGAGTACTACGGCCCGGCCATCAAGGCCCTCTCGATGGAAGGCCGGCTGACCGTCTGCAACATGTCGATCGAGGCCGGGGCCCGCGCCGGGCTGATCGCCCCGGACGACACCACGATCCAGTACGTCGCCACCGGGAACCGCCCGTTCGCGCCCAGGGGGGCGGACCTGGAAGCGGCCATCGCCGACTGGAATTCGCTCCGGACCGACGACCCCTCGGCCTTCGACCGCCACGTCGTGATCGAGGCCGGGGAGATCGCGCCTCAGGTCACCTGGGGGACCAACCCGGCGATGACCATCGACGTCACCGGGCGCGTTCCCGAGCCCGACCAGGTCCCCTTCTCCAGCCCCGAGGATGCCCGGCGGGCCCTGGACTACATGGGCTTGACCCCGGGGACGCCGGTCACCGAGATCCCCGTCGACGTCGTCTTCATCGGCTCCTGCACCAACGGCCGGATCGAGGATTTGCGGGTGGCCGCCGGGGTGTTCCGGGGCCGGAAGGTCGCCCCGAGCGTCCGGGCCCTGATCGTCCCGGGTTCCGAGCAGGTCCGCCACCAGGCCGGGGCCGAGTGGCGGGAGTCGGGGTGCAGCATGTGCCTGGCGATGAACCCCGACAAGCTCACGCCGCAGCAGCGATCGGCCAGCACCAGCAACCGGAACTTCGAGGGGAGGCAGGGGCCCGGCGGCCGGACCCACCTCGTTAGCCCGGCCATGGCCGCCGCCGCCGCGGTGGCGGGGCACTTCGTCGACGTCCGCCAGATGCTGGCCCGGGGGAACTGATCGATGGAACCGTTCACCACGCATCGCGGTAAGGTTGCCGTCCTCGACTGGACCGACGTCAACACCGACCTGATCATCCCGGCCCGCTACCTCAAGCGGGTCGAGCGGGTCGGCTACGGGCCGCTCCTCTTCGCCGACAAGCGATATGTCCCCGGCGGCGCCCCCGAGGCCGACGACCCCGCCAAGCACGGCCCCGAGGCCCCCGACTTCCCCCTGAACCGCCCCTCGGCCCGGGGGGCGACCGTCCTGATCGTCCGGAAAAACTTCGGCTGCGGGTCCAGCCGCGAGCATGCCGTCTGGGCCGTCGCCCAGGCCGGATTCCGCGCGGTGATCGCCCCGGTACAGGGCGAGGGATTTGCCGACATCTTCGAGGGGAACGCCTACGGCAACGGCCTGCTCCCCCTGGAACTCCCCCAGGGCCAGTGGGAGACGATCGCCGAGGCCGGCCGGTCCGAAGCCGGGGCCGAGGTCACCATCGACCTCCGGGCCCTGACGCTCACCCTCCACCCCGCCGGGGGCCCCGAGACGACTTATCCGATCGATGTCCCCGAGGCCCAGCGGCACCGGCTCCTCAACGGCCTCGACGCCATCGCCGAGACCTTGCTCGACGAGCCCTCGATCCGGGCCCACGAGGACAAGGCCCCCGCCTGGCTCACGCCCCGGTCGGCCTGATCCGGTCGGAGGCTCAGGGCTCCGGGCCCGTCCCGGCGCCCGGCTCGACCGGCTTTCTCAACCTCGGGATCAGCAGGAACGCCGCCAGGACCAGGCCGGCGGCGATCGCGAAGACCGGCCGGTATCGGCCGCCGAAGGCCTCGACGCCCCAGGCGAAGATCCCGCCGCCGGTCACGCTCAGGTTCGTCACCGACAGGAACAGGGCGCAGGTCGAGGCCGGCATCCTGGGATCCGCCGCCTCCATCGCCAGGACGTAGAAAAGCGCGTCGTTCCAGCCGTTGGCCAGGCCGAAGCCGAACGCCGCCAGCCCGGCCGAGGTGGAGCCCGCCACGCCCGACTGGGCCAGCGTCGAGGCCGCCAGCCCGGCGACCCCGATCCCGAGCGTCCAGCCCCTCCCGAGCCGGCGGATCCCCAAGCCCATCGCGACCGCCCCGGCGGCCCGGCCCAGGTACCGGACCGCCCCGAGGATCCCGACGGCCCCCTCGTCGAACCCCTGGTGGAGGTAGAACGGGCTCAAGTTGATCTCGACCGCATAGGAGACGATCGAATACAGCACCCCGAACGCCAGGAGGATCAGCGATCGGGGCTTGACCAGCACGCCCAACGCCGCCCATCGGAAGGGCTCGACCGGCCCCCGCCTCGGGGGCTCGCGGAGGGCGACCTGGAGGGCCAGCGGGATCAGGCCGAGCCCGACCACGGCCCAGATCACCCCGTCGCCATGCCCCGGCCCGTTGCCGGTCCGCTTCAGCCAGAGCCCGAAGCCGACCGAGGTCGCCATCGCGGCGAGGAACCGGGTGGCGATCAGCCCGCTCTGGAGCCCGGGCCGCTCCTCGGGGGTCGTCGAGTCGAGGATCATCCCGTCGGCGGCCGTGTCGTAGAGCGCCAGGCCCAGGACCGCCAGCACGGCCATCGCCGTGAAGCCCGCCAGCTCCGACCCCGGGTTGACCCGCGAGAGCCCGAACAAACCCAATCCCTGGATCGCCAGGCCCAGCACGATGAACGGCCGACGATGTCCCAGCCCCAGCAGATTAACCCGGTCCGAGAGCGGTCCGCCCAGGAACCGGAGGACCAGCGGCAGCAAGGCCAGGCTCCGGGCGATCCCGATCGACCGGCTCGAAGCCCCGGCCCGGGCCATGTACTCCTCGTTGAAGTTGAAGAAGTAGGCAATCACGATCCCCTGGATCGCGTAGAGCGACCCGAAGAGGAGCAGGTGGAGACGCCCGATCCCCTCGGGACGGCTCACGACCTGTCCCCGCCGCTGGCCGGCTCCGGCTTCCGATCGGTTCGAGGCATGGGGTGATCCGCCAGGGCTCCCCAACGCTGGGGCGGGGCCGCCGATCGCGACTTCCCGGCGCAAAGGCTCCGGGGAAGATCGCAGATCGGGAGCGGCCCGGCAAGGGATCGCTCCGCCGGAAATCGCGGTCGCCCGCCTCGTTCCATGACGCTCGTTCCCGCGTGGGTCGGGACGCGACGAGGCCGAACCTCGGGACCCCTCGACCGACGACGAGGCCACTCACCGGCCTGACACCGCGCTGCGACCTCGAGCGGCGTCGAAACCCCGACCTCGGGAACGGCCTTGCAAGGCGAGCTACCCGGCCAGGATTCGAACCTGGAAAGACAGGACCAAAACCTGTCGTGATACCGTTTCACCACCGGGTAATGGCGGTCGCGAGCGGCGATCGTATTTTAACCGGGGCGGCCGGGCTCGGGAAGACTACCCGACGAAGGAAATCCCGCCCTGGGCGGCCTGGATCTTGTACGCCAGGTGTTCGAGCTGGACGCTAAGGTCAACCGCGATGACGCTCACCGAGGGGGGGACCACCAGCGGCATCGGGGCGAAATTGAAGATCCCCAGGACCCCGGCGGCCACGAGGTGGTCGGCCACGCGCTGGGCGGCGTCGGCGGGGACGCTCAGCACGGCCATGCTGATATTCAGGGCCCGGATCGACTCGGCCATCGCCTCGGTCGAGCGAACGACCATGCCGTCGTAGGCGTGGCCGACCTTGTGCGGGTCGTTGTCGAACAGGGCGACGACATGGAAGCCCCGATTCCGGAAGCCTCGGTATTTGAGGAGGGCCCGGCCGAGATTGCCTAGACCGACCAGGGCCAGCGGCCAGTCGCGGTCGATCCCCAGGATCCGCCGGAGCGCGGCGCTCAGTTCGTCGATCCGGTAGCCGATTCCGGGATAGCCGAACTGGCCGAAGAAGGCGAGATCCTTGCGAACCTGCGCGTCGTTAATCGCCAGCGGGGCGCCGAGCTGGCTGCTGGAGATGGTGGTGGCCCCCTGTCGCTGGAAGGTCTCCAGTTGCCGGAGGTAGAGGCTGACCCGGCCGACCGCCGCCTTGGGGGCGGGCCTGTCACCCGAGGGCTCGCGTCGTGGGTCCCTCACGCGCTGCGCTCCGGGAAAGAGCCGGGGGAGGATGTCGGCGTCGTGCCGACACAATGTACTATAGGCGTTGTCGTTGTGGATCGTCAAGTGTGAACGCCGACCGCCAGGGGCGGGCCAGCATCCCCCGGACCCGGACGTCGCCATCGATGAGTTCGACCTCGGGGTGATCGAGCCGGGACGCCTCGGCCATGGTCGCGAATCCCAGCCCCCGGGCCGGCGTGTAGGCGTGCGAGCCCCCCTCGAGGATCGGGGCGAGGAAGACGTCGACCTCGTCGACCTCCCCGGCTCCGAAGAACGAGCCCAGGACGGTCCCGCCGCCTTCGAGCAGCAGGTTGACCACTCCCCGGCGGCCCAGCTCCTCCAGGAGGGGGACGATCGGGACCGGCCCGACGCCCGGGAAGGGGAGGATCTCGCAGCCGGCCTTTTCGAGGGCGAATCGGCGATCTGCCGGGGCTCGGTCGGTGACGGCCACCCAGACCGGGACCTCGCGGGCCGTCCGGGCGAGCTGGCCTCCGAGCGGGAGCCGGGCCGAGCCGTCCAGGACCAGGCGGGCCGCGGTCCTCGGACCGGGCGGCCGGGCGGTCAGACGGGGGTCGTCGGCCAGGACGGTTCCGATCCCGGCGACGATCGCGTCCATCCGCCCCCGGACCTCGTGGACCAGCGCCCTCGACCTGGAGCTGGAGATCCATCGGCTGTCGCCGGTCCGGGAGGCGGTCTTGCCGTCGAGCGTCATCGCCCACTTGGCCGTGACGTAGGGGAGTCCGGTGGCCAGCCGCTTGAGATAAGGCCCGTTGAGCCGCCGGGCCTGCTCGGCCATCAAGCCCAGCTCGACCCCGACCCCCGATGCCAGGAGTCGGGCCGCCCCACCGCCATCGACCTTTGGGAACGGGTCCTGCATGGCGACCACCACCCGGGCCACGCCGGCCCGGAGGACGGCGTCGGTGCAGGGGGGGGTCTTGCCGTGGTGGCAGCAGGGTTCCAGGGTGACGTAGAGTGTCGCCCCGCGTGACCGATCGCCGGCCCGGACCAGGGCGACGACCTCGGCGTGTGGCCCGCCGAACCGCTCGTGGTGGCCGACGCCGACGGCCCGGCCGTCGAGGACCGCCACGGCCCCGACCATCGGGTTGGGCTCGACGGCCCCGAGGCCCCGCGCGGCTTCGGCCAGGGCCCGGGCCATCCAGGTCCGATCGAGGTCGTGGTCCGTTGCTCCGACCACGTCAGGACGGGTCCGAACTGGTCGGTTGTTTCGGAGCCGGCTTCGGCCCGGCGGTCGGGTTCGACGGGGCCTTGGCGGCCTTCGGGACGGGGGGAATCTCGGAGGGGTGCGGGTAGAGCAGTCGATAGATGATGGTCAGATAGTCGCGGGCGTCGTCGGGCGAGAGCGGGTCGGTCATGGCGTGGAGCCATTCCGGGCACGCCGACGCGAACCGCTCCAGGTCCTTCTGGGCGACGGGCCGGGGGCGGTGGTCGTCGAAATAGAGGAACTCGGCCAGCGGGTGCTCGAAGCGTCGCTGGGGGTTCTCGGCCTTCTTCTGAGCCGGGTCGACCTTCTTGACGGTCGTGTCGGGCCACCTGACCATCGGCCCGAGCAACGGCTTGAAGCTGGGATCGCCTTCGAGCCGGGCGGCGTAGGAGGAGTCGTCGGCGGCCGGGAACGGCTCGAACTTCACGCCGGAGGGCCTGGACTCGGCCCGGATCGCGGCGAAGAGGCGCCCGCGCTCCTGCTGCTTCTCGATCTCGGCCTTCCTGGCCGGGGTCAGCTTGTTCCAGACCTTGAGCATGTGAGCCGCCTCGTAGGGGCCGACCAGCCCGAAGTTCCCGGTCCGGATCCCGGCGATCCTCGGCCCCGGGCCCCCCGCCGGGACCGCCTTGCTCCGGAACTTCCGGGCCAGGGCGAACCGGGCCTCTGGGGTCTCGGCGGCCTTCAGGTCGCGTTTCTGATCGTCGGTCAGGCCGTTGGCCCAGAGGTGATAACGGCGGAGGACCGTCCGGTATCGGGCCTGATCAACCGGATCCCTGGCGGCGATCGCGGCGTCGATCTTGCGGATCGCGGCCCGCTCGGTCGCGTCGAGCTTGTCGAACCGTTCGAGGTTCTCGGCCAGGGCAACCCGACGCTCGCGGGGCATCGCCTGGAGGCGCCGGGAGTTTTCGGCCTCGTCGGCCCGGGCCGGATCCGGAGCGATCACCGAAGCGAGGGCGAGCAGGAAGGCCGCGGCGGTCGGGCGGCGGGGGGCCATCGGTGCGACTCCTGGGGTCGTCGGCCGGCTAGTTGAATTCCGGGGCGTTATCGAGCTGTTCCAGGAACTCGAAGCTGCCGACGTCGCGATACTCGTCGAGCGACTCGGCGATCGGGAGTTCGCGGGCCAGCCGGTCCGTGGGGTTGGGCCAGACCTTGAGGGCGAGAAAATAACCCAGGACGAACAGGACCGCCGAGGCCCCGGCCAGGGCCAGCCCGAGGCCGACCCGTCGGGCCGCGACCGAGGCGGCCGAGGCCATCCGGGCGCCGGGCCCGCCGGCCCGGACGGCGACGGTCAGGGTCCGGGCCGTGAAGTCCTCCGACGCCTTGGGCCGGGGGAGGAGATCGAGCATCTCCCAGGTCTTCCGGAGCGCGTCGACCTCGCGACGGGCGGTCACGCTCTGGGTCAACTTGGTGGCGATCGAGCGCGCCTGGGCGTCGTTCAACTCGCCGTCGAGGTAGGCGACCAGGTTGGACCGGTCTTCGGAGGAAAGGCGTTGCTGATCCGGCACCATGGGGGACGGCTCTCCCGTCGGACGCCGCCGATTCCCGCGGACGCCGCCTCGATCGACCGATCATGACTCGTCGTGCCGAGCCGGATTGGTCGCCCCTCCCGGTCGGCTCGATGGAGGAAACCCTTGCGGCCCCAGCGAGTTCCGCGGCCGGGGCCTCAGCGAGGACCCGGCAGTCCCATGCCACCCATGCTGCCATAGCCGCCGCCGGAGTTGTTTCGGGATCGGGTCACGCTGACGTTGGCGTTCTTGCCCCGACCGGTCCGGAGGTTGGGATAATACTGGTTCGCTTTGTTGAAGTAGGCCGCCGGCCCGAGCCCGCTCAAATTTCCGCCGATCCGGCTCACGCCCGTGGAGAGGGTCCTCTTCCGGCTCCCGGCGTTCGGGGAGAAGTCGCCGTTCGAATCGAGGAAGTTGCCGCTGCCACCCAACCCGTTCGGGTCGAACATGTCGGTCCGGTTGGTCGCGGCGTACTGCTGGCGGTTGGCGGTGATCGCGTTGATCGTCGCCTCGGGTCCCGGGGACATCGCCTGAGCTTGCTGCCTCGGGAGATAGAACGAATAGTAGGCGAAGAACGGGTCGTTCACGTTGCTGAAGGGCACCTGGGCCCGAACTTCGACGCCCGCGGCCGAGAAGCCCAGAGCAACCATCAGGCCGAGTAGGGTACGACGCATGGTCGGGAAGCCTCCGTGTCGGTGGCCGCGATCCGGTCAGGGGGTCGGCTCCCCGTCCACTGGACGGAAGGCCAGGAGGCGTCCTGAAGACGCCCCGCCTGAAGACGAGCAAACTCAAGAGTATAACCTCGGAATGGCCCAAAGCAAGTCGCCCGGCGTCGAAGGGAATTTTGCTGGTCAGGTCGGACCGATCGCACGATGGCCCTGGCCGGCAGGATAGCTCGCGAATTCACGAATTTTGGGCGGGTTGAGCGATCGCCACGCACTTTCGAAACGCGACGATGATTCTTCGAGTCGCCCGAGCGAATTCGCCGGAAAACGTCGTTGGATTGAACGGATGCGGACGATTCCATCCGAAACTGTCGATCCTCGCGGGAGCCACGGAACGATGACGCGAACGACGTCCTTCGGATCAGATGGGCGGGCAGGACCCGCGCGGCCCATGCCGGCCCGACCCGGAGCGATCCGTCCCGAGGACGAGGCCGAGTTGAAGCGGGCGCTGGACGCATACAAGGAACGGAGCGGTCGCCAGTTCCCGACCTGGAGCGAGATCCTCGAAGTCCTCCGGGCCCTCGGCTACGCCAAGCGGGTCTGGCGGCCGGTCGAGCCGCTCGCCGGCCCGGGGCCGGGTGGGCCGGCCCTCGGGGGAGAGTTCCGTTGGATGGGAGAGGACATGGCCACCGGAATCGTCGGCTGGTTCTCCCGGGTCGAGACCACCGCCGGATGCTGAGCGGGGCGTCCCGGGGAATCTCGCGGCGGAGCGGAGCAAATCGTCGGCCGGGGGGATACAATGGATGGCTGATTCGTCCGGAGGAGTCCCAATGGCCAAGAAGAAGCCGACACCCGACGAAGGCCCGAAGCGTCGGGGCCGGTCCCGGCCCGGTCCCGACGCCGGATCCGACCCGGCCCCGCCGGAGACGCCCCCGCCCGCCCCTTCCGCCCAGGGTCCCGGGGCGAAGCCGAAGGCCAAGCGGGCGGCCGGGGCCGCCGGCCCATCGCCGGAGGCCCTGGCGCGCGAACTGATGAACCGGGCGGCCGCCACCACTGAGCCCCGCCGCCGGATCGCCCTGGCCCGGCAGGCCCTCGCGACCAGCCCCGACTGCTCCGAGGCTTACCTCCTGCTGGCCGAGCACGCCGGGACCCGCAAGGAGGCTCTCGGGTTCCTGGAGCAGGCGGTGGAGGCCGGCGCCCGGGCCATCGGTCCGGACCCGTTCCGCGAGGCCGTGGGCCACTTCTGGGGCCTGATCGAGACCCGCCCCTACATGAGGGCCCGCCTCGAGCTAGCCGAGGCCCTCTGGACCTCGGGGCGTCGGGTCGAGGCGGCCGACCACCTCGCCGCGATGCTCCGCCTCAATCCCGGCGACAACCAGGGGGTGCGCTACATCCTGGCCTCCTGGCTGCTGAGCCTCGACCGGCTCGACGAGCTGGAGGCCCTGCTCGCCCGGTTCGATGAGGACTCGGCGACCTGGGCCTACACCCGGGCCCTGGCCTCGTTCCGGCGGGCGGGGGATTCGTCGGAGTCGACGAAGCTCCTGAAGGCCGCGAAACGGGCCAACAAGCACGCCCCGGCCTATCTCCTGGGGCGCAGGGACCTGCCCCCGGATCAGCCACCGTACTATAGCCCGGGGGACGTGGACGACGCGGTCCTCTACGTCGCCGGCCACCTGGCCGCCTGGAAGTCGACCCCCGGCGCCATCGCCTGGCTCCGCTCGACGGTCAAGGATCCCCGCCGCCGGAAGCCCAAGGCCCCGGGCTCGGTCGGCCCCTCGCCGGCGGCTCAGGAGCGGCTCCGCCTGCTCCCCAGCGAGGTCGACGCCTGGCAGGCCGACTTCCGCCAGTTCGCCCGCCGGGTCGAGATCGCCGGCGAGCGGGTCCGCCCGTGGATGGTCCTCGTCTCCAGCCGGAGCCGCGACCTCGTCCTGGCCCACGCCCTGACCGAGCAGGCCCCCTCGCCCGAGGCGCTCTGGGACATCCTGGCCTCGGCCATGGAGCGCCCCGCCGCCGGCGACCCCCACCGGCCCACCGAGATCCAGGTCCGGCCCGGCTCGACCTGGGACGCGCTGGCCGGCCACTTCGAGGCGATCGGCGTGGCCTGCTCCCCCTCGCCGGTGCTCGAACAGGTGGATTATCTCTTCGAGGATCTGACCCGGCACATGGCGGGCGTCGACCCACCCGGTCTGCTCGACATGCCGGGGGTGACCGCCGCGCAGGTCGGCCTGTTCTTCGAGGCCGCCGCCGGTTTTTACCGCCGGGCCCCCTGGCGGTCGCTGGGCTACGAGGCCGTGATCCGAGTCGAGTGCGACCGCTACGAGAGCGGCCCCTGGTTCGCCGTCATCATGGGTCAGTCGGGCCTGACCCTCGGCCTGGCCCTTTACGAGGACCTGGCCTTGCTCCGCCGGATGTGGGCCGGCAAGCTCTCCGACGAGGAAGGGGCCCGGCGGACCGTGGCCCTGACGGTCACCTTCGATGACGAGTCGAGCATGCCCGAGGTGGACCTGGAGGCGATCGAGCGCCACGGCTGGCCCGTGGCCGCCCCCGAGGCCTTCCCCTCGGTCTTCCGGAAGGAACGCGGGCTCTCGATGCGACCGCCGCTGACCTGGGAGATCGACCTGATGGACGCCTGCCTCCGCGCCCTCCCCGACTTCGTCGACCGCCGGGCTCCCGACGACCCGACCCCCGAACTCGTCCCCGTCGCCGGCCCCTCGGGGACCCTGGAGCTGGGCCTCTCGTGGATCGAGGAGCCGATCTGACGGAGGGATCGGCCCCATCCCGGTCGCGACGATCCCCCGATTCCGCCCCCGAGCCCCCCACCGATGCGTATCGACCGGATCGAGTTGCGGCTGGTCCGCCTCCCCCTGGTCCGGACCTTCCGGACCAGTTCGAGCAGCAAGGACCACATCGACCACATCCTGGTCCGGGTGTCCGCCGCCGGTGGGCTCGAAGGCTGGGGCGAAGCCGCCAGCCCGTCCGACCCGTTTTACTGCCCCGAGACGACCGAAACCTGCTGGCACATCCTCAAGGATTTCCTCGCCCCCCGGGTCGTCGGTCGCGAGTGGGAGTCGATCGACGAACTGATCGCGCTATTCGGGCCGATCAAGGGGAACCAGTTCGCCCGGGCCGGGCTGGAGATGGCTTGCTGGGACGCCCTGGCCGTCCGCGACGGCGTCCCCCTGGCGAAGCTCCTGGGCGGAACCCGGTCCGAGATCCTTTCGGGCGTCAGCCTGGGGATCGAGCCCGAACTCGGCCCGCTGCTCGACCAGGTCGACCGCTTCGTCGATGAGGGCTACCGGCGGGTCAAGCTCAAGATCGCGCCGGGTTGGGACGTCGCCGTGGTCCGGGCGGTCCGCGACCGGCATCCCGAGCTGCCCCTCCAGGTCGACGCGAACTCGGCCTACACGCTGGGCGACGCCGACAGGCTCCGGGCGCTCGATGAATTCAGCCTGCTCCTGATCGAGCAGCCGCTGGGCCACGATGACATCGTCGACCACGCCCGGCTCCAGGCTCAACTGGCCACGCCGATCTGCCTGGACGAGAGCATCCACTCGGCCGAGGACGCCCGGAAGGCGCTCGACCTGGGCTCGTGCCGGGTCATCAATATCAAGGTGAGCCGGGTCGGCGGCCTCCGCGAGGCGCAGCGGGTCCACGACCTCTGCCTGGCCCGAGGGATCCCGGTCTGGTGCGGCGGGATGCACGAGTTCGGCGTCGGCCGGGCGGCCAACGTGGCGATCGCCAGCCTCCCCGGCTTCACCCTGCCCGGCGACGTGTCGGGCTCCGACAAATATTACCGCGAAGACCTCGTCGAGCCCCCGGTCCTCGCCGACCGGGGAGCCGTCACCGTCCCGACCGGCCCCGGTCTGGGGCACCGGCCGATCGTCGACCGGATCGCCCGCCAGACCCTCCGCGAGCTGACGATTGATGATGGCTTGGCATCGTCATGATGTCTGTGGGTTCGCGAGGCACCCCCCCGTGACCGTTCCCACTTCGGGGAGGCGGGAAACATCAGGAGTTCCTGACCGCCGGATCTCCCGGCGTGTGCTTGATTCGCTCGCATGTTGATCCGACATGGTCATCCTGTCCAGTAGGGCCGATTGCTCCCTGGCCCTGGAAGGGGCCGCTCAGATGCTGAGCACCTCCACCGAGGACCGGAAGAGGGCCTGGGCGGTGTCCTCGCCGACGGGCCCGAGGATCGCGATCGAGTTGCCCGGTAGGAGGAGGCTGTCGCCCCGGGCCTCGACCCCCTCGGAGACGGAGGCGAGCAGGATCTCGGTCGGCCGGCCTTCGCGGAGCGGGACCGCCTGGGGGGCGTCGGCCAGGTTGGCAACGATCGAGACCAGGCCGCGCTCGACGAAGAGCCACCGGTCCTCCTCGCTGCACTCGGTGCAGATCAGGTCGAGCCGGCCATCGGTGAGCTGGGGGAGGTCGCGACGGAGCCGGATCAGGGCCCGGTGCCATTCCAGGAGCTCGCGGTGGGGCTCGCGGTCGACCTCGTCCCACTTCAGCTTGGAGCGTTCGAAGGTCTGGGTCGAGCCGGGTTCGGGGACCTCCTCGGGCTTCCAGCCGAACTGGCCGAACTCCTTCCGACGCCCCTCGGAGACGGCCCGGGCCAGGTCGGGATCCTCGGAGAAGTCGGCGAAGTACTGGAACGGCGAGGTCGCGCCGAATTCCTCGCCCTGGAAGAGCATCGGGATGAAGGGGGCGGTCAGGACCAGCCCGGCGGCGACCTTGGCCCGGTCCTTGGTCGTGAGGTGGCAGAGGCGGTCGCCCTGGGCCCGGTTGCCGAGCTGGTCGTGGTTCTGGACGTAGCCGAGGAAGTGGTGCCCGGTCAGCCCGATCGGCGGTCGGCCGTGGCGGCGGAGCCGGAACTTCGAGCGTCGGCCGGTGTAGACGTAGGACGTCTCGAAGGCGGTGGCCAGATCCTGCATCGAGCCGAAGTCGGAGTAGTAGCCGTTCTGCTCGCCGGTGATGACCGAGTGGAGCGCGTGGTGGAAGTCGTCGGACCACTGGGCGTCGATCCCGAAGCCGCCGATCTCGTAGGGGCGGACGATCCGGGGGTCGTTCAGGTCGCTCTCGGCGATCAGGACCAGGTGCCGGCCCAGGTGCGCCTTGAGGACGTCGACCTCGGTGGCCAGTTGCTCCAGGAACGTGACCGCCGCGGTGTCGACGATGGCGTGGACGGCGTCGAGCCGGAGGCCGTCGAAATGGTAGTCGCGGAGCCACATCAGCGCGTTGTCGCAAAAGTAGCGGCGGACCTCGTCGCTGTGCGGGCCGTCGAAGTTCAGCGCCTCGCCCCAGGGGGTGTGGTGGCGGTCGGTGAAGTAGGGCCCGAACTTCGGCAGGTAATTGCCCGATGGCCCCATGTGGTTGTAGACCACGTCGAGGACCACCGCGAGGCCCTTGCCGTGGCAGGCGTCGACCAGCTTCTTGAGCCCCTCGGGGCCGCCGAAGAGGTGCTTCGGGGCGAACGGGCTGACACCGTCGTAGCCCCAGCCGAACCGGCCGGGGAAGTCGGCCACCGGCATGATCTCGACGTGCGAGACGCCCAGCCCCTTGAGGTGGTCGAGCTTGCCGATGGCGGCCTCGAAGGTCCCCTCGGGGGTGAAGGTGCCGATGTGCAGCTCGTAGATGATCGCCGAGGAGAGCGGCCGGGCCTGGAACTCGCCGTCGGTCCAGTCGAAGGCCGAATGGTCGACGATCCGCGAGGGGCCATTCACCCCGTGCGGTTGCCAGCCGGAGCGGGGGTCGGGCAGGCCCTCGGAGGCGTCGACCGTGAAGGTGTATTCCTCGCCGGCCCGGGCCGGCCGGCCGGTCGACTGCCACCAGCCCTCGATCCGGTTATCGGGTTCCATCGGGATGCTCTCGCCCCCGACATTGACGGAGACATCTTCCGCGAGCGGGGCCCAGACGCGATAGGGTGCCATGTGTTCCTCGGGTGTCGGGGATCCCCCCGGGGCCCGGCCGGGGTCGGTCACGCCGGGGGGCCGCGGGACGCTCGCTGGGGAGCAACTCGCATGCCCAAGTCCGGCGGGGCGATCGGCCGGGGGACGCGGCCGGCTCGGGGGCGGTCGGCACGCGGTTCGCGGGAGCTTGCGGTCGAGTCCCCGCCGGGTTGCGCGGAGCCCTCTGGATCGCGCCGGGGGCAGGCCGCGACGGCCGCCCGGCTTCCCCATCGAACGGAATGGTCATGCCCGTCCCACTGGCGACGTACCGGGTGCAGATGCACGCCGGGTTCGGCTTCGACGCGGCGGCGGCCATCGCCGGGTATCTCAGCGACCTGGGCGTGACGCACCTCTATTCCTCGCCCTATCTCCAGGCGGGCAAGGGGAGCACGCACGGCTACGACGTCCTGGACCACTCCCAGCCCAACGCCGAACTGGGAGGGCAGGAGGCCCACGCTCGGCTCTGCAAGGCGCTGGGCGAGGCGGGGCTGGGGCACGTCCTGGACATCGTCCCCAACCACATGAGCATCGCCAGCCGCGAGAATCAGTGGTGGTGGGACGTCCTGGAGAATGGGCAGTCGAGCCGATACGCCGGCTACTTCGACGTCGACTGGCACCCGCCCGAGGAGAAGCTCCGCGACACGGTTCTGATGCCGATCCTGGGCGACCACTACGGCCGTGAGGTCGAGGCCGGGCACGTCCAGCTCCACCGGGCCGGCGGGACCTTCACCTTCGGCTATTTCGACCACGTCATGCCCGTCGCCCCCCGGTCGCTCAACGACCTCCTGAACGAGGCGGCGCGGCGGGTTGGTTCGGACGAGCTGGCGTTCCTGGCCGACTCGTTCGGCAAGCTCCCGCTGTCGACGGAGACCGACATCGAGAGCGTCCACCTCCGGCACCGCGACAAGGAAGTCCTCCGGACCGCGCTGGCCCGGCTCTGCGGCGACCTGCCCGAGGTCGGCACGGCCATCGACGCGGTGATCGCCGAGCTCAACGCCAAGCCGGCCGAGGTGGACGCCCTCCTGGACCGGCAGAACTACCGGCTGGCCTTCTGGAAGACCGCCGTCCAGGAACTGGATTACCGCCGGTTCTTCGACATCAACACGCTGATCAGCCTGAGGATGGAGCGGGAGCGGGTCTTCGAGGACAGCCACCGGCTGATCCTCCGGTGGGTCCGCGAGGGGGTCCTCGACGGCCTCCGGGTCGACCACCCCGACGGCCTCCGCGACCCCGCCGGCTACTTCCAGCGGCTCCACAAGGCCGTCCCCCACGGCTGGATCGTGGTCGAGAAGATCCTCGAACCGGGCGAGGGCCTCCCCGAGGATTGGCCGGTCGCCGGGACCACCGGCTACGACTTCCTTAACCGCCTGGGCGGCCTGTTCGTCGACCCGGCCGGCGAGGGGCCGATCACCGACTTCTACGCCGCCTTCACCGGCGAGCCAATCGACTACGTCGCCATGGTCCGCGACAAGAAGCTCTACGTCCTCAAGGAGCTTTTCGGGAGCGACGTCAACCGCCTCGTCTCGCTCCTCTCCGACGTCTGCGAACGCCAGAAGCGCTATCGCGACTACACCCGACGCGACCTGACGACGATGCTCCGCGAGGTCATCGCCTGCTTCCCCGTCTACCGGACCTACGTCCAGGCCGACGAGGGGCGGGTCGGTCCCCACGACATCGCCTACGTCGACCAGGCGATCGAGGCGGCCAAGGCGAACCGGCCCGAGGTCGACCCCGAACTGCTCGACTTCCTCCGCGATCTCTTGCTGCTCCGGGTCAAGGGCTCGGTCGAGTCGGCCCTGGTGATGCGGTTCCAGCAGAACACCGGCCCGGTGATGGCCAAGGGGCTCGAAGACACCGTCTTTTACAACTACAACCGGCTGGTCGCGCTCAACGAGGTCGGCGGCGACCCGGGCCGGTTCGGGATCGTCCCGGCCAAATTCCACGAGGATTGCGCCGAGACCCAGCGCCGCTGGTCGGAGTCGATGACCACCACGACCACCCACGACACCAAGCGGTCCGAGGACGTCCGGGCCCGGATCTCATTGATCTCGGAGATCCCCGGGCGGTGGGCCGAGGCCGTCGGGCGCTGGTCCGAACATAACCTCCGGCACAAGACGGGCGAGCTCCCCGACCGGAACGCCGAATACCTCCTGTACCAGATCCTCCTGGGGGCCTGGCCGATCGACGTCGACCGGGCGACCGCCTACATGCTCAAGGCGACCCGCGAGGCCAAGGCCCACACCTCCTGGACCGACGGCGACCCGGCCTACGAGGGGGCCCTCACCCAATTTATCGCCGGGATCCTCGGCGACAAGGAATTCGTCGCCGACCTGGAGGGGTTCGTCGGGCCGATGATCGAGCCGGGGCGGGTCAACTCGCTCTCGCAGGCGCTCATCAAGCTGACCGCGCCGGGGGTGCCGGACATCTACCAGGGGAACGAACTCTGGGACATGAGCCTGGTCGACCCCGACAATCGCCGGCCGGTCGATTATGATCGACGCCGGAAGCTCCTGGCCGAGGTGGCGGGGGGCCTGGAGCCCGAGGAAGTCATCCGACGCTCCGACGAGGGCCTCCCCAAGCTCTGGCTGACCCGCCAGACCCTCCGGCTCCGGAGGCTCCGGCCCGGGCTGTTCGGCCCCGAGGGGGATTACCGGCCGATCGTGGCGGAGGGGGAGAAGGCCGACCATGTCGTCGCCTTCGGCCGGGGCGACGGCGCGATCACCGTCGGGGTCCGGCTCCCGCTGAAGCTCGGCGGAAACTGGGGCGAGACCACGATCGACCTGCCCGAGGGGAAATGGTCCAATGAGCTGACCGGGGACGCCGTCGACGGGGGCCGGGTGAAGCTCGCCGGACTCCTCGGGCGGTTCCCGGTGGCCCTGCTCTCGCGGGGCGGTCCGTAGGATGGGGATGACGTTGGAAGGTCGTTGACGCCTACTCGGAGTCCGGGAGCCAGTCCGCTCATGATCGAATCCGACCCGCTCTGGTACAAGGATGCCATTATTTATGAGTTGCACGTCAAGGCATTCTTCGATAGCAACGACGACGGAATGGGCGACTTCCCCGGCCTGATCCAGAAGCTGAATTACCTCCAGGATCTGGGCGTCACCTGCATCTGGCTCCTGCCGTTCTACCCCTCGCCCCTCCGCGACGACGGGTACGATATCTCCAACTACCACGGGGTCCACCCCGGCTACGGGACCCGCCGGGACTTCCGCCTCTTCGTCCGCGAGGCCCACCGGCGCGGGATCCGGGTGATCACCGAATTGGTCATCAACCACACGTCCGACCAGCACCCCTGGTTCCAGGCCGCCCGGCACGCGCCGCCGGGCTCGCCGAAGCGGGATTATTACGTCTGGAGCGACTCGCCCGAGAAGTACCAGGGCGTCCGGATCATCTTCACCGACAGCGAGCCTTCGAACTGGTCGTGGGACCCGGTGGCCAAGCAGTACTACTGGCACCGCTTCTTCCACCACCAGCCCGACCTGAACTTCGACAACCCCCGGGTGCTCCGGGCGGTCTTCAAGATCATGCGGTTCTGGCTCGACATGGGCGTCGACGGGATGAGGCTCGACGCCATCCCCTACCTGATCGAGCGCGAGGGGACCAACTGCGAGAACCTGCCCGAGAGCCACGCCATCCTCAAGCAGTTCCGCAAGGAGATGGACGAGAACTACCAGGACCGGATGTTCCTGGCCGAGGCCAACCAGTGGCCCGCCGACGTCCTGCCGTACTTCGGCGACTCCGACGAATGCCAGGTGACCTTCCACTTCCCGCTGATGCCCCGGATGTTCATGGCGATCCGCCAGGAGGACCGGCACCCGATCGTCGAGATCATGCGCCAGACCCCCGACATTCCCGCCGACTGCCAGTGGGCCCTCTTCCTCCGGAACCACGACGAGCTGACCCTCGAAATGGTCACCGATGAAGAGCGCGACTATATGTACAAGGAATACGCCGCCGACCCCCGGATGCGGCTCAACCTGGGGATCCGCCGCCGGCTGGCCCCGCTGATCGGCAACAGCCGGCGGCGGATCGAGCTGCTCAACATGATGCTGTTCTCGCTCCCGGGGACGCCCGTGCTGTACTACGGCGACGAGATCGGGATGGGCGACAACATCTACCTCGGCGACCGCGATGGTGTCCGGACCCCGATGCAGTGGAACGGCGACCGGAACGCCGGGTTCTCCCGGGCCGACTTCGCCCGGCTCTACGCCCCGCCGATCATGGACACCATCTACGGCTACCAGGCCATCAACGTCGAGTCGCAGCAGCGCGACCCGTCCTCGCTCCTCCAGTTCATGAAGCGACTGATCGCGCTCCGGAAGCGGTACAAGGCGTTCGGCCGGGGATCGCTGGAGTTCCTCCACCCCCGGAACCGGAAGGTCCTGGCCTACATCCGCGAATACGAGGCCGAGCGGATCCTGGTCGTCGCCAACCTCTCGCGCTATGTCCAGCCGGTCGAGCTGGACCTCTCCAAGTTCCGCGGGCAGACCCCGTTCGAGATGGTCGGCCGGGTCCAGTTCCCGATGATCTCCGAGGCGCCCTACTTCCTGACCCTGGCCCCCTCGTCCTGCATCTGGTTCCAGCTCGAAACCGTGACCAGCCCGACCCTCGGCGGCGCCGAGCAGCTCCCGGCGCACGAGGTCGACGCCATCCCCCGGATCACCCTGACCGGCGGCTGGGAGACGCTCCTGGAGGGACGCGAGCGGGCCATCCTGGAGCGGGCCGTCCTCCCCCAGTTCATCCGCCGCCAGCGCTGGTTCGGCTCGAAGTCGCGGACCCTGGAGACCGTCAGCATCCGCGACTGGATCACCTTCACCGCCTCGGGACTGCCCGCGGTGATCCTCTACGTCCGGACCTATGACAGCGAAGGGAACTTCGAGAAATACCAGGTCCCCATGGCCGTCGTCTCCGGCCCGGCCGCCGAGTCGATCCTCCAGAACAACTCGGCGGCGATCCTGGCGCACGTCGAGTCGTCCTCGGGCGAGGGGATTCTTTGCGACGCCCTGATCTCCGAGGAGTTCTCGGCCCGGCTCCTGGCCCTGATCGCCGGCTCCGAGGAGGTCAAGACCCGCCAGGGGCGGCTGGTCGGCAAGGCCACCCCGGCCTACCTGGCGCCCGAGGGGGACCTCGGCCCGACCCGGCGCGGGACCTCGGAGGCCAGCAACTCCTCCGTCGTCTTCGGCGACCGGTTCTGGCTCAAGGTCTACCGGCGGCTGATCGACGGGCCCAGCATCGACTACGAGGTCGGCCGGTTCCTCACCGAGAAGGCGGGTTTTCCCCGGGTCCCCAAGACCCTCGGCGTGATCGAGTTCCGCCGGTCCAAACAGGAGCCGAGGACCGTCGGCCTGCTCCGCGAGCTGATCCCCAACCAGGGGCAGGCCTGGGAGCTGATGCTGGAGGTGGTCGGCCGCTACTTCGAGGACGTCTCCGGCGAGGCCCACCGGCTCGAAAAGATCGACACCGACCCGGCCTCCCCCTTCGCCCTGAGCGACCAGGAGGTCCCCCCCGACGTGGCCGAGGTCCTGGGCTCGGCGCTGCACACCGCGGGGGTCCTCGGCCGGCGGACCGCCGAGTTGCACCTGGCCCTGGCCAGCGTCCCCGAGGACCCCGCCTTCGTCCCCGAGCCGATGGCCGAGGCCGAGCTCTCCGGCCTCTCCGACCGGCTCCGAGCGCAGGTCACGGCCAGCCTCGCCGCGCTGAAGGACCACGCCGACGTGCTCCCCGACGACCTCCGACCGATGGCCGACGAACTGATCGCCGCCCGTCCCCGGCTCCTGGAGCTGATCGACCGCCGGCCCCAGGCGGGCGAGGGGCTGGTCAAGATCCGGGTCCACGGCGACTACCACCTCGGCCAGCTCCTGCTCCAGGAGGGCGATTTCTTCATCCTCGACTTCGAGGGCGAGCCCGGCAAGTCGACCGAGGAGCGCCGGGCCAAGCAGTCGCCGCTGAAGGACGTGGCGGGGATGCTTCGCTCGTTCGACTACGCGGCGTACAACGCCCTCTACAAGGTCGCCAGGGTCCACCCCGACGCCCTGGAACGCCTGGAACCCTGGGCCAAGATCTGGCGGAGCTGGATGTCGGCCGAATTCCTCAAGGTCTACCGGAAAGTCGCCGCCGAACTCCTCCCCACCGACGCCGTCGCGGCCCGACAGTTGCTCGACCTCCTCCGGCTCGAAAAGGCCCTCTACGAGCTTCAATACGAGCTGGACTACCGGCCCGACTGGGTCCGGATTCCCCTGATGGGCGCCCTCCACCTGGTCCGGACGGGGGACTAGTCCTTATATCCCCAAATCTTTTGCCATGTGCATCGAGCGATTTCGGAGAGGCGATTCGGAATCGAAAAATGGTTGATGGCCAATGAGTGATGGTCGATCAGCGTGAACGCATGCGATACGGATGCTGGGGAAATCTTCGTGGATTTCTCTCTCATCGCCGTTCGCCGTTCGCCCATCCTCGTTCGCCGTTCGCCGTTCGCCGTTCGCCGTTCGCCGTTCGCCCATCGTTCATCACTCATTACCAGGTCAAGCCGATGTTTCCGGATCGCCTCTGACGTCGGCCTTCGGATCGGTCCCGACCGATCATGCTTTTCGGATCCTCGAAGCGGCGTCCCGCGCTCCAGCCCGGCCCCGCTCCGAGACGTCCCGGGGTCGGACGGGATGGCCCGCCCGGGCGGGCCGCTGGCTCAGGCGCGGAGGCCGGGGAACCAGTGGAGGGCGTTTTCGAGGAAAAGCTTCCGGAGGATCGCCTCGGGGAGAGCCAGCCCTCGGGTCGGGCGGCCCTCGTAATCCATCGGGCCCTCGCCGGCGAAGAATGCCCAGTCGCGGTCGTGGGTCGCCTGGATCGAGCGGGCCGCGCGGGCGGGGTCGGCGTCGCGCAGGGAATAATCCGTGGCAAACAGGACCCGGTCCTGGTAACGGTCGAGGAAGGCCCGGACCCGGTCGCGGTCGTCGGCGGCGAAGTAGCGGACCCGTGCGGCGGTGTCGACGGCGAAGTTGGGGTGAGCGTCGAGGCGCCTCGCCAGCCGGCCCAGGTCGTCCTCGTCGCTCCCGAGGTGGCAGCCGACCACCCGGAGCTTGGGGTGGCGGTCCAGGACCCGGTCGCGGGCCCCGAGGATCGCGGCCTTGGACGGGGCGCCGGGCTTGTCGAGCATGTGCCAGCGGGGGTTGGCCGAGTAATAACGGATCTCCGGGTTCTTGGCGTCCAGCGGCATCCAGGCGCCGTCGGGCTCGGCGAGGTGGGCGATCAGGGTCCGGCCGGCTTGCTCGATCGCCTGGTAGATCGGCCGGAGGGCGGGATCGTCGGGCAGGAGGTAGGCGCCCGACTTCGCCCGGATCGCCATCCCGACGTTCTTCCAGACCTTCACGCCCACCGCGCCATCGTCGAAGCTCCGGCGGATCCGGGCCACGGTCCGCTCGGCGAAGTCGGGATCCTCGAACCCCCGGGCGTCGAAGGTCGAGGCCCAGGCCAGCACGCCGCCGCTGTCGCGGGCGACTCCGGCGGTCGCCCGGAGTCGCTCCTCCAGGTCCGACGGCTCCTCGGGGGTGCTGGCCGGGCTGACGACGATATCCAGGCCCCGCCAGTCCGACCCTCTCAGCGCCTCCATCAGCGCGGGGGCTTCGCGGTGGATGTGGACGTGCGCGTCGATCCGCGAGGGCGGCGGGTCGGCCGGGCTTCGGGTCGCCGCCAGGAGGACCGGCGCGGGGATCGCCTGGAACAGTTCCCGTCGGGTCATCATCGGCTCACCTCGCCTTCGATCAGGGGCTTCGGTCGGGTCGCGATTCGATGCTCCCCATCATGCGCCAGCCGTCACCGATCCGGAACAGGATGCCGGTCAAGCGACAGCCGCCGGATCCCTCGGGATCGATTCAGGGGGCCCGTTGATAGGGCGAGACCGCCTCGATGATCTGCCGGGCGGCCTGGCGGGAGTGGTCGCCAGTGGCGGCCTTCTCGGCGTGCCGGGCCTGGGCCAGGGCCTCGGGGGCGTGGCCGTCGTCCTGCTCCAAAAGGGCTAGGCCGAAGCGGGCCTCGAACAGCGACGGGTCGGCGGCCAGGGCCTCGCGATAGGACTTCCGCGCGGCCTCGAAGTCGCCCTCGACCAGGTGGGTCGCCGCCACCCGGGCCGCCCGGATGGCCTCGGGGGCGTTGGCGGCGGCGAGCCAGGCGGCCCGGGCCCGCGCGGGCTGGCCGAGGTGGAGCCGGAGGATCGCCAGGCGGTCGGCCCACTCCCAGGGGCGAGCCTCGGGGCGGTGGGCCCCCTCGATCACCTCGGCGGCCGACCCGGCCCGGCCCTTCGCCAGCAGAGCGGCGACCACCCCCTCCAGCTCGCTGAGGTTGGCCCACCTCGTCGCCGGGCTCGGGCCGAGCTGCGCCCGGATCAAAGCGGCCTTCTCGGCGACCTTGACCTTCTCGGCCTGCTGCGTCAGGTTCTTGTTCGGCTGGGCGGCGAACCGCTCCAGGAGCGGCAGCGCGGCCTCGTCCATCCCCCGGGACGAGTCGAGCAGGGCCAGCGCCCGGAGGCAGGTGCCGTCCCCGGGCTCGATCTCCAGGGCCCGCCCCAGCGCGAAGTTCGACCGAGCCGCCGACAGGTCGAAGACCGGGTCGAAGGGGAGCCGGAAGCGGGGGATCGGGCCCGAGCCGGGCAGCGGGTCGCGGAGGAATTCCAGGAGCCCGGTCTGCTTCCACCCGTCCAGCCGGCCCGGGTCGATCGCGCGGACCCGCCGGGCGTAGTCCAGGCCCAGCAGGATCAGGTCGAGCGACTTCGACTCGCCCCCGGGCCGGCCCCGGACCTGGAGCGCGAGGTTCCAGAGCGCCCGGGCCGAGGCCGCCAAGGTCGCCGGGTCGTCGCCGGAGGACTCGACCTCGCGGGCGAAGTGGCGGGCCCCGAAGTCGACCCCCCGCGACTCGACAATCCGGTCCAGCGAGTCGTGGACGAACACGCAGGCGATCGGGTCGAACCAGACGCAGCGCCAGTGGCGGGCCAGCATCAAGGTCGCGGCGATTCGGGCGTTGCCCCCATCGACGTTGTCGACCAGGACCGCCGGCCGACCCATCCCGTCCAGCTCCTCGGCCCAGCCCCCGACATTGTTGCCGATCTTCTTCTGGAGGTCGAGATAAGACGTGTACAGATCGGCACCCATCACTTCCAGGCGGGCGTCGGTGTACACCTTCTTCCCGGGGGCCCAGTAGTATTCGTAGAGGGCGGGGTGGCCGTTGTGGAAGCCGACCAGGCGGTCGGGCATCCCCGGCCCCCCGGCGAACTTGACGGCCTCGCGCGGGAACCAGAGGGGTTCCTCGCCCAGGCCGACCGTCCGGCCCTCGCCGGCCCAGGCGTAGAACCGGCCCGAGGCGACCGCCGCGAACACCAGGCCGACGGCTCCCAAGGCCACCAGCCGGGGCCAGGCCCGGGGGGTGGGCGTGGCCGGGTCGCGGCGGACCTTCCGGGCCCGGATCGCGGCGGCCCACTCGCCGAAGTTCCAGGCCGTGACGGTCCCGACCACCGCCCCGAACTGGTGGCTGTTCCGCGTCGCCGCCAGGCTCAGGGCGCTGAAAGCCCCGAACAGCAGGACCCGGAACACCGAGAGCCGCCAGGCCGGGGCCTCCGCGACGACCACCGGGCGGCCCTTCTTCCCCTTCGGACCTTTCCCGCCCCCCCCGGGCGGCGGCGGCTCATCCCGAACCGGCTTGACCGGGCGATCGGCCAGCCGGACCCAGCCGCTCCAGAGCAGCGGCAGGAGGAAGCTCAACGCCCCCAGCGCCATCGTGGCCAGATGAATCTGGAGCGGGAGGCTGTCCAGGCCCACCTCCTCGATGAACCTCGGGAGCGGCTTCAACTCGCCGATCGAGTTCGTGAAGACCGGGTTGCTCATCGTCCCGGCGAGCTGGAGCGGGTAAAGCGCCCCGGCCAGGCCGTAGGGGTTGAACAGGCAGGCCAGCGCGGTCAGGCCGGTGGCCGCCAGGGTCGTCCGCCACCAGGCCCGCCGCCCGGGTCCCAGCGCCCCGGGGCGGGTCGCGGCGTCCAGGAGCCCGAAGCCGATCAGGATCGGCTCCAAAAGGAACAGGCCCTGCGTGTTGACCCAGCAGACCTGGACCGCCGGCAGCCCAAACGCCAGCCAGGGCTTCCGGTCCCACCGGAACAGGATGGCCAGGACGATCGCCAGGTAGAGCAGCGAGACCGATTCGGGCCGGATGTACATCCGGCCGCCGAGGACCAACAAGGCCGGGAGCCAGGCCAGGACCAACACCCAGGCCGGCCAGTCGCGGCGTCGGGACGAGATCAGCAGGAAGACGGCTGCGGAGGTGATCGCGCACTTGGCCAGGTTCAGCCCCACGACCCCGCCGAGGGCGTAGCCCCAGCTCAGGGCGACCTGGAAGCCCCAGTGGAGGTCGACCCAGGGGTGTCCCTCGGCGCCATAGGTGAAGGTGTCGACGGTGGGGACCTGCCCGGTCCGGCGGATCAGGTCGCCGGCCTTCAGGTGCCACCAGAAGTCGGTATCCTTGAGCGGAAAGGCCCCGAGCAGGAACGTCAGGGCCAGGAACCCGGCGATCAGGCCCGCGTCGGCCAGCCGGGCGGTCGCGGCCGGGGCAGAAGCGGCATCCCCGGTCCGGTCGGCCCGGGCCCGGCTCCGGGCGGCCGGGGGGGCTTCGCTCATGGGGAGGGCTCCGGTCCGGAGAGTCGGAATCGGGAATCGGCTCGACCCGTCGACGATCTCCCCAGTCTAACCAGCCCCCCTCGGGATGGTCGAGCCGTCGGCCGTCAGTCACCGGTCGGGACGACCTTGTTCCGCTCATAGGATTCGAGCCAGGCCCGGGCCCTGGGGAAGTCCTCGGCGTGGACCCAGACCTTGGGGTCGGCGTTCATGCTCCCCAGGGCGTCGTGGAGGTCGTGGGTGTCGGAGGTGGCCTGGATCCCCGCCTCGTTGAGCTGGTCGGCCAGGAACCGGGCCTCCATCAGGTCGAGGGCCGAGTACGCCTCGACCAGCTCGCCCGCGATCGGCTCGGGGAGCTCGCCGGTCCCCTCCTCGACGAGGAGTTCGGGCGTCACCGGGTCGGCCTCGATCGGCCCCGCGTCGTCGGCCCGGACGAAGCTCGGGTCGGTCACGCCGTCAGCCGTCGTCCCGCAATTCCAGCAGACCTCGAACGAGGGGTCCACCTTCGACTGACACTTCGGGCAGGTCCACATGGGCGGTCCTTGATCGATAGATGATGACGGAGAGGGGGAGAAGACTTCAACCGCCGAGACGCCAAGGCAGGAAAGAGAGGGGATAGAGAAATCAAATCAAGAATTGATCTTTTTCTACTCTCTCTTCTTCCTCTATCCGGACTTGGCGTCCTTGGCGTCTTGGCGGTTGAAAGCTTCCCCCTTTTTACCAATATCAGAGCCGGACGGCGTCCAGAACCTCGGCTGGCGGGAGGATGTAGCCGAAGTAGAAATCACCGAAGAGGGCGTACCGGGCCGAGCTCTCGTCGAACCGCATCGTGTAGACGATGTCCTTGAGGTAGGACGGGTTCCGGGCCCAGAGGGTGACGCCCCATTCCCAGTCGTCCAGGCCGGTCGACGCGGTGATGACCTGGCTCACCTTCCCCGCGAACTTCATGCCGCTCCGGCCGTGAGCGCTCATCAGCTCGGCCCGCTCCTCGAAGGGGAGGAGATACCAGTTCCGATCCCCCTGGCGCATCTTGCTCATCGGGTAGAAGCAGAGGCAGGGCCAGTCGGGGAATTCGGGGAAGAGTCGCTGCTTGTTCATCGGGACCAGGCGGTCGGCGTAGGCGGCGACCTTGGCCTTGTAGACGCTGCTCTCGGGGTCGCCCCCCTCGCGGTCGCGGAGGACCTTGCCGTACGCATCGACTCCGAGGACGTATTCGGAAATCTCCGTGATCGAATAAAATGAATACGCCGGAACCAGCGCCGGGCCCAGCGCCGAGGACTGGATGGCGAGCTGGACGGCGTGGATTGCCTTCAAGTCGGTCCCGGCCAGCATCAGGCCGAAGTCGGCCTTGTGGCCCGGGACGGCGAAGGTGTGCTGCTGCTCGGGGGCTCCGGGTCGGTCCCGTCCGAGCGCCTCCAGGACCTGGCGGCGCCCCTCGCGGCGGGCGTCCTCGGATAGGTTCGCCAGCGCCGCCCGGTCAACCCGGTAGAACAGGTGGAGGAAGTGCCATCCCGACTCGGGAACCAGGGTGGCCGGCACCTTCTCGGACGCGGCCGGGCGGTGGCCGTGCTGCATCGGCTGCGATGGGCCCGGGTTGGTCGTGGTTTCCGAGCCGTGCGACATCGGCGAGCGCTCCGAGGGGGATCCTGCGATCGGACGGTCCATCCGCCGATTGTAAGCCGCCTCCGGCCGGAGGGACAAGGCGGCGTCGGGGTGGCTCCGGGACCCTCCGGCGGATCCTGGAAAATTTCCGAAGAAGTATGCTAAGCCGCCCCCCGGAATCGCGATGGTGTAGGGGACCGAAGCGCCAGCCCGCCCCCGCACCCCCGAGCCGGAGCCGACCCCATGACCGCCATCGCCGATGCCCGCGAAGCCGCCCCCGCGCCCGCCGTCAGCGAAGCCCGCAAGCTCGCCGCCCGCCTGAACGGGGCCAGGAGCCGGGGGCCCACCAGCCCCGAGGGCCGCGAGCGGTCCCGGCGGAACGCGATGAAGCATGGGATGACGGGCGCTGGCGTCGTCCTCCCCCCCGACGATTCGGCCGAGGTCGAGCGTCGGACCCGGGCCATGCAAGCCGAGATGGCACCCCGGACCGAGATGGGCCATTACCTCGTGGGCCGGCTGGCCGAGCTGACCGTCCGCGTCGAACGCTGCTCGAAGCAGGAACGCGCCGCCTCCCAACACCGGGCCGATCACGCCGAGGCCGCCTTCGACGAAGCGAGGCTCGCCGAGGTCGACCACCTGATGTCTGATATCGCCAACGAGCCGGCTACCCACGTCCGGAAACTCCGCGCCATGCCCGAGGGGGTCGACCGCCTGATCGCCGCCTTCCTCGAATTGCGGGACGAGCTGGAGTACGGCGATCAGACCCGGTGGGATTGGACCCACGGCATGAGGCTGGCCGATTTGACCTCCTCCGGCTACATGGACGTTCCGGCGACACCGGTCCGGGCGCTGACCGGAGCCATCGGCGGCGACTTCAAGGACCTCCGGCTCGGCGAGGGGGAGGGTCTCCCGGGCCCCGATCGTCGGGCCTGGGCGCGGGAGCGGTTGACCGGGCTGATCGACGCCGAGCTGGAAATGCTCCTCGAACATCGCGAGACGCTCGATCTCGCAATCATCGAGTCCGACCGCGCCACGGCCGCCGACCGGGCGCTGTTCGACGCTTCCAAGGAGGCGACCCTGGCCCGTCGCTACGAGGCGGCGGCGGAGCGCGGGGTCTTCAAGGCATTGGCCGAGCTCCGCCGGGTCGAGGCCGAGGCCGAGTCGGCGGCGGTCGAGGCCGCCGAGGAGCCCGGGGCCGACGAGCCCTCGGGTTCGTTTGGCGCCGAGCCGGTCGAGGCGTCCCCGATCCCCCGGCCGGCCTCCCCTTCGAGGCCCGTGGCGCCCTCCGGGCGGGTCGAACGGTGCCACGAGGGGCCGGAGTCGGTCGGCCCTGCCCGCTTCGGGCCCGCCTGAGCGTCCGAGGCGACCCATTCGCGATCCGGCCCCGAGCTTGGCGGAACTGGACGGGGGCCGTCGCGCCGTCTATTTTGGGTCGATCCACCCCCGCCCCGACCCCTCCGAGGAGTCCGCCCATGTCGCTCCGCCTGATCGGTCGCTTCGCCCTGCTGGGGATCCTGGCGGCCTCCGCTGGCCCGGCATCGGCCCAGGCGCCCCGGCCGTTCGAGATCCCCAAGGACCGGGCGAGCTGGGAGGCCCGCCGAGCGGGGCTCCGGGACGAGGTGATCCAAGCCCTGGGCGCCGCCACCCCCGCCCGACGCTTCGTGCTCCGGGAGGGCGATGCGCGGCCGGGGCCGTCGCTCAAGCGGTTCTCGATCGAGGTGGTCCCCCCGACCGAAGGCGGGCCGGGGGGCGTCCTGATCCTCCCCGGCGGGGCGGACCCGTCGCGTCGGGTCCCGCTGATCGTCCACGTCGGGGCCCCTTGGCGACCGGGCCACGAGGCGGTCGACGCCCCCGGGCTCGACGGCCGGGCTCCGGCGGTCGCGCTGGCGGCGTTCGGCTTCGCCACCCTGGCGATCGACGCGGACCCCGTCGGGTCGACGCACCTCCGGGATTTGCAAGCCGCCCTCGGAGTCGCCCTCGACCGCCCCGAGGTCGACCTCGACCGGGTCGGCGTGATCGGCCTGGGCCCGGCCGGGCCGGTCGCGCTGGCCTTGATGGCGATCGACGATCGGGTCGATTGCGGGTCCGCCAGCGTCGAGCTCCGCGACTTCACCGACGTCGGGACCTTGTTCGGGCGCGTCCCTCCCGAGGGATCCCGGGCGTTCGACGGGCCGACGTTCGTCGACCTCCTGGCCGCCCTCTGCGCCCCCCGGCCGCTGGGCCTCTCCTACGGCGAGCGGCTCCCTCTGCCGACCCGGTCGGCGGGACGGCGGCTCGAAGGGGGATCCGGCGGCTCTACAAGTCCTACGGCCCCGAGGGGGCCGGCCTCGCTTCGACCCACGTCGGCGAGTTCGCCGGGCACGACTCGATCGCCACCCGGCTCCAGTGGATGGCCGGTCTGGAGCAGTTCGAGAAGCACTTCCGCCCCCAGGGCCCCGCCCCGCTGGGCCACGACCCCGAGCCCGAGCCAGCGCTCGGGGCGGGGGCCGTCGACCTCGCCCCATTTGGGATTGCCGGCTGGTCCGCCGAGATGTCGCAGCGGCCGGGCTGCTGGAGCTGGGCCGACGGCGTGATCGCCTGCAAGCCCGGCCCCGACGAGTACGGCTGGCTCCGGGCCCCCGTCGAGTCCGGCGACTTCCTCCTCTCGGTCGAGTGGAAGGTCCCCGCCCGGGGGAACGCCGGGATCTTCCTCCGGGCCCGCCCGGTCGACTGGTCGATCCCGCCCGGCGACCAGTCCAAGCTCAAGGTCCAGGCGCTCGGGCTCGACTGGCCCTCGCGGACCGGCCTGGAACTCCAGGCGCAGGACGACCCGGGCCTCGCCAACCGCTACAGCAGCGGCTCGCTCTACCGCCACGTCGCCCCGGCCGCCAATCCGACCCACCCGCCCGGCCAGTGGAACCGCTCGACCGTCCGGGCCCGGGGCCTCCGCGTCGAGGTCTGGAGCAATGGCCAGCAGGTGCTCGACACCACGCTCGGACGCTCCGCCGACACCCTCCCCGACCCCCCGACCCGGGGCTTCATCGGCCTCCAGAACCACGGGGCCCCGGCCGAGTACCGCAACGTCCGGCTGATGAAGCTGGGGGATTGAAGGGGCCGCGGGACCGCCCCCCCTTCGGCGGCTTATTTGGTGTTCACGTCGAAGCTCGCCACGGTCGGCTTGTCGGCCGCGACGTCGAAGGAAAGCCCGCTCGTCTCGGGGTTCCGATACTTCTTGGGGACGGCGTTGGAGTCGGCGACCTTCTGGCCGGGCTGGGGCATCGAGGGCTCCCCTTCCGGGCAGTCGACGGCGATCCAGTAGGTGCCGGGCTTCAAGCCGTTCGACCCTTCATGGCGGACGGTGAAGCTGCCGTCGACGCCGAACGGGGCGATCGAGGTGACCGACGCCGTGTCCGGCGACGAGCCCGCCTTGGTGGGGATGAAGCTGATCTGGCCGGGCCGGGGCCAGGGACCGCCATTCAGGGTGACCCGGCCGGACACCGGGATCAAGCCCTTCTCGGCCTCGACCCCGCTCCCACACCCGGCCGCCGCGATCGCCCCGAGGACGAGCGTCGCCAAGGCCGAGCGGCCGATCCATCGGGCGCAAAGACTCAGTCCGACCATCGAGAAAATTCCCCTTCAGGTGTCCCTCGCGATCCCACCGGGCCCGATGGGATGCGGGTTGTCGAAGCGACGCGGGCCGGCGGAGGAGGCGACGATGCCCCCTCCGACGACCCGGGCCGTTGCCCAAGCCACGATCGACGCCGGGGCGATCAGTAGGAGTCCGCCGAGACGACCTCGCCCATCTTGGACGACCCGATGGCGTTGTAGACCTGGTAGTTGATGGTGTTCTTGATGAAGCGGGTGCTCCCGTCCCCCATCAGGAAGTTGGCGCCGCCGGAATGGCGGCTCTTGAACCCGCAGCTCTGGTAATAGATGTTCTTGGCCAGCAGGTCGAGCCGCCCGAGCGGGATCGACGTGGAGGACATCGGGAAATTGTGGCCGAAGGCGTAGGTCCACTGGCACTGGCCGGGCAGCATCTCGCCGACCATGAAGGTGTTACTCAGGCCGTCGGTCACCCCGGCCATCCGCTGGCAGCGCTCGGCCCGCGAGAAGAAGCCGATCATGTCGCCGTTCGGGTTGCCGGTGCTGGTCCCCCAGTTGCCCTGCATGCAATAGGACTGCACGGTCGCGCCGCCGGCGGGAGGGCTGGGCGGGCAGTAGGGGATCCGATTGTCCATGTTGGACGGGCCCATGTTGCCGCCGTACGAGAGGGCGGAGGCGGTCCCCACGAGGTCCCGGTCGTTCCGGAGCGGGTTGCCGGAGTCGGGGTCGGACGGGCAGATCAGGGAGTTGACGATCGTCCGGAGGACCGTCGTGTTGGAGGGGACGTTGGTCCGGAGGCTGAAGTTCTGGGCGTTGAAGAGCGCCGATTGCTCCATGTTCGGCAGGATGGCCAGGAGCCAGGTGCTCCCGTAAGTGTTGAGTACGGTCCCTTCCACGGTGGTGACATTCCGGTACTGGTTGGCCCCGTAAGGGAAGACGCCATTGGACGACTCGTAATTGTGCAGGGCCAGGCCCAGTTGCTTCAGGTTGTTGATGCACTGGCTCCGGCGGGCGGCCTCGCGGGCGGCCTGGACGGCGGGCAGCAGGAGGGCGATCAGGACCGCGATGATCGCGATCACCACCAGCAATTCGATCAGCGTGAAGGCCCGTCGTCGCATCGGTCTTCCTCCTGGCAAGGATGATGGAAAGAGTGATCCGCGCGGAAGCGGCGTACTCGACGCGAGGGCCCCCGGACGGTTTCGAAAGGGCTCGGGGCCCCGACCCGCCATTCATCGAAGATCGAGCCGGATCCGACCGTGTGGATGCGTGAACCCATCGCGGCATCGCAATCGGTCGTTCCGACGGATATCGGCATCGATCGGACAATAAATCGAAGGGTAAGCCGCATGCTATTCCTCGATCAAACATCGGTCAAGCACCAAGGCGACCAAACATTCCAAACCGGCCGAAAAATTTAAGCCCCGGGTGGCGGATTGGTCGACTCGCCCGGCCCCGGGGCCGGGGCGATCAGCCCGCGCCGGGACCGGCCGGGTCCCCGGGCTCGATCCCGACCGGGAGGGATTGGAGGTACGGGCCGAGGAGGTCGCCATACGTCCGGGGAGGTTTGCCGTGGTCGAGTTGATAAGCCCGTTCGGCCATCCGGACCCGGAAGCGGTCGAAAGTGCCCGGCTCGGAGTCGATGAGGCCCTGGATCTGGCTGCTGAAGAGCCCGATCGCCCTCATCGCCGAGTCCTTCGCCCAGCCGTCCAGCTCCTGGGGGGAGATCGAGCGGACCGCGGGCGGCGTCCGGGCGTCGTGGTCGTAGATCATGAACTCGGGGAAGCGGAGCCGGGCCCGGAGCGGCGGCGGCCGGTCGCACTGGGCCAGGTAGCCGGCGACGACCAGCCGGAGTACCCTCCCCGCCCGTTCCTCCTCCCGCCGGAGGAAAAGACGCGTCCATCGAATCACGCCGACATGATTGGTCCACTCGGCACTGGAATACGGCCCGAAGTCGACGGCGGTCGACCAGAGTCTCGGCTTGCCCAGGGCGGCCCGGGCGGAGAAGTACTCGGCCCGGACCATCTCGGAGGCCGGGGAGGTCATCGCGGCGCAGGCCTCGACATCGGCGATCGCCCGGCGGAGCTGCCCGGAGGTCAACCGGGGGTCCTCGGCCCAGCCCTCGACCCGGGGCCGGGCCAGCTTCAGGAGCGAATTGCCGATGAGCCGCTGGATCGACCCGCCGTGCATCCCGGCGTGCCGGCTCGCCCGGAGCGCCGCGCGGTCCATCCGCCAGGCCCCCTCCAGGTCGCCGGCCTGCTGGAGCCGCGACCCTTCCAGCAGCGCCAGCCGGCCGAGCTCGCGGAGCATCTGGGCCGGGCCGACCAGCGTCCCCATCCCCATAGCCTCGGGCTGGACCAGGAGCGACTCGCAGCGGTCGGTCGCCGGGAGCCAGGCCAACAGGTCGGCCCGGTGGTCGTCGGCCCAGCGGCGGACCTCCGGGTCGGCCGCCGACCAGTCGGTCACGTCCCACGCCTTCCGGTCGATGTCATAACCCTTGGTGGTCGACTCGCCGAGGCGGGCGAAGGTCGCTCGATAGGCGACCATCGCGTTCTCGGAGTCGGGGATCTCCAGCCGCCCGAGCCTCGCCACGTCGAACGGCTCGGGGGCCTTCGGGAGCCGCCAGAGGCTCAGCTCGCGCCAGCCGAGCGCCGACGCCGCCAGCGCGATCCCGAAGTAGAGCAGGGCCAGGCCCCGCCGCTTCCACCCCCGCGACCGCTCCAGCCAGGTTAGAGGGGCGATCAACACGTCCAGCCAGCTCGCCTGCTCCATCGGGCACCCCCGCCCCGACTCGGATTTTACCTTCTTAGGATACCTCGGGCAAAGTCAAGGTGAAACGGGAGTAGGCTCATGTTGCGGCACGGTGTGCTTAAATTGATACTCGAAGAACTTTGGCTGCTTAGGCGACCCATACGAGGGGATGTCTGTCGGATAGGGGCAGGGGATCGACGAATCGGTCGAAACGCGACATTGGAAATCGCCTGGCCAACCCTGAAACATCAAGAAATGAATGTAGCGACTAAAAAAAGGATTTGAATGAATTGTTTTGTTAAACAATATGTGTGTGATCGTATGTTCATGATAGTCGTGATCGGTATCATCCGCAATAAAGAATAGTGGCAATATCAAAACTAAAATTGTAAAAGTTGCGATCCGACTCCAGATATGATGTCTAACGAACTGCCTGTTTATATAATTTGACCTGAAAAAAAGAGTGGTAATGAGGAAAAAAAATGTCGTCAAACACAGAGGACTCCAGATGCGTAATAGAGACGGTCGAGGTGCGCGAATAACGTGTGGTGAATACGTCTTTAAAAGAAAATTTTCCGGTATGGCAACCATCATGCCATCTCTGTGAGTCGTTATTAGACGATAGCCTCCGCCGACGCTATTTGGTACAAAAATTGGTCTTGGATATTTTCGCAGTGCCGAACGAACGGAGCCGAGAGTTGCGGCAAAAAAACAGACTACCAGTATTAGGTTCATTACCGTAAAATTATAAGGTTTTCTTAGCATTATTGAAGAATATGATAATGCAATTTGTTGAGTTATATTAAATCAGTTACTACTTGTTCATCTACTAATGACAAACGAATTTTATATCAGTAGCACCTCCTCGCATATTCGTACCGACACATTTCGAGCAGTTGAATTGGGTCCACGAGCGAACTAAAGAAGTGTCGAAAGTTCAGCAAAGAACACGTAGAAGCTTTGCCTCACGAGGGGATCAGGTCTGTCTAAGGTCCAGGATCTCCAGACTGAAAATTTGCTGCGAGGAAGTTCGATGACGTGTTAACCCAGGTTGGAAATGCCGTATCACCCATCGGAGAACTCGCGCCGGCCGGTTGCGGTTGCGCTGATGTCGGCCCGGTGAGGACGCCACCCACAAAGGTTGCCGTTTCCGATTCGGTCCAATCCAATTTGCTAACACCAATCCAAACACCACTTTTTCCGTACATAATATATGTAGAGAAACTTGTAATCAGGGAAATCTTTGTGACATTTTGCGTGTTGTTGATCGTCGTGGGAACTGGGCTGACGAATTGAACCGTGTCTCCCATAGTAGGATTTCCGAGGTTGGGGAACGGTAAGCTTGAGCTGGCAGCAATAGACCAAAAAGATTTGAGTCCGAGACCCGGATTCTGGGGCCACGAATATAGATATGCTGTCAAGTTGCCATCGTGAAGGGGGCCGTTGTAATTTTGACCATCGATGACCATATTATTTTTCTTATAGTGACTGCCGGGATTAGCACCTGCGGTGTCTGTGTATTGTAAGTAAGAATTGTTAACAATCTGCAAAAACATGAACGATCCATCAGTGAAGGGGCCAGTCGATCCGCTTGCCTGGAAACCTGCAGGTCGCGACATTCCTACGGACGCAATCCCTCCTGATAGATCAAGAGTTTGGTCGCTCATAACAGAAGCAATGCTCGCAGTCGGAGCAACGGACGAGAAGGTCAGAAATGCGTCGGAGCTTCCACCATCAGTAAACACTTCATGTAAGTCAATCTTATATGTTCGAGGAGTAGCGTCAACAATAAATGTATAGGTATATTGAGTCGGATCGACGTTCTTCACCAAACTAACATTTGGATCTGAGTTTGCATCGGCGTTGGTGGAGAAATATCCGCTGTAATTTGTGCCGCCGCCCCAAAGATAGGAAGGATTGTTGGAACTTCCTTGCACGGGGCCATCGGACGTCGTAACAACGACGATTGACCCGATAGGGACAGGTTGTGAACCTTGAAATTGCCCTGGTATCGGATTGTTCGCTCCATCCAGGACAGGGTTAGCTCCCGCTCCACCTCCGGAGAACGTCAATGAAGGAGAAGTATGCACAGGGGGTCCACCACCACTGTCAGCAGGGGTTAATGAACGGCGAGCCATAGGCAAGCCGGCGAGATTGGATACGGGAGCCAAGGACAGCGGGCGGAAACCCTGTGAAGAAAGTACTTGCGAGTTTGCACCAGACGAACTGAACTTATCATTTGCAACAGGCGAAGATGAGCTACCCGGTTGAGTCTTATATGGGTCGAGGGGGGTGGTCTGGGGAACCGACGGCCAACTGCTCCCAATCCCGTCGAGTCCAGGAGTTGTAGGTGGTGCATTGCCGTGTTGCGACCTCGGCGAAATCGTCGGAGTAAGAGTGATTGCGTTTCCTGGATTGCCAGAACCGACTGCTTGGAGGACCTCCTTAGAACCTATTGTGAACGTCTTTAGCAGTACTTCGGCCGATCCGAGATTGCTGGCGATCTCCGTAGGTTCATGAGAATTGGTCATTATCTTGGGGCTGAAATCATAATAAGTGTTCGCAGATTTGTCAGCTTGATTGACGAAGCTATCAACTGTTGATAGTTGATTAATGTAAATGGTGCGAGCAGTCAGGTTGTCGGAGATAGTACGACACGATGGACCGGAAACCAGACACTCCAGATGATCGCCCCTTGCGATCATGCCGAAGTCCAATTGAGAGACCAAAGAAAGTAGTTCCAAGGATTCAACTTTAGGGACGAACGCGGTGAGATTCTTCCCGTTGCATCGCATGGTGAATCTCGCATTACGAGGAGATTGGATCCGCAAACTAAACAGAGTTGCCCCGATAATTCCGATCCTAATCCCAGAAATCCTGGTTGTCAACCAATTTTTTTAATTTTTTCTGCGGTTTCTGGCGTGAACTTTGGTAGTTTGCTTCAGTCGAGTTCCAGGTCATGGTTTTACGGACAAGCACCCATATAAAAATGAACATTCTCTTTGTTACAGAATCCTGTTATTTGGACGATTCTAATGGAGCAGCCGTTGCTAGCCGTTCGCTTATGGAAACATTAGCAAATCGAAATCATAGGATCGCGGTCATATCTGGTTCAATTATGTCCCTAAAATCTGACAATGTTAGCGATACAACTATCGACTTTCTCCACATGATCAGTAGCATTTATCCAAACTCTAGTATAACTATTTATGAAAACTCCGCCTTCCGCTATATAAAGTTTTCCTATAATTCAGTCGTGATTTTTTTCCCTTTTGAAAGTTATGAAACCAATTCAGATTTTATATTTCGAGGTTCTCAGGAAATTTTCCCACTCTTTGTAGAATTATTCGAGATCAAGCAACCAGAGCTTGTTATAGGTTTCGGATCTGGGCCGAGCCAGATCGCGTGCTTCTCCTACGCGAGGGAGCGAAGCGTACCAACTGCCTTTATTATACACAACTTTCAGTATAATGATTACAATGTACTGAAATATGCTTCAAGTGTTATAACCCCTTCTATGTTTGCGGCCGAATACTACCGAGAAGCATTGGGACTAAACTGTAAAGTTATTTATAATATTGTCAATGGTGATAGATGTCATTGCACAGTCTTCGACAGGAAGTACGTAACATTTGTCAACCCTAGCCAACGAAAAGGCGTTTGGGCTTTCGTAAAAATTGCCGAGGTGCTTGGACGATGTCGACCGGATATTTTGTTCCTAGTCGTTGAATCTGTCGGCACAGAGAGAGATGTTGTATCTTGCGGAATAGATTTAAGACTTTACAACAATGTCTTATTTACATCCCATACTAATAATCCTCGAAATTTCTGGCAGTTTACCCGCATTTGCATTATGCCTTCGCTTTGGTGGGAAAATCAACCGTTAACTGCTATTGAGGCTATGTCGAACGGTATTCCGGTCATTGGCTCGGATCGTGGTGGCATCCCTGAGACACTTGGCCGATCCGGTATCGTTTTGCCTCTACCTGAAAGATTGACCGGAATTACCACAATCCTCCCGAATGACGCCGAAATTCGCTGTTGGGTCGAATCCATCATCAGTCTCTGGGATGACAGTGAAGGCTACGCGATGGCTTCTCAGGCTTCTCTTAGGGAATTCGAACGATGGGATACTTTGCAAATCGTTTCGCAATACGAGAGACATTTCTCGGCATTAATTGGCAGTTCAAAAAGCTCCACTTCGCAAGGATTATTTGGTAGTGATGAGATGGTTCCACTCCCAATCGAGAAAAAACACGCAGTGATTCTCTTAAACGAAAGTCGTCATTCATCGGAATTAAATATTAACACGGAAGAGTTAGACTACCACAACATAAATTTCGTATATGTACATGATGACAAAAAATTTTATAAGAATATGAATATTACGATTTCTGAACTAATTTTCAAAAGATTTGAGTCAATCTTGCTTCTCGATCCATGCGTTGTCCCGAATATTTATACTTTCCGGAGAATTTTTGCCCGCCCCGAACCGATCATTACCAGTCTCGATCCTCTTGCTGACCCTCTCGACTGCTCGATTCTCGAATTACTCCCTGCGGACACCCTTTATTTTGGATTTTTAAGAATTAAAATAAGTGTTTTTGCTATGATGATAAATGAGCTTGCTCTACCCTTATCCAGCGATCAATCCAATAATGCATTTTGGGATTTATTTTCATCAAATGTCGTTCAGTTATTGGATGGTTCCTCAATTTATCAGGGTCCAGAAGAAGCTTTCTTGTCAAAGGTCAAGAAATTGAATTTTTGTCCTATGCTCGATGCTTCGATTCACTTCCATCCAATCGGTGATTTTTCTCTTCTAGAAAGGATCGGTTCGACTTGGGACGAAATCCCTGGCATGTTCGATTATGCTGTGGTATATGACATGATTATTGGCGAGTTTAATGGACCTTCTATTTTTGTTGAAGTAGGAACATTCCTTGGCCGCTCGATTTGCTATTTCGCCGATAAGGCCAAAAGTTCTTCATTCGAATGCAAGATTTTTGCCGTAGATACCTGCCGTGGCTCTTCATCCGATTCAACAGGCCGACTCATCGCTCCTTTATTCGGAGGCTCTTTTGCGGGCACACTTCATAAGAATATTTTAAGTTGTAATCTTGGTGAAAACATTATTGTCATGATCACTGATTCTTTCTCGGCTTCTAAGTCGTTTGCCGACGAGTCGTTGGATTTTTGCTTCATCGATGGAGACCATTCTTACAATAGTGTATTCAGCGACCTTTCATTTTGGTGGCCAAAGATTAAACCTGGCGGAGTTTTGGCTGGTCATGACTACCGACAAGCCGCCCCTTGGCTAATCTGGGTAACGAAGGCAGTTCATGATTTTTTTGGCGTCCTTGATGCGTCTCATCCGTTGTGTGATAGCTGTTGGATAATGCGTAAACCTCGATGATATCTCCCTTAAGAATTGTAACCGTTCACGGCCTTCCGCTACCGTTTCGGGGATGGTAGTGTTTTTACCATGACGATGCCGCCACCACCCTCCGAGGAATGCTTGGCTTCGCTTCCCACGGCGGCCCTGATCTAC
>JAABUP010001990.1_pt1 | contig 41307 bp, 33 predicted proteins | sample 5559201 | NCBI WGS metagenome assembly JAABUP01 (sample SAMN10711887, study PRJNA513373) | rock metagenome | isolation source: Antarctica rocks | place: Antarctica
ATCGGCACCGCCGCCGGCACCGACCCCGGCACATGCGAGGCGAACGACCGCCTCCACCCACCGCGATACGACCCGCCCCCGTTGCGGGACTCCCGCACCTCCGGCCGGCCGGCCAACAGTGGAGCCAACGCAGCCCAAACAGCGGCGGCCAGCGCTTGATCCCGAGCCGCAGACACAGCAGGGGACCCCGCCGGGCCGGTCATCCGGTCGGTGGAATGAAAACTTCGGGCGATCTGGGAAGAGGGTGCGGCGACACACCCGACGAACCCTTGGCAGGTCGATGGGTATGCGCTACCCTCAGAGCTGCCTACCAAGACAGATCCTTAAAGGGTCAGACCGGACCAGCGGCGAACTGGTTCAGTCGTTGATGTGCACCTTGCCCGTCCCTTGCTAAGGGGGCGGGTTTTGTGCGTTATGGAGTTGTGTGCAGGCGCAGAACGGTCAGCGCGGTTCAGGCAACATCCGCGAACGGCAACCCCTCCTGGATCTCCTCGGGGAAACGCAACCCTGTGTCTCGGATGACCAGGTGCGTCAGATAGTCGGTCAGGCTCATTCCGAGGGCGGACGCCGCGTTGACTGCGGCTTCCTTCAACTCCACCCTGACGTTAGCGTCGATGCGTGTCTTCACCCCAGGTGAGGGGGGTCGACCGGGGCGCCTGATCTGGCGGCAGGCACTGGCTTCCTGACTCATGACGCCGATACTGCCGTTGCATACACATGGAACAGCGGAGGCGCGCCGGGAATTGAGTGAGTCATTCGTCGTCGGTAATCGTGAAGAGAGCAGCGGTGGTGTTCTCGTCCAGGAGGACGAGGTTCGCGACAATCGTCACCCGTCGCCACGTCCCCGTGTTTGACCGCAGGCGTAGCGTCCCTGTCGTCTTGGACGCCGCCGCCAGTCCCTTGGTGATCGCGAGCGCGACGGGAAGATCCTCATCGTGGATCCAGGAAAGCGGATTGGCCTCATCCTTCTGCCATCCAAGTCCAGGCATTGGCTCGTCCAGCCATTGCAGTATGCGGAAGGTCTTGATGTTGACCACTGCTCGGTACTGATTGGGCTCCGCAATGCTCTGGAGCAGCCTCTGTTCGAGCACGATAGGTGGTGGGGCGGCCGGGATTGCCTCTGCCGGTCCGAGATCATGCGTGATACCACGCAACACGACTTCCTTCTTTCCTGCACTGGTGATCTCGACTACCGCTCGACAGCTGAAGTGGGCAGCGCGGCGCGCTTGATCGTCACGGACAACGGTCCACGTTGCCTGGTGTTCGTCGCCTGGTTGGGATCGGACGATCAGGGCCATGGCTGCAGCTACATCCGTGTTGGTCAGAAGTCGAGTGAATGCTTCCGCGGTATGTCGAGTCTCTTGCCGCAAGTCCATGGGAACGCCGTAGAGGTCCAACAGATCATCACTGCCGCCGATAACGTCAGTCGTAAGATTGAAGTGCCAGGCGCCGGCAGGATCCCTAGGCAGCGGGTTTTCCGAACTCGCCCCGACCCACACGTACACGCCATGGACGTTCCCTGCAAAACTGACGAGCGGCACTCCAATGATGCGCCTCTCGCCTACGCTGTGGTCTATCAGTTTCCGTTCGGAGGTGGCTTGTAGAACTGCCGCCTCGACATCCGTCAGCGATGAGCGGCGTCTGAAAACGGAAGCCAGCGGAACGAATGGTCTGGGACTGTCACCTACGCCGATCACGCTGGCGAGCCCGGGGCCGAAAGTTTCGATGAGAAGCCATTTTGGGGGCATTATCGTGTATTCCTCGTGTCATGTTGCGGCGGCAGATTAGACTTGCGTGCGAGGTGTCTTGCTAGCTGAAATAGACGCTGGTAACCTACTGGGAAAAGCCGGCTGAGAAGATCGACCGCACGGGCATCGTGACCGATGAGTATTCGGCTCTTACGCTGGCGAACACCTCGAAGAATGGCGCGGCTAGCCTGTTGTGGTGTCGTACGAGCGAGCCTATCGAACGCGCGGTTAATGGCATCCAGATCCTGCCCGGCGGCCGCGCGACTGGTACGGAGGATCGAAGTTCGGATTGCACCCGGATAGACACAGGCAACACGCACTGGCCATCTCGCGAGCCGGGCTTCCTGCTCGACGGCGTGGGTAAAACCCCGGACCGCGAATTTCGCCGCGTTGTATGCGCTGTAATTAGGGGCGGAGATCAGCCCGTAGGCGCTGGAGATATTCACGATGACTCCCGCACCTGAGTCCACGAGATGAGGGAGAAACGCGGTCGTACCGTGAACGACTCCCCAAAAGTCCACATCTACTATCCGTTGGATATCCTCGTACTCAGTCTGCATCACATCACCTGTGAAGATGACGCCAGCGTTATTGAACAAGATGTCAACTCGGCCAAATTCTGCAATCACCAACTGTGCGTACTCCTGCATCGCCCGTCGGTCGGCGACGTTCAACTCGGTCACCAGGACATGGACCCCAGCCGCGACGCACTGGCGTGCTGTCTCCTGCAGTCCATCAACGTCGACATCGGACAGTGCGAGTGCGGCCCCCTGCTGGCCCAGGTTCACCGCAAGAGCACGCCCAATGCCGGACCCGGCGCCAGTGATGACACTGACCGCATCTTCAAACATCTGGAGTCCCTCCTAGATTAGGCCTGCCGAGTTGATGCAACCCATTGGCGGCGACTACATCCGGCATTGGGTTGACACCTCTCAGTGCCACGATTTAGGCTCTCGGCGCACCCCGGGTTGTAGGTCTCCGGGTTGGGTCAGCGTCTGCATCCATCGGCCTGTTCCCCCGCATCTGCCTTTGCGCCAAGTCCCCACGGGACGACGCCGTCTGCGATGTAGGAGGAATGTCCCAGTGAAGCACAGGTTTCCGGCCGATTGGCCACTCTATTGGTCGTCGAACGCGTCCATGATGTACGCCGCGAGTCGCGCCGCCAGTTCTTCGGCGCGAACAGAATCTGCGCTGTACCGAACTCGCATCCGCTCCCTGTCGCCAGCGGCACGATCGGGAACGACGACCCCCACCGCCTCAAGAGCATCCAGATTCCTGCGTATGTTCACCCTCTGCCCTCCGACCCCAGCGACGATGTCGGACACGAGCGAGCCAGGGTGCCGTGCCAGCCAGACAACAATCGCAATTCTGGTGGGCGAGTGCATCAACTCGTACGCCTCATCCACGAGCGGCGGCAGCGCGGCGACGGGATGGACGACGTGAGGCACTGTGCCATCTTCCCCGATGTGGTGTCGTGGACATACGCACCTTCCCTTGCCCTGTCATCTGATACATTGATAGTATCAGTGCTGGTAGTCCAGAAGCGGAGATGGAGGGGTGCTTTTGCACAGTCTCGCTTGAACATGGTGATGCAGGGCGGGCTCGCGAGCCGCGGTGGCGTTTGAGTTGGGCTGGGCCGGTCCAGCCCAACTCAAACGAGAGACGACGGCTTCGCTGATCAGTGCGTGAAACAGAACATCACCGGCGGCTTCGGAACCTACGAAGCCCGGCGTCCTGGCCACCGGCTACCCCAGCGGATCTGCCGTACTCCGACGGCTCCGGTGCCCTCATCGGCTGCGAATTCGGCGGCTGAGAAACAGATCTCACCTGCGTCCCTTCTCGTTTCCCCCAGCGAATTCGGCGGATGAGGCGCGCCCCCTGCCGCGCCTGCCGTAAACGGCCGCCTGGACGCCGGCCGCACAGATCCCACTTCACTCTTTCCAGCACTGCAGCACAGGCAAGGAGATAGCCGAATGAGCAATCCAGCACTCCACCCTGACCGGCGGGAGATCACCACCTACCCGGCGATGACCGCGGACTGGTCGGTCCGCACCCTGGTCCCGTGTGTGTTGGTGGCCGCGGGGTTGACCGACGACGCCGCCGACCTCGCGCAGCTACCCGAAATCACCCCGGTGAGTTTTCAATGGCCGGGGTTGTTGGAGCGGGCCAGCCGCATCGTGACCGGTGCGGGGGCGGTGTTGCTGGAAATGTTTCTGGCCGAGCACCAGGGGCGCCCAAGTGCTCTGCCACCGACCTATCAGGTGTTGCGGGAAGGCCTGGGCCCGGAAGTCTTGGACGCCGCGGATGATGCGCGGATCGCAGTGTTGCCGCATCAGATCGGGCAGCACGCCTACTACACCGCCACGGTTGGGGTGCAGTTGTTGCATCTTCGTCATGGCGCCCACTCGGGGGAGATCCGGCGGCTGCGGGATGCCGCGCAGGTCAGTTTCCTTGACCTGCAAAAGGATGTGGCCCAATGGCAGCTGTCCCACCCCGCCGACGTCGGCCTCCCGGCCGAGCTGCCGGCCGGTGCGCGGACGGCATGGCCGTTGCCGGTGCGGGCACCTGCGCAACGCCGGGTCGGTGCCTGATGGGTACCGGGCCGGTAGGGATCGACGGCGCGTTGGTGGCGGCGTGTGTGCGGCTGTCGGTGGGCGCGGCCCGGGAGTTGGTCGGTGAGCCGCGATGAACTCCTTCGCGCAGCTGGCGGCGGTGGCAGCGCGGCCGAAGGTTGGTCCGGGGCAGCTGTCTGCGACCGGCGCCCCGGCCGGGCACGGGTATGCCAGCCGACTGGTAGCGGTGGGGACGCTGCTGCTGGATGTCGCCGCGGTGGTGGGCATTTGCGTGCTGGCCGGGACGGCAGTGGTGATCGCCGTGATGATCACCCGGCTGCACCGCGACGCGAACGTATCCCGCGCCTCGTTGACATCCCGGGTCGCGCAGATCAAGTGGGCGCATTTCGCGCTGACCGGGGTGGGCCTGTGCGCGGCGCTCACCGTCGTGCAGGACTTCATCGCCTCCCACCAGGACTGGGTGGCGGCCACCTTGGGCGGGGCGGCCGCGGTGCCCACGTTGTCGCAGGTATTTGCGGGCCACTTCCTGACGGTGGTGGTGCTGCTCCTTTCGGCGGCCTTGGTCGTGGTGTCGTCGGCCTTTTTGTGCCGGGCCATCGGTTCCACGATGCGGCTGCTCCGCCCGGAACCCAAGCCATGACGATGAAACTGCCTGCGGTACAGCCCATGCAGACCCGCATCACCCGATACACGGATGGACCGGAAAGGCGGCGGTGGAGATGAAGTTGTTCGGAGCGCGGGGTGCGGTGCAGGCCCGGATGGCGGCGATGCAAGCCGATTGTGACCGTCTGGGGGGTGCTGGTTCACGGGTGGTCGGGTTCGGCGGCTGGATCGGCGGGGTAGGTAAGACGACGGCGGCGGCAGCGACGACGCAGCTGTTCTCGGACATGATGGCGGCGCCGGTGGATGCGTTGGACGCCAACCCGGACAAACCGTTGCTGCGGCGGCGGCTGCTGGGCGGGGTGGGCCGTGGCCGGCTGCTGGAGTTCATCGACGATCTGGACCGCATCCACACCCCGATGGACTTGGCCGGCTATCTGGATTCGGTGGGCCGGCTGCATCTTTTGCACAAGGACGGCGTGCACACCGACGCGGTCGCCGCGATCACCCAGGCCCAGTGGACAGCGGTGATCGCCAAGCTCACCGGCTACGCGCAGCTGATCACGGTCGACGGGGGCACCTCGCAGGTTTCCCCGGCGGCGAAAGCGGTCCTGAGCCAGGTCGACCACTTCGTGTTCTGCATGCGACTGGATCCGACGGTGTTTAACCCCACCGCGGAAGGCCTGGCAGAGCTGACGCAGGCCGGATTCGAGGACCTGGTCGCCACCTCGACCATGGTCATCACCACCACCGACGCGCAACAGAAACTGACCCCGCTGCTGCAGGACGGCATCGCCCAATTCCGGGAAGGCGTCGGCCGGGTCGTGTTGGTGCCCTATGACCACGGCGCCGGCTCCGTCGGCCAAGTCCGGGTCGAGGGGTTGAAGCCGGCGACGCAGCTGGCCTATCTCGAGATGGCCGAACACATCACCGAGGTGTTCACCCGCACCCGCCGCAACACCGCGTCAACAACCATCGACTCGGCCGGGCCGGCTGAGGCGCCGCCGGACCGGTGGCCGCTGCGGGCGGTACCGCCCGCGGAAACCGAATCGGCGTCATGAGCAGCACCGACGGCGGCAAGGGCCGCGACTGGGGGGTGCCGTTGTTCACCCCGGAACAGATCGACGCCGAAACCCGTCGGCGGAGCCGGTCCCGCAAACGGCGCCGGCTGGCGTTGGTTACCGGCGGCGCTGCGGCGGTCCTGGTGGTCACCGCAGCCGGGGCGGTGCTGCTCATCGGCCACCACACCCCACCCCCGTCCGTACCGGCGCTGGCCGCCACCCTGGCCGAATCAACCCTAGCCGGCCACGCGACCCCGACCCCGACCCCGATGGCCACCACCTCATCTGAACCGATCCCCACCACGACGGTGCGGATCACCGTGCGGATCACCGTGACGAAAGTGAGCGTGACGAAAGTGCCGGTGACCATCCTGCCCATATCTCACCCGGCGACCACGCGCCGACCGGTGATCACCCCGTCTTCGGTGACGGTGGCCCGATGATCCGGCGTGGCGGCGACGCGGACAACGCCGCCGAGTTGAAGATGGCACCGTTCCGCACCGCCGGGCACAAGCCTGGTGTCGAGAGACCTTCCGCACCAACACATCCGGGGACGCGGGTGCCCGGGGACGCGGCAGAGAATAACCCGCCCAACCCTTTCCTGCGGCCATCCGGCCGGCAAGAGAAACGGAATCATCCGCAGCCACCGGCTCCGCCAACGGCGCCCCTGGCCGAACCGGCCGCCACCCACACGACAGAGCCGCCGCCGCGGGTGGCTTCCAAGGTGCTGCCCAAGGGGTTCCGCAGCAGCGACGCCGCCGCCGTAGCGCGGTGGTGCGTGGACCCGGCGTTGCCGGGGCTTCGGGCCACGGTGTTCTCCGTCGGCGGCGGGGTCGGGGTATCGACGGTGACCGCGGCCATCGGTGGGTTCGTCGCCGCGTTGTCCACCGACCCGGTGGTGGCGTTGGAGTTGGCGGATCGGCCGTGGGCCGGGCTCTCGCGTCGGGTGGCCGGGGAACCGCAGTCGTTGTCGGTGGTGCAGTGGCGGCAAGATCCCGCCGTCTCCGCCGATCCGGTGGCCGCCTTGAAACTGGCCGCGGCCGGGCCGTCCGGTCTGCGGGTGCTGGGCGCGGCCGCCGACCAGCTGCCCTGGTGGTGGGCGACCATCCCGGCGCCCGTAGCGGTGTTCCTCGACGCCGGGTCCTTCGACAGCAATCCTCAGTTGCCGGGGCTGCTGGCCCAGGGAGGCCCGGTCGCGGTGATGGTGGCCCGCGCGGATGGCAGCGGTGTCGACGCGGCGCTCACCGCGTTGGCTGTCTTGAAGTCCGCCGTGCACGGCCGACCACCCGAGGTGCTGGTGGTGCTGGTCGACGCCGGCGGTTACGGCCGGGTCGCGGTCAAAGCGGCCGCCCAACTGGCCGACTCTGTCGCCCAGGTCGTCACCGTCGGCCAGTCGGAGGCGTTGCGGCGCACACCCCTTCGCATCGACCAGCTGGAAAAGCCGACTGCGGCAGCGATAGCCAGGATCGCGCACCACATCGCCGACCGGACCTGGCGCCGCGGCGCCGCTACTGCCAGCAATGCCGATCTGGCGCCGTCCGGCGGCGCCGCAACCGTTCACCCCACCCAACCGTTCACCCCGTCGTCGTCTCTTCAGGAGGAAACCGCATGATCATCCACACGCTCACCACTCAACTACTGGACGTCCATCAACAGCACCCGTGGTTGATGATTCCCACAGTCCCGCCCGGTGCACCCCAGACGCAGGACTACAACGTGCCGGCCAGTGACGGCGGGATCAAGAAGCTCAACATCTGGATCACGTTTGCCTCGATCATCAAATACGTCGGCTACGGGCTCACGTTCCTGGCGTTCTTGTGCGGGATCGTGGTGTGGGGGTTCGGCCACTACTTCCTGGGCCAGCACGCCACCACCTCGGCCAAACAGGTCATCATCCGGGCCGGGGCGGCCGCGGTGTTTCTGGGCTTGGCCGGGACCATCTGGTCCTGGCTGATCACCTGACCGCCGCACGATGAGCTACAGCCAGGTTCAGGGCAATCCCGGTGCCAGACGCGCTATCGCGGTAGCGGTCGTGGTGCTGCTGTTGGTGGCGGGCTTGGGCGGCGGCTACCTGTGGGGTCACCACAGCGCCGACCAGGACGCGGCCGCCCAAACGGCGGCCGCCGCGGCCACCCCCGGTGGTGTCGCCGCCGGCGGGTCGGCGGTGGTGCCGGTCAGCAAGGGCGGCCCCGCCCGGATCGTCGGCGGGATCGCATCGGGATACACCGACGACCGGCAGGGCGCGATCAGCGCCGCTGTCGGGTTCCTGCAGACCATCGCGCTGGCCGATTCCGGTCTGGTGACCACCGTGGCCGCCTCCGCTCAGGTGTTGGCGGGCAACCCGTCCGCGGCCGCGGTCAAGGCCTTGACCCAAGATCCAGGTTCGATACCGCAGGCCGGGTTTGAGCAGGAGTACATCGACAACCCGCTGGCGGTGAAAGTTATCTCGGCCACGAAAAACGCCGTGCAGCTGAGTTTCTGGGCCTGCTTCACCGGTGGAGACTCCACGATCGCAGGGCAGCCGGTGCTGGCCACGACGGGCTGCAGCATAGAAAATGTGGCGCTGTCCTGGGAACGGGGAGATTGGAAGGTGGCGGACTACCAGACCCAACAGCCACCGGCTGGCACCACCATGACCACCCTGGTGCGGACCCAGGGTTACCACCTGCTGGCCGGGGTGTTCACGCTGCTGACCGTGGAACAGCCGTGAAGACGCGGTGGCGGTTAGGCACGGTCCTGGGTCTGGTGCTGACCGTGCTGGTGACCCTGTCCGGAGTGGCGGCGGCGGACACCGGTGGCCCACCGGTGGCCGCGAACGCCTCAGCGATCGGGGACTGGCCGCAGGCCTTGCAGCAGCTGGTCGCGGGGACGGCGGCGTTTCGGACCGGGCCCTGGTACACCGATCCCGGCTGCAAAGGCCACGGCGGCAATGTCGGGATCTACATCAACACCTACCTGGCGCACGAGAAGGACTTCTGGTTGCAACTGGCCAAGTCCACCAATCAGGGCAGCAACGCCGGCGACGCACAGAAATTCATCGACGCCGCCGGCGGCGCTTCCGGCTTCAACACCTGGCCCGGCGCAGCCGGTATCGCCACCTACGGGATGCCCACCAAAGGGACGTGCGCGGACACGTTGAAAGCCTGGGGCACTCCCGATGCAACCTCGGTGTGGGGGTTCAAATGGGTCGACACCCCCGACGAGCCGTCGATGACCAAGATGATGCAGATAGGTACGCCGACCGGCGACGACCTGGATCCGCACAACGTCGCCAAATGGGGCAACAACTCCGACACCGCGTATTTGAAGAGTCGCGCCTTTTACTTGAACTGCGACCCAGCAGGGGTAAACACGAAAGCTGGACGGCAGTGCCAGAACTGGAACTACGGGGTGCAGAACCTGATCGTGGGCACCGACCAGTGGAAGGTCGCGCACGCCAGCTTCTGGTCCAACGTCGGGCTGTTCGTCAAGATGGTCGGCTTCGGGGTGTTCACCGCCCCGGCCTGGGTGATGGTCGGCGCCGGTTTCGTGCTGGGCCTGGTCGGCAAGGGTCTGCAGGCCGTCGCCGACTACGCCGCGAAAAAAGGTATGGACCAGGTCGTCGCGTTCTTCACCAGCGGGTTGATCACCATGTGGGGGGCTTTCACCTCCTGGATGGTCAACTTCACCACACCTAACCTGGCCACCGGCGGGTTCATGGCGATCTACGACCTGATCGCCGGGATCATGTACGGGCTGGCGTTTTTGGGTTGGCTGCTGGCGTTGACGGTGGCGTGGCGGCGCGGCAAACTCGGCCGGTCCCTGCTGGGTGGAGTCCGGGCGGTGCTGGCCATCCAACTCATCTCGATCATCGCCGTCTCCATGCTCACCCTGGCCCGGGAATGCACCAAACTGCTGATCGCGGGGCATGTCGATTCCATCGGCTCCGCCAAATTCGCCACCTCACTAGTAGCGGTGAACCCGGTCGTCGGGCTGCTCGCCGCGGTGTTCGGCATCATCGGGCTCCTCGTGGCCCTGCTGATTCTGATCTTCCAGATCCCGCTGGTATTCGGGCACGCCCTGTTCGGGGTGATCGCCGGGGCCGGGCAGGCCAACCCCGCCACGTCCGGCTGGCTACTCAAATGGTTCTTCACGTTCCTGTCCGTGTGTTGGACACCGTTTTTCATGGTCGGTCTGTCCATCCTGGGCCAGGACCTGGTCGCCGGGTTGGACTCCAACACCCAACAAAACGTGGGCCAGCAGATGGCCACCGTGCTCGGCGGGCTGCTGATCATGCTGCTGCTACCCACCACCCCGTGGTTGTTGTCCGGGATCATGTCGGTGACCGCCGGGCGGGTGTCCGCCGCCGCTGACGCCATCGGGGAAAAGGTCGGCGGCGATATGATGTCCGCCGCCGGCGACGCAGGCCGGTCCGGGATGGAATCGGCCGGCCGGGCCGCCGCCGCCGGCGGCTCGGAAACCTGGGGTGCGTTGGCGTCCATGGGATCCAACCTGATGCTGCTGGACCAGATGAGCAACTCCGCTGGCACCGGTGAAAGCGGCAGCGGGGCGGCCCGCAGCGGCGGGAACACCGCCGGAAGCGGGTCGGGCAGCGCAGCCGGAGCCGGCGGGGGCCGGCCGGGGGGAGACACCTCATCGCTGGCCGGAGATGTCGCCCAGGGCGCCGCCAGCGGCGGCCCTGCCGGGGCGGTCGCCGCGGCCGCGTCAGCACTGGTCGGGGGCGCCGCAAAGATGGCGCAGCCCACACCGCCCGACGGGGACGAAGGCTCGGCCCCGGGCGAGGCTGCGGTAGAAGGAGGAACCGGAGCCGCGGCCCTCGGGGTGACCGGGGCCTTGGGCGATGCCGCCCCAGGTACCGAAGCGGCGGCGGGTGGCGTGGCGCTGCCGGGTGTTGGGCAATCCGAGGAACAGGGCGGGGAGGGCGGCGAGCAGACACCGGCCCTGCCGGGTGGCGGTGACGAACGCACCGCTACCAGTGCCGGTGTCGAGCAAGCGGGTATCGGACAGGCGGGTATGGAGCAGGAGCCGTCAGCCACCCAGTCGGCCGAGGGCGGCGAGCAGACACCGGCCGTGCCGGGTGGCAGTGACGAACGCACCGCCACCAGTGCCGGTGTCGAGCAAGCGGGTATCGGACAGGCGGGTATGGAGCAGGAGCCGGCGACCGTTGCGGCGGGGGGTGACACCGCCGGGTTGGGTGAGGACGTCGGCGGCCGCCACCACGCCGACCAGGGTGTCGGCGGCAGCGCAGCAGTCGAACCCGCAGCCGCAGAGGTGGGCGGCACTGGAACCGGTCTGGGCTCGGGTGAATCGTCAGCGTCACCTGGCTCGACGGTGGGTGGTTCAACACCGATGGGTGTATCTGACGATTCGGCCGGAATTAGCGCCGGACCGGGCATCGGGGCGGATGTGAGCAGCCCGCTGACCCCGGACGCGCAGTCGGGACCAGAAATAGCGGCCGGCCCTGGACCAGCAGGCCAAACAGGATCCGGGGCTTCATCGCCTGGACCAGATGCGGTGGATCCGGCGCCCGGGGTTGGCGGCGGAGCGCAGCAGTCGGTTGCGCCCATGCCTCCGATGACCGCGCCGGGCCTCGACACGTCCTGGTTCGATCCGCTGGCACCGACCAGCGCGCAGATGGCGGCCAGCCGGGGTCAGGACGCGGCGTCGCCGGACTGGATCAGCGATCCGCCGGAACCACCACCACCGGCACCTGCCCGGCCCACCGATCCGGCGGCCGCGACCAGCTCAGCACCGGTGTCGCTGCCCGTTCCGGCCGGCAGGTCAATCCCGGCCAGTCCCGCAGCCAATCCCGCATCGTCAACGGTCCGGCGTGACCGCCGCGGTGGACCTTCGGAAGGACAATCGTGAGTCAGACACAAACGCCCGAGCAGGCGCGGGAGTTTTACTTCCCGCCGCGTCAGACATCGCGGTTGCTGGGCCGCTTCGGCGCCGTCGATCTGGCCATGTTCGCCGCCGCGATCGTGCTGCTGGTGGTGGCACTGAATCTGCTGCCGGCGTGGGGTTGGCTGATCGCGTTGGGCATCCCGGCGTTGATTTTGCTGTTGCTGCCGCTGCCCCGGCCGGCCGGAGGCCGACCGTTCACCGACTATCTTGGCCCAGCCGTTGGCACGGTGTGGGACAAGCTGACCGGCCGGAATGTGTATCGGGGCGCCGTATTTGCCCCCGACTCGCTCAAGTACCGGATGGATCTTCCGGCAGATCTGGCCGGGTACCGGATGATCTCGGTGCCCGCCCGGGACGGGGTGTCCCGGATCGGGTTGATGGTCAACGAGGCCCATCCGAAACATCGGACCGCGGCCGCGACGATGCTGACCTCGGGGCAGTCGCTGATCACCGCCGACGAAGCATCCGCCGCGATCAGCCTGGACGGGTATGAGGCGGTGCTGGAGTCCTGGTGCCAACGCAAATCCGGCATCGGCCGCTACCAGGTGATGGTGCGTACCGCACCGGATGTGATCAACCAGGCGGCCCGGCACGTATACCTGCGGGCCCCGATCACCAGCGGCCCGGTCTGGGAGAACACCCGGGAACTGGTCACCGGCCCGGCGGCGTCCGCGGTGCGGCAGGAAATTTACGTGGTCATCGAATTCGACCTGTCCGCGCTGTCCAAACAGATCGAACAGGTCGACAAGAATTGGGGGGACGAGGCCATCGGCGGCGCGGTGCGGGACCTGCTGCTGGACATCGAAACATCGCTGAACGAGGAACGGATCAAATCCGACGGGTGGCTTCGGCCCGGGCAGTACGCGGCGCTGATCCACACCCAATTCGACCCGGACTCGATGCCGCTGTACGACATGCTCGGCGCCGTCCACAAGGACCTCGACCCGCGGCTGGCCGGCCCCTCGGCGACCGAACGGTCCTGGAAGCACTACCGCCACGATTCGGCGTTGTCCCAAACCATCTGGGTACACGAGATGCCCGGACGGCCAGTCCGCACCGGGTGGCTACGGCCGGTTTTGGGGCAAACCGGGGTGCAACGCACCGTCAGCCTGGTCGCCCAACCGCTGGACGCGCTGGTCGCGCAGCGGCAGGTCCAGCGGCAAAGCCAAACCACCGGCTCCGACGTGGAACTCAGACAGCAGAAGGGCATGTTCGTCTCGGCCCGTAAACGCAAAGAGGTCCACGCAGCCGCCGAACAGGACCAGGCGTTGGCCGGCGGCGACGGATTCTTCCGCTACCAGATGTTCGTCACCGTCACCGCGGCCACCGAGGCGGCCCTGCACAAAGACGTGTTGTCGGTGCAGCGCCGACTGACCAAGGCCTACTGCCAATCGGTGGTGCTCTACGGCGAACAGGACCAGGCGTTCTTCGCCGGCGCGTTACCCCTGGCCCGCGGTTTGGCCCCACTACGGGGCGGCGGAAAATTCTGATGCCCACCATGACCTTCCTTTCCTACCCAGCTCAAACACGACTTGCGATGTCCGGCACGGCCGGCAGGGGGCAGCAGTGATGTTCCAGAAAAAGAAAGATCTGTGGCCGCAGTGGGCCCGGGACGCCGGACCGGCCCGCCCGGCGGTGGGTGAGGAAATCGTCCGGCGGATGCAGCTACGTGACGCCGCCGCGGCGGCCGGGGTGGCCGCGGAACGGCAGACCCGGGAGTTGCAGGCGGTCCTGGCGCGGCAGGCCCCGCCGGGTGCGGGCGCCTTTGTGGCCAACCGGAAAGGCGCCCGCGGGGTCGGGTCGGGCCGGATCCGTTCGCCGATGCGGCTGCCCGTGCACACCGCGCCGTCCCGGATGCTCAAATCGATCTACCCATGGATCACCGACCCCGGCTTGGGCATCAACGGCGCCTACATCGGTGTCGACCTGTTCTCCATGTCCTCGTTCCTGTTCGACATCTGGGAGCTGTATCCCAGCATCATCACCTCACCGAACATGTTCCTGATGGGGGTCCTGGGGGCGGGTAAATCTGCATTGCAGAAATGCCTGATCCTGCGAATGTTGGTGTTCGGGATCCGGTTCTCCTGGGTGCAGCTCAAACCCGAATACGACGAGCTGTGCGCGGCGATCGGGGTACTGCCGTTGCGGATCGGACCTGGGCAGCTGGTCCGGCTCAACCCGCTGGCCGAGATCCGCCGACACCCCGACCAGACCTACGCCGAGTGGGTCAATTCCAACCGGGTGCGCCGGATTACTCTGACCCAGGGGCTGCTGCGGGCCAGCTCGGGCAGACCGCTGTCCGACATGGACGAATCGGTGATCGGGTGGGCCTTGGACTCGGTCACCGGGCAGGACGACCCCACCCGGGAGCAGCTGGCCCCGGTGTCCCTGCCCACCCTGCTGGCCGCCATGGTCAATCCCGAGCGGTGGGCCGACCGCGCCGAAGCGGCCGGCGAAACCATCGCCACGGCGATGGAAGGCTCCCGCCAAGCCAGGCTGCGGCTGGATGCGTTGGTCAACGGCTCGCTGCGGGGCATGTTCGATTCCACCGAGGCCCGTAACACCGCCTTCGATCTGCAGGCCCCGGGCACCCTGCTGGATTTGTCGGCGGTGCGCTCCAACAACGACCTGACCGTGTTGGCCATGGTCTGCGGCCAGTCGGCCATGGAAGCCGAACTCATGCACCCCGACGCCGGCCGCCGACTGGTCGGCTACGACGAAGCATGGAAAGCGATGCAGTTCCTGGACCTGCTGCGCCGCATGCAGGAACAGTGGAAATTGGCCCGGATGTACGGCATCGCGAACCTGCTGGCCTTCCACCGGTTCTCCGACCTCGACGCCGTCGGCGAATCGGGATCCGAGGCCCGGGCCCTGGCGCACGGGCTGCTCAAAGACTCCGGGGTGAAGATCTCCTACCGGCAGGAAGCCGACGCGCTACCGGCCACCCAGGACCTGATGGAACTGTCCAACGTCGAAACCGACCTGCTGCGCTACCTCAAACGGGGCGTGGCCATGTGGAAAGTCGGCAAACGCACCTTCGTGGTCAAACATTTGATGACCGCGATGGAACACCAACTGACCTACACCGACTCGAAGATGAAAATCGTCCGCGGCATCGACGACATCGACGACGGTGACTGGGAAGACATCATGGAAACCTGGGTCGCCCAATCCGCCTCCCCCACCGCGGGCGCTGGTGCCGTCGGTGCCGGTGCACCGTGATGGCCGGGACCCGCCCGACTACAGCTGGAGGTCAGCCCAGCGTGGCGCAGCGCGCCGGGTGCGCCGCCGCCGCAGTGGTGCTGCTGCTGCTATCGGCCGGGTTGGCCCTCGCTCCGGTACTGGCGGGGCACCTGGCCTACCCGCTGACCGGGCGCCCCTGGCCGCGGCTGCGGACAGTGGGCTGGGCGATCTGGCACACCTGGGCGCACCCCGGCGACCCGCTGCAAGACTGGCCCGCGCCCGCCGGGCGGCCGGCGACCTGGCTGGTCTACCTGATCACCGCCGCACTCGTCACGGTGGCGCTGGCCCTGGTCGTCGCTCTGGTGGCGGTGGTGGTGAAGGTCGGGCGGGGGCGCCGCACGGTCGGGGGCATGGCCACCCGGAAAGAGGAGCAGCGCAGTCACACGGAGACGGCTTTGCGGAACAGCGCAGCGAATCTTCGGCCGGTGCTCTCGGCGACCACCAGGGGGCGGGAGCTGCGCCCGGAGCAGCTGGGCAGCTACCAAGGCCGGTCGGTGGCCACTGGGCAGCACATCTACCAGCCCGGGCAGGACTCGGAGATCGTCTGCGGGTTGACCGGGTCGGGGAAAACCACCAGCAAGGTGATCCCATCGGTGATCGACTGGGACGGTCCACAGGTGGTGTCCTCCACCAAGACCGACATTCTGCGCAGTACGTGGCAGTTCGCCGCCGACCGCGGTGGGCTGGAAGTGTTCGACCTGCGGGGATTATCCGGCGGGATGTTCCCTGCGCTGCGGGTCTCCCCACTGGCCGAATGCGATGACCCCGACGTCGCCGCCTCCCGTAGCCGCGCCATGATCGACACCCCGGCCAATTCCTCGGACAACAACGCCCAGTTCACCGCTCAGGGCAAGACGATCCTGCGGGGCTTGATGCACGCTGCGGCCCTGGAGGATCTGCCGTTCGAGAAGTTGCTGGGCTGGGTTTACAACCCGCTCAGTGAACAGCCGGCCAGCATCATCCGGCGGGCCGGCCGCGGCTACAACATGTACGCCGATCAGCTCGACGCGGCCCGTAAACAACCCGAGAAGCAGCGGGAAGGGGCCTACTTGTCGGTGCGGGCCGCGGTGGACCCGCTGTCGACTCCGCTGATCCTGACCGGCATCAACCATCGGCCGTCCAGCTGTCTGCACATTCGGCAATGGTTGGGCAGCGGAAGCGGCACTCTGTACCTGATTTCCCACAAGACGACGTTGGCCGGGGCGGAACGGATCGTCACGTTCCTGATCGACACCATCTTGGACGATGCCCGCACCTTGGCCGCCGGGTCGCCGGCCGGGCGGCTGGATCCGATGTTGTCGCTGTGGGCCGACGAGGCCACCAACGCCTGCCAATTGGCCTCCTGGGAAACCGTGCTGGCCGATTCCCGCGGGTGGGGGATCAGCGCGAAATTGGCGATCCAGAGCCGGGCGTTGCTGCGCAGCACCTACGGCCGGGAGATCGGTGATGCCATCTGGTCCGCGGCGAACACCCGACTGATGATCGGCGGTGGGGAAGGCGGCAACGACAGCAAGGAGTTGGCCGCCGCGTTCGGTGAGGAGGAGGTGGCCACCTACAGCCGGCAAAGCGGCGGCGGTGTCACCGTCGGCTCCCGGGACAAAGCGGTCCGCACAGAAGCGAACATCCTGAACCTGCCACCTGGGCGGGCGATCATGCGGGCCGCGCAAACCCCGCCGATCGAACTGGAGCTGCGGCCATGGTGGGAACGACCCGACGCCGACGCGATCACCGGCTGCGGCAGCCGCTACGACCAGGCCCGTATTGAGCAGTCCACGCTGATCACCGCTCACACCCTGGGGACCGCCCGATGAACGGCACCGACCAGGCAGCGCCCTACCGATTCAGTCGGCGCCGGCGACGTGCGGTGTTGCTGCTGTTTCTGGGGGTGGTGGTGCTGTCCTTGGTGCCGTTCGTGGTGCACTCGGTGCACTACCTCACCGGCACCCACCCGGCGTACGTGCCATCGCACTGCCCGCCGCCCGGCAGCGGCAAGCTAATGCCGACCACGTGTTACGGGGTCCTGCCGGGCTTCTACAACTGGACCATTGCGCCGCCCCTGACGCTGGCGCTCGCCCTGGTGGTCGTCGGCGGGTTGCTTCGGCTCGCCGAGTACCGCCAGCAGCGACGCGACAGTTCCAGCGGGGCGAGCGGTTCCACCATGACGCCCTGGGCCCGTACCTGATGAACGACCACGACCAGCACTGGGACAGCCCGCCGCCCGACCCCGACGACCAGGACGCCGACTTCATGGTCGGATCATGGGCCATGACACCGGCCGCCGCCGATCATGAGGCGGCGCAGCCAGGACCGCCGGAGCGCCACGACCGGGCCGGGGACCAAATGCCGGAGATGGCGGAGCTACCCGAGTGGCTCAGACAAATCCTGGCTGCGGTGGACGTACAGCTGCGGGAGCACGGCGAGCAGATCGCTGTCGACGCCGCGGGACTGGTCGAGCACGCCGGACGCCTCGATGCCATGGGCCAACAGCTCGCCGACCTGGCCGCGCCGAAGGAAAAGTCGAAAACGCCTCACCTGCAGCGGTTCCGGTACGAACGAGTCGAACCAAAGGTGGCCGCGGCGGCGCAGAACGAGCTGGCGGCCTGGGTGCCGTGGCTGGTCACCGTGTACCGCCTCGAGGACCTGATACCGCCGTGCTGGCCACGCCACGACGCGTTGTTCGAGGAACTGGCTGGGCTGTATTTGAGCTGGGTCGGCGCGTGGAGCACCGACAACGACCCGTCCGGGCCGCTGGTGTGGCACGAACGCCTCGACCGGTTCCGCAGCCGCCCCCCGACGTGGGCCCGCGGGGTGCTCTGCCACGAACAGGCCTGCGGACTGGACACCACCGACAACACCCAACGGCTGGACCGATGGCTGTTGAGCAACGCCAACACCCACGACGGGACGACCGTGGATCAGTACCGGTTGACCCGGGGCCGCCTCGTCCTGCCCGCCCCGATCCCCGCCGCGCCACCCAAAGCTGACAAACCCAACAACCCAACCAGCGCCGGCGGCGCCCCCCCAGCCCACCCGTAACAGCAGGAAAGGACCCCATAGATGTACCCGAACAACTACACCAACTACATCGCCGACCGCGCCGTAGACAACGACGAGAACCAAGACCGGCGGCAGGAAGCCGAAACCGAACTGGCCGCCGCGCTGATCGTGCAGCAGGACCACCACATCGAGCTGACCGACCCGAGCGTGCAGGCCCAGGCGGAGCTGGACTGCGAACCGGATTACTGAGCCGATGATGAAAGCGGTGAGCGCAGTCGTGGCCGTGGTCGCCGCGGCCATGTTGGCCTGCTCGGCGATCATGGCCACGCTGCTGAGCGACCCCGACCCGCCGGCGGCCGGGATCGCTCTGGCCTCCTACCCCGGGCAGGGCGGGGTGATCTGCGCAACCAACGCGGCCGCGACCACCGTGGCCGGGTTCACCGGGGACCAGCTGGACGACGCCGCCACCATCGTGGCCGTGGGCCGCCGACTCGGCGTTCCGCAGCAGGGCTGGGTCATCGCGGTGGCCACCTCGATGCAGGAAGCGACGCTGCACAACATCAACTACGGCGACACCATGTCCAACGGCCAGATGTCTAGCAGCCGCGGCCTTTTCCAACAGCTGCAAACCTATGGACCGACCCGCACGGATCCAGCCGCCGCGGCCAAAATGTTCTACACCGGCGGCCCCCAAGGTCAGGCCGGGTTGATGCAGATCCCCGGCTGGCAGCAGATGAGCGTGGCCCAAGCCGCCGAATCGGTGCAACAGTCCGGGCTACCCGACGCCTACACCAAATGGCAGGACCCGGCCCGGCAGGTGGTCGGCAAAGTCGAAGGCCGCACCTGCACTGGGGCGACCGGCAACGGCGCTACCGGCGCCACCGGCGGCAGCACCGGACAGGTCGCCGTGGCCGGCAACCCGCAGGTCCAGACGGTGATCAACCGGGCACTGGCCGAAGTCGGCGTCCCGTATGCGTGGGGCGGCGGCGACACGGCCGGCCCGACGTTGGGGATCTGCGGACCGAACGGCGCCCAGAACGACTGCCACATCACCGGTTTCGACTGCTCCGGGCTCGTCGAATACGCCTACGCCGGGATCGGTGTCGCCGTGCCCCACCAAACCCTGGAGATCTGGAACGCGTTCCCGCACATCACCGACCGGTCCAAGCTGCTGCCCGGGGATCTGCTGCTGGTCTCCTCCGACGGCACCGCCGCCGGCATCCACCACGTGGCGATGTTCCTCGGCGGTGACCGGGTGGTGGAGGCACCGTACTCCGGGGTGCTGGTCCGGACCGTCGACAACTTCTGGGAATCCGGCAACGGCGCGCATTTCATCGGCGCCGTCCGCCCCGGCGCCACCCGCACCGTCTAACGCGCTCCACCGGAAAGGACCCCCTGATGACACCCAGACCCGCCGCTCCACGACGGCCCATGTGCGCCCGTGCGTCTCAAGTAGCCGTTCTAGTGACTGCGCTGGGCGTCGTCGCCGCCTGTTCCGCCGCGCCGGCCCCGGTCGCCGTGGCCGCCCCCCGAAGCGCCGCCATGTCGTCGGCCGTCAGCGGACCGGTGGTCCGGCTCAGCCCACTGACCACCACCACCACGCCGCAACCGCAAACCCCGGCAGCGGAGACGTTGCCCTCGGGTGTCCCGCCGTTGTCGTTGCCGCCCACCGGATATCCCAGCCCCGCCGACGAAACCACCGCACCGGTCACCACCGCAACCACAACGCTGGTGACACCACCCACCACCGCGCCCCCCGTAGTCAAGCCGACGCCGGTGTCCACCACCCCGAAACCGGCACCCATCCCGGCCACAGGTTCGGCCACGATGCTGCCCCCCGCCGCCGCGATGACCCCGGTCGCGGTGGCCACCGCCTGGCTGGTCGCCTACCGGCAGGCCAGCTGGACCCAGCCGGTCACCGCCTGGATCGCCAGGGTCCGGCCCTATGTCACCGACAAGCTCTACCGCAGCTACCTGCCGCTGGCCGGTAAAGGTGGCGGCGCGGACTGGCGCACCTTCGTCGCCGGCAAATGCACCGCCACTCCGGGCAAGGTCGGCGGTGTCATCCCCCCGGAAGCCCCACACAGCGCCGGCCAGGTGTTCGTGCAAGTCGGGGGCACCCTGCACAACACCTGCGCCGCCGGGCCGCCGCCACCCGACGAACCGCTGGCCGCCACCCTGACGCTGCTGCACACCCCGACCGGGTGGCGCGTCGATGCCAGACAGTACTGAGTCAGGCATCCAGAGCAGTCAATGGCGCCATACTTCCCTTTGAATATTTCGACGCTGTAACGACCCGCCGGTCGGCAGCACGCCTATCGTGAGGACATCGCGCTTCCGGGCTTGACGTGTGTTCGAAGGACTTGCTGATGACGACTAGTTTGCGGTTGCGTGTGCGTGAGTCGCCGCTGCTGGTGTCCATTTTGGGTGACAGTCTGATCCGTGAGGTGACCCCGGGAGCACTGCAAGCCGCCGGCCTACCCGAGGTGGCCGCCCAGCTGCGGGAACTCCCGCCGCTGACACCGGCCATGATCACCACGCCGGGCGCACTGAGCGATGTCGAGTCGGCGAGCCGCCGCGCCCACACCGCGGTGCTGGGGCTGCACCGGCGGACTGTCGAGTTGCTGGGATCCGACCGGTGCCGGATGACCGACGCCGCCCTGCTGTCCTACACCGGGGCGACCCAGTGGACCGATCCGCAGCGGGCCTGGCAGTGGATCCACGGACCGCAGTTCACCTCCCCTGCCGCCTCCTGGGCCTACGCCACCTGGATCCGGTCCATCGGCGTGCTGCACCTGTGGGGCAGCGACGAGAAAGCCGCGACCATCGGAGCAATGCTCAACACCACGGTCGACGAACTGACCGGCCGCGCCTTCCTGGAATGTGACGACGCCTACTTACTGACCCCCGACGACCCAGGACCGCAGTAATCATCGGTCCTGGATGCGATTATCTGGCCCGGCCACCTGTAGGTCTCTTTCCCGCCGTCCCACCGGAACCGGCTGACCTGCCCATATCTGGGGCCTGTCAATGATCTAGTCATCGATTTCCCGCTCCATGCCCAGGTCAATTTGGGCGGCTTCCTCGGCGACCTGGTCACGGCCGCGGAGCTCAGCGGCCTGCTTTTGTTGGATGCGGGCATCGATCAGTCGAATCTGTTCGTCGAATTGGGCTGCCTGTGCTGCGCGGTCGGTGGCCGATGGTCGGGCTGCGGCGGGCTGGGGGTGCAGCAGCCGGTTCACGGTTTCCTGGAATTGGCGTTGCTGCTCCGGGGTCGTTGCGGGTGTGGTCAGCCGCGGCGGGAGCGGGAGGCCCAGGGGGCCGAGGTCGGCTGTCGGGTTGGGGGCGGGGGTGCGGATCGGGTCGGTGGTGTAGATGGTGTCCAGGATCCGGAATGGGTCGATGTGGATGTGGTCGGCGAGGCGGCCGGCTTGCCGGTTTTGTTCGGCTGTGGTCATGGCCGCGATGTGGGGTGCTGCTTCTTTAGGGCCAGGACCCGGGATTCGACGGTGCCGTTGTTGGTGGGCCAGCGGGCCACGATGGCATCGACGACGAGGTCGGTGAGTGGTTGGTGTTGACGCAGCGCGGTGAGAAGCTCCGCGGATGTGGTGTCGGCCAGCATCTGGGCGGGGTCTTTACCGGTGAGGCCGGTGGTGGTGCGGGCGTTGTGAACACCGACTTTGGCCAGGGTGTCGTGGGCTTTGAAGGCGGCGGACCGGCCGGCGGGGTCGGTGTCGAACGCTTCGATGATGTAGCGGTCGGCCAGGGGTACGAGGGCGTTCAGGGCTTGCAGGTGCTCGGCGGTCAACGCGGTGCCGTTGGCGGCGATACCGACGAGGTTGAGTCCGTCGGCGGCGGCCGCGGTGTTGACGGCGTGGGCGTCGAACGGGCCTTCGACCAGCACGATGTCGGCACCGTCGCGGAGTGCTTGCACCACGTCCGGAGATAGGCCGAACGGTAGTTCTCGTTTGCTGAACACGGGGGTGCCGGGGCCGTTGATGTATTTGGCGGCGGGGTTGGCCGGATCCTGGTGGTTGTGGTCGGGGTTGATGCGGCCGGTGAAGCCGGCGATGTCCCCGGCCGGGGTGTAGTAGGGCAGCATGGCCCGGTCCCGGAACCGGTCGATCAGGTTGCCGCGGCGGCCCACCGTGACCAGTCCGGCGGTTTGCAGCTCGGTGTCGGTGAACCCTTCCTTTCGCAGGTGGTTGTAGAGGGCGTCGAACCGGTTCGTGGCCTGGCCGATGTCGGCGAGGTCCAGGCCACGGTCGGTGACATAGCGGGGCACCCACGCGCCGACCTGCCGGGCTTGCTGCAGGTAGTACTGGTGGGCGGCGGCGTTGGCGGCATACAGGCGGCTGCGGAGGTCGGCGTCGGGATCGGGGTCGTCGGCCGACGCTACGGCCGCTTCCACCGGGTCGACCGCTGTGGAGACGGCCGGGTCGGCGGGGGCAGCTGCGGGGAGCCAGTCGGGTAGCTGGTCGACGGGTCGCGGTTCCGGGTCGTCCGGTTGCGCATCGGCGGGTTCGGTCTGCGCCGCGGGGTGTTCCCGGTCGAACGCGGCCGCTGCTTCGGCGAAGGCATCAGGGTTGAACGGGTCGGCGGCAAGCTCAGGTTCGGCCTCCGACGGCGCGGCGGCCACCACATCCACAGCGACGCCGTCGGTGTGGATGTGGTCGGGCAGGGTGTGGGCGTCGGCGGCGGCGTGGGTTTCGAGGTCCAACGGATCGGGGTAGGCCGGCTCGTCTAGGTTCGGGCCGGTCGCGGGTCGCGGGTCGGTGACGATTCCGATCTGCCAGAGCAGCATGGCGGCGAGTTCGTGGGGACCGATGGTGTCGCCGTGTCCGGTGAGCAGCTGCGCGGCGGCGGTGATGGTGTGCTCGACGTCCACGCCGTCCCGAGCGGCGATGTCCAGGTGGGTGACGATGACGGGCCAGAGCCGGTCGGTCATGATCCGGTCGGCCGCGTCCGGGCCGACCGCGTCGCTCAGGCGGGGTGTCCACGCCGGTCGTAGGTGGTGCCCGGCGGCGGCCGGGCCGGTGGCCAACGAACCCAGTTGGCGGTTCTGCGCGAGCCGCCACCACAGGGAGGATGCGGTGGTTTCGGCGGGCAGAGCGGGCCGCCCGTCGACCGGCCCGGCTGCCATGGCCGCGTCGAGCAGGGCGGGTACGTTCAGTCCGGCCGCGTCGGCCAGGGTGAGCCGGGCGGCCAGGACCGGCCAGAACGTGTCGGTGGACAGGTTCACGCCGCGCCGGACCAGGATGGCGGCCCACCGGTCGGCACCGTCGGCGGGGTTACCCGCTTCCCCGACGGCCCGGACCGTCATGGTGTGGTGCCACTTGGCCAGGGTGAGCGGGGCGGGCCGGTCACCGGCGGGCCGCAGATCGGATTCGGGCACGCCTTGGCTGGCGCGCCAGATCGCCAGGTCCGCGGTGAGTTGCGGGTTCTGCAGGTACGGCGCCGCCCAGGTCGGCGCGGTTTCCGCGGTCCAGGCCAGCGCTGCGGCGCGGACCCCGTCGGCGTGCCCGGTGACCCGGGCCGCGTGCTCGGGTAGGTACTGTTCCCACCCCGCCAAGGTGAGCAGGTTGGGTGGGGTGGCGGGAAGCCAGGGCAGCGGCCCAGCCCCTTGGGAGTGGTTCCCGGTGGGGTCCATCCGGTAGTCCAGTACCGCGGCCACGTCCCGGGCGGTGCCCAGTTCCCGTTGCGCGGCGGCCCCCGCCAGCAAGGGGGCGGGGTCGCGGCCCCCGGCGGCTAGCAGCACCAGGTGCCCGCGCAGGGTGTTCCACGCCGCGGCAGAAGTCACCCCGGGGACGGCTTGTTCGGCGTCGGCGGTGATTTGGGCGACCTGTTTCGGGCCGATCATCGTTTCGGCGGCGGTCACGATGGCGTGGCTGTAGGCGTTGCCGGCGTGGCCCAACTGCAGCCGGGGATCGCGGGCTTCCCGGATCTCGGTGGTCGCCGAGCGGGCGGATCCGTCGGTCAGGATGATCTGCTCGACGGTTTCCAGCATCGTCTGCGGGGAGATCGCCTCGGGTTTGGTGACGTCGTGGGTGTCGCCCTGACCGCCGATCTGCAGGTAGAAATCGTTGCCGTGGCGGCCGCGGGTCATTCCGGGGTAGAACTCGTTTCGGGTCAGGGCGGCGTCACCGAGCAGCTTGGCGGTGTCGGCGGTCAACCCCTGCACGGAGGCCAACGTGTGGGCGTAGCCCAGGCGTACTTCTCCTTTTTCCAGATACCAGGCGGGCAGGACCCGGCTGGTGTTGCGGCCCAGCCGGGTGGCCAGGATCGACCCGTCGTCCAGGATTTCCTGGACCTGCCAGCGGTAGTTGTTCCGGACGAAGTCGGTGCCCCCCAGGGACAGGGTCCGCTGGTTCTTCTTCGTCACAATGATGTCGCCCGCTGACACCGTTTCCCCGTTGGCCAGGGTCAGCTCCGTCCCGACCGGCCCGCCGACGGCGGCGAGCCGGTCGGTGCGGGCCCGCAAGTTCAGCTGGGCCACCACGTCCAGCTGTTTCGCGATCATCAGCGAGTCCAGCCCGGCGGCGGTGTCGGCGGCCCACGCCCGGTACACCTGGTCGACGGCGGTGTCGGGTGTGACGGCGTGCAGCCGGCCCCGGTCGTGGTAGAAACCGGCGGCGGAGGGATCCCCGGCCCGCAACGCGAGCGATGCTTCGCCTTCCAGTTCGTTGGCGAACCGCATCACTTCGTTCAGGGTCGACGCGCCGTGGGTGACCTCGATGTCCCGGAGCACCCCGCCTGCCCCGGCGGCGGCGCGTTGCTGATCATCACCGACCAGCAGCACCCGGCCACCCCGGTCACCGACGAACCGGATCAGCACATCCAGGTTGCGGGTCGAGGCCAGGCCCGCCTCGTCGACGATGACCAGGGTGTCGGCGTTGATGCCGGCCATCCACGGCTGCCACGACCCTGGGTCAACCTCGCGGAGGTCGAACACCAACTTGTCCACGGTATCGGTGTCTATGCCGCCCAGCTCCAACGCCAACTGCTGCGCACCGGAGGCCTCCGGAGACAGCCCGACGATGTTCATCCCGTTGGCCAACGCGACCCGCGCGACCGCGCTCATCAACGTCGACTTCCCGGTGCCGGCCGCCGCGGTGAGCAGCTGAACCCGCACCCCCGAAGTGGCAATGTCCAGCAGTGCCGTCTCCTGACCCGTGTTCAACGTGCGGCCGGTGTTGGCCGACCATTCCAACAAACCGATCTGCACCTCCACCGGTTCCAGGGCGCGGCCGCCACCCCGGCCGGCCGCGGTGACGATCCGGGTCTCCGCATCCAGGATCTCGGCGGAGGTGTATAGCTGGCCCTTGGCCACGGTGAACTGCCCGGTCCGGTCCGCGCGCAGCAGCGGTTCCGGGGTGGCCGACCGGAGCGTGGCGGTCATGCCGATGGCGGTGGAATGTTCCGGGGACAGCACCGCCTCCGCGACCTGGTGGGCGACGTGGACGGCGGCGGCCGGGTCGATGTCGGCGTAGCGGACCTGCCGGAACGCCTCGGCGATGACGTTGGACCAGCGCCACTGCGCCCGGGCTCCGGACACCACCGTCATGGTGTCGGCGATAAGTTCGGATAGGAGCTGCGGTGAGATCTGCCGGGTCTGCCCGGGGGTGTTCACCGCGGCCAGCATCTGCGCCAACGCCTCCGGCGAGCCCAGGTAGTCCAGCGCCTGGGCCCGCCACTCCTGCCGCTGCTCGGCCAGAGACCGCGGTTCGTGTTTGGCCTGCCGGGTGTCCAGATTGGCCTGCTGGTTCACATCGATCATCTCGATCACGGTCGGCAGCCGGCCGTGATCGGCCAAGAATTTGTTCACCAGGGACGGGCGGTGCGCGTCCATCGCCGCCCGGCGGCTGGACCAGCGCGTGTTCAATCCCAGGTCCACACCGGCCAATTCGCGGACCGGTCGTTTCCCCGGGCCCATCGATCGTTCCTCGAACCGGCCACCCAGCCGGGTCGTGTATTCAGCTTCCAGGACGGTGTTGTAGTGCTCGGAGGCGGCCACGTTCGGGTAGGTACTGTTCCCACCCCGCCAAGGTGAGCAGGTTGGGTGGGGTGGCGGGAAGCCAGGGCAGCGGCCCAGCCCCTTGGGAGTGGTTCCCGGTGGGGTCCATCCGGTAGTCCAGTACCGCGGCCACGTCCCGGGCGGTGCCCAGTTCCCGTTGCGCGGCGGCCCCCGCCAGCAAGGGGGCGGGGTCGCGGCCCCCGGCGGCTAGCAGCACCAGGTGCCCGCGCAGGGTGTTCCACGCCGCGGCAGAAGTCACCCCGGGGACGGCTTGTTCGGCGTCGGCGGTGATTTGGGCGACCTGTTTCGGGCCGATCATCGTTTCGGCGGCGGTCACGATGGCGTGGCTGTAGGCGTTGCCGGCGTGGCCCAACTGCAGCCGGGGATCGCGGGCTTCCCGGATCTCGGTGGTCGCCGAGCGGGCGGATCCGTCGGTCAGGATGATCTGCTCGACGGTTTCCAGCATCGTCTGCGGGGAGATCGCCTCGGGTTTGGTGACGTCGTGGGTGTCGCCCTGACCGCCGATCTGCAGGTAGAAATCGTTGCCGTGGCGGCCGCGGGTCATTCCGGGGTAGAACTCGTTTCGGGTCAGGGCGGCGTCACCGAGCAGCTTGGCGGTGTCGGCGGTCAACCCCTGCACGGAGGCCAACGTGTGGGCGTAGCCCAGGCGTACTTCTCCTTTTTCCAGATACCAGGCGGGCAGGACCCGGCTGGTGTTGCGGCCCAGCCGGGTGGCCAGGATCGACCCGTCGTCCAGGATTTCCTGGACCTGCCAGCGGTAGTTGTTCCGGACGAAGTCGGTGCCCCCCAGGGACAGGGTCCGCTGGTTCTTCTTCGTCACAATGATGTCGCCCGCTGACACCGTTTCCCCGTTGGCCAGGGTCAGCTCCGTCCCGACCGGCCCGCCGACGGCGGCGAGCCGGTCGGTGCGGGCCCGCAAGTTCAGCTGGGCCACCACGTCCAGCTGTTTCGCGATCATCAGCGAGTCCAGCCCGGCGGCGGTGTCGGCGGCCCACGCCCGGTACACCTGGTCGACGGCGGTGTCGGGTGTGACGGCGTGCAGCCGGCCCCGGTCGTGGTAGAAACCGGCGGCGGAGGGATCCCCGGCCCGCAACGCGAGCGATGCTTCGCCTTCCAGTTCGTTGGCGAACCGCATCACTTCGTTCAGGGTCGACGCGCCGTGGGTGACCTCGATGTCCCGGAGCACCCCGCCTGCCCCGGCGGCGGCGCGTTGCTGATCATCACCGACCAGCAGCACCCGGCCACCCCGGTCACCGACGAACCGGATCAGCACATCCAGGTTGCGGGTCGAGGCCAGGCCCGCCTCGTCGACGATGACCAGGGTGTCGGCGTTGATGCCGGCCATCCACGGCTGCCACGACCCTGGGTCAACCTCGCGGAGGTCGAACACCAACTTGTCCACGGTATCGGTGTCTATGCCGCCCAGCTCCAACGCCAACTGCTGCGCACCGGAGGCCTCCGGAGACAGCCCGACGATGTTCATCCCGTTGGCCAACGCGACCCGCGCGACCGCGCTCATCAACGTCGACTTCCCGGTGCCGGCCGCCGCGGTGAGCAGCTGAACCCGCACCCCCGAAGTGGCAATGTCCAGCAGTGCCGTCTCCTGACCCGTGTTCAACGTGCGGCCGGTGTTGGCCGACCATTCCAACAAACCGATCTGCACCTCCACCGGTTCCAGGGCGCGGCCGCCACCCCGGCCGGCCGCGGTGACGATCCGGGTCTCCGCATCCAGGATCTCGGCGGAGGTGTATAGCTGGCCCTTGGCCACGGTGAACTGCCCGGTCCGGTCCGCGCGCAGCAGCGGTTCCGGGGTGGCCGACCGGAGCGTGGCGGTCATGCCGATGGCGGTGGAATGTTCCGGGGACAGCACCGCCTCCGCGACCTGGTGGGCGACGTGGACGGCGGCGGCCGGGTCGATGTCGGCGTAGCGGACCTGCCGGAACGCCTCGGCGATGACGTTGGACCAGCGCCACTGCGCCCGGGCTCCGGACACCACCGTCATGGTGTCGGCGATAAGTTCGGATAGGAGCTGCGGTGAGATCTGCCGGGTCTGCCCGGGGGTGTTCACCGCGGCCAGCATCTGCGCCAACGCCTCCGGCGAGCCCAGGTAGTCCAGCGCCTGGGCCCGCCACTCCTGCCGCTGCTCGGCCAGAGACCGCGGTTCGTGTTTGGCCTGCCGGGTGTCCAGATTGGCCTGCTGGTTCACATCGATCATCTCGATCACGGTCGGCAGCCGGCCGTGATCGGCCAAGAATTTGTTCACCAGGGACGGGCGGTGCGCGTCCATCGCCGCCCGGCGGCTGGACCAGCGCGTGTTCAATCCCAGGTCCACACCGGCCAATTCGCGGACCGGTCGTTTCCCCGGGCCCATCGATCGTTCCTCGAACCGGCCACCCAGCCGGGTCGTGTATTCAGCTTCCAGGACGGTGTTGTAGTGCTCGGAGGCGGCCACGTTCAGCCGGTACAACATCCGGGCGTCCAGGGCCAGCCAGCGGCCGTCCAACGTTTCCACCTTGTTGGAGATGGCGACGTGGGTGTGCAGATCGGGGTCGCCGGCGCGGGAATCGCGGTGCGTGAACGCGGCCATCACCAACCCTTTAGTGTCAACCTGGCTCACTCCGGCCGGCCCGACCCGGGTGTACGCGGCCTCGCTCTGCATCCATTCCAGAGTGCGGGTCACCGCGGCCAGATGTGCCGCCTCGATCTGTTGCGCCATCTCCAGCGGCGCCACCGCCCACAACGTGGAGATCGATTTGACGGGGGAGAAGGTGGCGTCGAACCCGGCCACCGCCGAGGACAACGGCCGGGACACCTGCGCCACGAACGCCGTCAACTCCTGCTCGGCCGGTTCCCGCCGATGCGTCTCCACGAACAAGGTGTGGGCCAGCTCGGACCGGATCCGCGACTTCTCTTCCGGCGGGATTTTGGCTGCTGCCTTGTTGCCCCGGTCGGTGTTGTACCGCTGATAGGCATCCCGCAGACCCTCCCGCCACCGCTCGTCGCCCTCGATGACCGGGAACTTCTTGCCCAGCTTCGACGCCGCGTAGGCATCGTCTGGGCTCAACCCCGCAGCCAAGCTCTCCTCGACGATCCGCTGCGCGTCGGGGTGCAGGCCCTGCCCGAACAAGTTGAGCATCTGCTCTTCGCTGACCCGGCCGGTCACGCCCAGACTGTCCAGACCGGCGCCCATCCAGATGCCGGGGGCCTCACCCTTCGCGGCGTAGTAGTCCGCCAGTGAGGTGAAACCTTCCGTGGCATCCAACGCCGCCACCGACCGGGTCAGATAGGTGTAGCCATCCCCGGCGGTCAGTTTGTGCAAGCTCATCATCAGCGGTCAACCGCCATCATCATTGCTGATGATGTATCAACTACCGGCAACCTGTGCGTCGCCTGCTCGCTAAGCGGCGGGTGAGGCATGGTGGAATCGTAGCAATCTTTCCCAGTCAATGCATGAGGTGTGCTGCATCTTGGGTTTTGGTCTTGGTTTTGGCAGTGGCAGTGGGTTTTGGTTTTGGGTTTTGGTCTTGGTCTTGGTTTTGGCAGTGGCAGTGGGTTTTGGTTTTGGCAGTGGCAGTGGGTTTTGGTTTTGGCAGTGGCAGTGGGTTTTGGTTTTGGCAGTGGCAGTGGGCTTTGGCTGTGGCTGTGAGCTTTGGCTGTGGGCTTTGGCTGTGGGCTTTGGCTTTAATAGTCGGGTCGAGGGCCAAGTTAGTTGGGGGCACGTGCGGTGGTGCCGGGATTCGTCGGAGTCGGCGGATAGGCTGAGCTGGTCAAAGTGGTTACCGGTGGGCGTGGGGAGTTGTTGGGATGGGAGAGACGACGAACGATGCGGTGACGGCGCGGGAGACTGCGCGGAAGCGGCTGTTGGCGTTGAACGCGGACCGGGCGGCGCGGGATGCCCGGATCGAGGCGGCGGCGGCGAAGGTGATCACCACGGCCGGGAAGCTCACCGACGCCACGGCGGCGGCCGATTCGGCGCGGGCGGACGCCCGAACCGGGTATGAGGCGGCGCTGACCCGGATCGACGCCACCTGCGCGGCGGCGGTGAGTAAGGCGGAACCGGCCGTCGCGGCCGGGCTGGTCGAGCTGACCGCCGAGAAGCTGTCACCGGCCGATGTGGCGGCGTTGACGGACCTGCCCGTCGCGGAAGTGAAACGGCTACTCAAGTCCGCGCCTGCCGCTAGTTCGGCACCTGCCGCCACGGTGGCCGCGCCGGTACCTGCCGCCACGGCGGCGGCGGTGTTGCCGGTGGCGGTGGACAGTGGTCGGGCCGATGCTGCGGCGCTGGCCGGATAACCGGCTCGGTGTTGGCGGTGCGGGGGTGAGTAAGTCGTTGGGTCGGGGGCTGCGGTTGAGCAACCGGGACCTGAACCGGTATCACCGGCAGGTCATCGGCACCGCCGCCTGCGACATTTGGGCGGGGGCGATCGGGTCGGACGGGTACGGCCGGTTCTCCATCACCAACCCGGAGGACGGTGACCGGATGCTGACTCCGCATCAGGTCGGCGCGCGGTTGGGGTTCGGGCCGTTGCCGGTGGACTGCACGTTGATGCACGACTGCGAGGTCCGGTTGTGCTGTTCTTCCGCGCCCGGTCATGTCCGGATCGCCACCCAAAAGGAGAACATGCGGCAGGCGGTCGCTCGGGGCCGCTCCCGTGGCCCTCGTCCGGGTTTGGTCGACACCCGCGGGGTGGTCGGCGCGTCACGCGCGATTCAGGCGGCCATCGTCTCGGCGGTCCAAACTGATCCCGGCATCGGCAAGGCGAAGCTGGCGGCGGTGTTGGCGGCGGCGGTCGCGGCGGGGGATCCGCTGCGACATTTGGTGCCGCTGTTCGACGCGCCACCCCCGGTCACCGTCGCCTGGCCGGACGATTTCCCGGTCGATCTGTTCGACGCACGGGCCGCACCGATCCGCGACATTCCCACGGTGAACACCTTCTCGCTGTTCGACCTGGAAACCTGAACGGCGGATGCCGGAACGCGGGCAGGGCCAGCAACTCGGCGGTCGAGTTGCTGGCCCTGGTCGGTCCCTGCGGGTTGGTCAGGCGGCGGTCACCTCCGGGTCCTGCTCGTCGGCGGCGGCGTCGGTCTGGTCGCCGTGGCTGGTTTCGGTCGGCCGCTCGTTGGCGGCGTTGTCGAGGATCATCTGCTCGACGTCGGACAGCACGTAGCCCAGGGACTGCAGGTGCTGTAGGTATCGGGCGCGGCAGGGGGAGCGGTCCCGCGTCCCCACCTGGATTCGCCCGGCTACACCGGATGAGTGAGTGCAGCCCCGGCCGGTTAGGTCATGACGGGTGCGGTCAGAACGGCATCGTTGCCGGCTCGTACGGCTCGACACCGGCCCAGATGGGCCACTGAGGATTTTTTCGGCACGGCGGCCACACCCAACATGCATCGCAGGTCACGCACCGCCAGGTTCGATGCATCCGGGGATGCGTCGCCGAGTAACACAGGCAGGGCAACGCACCCACCAAGACCTGATCCGGACCCAACCGGTGCCCGGCCGGGCAGCGCGGCGGCCGGGCTTCCTGCAGCTGCTCACCGGGGTTGATCCGGAAATGGCGGTCGGACAACCCATACTGCCCAGGTGATGTCGCCATGTCATCAGTCAAACATGCGAACTGGGTTGCTGCTCTTTCCATCCGGTTCCCAGTGCGGCGGTGATCTGGTCGGATTGGGCTGCGCTGAGGCGGGAGTGGCGTTGCTGTTCGAGCCACGCGCCGAGCGCGACTCGTTCGCCGTCCGGGCCGGTTGTTGTTTCGTAGCTGCGGACGGTGCTGACGCCAGTTTTTCGGACGTGGGTGTCCAGGAGTTTGCACCAGGCGTCGAAGGATCGGCCGGTTTTGCGGGTGGGTGTTTTCTTCCATTGCCAGCCTGGGACGCTTTGTTCGAAGTGGGCGATGACGGCTGGGTGCAGCCGTTGCGCAAAGTAGGCGTCGCGGATGGCGGCGGCGCGCTGGCCGAGCGGGTATCCGTCGGCGGTTTCCAGGCTGGGGCGTGGGTGCACGTCGCCGCCGGTGGCGACGTGGTTGCGGAGTCGGCCTGCCAGCACTGTCCAGGTGGAGGTTGTTCGTCGCACGAGTCGGAGGGTGAAGGCGACGGCGGCGGCGGCGGCGAAGGCGGTGACGTCGATGTGGACTCGGCCGTCGGCGGAGGAGATCACTCCGTCGGTGGTGCCGGGTTGATGGGCCGGTTCGGTGGAAGGTTTTTCCGGTGGGGGTATGTCGATGGATCGTCGGAGTTGCGCCAGGCTCCCGTACATCGCGGAGTCCTCGTGGGCCAGGGTGGTCAGCACCTGCCAGGCGGCGAAGAAGTCGGTGCGGGCGACGATCGTTTCGGTGGGTTGCCGTTTGTCGGCGTCGCGGACCAGGACCGGCAGCAGGATGATCGCCTTGCGGGTCGGGTCGCCGGGGTGTCGTCGCATGGCGCGGCCGACGACTTGGACGATGTCCGGGGCGCTGGTCCGGGGTTCGGCCAGAACGACCGCGTCGAGGCTGGGAATGTTGACGCCGCGGCCGAACACTCGGCAGTTGGTGACCACCTGGAGCGCGTCGTCCTCGACCGTGCGGAGGCGGTTCAGTCCCTGTTCTCTGTCCTGGGCGGTCATGGTGCCGTCGATGTGGGAACAGTTGGCGGCGCCGGGGGGCCGGTCCAGCCCTGGCCGCAGCATCGCGGTCAACGATTCCCACTGCTGCGCCCACTGTTTCGATGATGCGATCCGGTTGCAGAACGCCATCACCGAGTTCAGGTGCGGATGTTTGGTGGCGTAGCGCAGCAGGGCGATCTGGGCGGCGGCGGTCGCGACGTCGATGCGGCCGCCGGCGGTGATCAGCGGCGTTTTCGAGTCGATGAGTTGCAGCACTTCGGATTCGGAGACCGCTACGACGGCGACCTGGTAATCAGACAGAATTTTCTGCTCGACCGCTTCTCGCCAGGTCAGCGGAGTGTAGATCGGCCCGTACCGGGCCTCGTCGGTCATGGTGATGACGGTGACCTTCACCCCGTTGTCGTCGACGTCGTCGTCGCTGACCGCGATGTTCCGCGGGGTGGCGGTGAAGATGTACCGGGTTCGGATCGGCACCAGGGTGTCGTCCAACGGCAGGGACCACGCTTTGCCTTCAATTCCGGCGGTGCAGTCCCCTTCATCCAGAACCCCGGCGTCCCACGCTGTTCCGGCATTTCGGATCGCGGCGCCGGTGACGGCAGCCGATGCGTAGGTGGACAGGACGGTCACCCGCGGATGCTGGTTCAAAAAGGCGGTGAGAGTGTCCTCGTCGGTGGTGGCCTCGATGCCGGCGCCGGCGAGGGTGATGTCGTCCTCCTCGCCGCCGGTTCCAGTGTTGCGGACTCCGCGGGGATCGCACACGGCCAGAACCGGGATACCTGGCCGGCCGTGCGTGGAGGTGATCACCTGGTAGGTCTGGACGATCAGCGCCACCGTGGGCACGTAGATGACAACCCGGTCCTCGGATGCGGTCAGCGCTGCCGCGACCACCGACTTCCCGGTACCGCAGGGCATCACGCAGACCATCCGGCGGTGGCCGTCGGTTTTGAGTGTTTGCAGATGCGCGATGGTGCGGAGCTGGTCGTCGCGGAGACTGAACGGTGTCATTGTGTCCGTGTTCCTTGCCGTGGGGTGCCGGCTGCCCGTGTCATAGTGCCAACCATGAACCGCTCCGACAGTAACGCTCTGGAGATGGCGTGGCTCCCGGTGCTGCCCTTCACCGCCGCGTCGGCGTTCGTCGGCCTCGCCGACATTTTCGACGATGTCGAGGCGTTCCGGGCGGCGGGTGTCGGCGGCACCGACCTCGACGCCTTGACGGAGCCCACGACGATGCGGCTGCTGCAGGCGGTGTTCCAGGCCGCCGCCGGACAGGGCACAACCGCGACGCGGTGGCTGCGCGACAACCGTCGCCGTTTCGACCTGTTTGACCAGAACTCACCGTTCGCGCAGAACGGCGACCTGGCCAGGTTCGCCGGTGAGGTGTTCAAACCCGCCGGGGTGCTCCCGCTGTTCAACGCGGGCGACGGCCCGACCCTGCTCAACCACGATCACCTGGCGACCGGGACCAGATACACACCGGCCCAGGCCGCCCGGCTCGTCCTGGCCCGGCACGCGTTCGGCATCTCCGGCATTCAACCCTTTCCCGCCGCTCCGTACGGCCCAGGGGGCAAGAACGGCAAGGCGGCGGTGTGCGGCCCCCGCCCGTACCTGTGGGTCGACACCGGTAGCCTGGCCGGCTCTCTGGCCGCGAGCACCGTTCCCGGCCGGCAAGGAAACTTCCTGTTCAGCTGGCCCGCCGGCGCAACCCCCGGGGCGACCCGAGCCGTTTCCGGGCAGCTGGACGTGCTGACCTGGCCCAGCAGGAGCATTGCGCTGCGCCCGGACCCCGATGGGCTGATCGGCGCGGTCGCCGTCGGCAACGGGTTGGTGTTCGGCGACGAAACCGATCCGCACCTTTTGCCGCACACCGTTTTCCGCGCCGGTAAGAAACCGGGCGATCCGGTCACCGCGGTCCGCGCAACATTCACCGGATCCGCGAGCCGCCGGCTGCTGGGCGCCTGGGTTGATCCTGGCCGTTCCGGTCTGCTCGCCCACCTGGCCGGGTTGCCCGCCGACATCCGCGCCGGATGGACTTTGCGGTGGCAGGGTTTGGCGACGTTCCAGTCGCGCATCGACGGGGTGCTGGACGTCGCGATGCCGGTCCCCACCGCGCCGGACCCGGAAATCCAGGCGTTCTTGGAGGGCAGCGGCAAGGCCTACAAAGCCGCGTACAGCGTCGTGGGCACGGCGATCCGCGCGACCCGCGTCCTGGGCGTCGACGACGAGTTCAACCGCTGCAAGCAGGCGGTGAACGCGGCCATGGACAACGAGATGGAACACATCGGTCCCGCTGTCGCGGTCGGAGCGCTCACCGCGGCCGAAGGCGTCGAACGGCTCCACGCCGCGGTCGGGTCGGCCGCGCACACCGCCGCACCCCGTTTCACCGCGCAACGATCGGTCAGGTCACTGCTGGCCCTGGAAGGCACCCGATGACCATCCCCGAAGTCGCGGCACCCGCGCTCATCTCGCAGGACAGCCCGGCCGCCCGGTTGGGCAGGGACCTCGCCGCGTCGTTTCACAGTCGCAGCATCAACGCCGCCCGCCGCTGGCGCTACCCGATGGTGGACACCGCAATGATCCGGTTGACCCGCGCGGGCACCTGCCCCGCCCAGTACCGCGCCTTCCAAAGCGTCGCCGTCGCCTACGCCACCTGGCATTCCGGTCAGGCCAGGCCGCATCCCGGCCGAGCCGGAACGAGCGTGGGACGGGCGCTGCGGCAACTGGGCCGGCCCGGCGCGTACGGCCCCGACGACCCGGGCGCCCGGCGGACACTCGACCGGCTCGTCCAAGCCGGAACCTACGACGATCTTCATCCGATCATCGTGCGGGCCGCCGCCCAACTGGGCAGCGCAGATCATCCTCCGCACTGGGTGACCCTCGCCGAGGACCTCACCCGCTGGCAAACAGATCCCGACCCGGTCAGGGTCAGCTGGGCGCGGGACTTCTACACCTACCAGCCGAGCGTCCCGGCGCCGTAAAACTCGCCCCAGGAAAACGCTGGTCCCCCTTCAGACGACAAGGACACCGCCATGACAACCGCGACATCCCCACGGTCTCGTTTCGTCGATCTTCATGCGTTGCAGAGCTTCCCGCCGTCTCTGCTGAACCGCGACGACACCGGCCGGGCGAAGTCGATCGTGATCGGCGGAGTGGTCCGCGACCGGATCTCCTCGCAGGCCGCCAAACGGCCGATGCGCGTCGGCATGCGACAAGCCGGCATCGACGGCGGCAGCTTCGCCGTCCGCACCAACCGGCTCCCCCGACTCGTCACCGAAATTCTCACCACCACCCACACCCGGGACGTCGACGTCGCCGCGCAGAAGGCGGCGACCGTCATCACCTCCATCGGTTTGTCCGCCAACTCCGAGACGGGGAACACCTCGGCCGGGGTGTTCCTCGCCGAACCGGCGATCGCCGACATCGCGGCGATCATCGACATCGCCTGGGACCGCATCACCGACACCACCCCCGACGACGTCACCGCCGCGGTGAAAACGACTTTCGACGTCACCACCGCGATCGACCTGGCGCTGTTCGGCAGGATGCTCGCCGACCTGGACAACGGCGCCTACAACGTCGCCGCCGCCGCCAGCGTGGCCCACCCCATCGGCGTCGCCGCCGCCCACGTCGAAGGTGACTTCTTCACCGCAGTGGACGACAAGGCAGACCGGGCCGCCGGCGACGCCGCATCATCGCATCTGGGTGTCACCGACCTCACCGCGCCGACCATGTACCGCTACGGGTCGCTCAACCGCGATCAACTGACCAGCAACCTTCACGCTGCGCCGAACCTGGCCGGGGCAGCCGAAAGAGCGTTCATCGAACAGTTCCTCCTCGCCGTGCCATCAGCGAAACAACCTTCCACCGGCGCGACGACTTTGCCCCACTTTCTCGTCGCCGTCACCTCCGGCCGGCCCACCTCGGTCTTCGACGCGTTCGAAGAGGCGATCACCGGAGCAGCGGTCGTCGCCACCGCCACCACCCGGCTGTTCGCCCACATCGGTCGGACGAGTCGTTTCCAGCCGGCGGCGCGGATCGTCGTCCTACCCGTCAGCTCCGACCCGGCCAGCTTGCCGAGCATTCCCGGCGCGCAGGTCGTCGAGTCCCTCGACGAATTCCTCGAGGCCATCGCATGATCGCCACCGTTGTGCTCCGACTCGCCGGACCCATGCAGGCGTGGTCCCGTCAAGCCCGGTCGCACGGCGGCGGCGGCCGCCGACCCACCCAGGACCACCCCACCAAAACCGGCGTCGTCGGCCTGGTCGCCAACGCCCTAGGCCGGGACCGCGCCGACGACATCACCGACCTCGCAGCGCTGACCTTCGCCGTCCGAGCGGACCGCAAAGGAACACCGCAGGTCGACTACCACACCGCCGGCTCCGGCACCTTTCCGCTGCTGCCCGCCGAACTGCTCACCAACCCAGGATTCGCCCGCGCCGCCGGTAACCTCCCACCCGGAACCGTCCCCACCCGCGAAACCGTCGGCGGACAGTACGGCGCGCCCAGCCGCGTCCGGGCCGGGAAACACCACCCGACCGCGCCGACCGCAGGGCGCCCGACGGTGCTCACCGTCGATCAGTACCTCGCCGACGCCGCGTTCACCGCCGCGCTCACCGGCCCCGCAGACACCGTCCGCAGCGTCGCCGACGCCCTGGAACGACCAGCCCGGCAGCTGCACCTGGGACGCAGCGCCTACCCCACCACCGGGCAACTGCTGCTGGCCGTCACCTCCCACACCGACCCGGTACAAGCGCTCACCGCCGCGCCGCCGACCAACCGCCACGACCCGGGCCCACTCACCGTGTGGTCCCAGACGCTGCCCGGCCGGACCACCCCAGACCAACCGTTGAACTTCGCCACCCGAGTCGTCGGCGGTCGGCAAGAGGGCAGCACCACCATCACCCCTCCCGCCGCCGCCGATCACATCGACTTCTTCGCCGCACCCGGCCAGGAAATGTCATGACCACCGCCGTCAAACACCTCTACCGGACCCTGCTCACCCTCGACGGCAACCACCCCACCGTCCGAACCGCGGTCCTGGACGTCCACTACCTCCACGACCTCGTCATGTCGCCCTACCGGCACCGGTTCCCCAACGGATGGAACGGCGCACGACAAGCCATGGAAATTCTTTACGCCACCCAACCGCAACGCGACAGCACCCTCAAAGTGATGATCCAATCCGGTCAGGCACCCAACTGGGCACCCCCCGACCCGAAGATCCTGGCCGCCGAAATCCAGCAATGGGCGTTCACCCCCGACTTCCGGCCCGGCCAGATCGTGCCGTTCCGGCTACGCTGCAACCCCACCCGCACCCCACCCACCCGAAACCACACCGCACCGCCGAAAAACCGACAATTCATCAGCGACCCCGCCGCCAGACTCACCTGGCTCCGCCACCAACTCAGCCGAATCGGCGCCGAACTCCACGACGCCACCGAAACCCCCGACAGAGCCGACCTGCGCTCGGAACACAAATCGTTGCCGCCCAACCAACGCCGAACAGTCACAGCCATGTTCAACATCAGCACCGTCGTATTCACCGGCCAACTCACCATCACCGACCCAGACAGCGTCGCAGCCGGCATCCGCAACGGCATCGGCCCCGGAAAGGCCTACGGCGCAGGGCTCCTGCTCACCCAACGCACCTAACGCACACCGCCGCCACAACCACGAACCACATCGCTCCTTCTCCACCGCACCTTGACAACTTCGACACCTCCCCAGCAGCTGGGGCCCCCACCAAACCAACACCCAAACAGCCGAACCACCACTAAACACCCAGGTCAACAAGGGTGCCCCCCCGCGTACGCGCGGATCGACCGGAGTGGACTATTCCCGCCTGAGCCTCACTGTGGTGCCCTCCGCGTACCCGCGGATCGACCTCGAACACCGGTAGTCCGCAGCAAAGTCAGTTCGTGCCCTCCGCGTACGCGCGGATCGACCCGTACGCGCTTGCCCGCGAAATCAGGCACCAGGGTGCCCCCCGCGTACGCGCGGATCGACCCGTCGCTGCCATCAACTGCCGATGCGAGTTCACGGTGCCCCCCGCGTACGCGCGGATCGACCGTGTTCCCGTCCGGTGATCCGAAGATGGAGGTCGTGCCCCCCGCGTACGCGCGGATCGACCGGACTACCTCACCAACGACCAACGCTGGAAAGAGTGCCACCCGCGTACGCGCGGATCGACCCCAATCCCGCACCGCCGAGGAGTGGCATGACGCGTGCCCCCCGCGTACGCGCGGATCGACCCGGCTGTGACGAGGTGTGGGTGAAATACGCCGGGTGCCCCCGCGTACGCGCGGATCGACCCGGCTCGGCCCAGGAACGGATCAACGTCGTCGAGTGCCACCCGCGTACGCGCGGATCGACCCTGCGGCGACGCGCAGAACTGGACGACCGAAGTGGTGCCCCCCGCGTACCCGCGGATCGACCCGCCCAGTACGAAGGGCTGCCGTTCGAGGTCACGTGCCCCCGCGTACGCGCGGATCGACCCAAGCCCATCCCGTATCAGACGCATGTTGATATGTGCCCCCCCCCCCGCGTACCCGCGGATCGACCGACCGCGACGGTGGTCATCGGGATCGACAAGCCGTGCCCTCTGCGTACGCGCGGATCGACCCATGTGGCAAACGCTGGCCAGCATCGTGCTGTAGTGCCCTCCGCGTTACGCGCGGATCGACCCAACGTTCCTGGCCAGGCCGACGAGGCGAAGTGCCCTCCGCGCGTACGCGGATCGACCCTGGACCAAACGGCCGACAAGCGAGATCAGTAAGGTGCCCCCGCATACCCGCGGATTGACCCCGCATCGCCGAAAACCGTTCCGCGGTCAGAAAGTGCCACCCGCGTACGCACGGATCGACCGTGGGAGCAGCCGGCCAGTCAGGTTGTCGGCAAGTGCCCCCCCGCGTACGCGCGGATCGACCCGCCCCCTTCGCCGGGTCATAATCCGCCCACAAGTGCCCTCCGCGCACGCGCGGATCAACCTATTTTCACCAGGTTTTGGGACAAGGCCGGATTGTGCGCTCCGCGTACCCGCGCGGATCGACCTGGAGTATCCCCGCTTTTGTGGATTTGGCTTGCGGCGCTGAACCCTTTGAACAGCGGCACCACCGAACCAACGCCGAGACGGGGAAGCCAGCGGAACGCGAATGCTAGCCAGGCTGGTCACCGACGCACGCCTGGTGCGGCGGTGAGCAGAGCGGCGGGCCGGGGCGGTAGGTGCCGGTACAGGCTGGTCCGGGTGATCCCAGTTTTTTCGACGATCTCGGCGATGGTGAGTCCTTCATCGCGTAGGCGCCGGGCGTAGTCGAGCTTGTTCGGATCAACCACCGTCGGCCGGCCGCTTCGCCGACCTTTCGCGGTTGCGACCGCCCGGGCGTGTGCGGCGCGTTCCAGCATGTAGGTGCGTTCCATCTGAGCGAACAACGCCAACAACACCACCGCCAGCTGGGCCATCGGATCGGTCGGGTTGCCCGAGTCGACCTTGATCGGGTCGACGAGGTTCCGGATGCCCACTCCCCTACCGGACAGCTCGTGGATCAGGTTCAGGGTGTCCCGCACCGTGCGGCCGAGCCGGTCCAGGGTGTGCACCACGATGACGTCGCCCTGCCGGGCGTACTCCATCACCGCCCGCAGTCCGGGCCGGTCCACCGTCGCTCCGGACTTTTTGTCCACCCAGATCCGGCCCGGGTCGATACCGGCGATCTGGAGGGCGTCGATCTGCCGATCAAGGTCCTGCTTCGCCGTCGACACCCGCGCGTAGCCCAGGTCCATTGCCCCACCGTACTGGAAGTTAGGTACGTAGCGTCGAAACGGGACGGCGTTTCGGACCAACATATGGGATGGCCGGTTGAGCGTGAGACTTGCGGCTCGCGGGGGGTGGTCGGGCGAGCATCCCACTTTCTTGGAACTGGGACAGCCAGCTACGCCGCTATGGGACGATCAAGTAGCCGGTGGCTTGAGCAGGGCGTGCCGTCCGTGACGGACGAGCCATCATGGTCCCGTGACTTCGTTGAGACGCCCGAACTCGTCGTGCTATAAGAAACAGATGGTCGCGCCCAACCTCGCAGTCGAATTCGTGAGCTCGCGGCTGGCCTGCGCCACCCATGAGCTGATCGGGGTCATCGGTGACCGTTGGTCGGTCCTGGTGCTCATCGAACTTGGCGACCATGGACCGACCCGGAGCGCCGACCTCAAGCGCGCCCTGGAGGGGGTGAGCCAGAAGGTCCTCACCAGCTGCCTTCGCCGTCTGGAAGGTCGCGACTTCGTCGCCCGCACGGTGGAGGCCACCGTCCCGGTCTCGGTTACCTACGAGCTCACCCCGTTCGGGCAGAACTTCATGGCGGCCTTCAGCGTTCTACGCCGCTGGGCAGACGATCACGTCGACAAGCTCGAAGCCCACTCCCCGCCGCAGCCGGCGACCGGAACACCGCAGCGGGCCTAGCCCGCGCGGGATGACAGACGAGGCAGACGAGTGCCTCGACCCCTGAGATGCGCCGACGAACGATCGGCGACGCCCCTACGATCCAGCGGTCCAGGGCCG
>JAABUP010001991.1_pt1 | contig 41292 bp, 41 predicted proteins | sample 5559201 | NCBI WGS metagenome assembly JAABUP01 (sample SAMN10711887, study PRJNA513373) | rock metagenome | isolation source: Antarctica rocks | place: Antarctica
AGTTTGATGTTCTATGACATGACATGATCAAGTTTGCTAACTGATATAGAACTCAGAACACCTAGCTCAGACAGTGTGCTGCATGCTCTTGAAGAATTTCAAGACATTAAATACAACAATTCTCAACTCAGTGACAATGAGAACCTGTCATCATCACATAAAGGGATTGACAATTCAGATGAACATCACCTTGATGCTATAGCAGAGGCTGTTGCATCAAAGGTCATTGCAACCTCATTACAGTTCAAATTAACTTATAAGATGATATCTCACTTTCATACTTATGAAGATTGCTGATTGAAGTCCTTAAAACTGTGATGCAGATGCAGATGTCAGTTCAATTAAGGTGCAAGATCACTTCATTCACAATATGTTAAATGCAAAGAACACAACTCTGTCAAAATCAGAACATAAATGTACATGATCTCAGATGTCAGTCAGTGAATCCTCAAGTCATTGACCTTTTAAATCAAGAAAATAGAGAGTGAAAGACAGTTTGCACATGAGACAATGGGTTTCTATTCTTTAGTCTATAGTCTTCATACTGATATGGATATTCTTCTTCATGTCGCCCATATTCACAGTATATTCTACCCTGTGTCACCTGATTCTACTTTGCGTTGCTCATAGTCACAGTATTCTACTCTGTGTCGCTCATAGCCACAGTATTCTACTTTGTGTTGCCTGATCCTACTCTGCGTCGCTCATAGTCACAGTATCCTACTTTGTGTTGTCTGGTTCTACTCTGTGTCGCTCATAGCCACAGTATTCTACTTCATGTCGCCTGATTCTACTCTGCGTCGCCCATAGCCACAGTATCCTACTCTGTGTCGCCTGGTTCTACTCTGTGTCGCCCATAGTCACAGTATCCTACTTTGTGTCGCCTGATCCTACTCTGTGTCGCCCATAGTCACAGTATTCTACTTTGTGTCGCCTGGTTCTACTTCGCGTCGCCCATAGTCACAGTATTTTACTTTGTGTTGTCTGATGCTACTCTGCGTCGTCTGTACTCACAGTATATTCTACCCTGTGTCGCCCATTATTCAGAGTATTCTACTCAATGTCATTCTATGTTCTCTGTGACAATATGGTTGCTCAGTGAGTCGGGACCGTTGAACCTCATACCAGTACAGACATGCAAACCTTTGATTGACTCATACTAGAAGAATGCATCTACACATACGCAGGTTGATTCAAAGAACATACTACACTTCTACATTGACTAACTACAATTGACATCAAGACTACATCTTATGAGGTGATTTAACTCACGGCGTCGCTTGCCTGACGTTCAACATCCGAAATCTGAAAACTGAAAACGAGGTTTTTTCAGTTTGCACGATATGGACTGCCGTAGTAAGCGCGCCGGGGCGGACTACTACGGCGGACGCAGGAACGGGGAAAGCGGGATGCCAAAACCACCTCCGCTAGGTGCATCCTTACGCATGGTAACGAACATTAGACATCCCTCTTACAAAGCTAGATGGACAGTTCCGTTGTCAAAATGTGCGGATCCGTTCTGGATAGCATGCTCAGCTATGCTCGTCTCACTCTCCTCTTGGTCTCGCTACTTCTGAGCTGCGATTGCAGTCCATTTCCTTCCACCGGAGCATTCATACCCTCTGGTTTTCTTCTATGTGACCCCTTTCAACAGTCCATCACACCTCAGTTTTTATAGCATTTATGGTCATGGGTGAAGAGCAATACGATGTTGTCATTGTGGGTGCAGGTCAGTAACATCATGAAGTGTGGGCTTGGGGGCTCAATTGATCTGGCCTTAGGATGGAATGGATTGATAGCAGCCACTACTTATCTGAGACTCGCCCCTGAGACGAATCTTCTAATTATTGACAACGGAGAATCTATTGGTGGCGTATGGAGCAAAGAAAATATCTATCCGAATCTCTTCGCTCAGATTGGCCATGGACTTTTCGAGTACTCTTTCTACCCAATGAAGAAGGAAGGTATTACCCCAGATCGCTACATCTCGGGAAATACCATCCACAACTATCTCAATGACTTCGCCAGAGACTATGACCTGGTTCGTCGAATCCGTCTTCGAACAACCGTCACCAATGTCGAAAAACTGGACAGAGACGGCTGGAGACTGGCTGTTGCTGGAGCATCCTCCATCAGATGTGAAAAGCTCATATATGCGACCGGCGCCACGTCTAATCCCTATGTTCCGTCTTGGCCAAAAGAGAATTTCGTCAAGCCAATCATACATTCTTCACAGATTGGTACCTCTCTGAAGCAGCTTGAGGGAGTGCAACGAGCAACGGTTGTTGGCGCTGCCAAGTCTGCCTACGACACTGTGTTCCTGTTACTACATGCAGGAAAGCAGGTTGACTGGGTGATTCGAGAGGATGGGTCCGGCCCACTGGCAATTATGCCTCCTCGACTATTGGGCGTGCTCAACACGGTCGACGTTATGGCAACCAGGGCTATGGCGAGTTTCAGTCCTGCTATCTTGTCTACGTCTGGAACTTGGTACAAGTTTCTTCAGAAGACCAGACTTGGTAGAACCGTTACGAAGGCCTTCTGGAGAAATGTGACTCGGGTTGCGGAGTGGCATGCTGGATACTCGAAGACAGCCAATGCTCAGAAACTGAGGCCAATCCCTCATGGATATGGGTGAGCCCAACATCTCTCCTGCTCATTTTGGAGACGAGAGTCATCTAACTACTTGGATAGAATTTTCTGGTGTAACTCAGGTCTCGGACTTGCGAGCGTTCCCAATTTTTGGAAGACCTTCCATTCCGGGAACATTATTGTCCATCGAACGGAAATCGAGTGTTTGGGCAATGGCAACGTGATCAGTTTGAAGAATGGAACCAGGATTCCGACCGATTATGTAATTCTCTGCACTGGTTTCACGCACAATCTTAGCACCTTCAAAGAGGGTCTTCGAGCCCAATACGGGCTGCCTTCCAAAGAAGACTTCTCAGCCAAGTGGGACAAGTTGGATGCATTGGGAGAGCAGAAGGTCAACACCTTGCTTCCATTGCTTAAGAATCCTCCAAACACAGTTCGAGGCACGTCCGAAAAGCGACCATGCAGACTCTATCGGCGGCTTATCTCACCTAGCATGGCCATGAAAGGCGATCGGTCCATATACTTCCCGGGTCTGATTCATTCTGTCTATACCCCTCTTGTAGCCGAGCTTCAAGCATTGTGGGGTTCGGCTTTCATGCTGGGCAGGCTAGATCTCCCGGATCAAGGGTCAATGGAAGAAGAGGTTGCAGTCTGGAATGCTTGGACGAGGAAGAGATATTTGGAGCAGGGAAGGAAGCACGCGTATTCAATCTATGACTATCTTGCTGTAAGATACTTCTCATTCATTTTATTGCGCGCTCTCTCACAGTCGTGGATGTTATGCAGTACATCGATACGCTTGCACGAGATCTTGGGATCAAGACTAATCGAAAGAGCAATCCCGTTTCCGAGATGTTCACGCCATACCGACCGAGGGACTACCGTGGATTGATTGATGAATTCCTTGAGGTTGAAGAGCGGAGGGCAAGGCTGAAGCCAAGGACGGATATCTCGAGCTTTGGGAATGGCACGGTGTAAGGTGCCGGTATTGGGTAGAGAGAGATACGATTTACTGTAAATTTGCGTTGCAAGCAATAGCCACGACATCGGCAGCACTGCACTATGTTGCACTATTGCCAGCGTTGACAGCTAGTGTCTGAAGAATGATACTACACCATCGTGTCCCATCCGTGATATTTTTGCTGGTCTGACGCTTCCAAAGTCATTAGAACAATGGAGGCCAAGCAATGGCGCAGATCTGACCGCTTCTGTCGGAACTACCTCTAGTAGATACTAGAGTTGGTGCATTTACTCCTTTGTCTCATCGTCAGTAGAGAATTTGCACTCTAGGCTAAGGGGAACTGCCTATATTAGGCACTGTCTCCAGCACGGTAGATAGGTCAATGAGAGTATGATTTATTTAGTTTGTCTCGTCAGCTTCACTGCGGGCTTGCTGTCGCCCATGTTACATGGTTTGGGGCCAATAGTGGCCGGCATAACCAAGTTCAGTATAAAGTATCAGGGAGAATATGTTAAAACTAGTGACTGTATTGCTTTTTTATTCTATATATCTATACTACGGGGTATGCGAGTATTATATACTAAATGCCAAGACCCCAGCCTCCTTGATCCACAATTTCGACAGAATACAACGGTATCTCATTTTACATGATCGCTGATAGTAGCGTTGCCACTACCCATCCATGAATCTGCACTCATCAAGCTTGATTCATCCTCTGCGCATATTCCTCAAACGCCTTTCTGCTCAGCTGTAAAACAGTCAAGCCTGACCCAGGATGTGAACGACCGAGCAACTCACCAAGCCCACATATCTGCCATTCCTCACAATACAGAGATAGCAAAGTCCGAGCTTCCTGAAGCAATCATGCACAAACTTCATCTGAATTTGCGCTTCGAGAGCCACGGGCGACTGTGCAGCATGAGTCACAATAGAGGCTTGATACCAAAGGGATGGGAAGACTTACTGGGTCAACGTAAGATGTCAAGTCCGCTTCATCGCCGTGCCACGTTGTGTCTTGCTGTGGGTAGCTGGACCTCTTGGTAGACATTAAGCATGCGGTATGAGTGTGATCCTCGATTTTGTTCAACGCAGATGCCAGAGTTACAGCTGGAATGAAGCCAACCAGAGATTCTTGTGATATTATGGGAAGGCCGATGTCTTGCTCTCCTGCTTCTTGAAGCAGATTTAGCTTTTTTTGAAGATCGGAAGCGGGAATAATGGGCGAGCTCGTTATGTCAATGACTTGATCTTCGTGATATTTAGCTGGTGTTAGGTCCCCCAGCGTTCCGGTCAAGGTCCGACGTAATTTGTTATCCAGGAGTGGGTATGAGTTTATGTCGCTCACAAGATCCTATGGTATGCGAGTAAGCAATTACTGGCCGTCCATTGGTGAGTATGTGTGGGCTTACATATATACTTGATGGTTCAATAGCATCTGCGACCCATTTGGATACAAATATGGCAACAGAGAAGGGTATCATGTAATCCAAGCTGCCAGTCAGCTCGAAGAGAATACATGCGAGAGTTACAGGCAGTCTTGTGACTCCGCACATCGTGACTCCGGCACCTATCATTGCATACACTCCAGGTGTGACACAAACAAGTCCGTTCCCAGCCGCGCATTCTAGAAACAGTCTTGCGTCGGGAAATGTGGAGATTGACAGTTGGACAGCATGGCCGACGAATTTCCCGAGCAAACCTCCAACCACCATGGAAGGTATATAGATCCCAGCGGGTACCTTGAGGCCAAATGTGACAATAGTCAAAGATCCCTTGATGATAAACGCAATTGCCAATGACTTCAACAAGATAGGAATGCTCTCGATTGGAGCACAGGCGCCGGAGTCAGTGAAGGAGATCTCGCCATTGTCGCAAGGAGTGGCTAACTGGGAAAGAAGCTCGCTGTCGCCGAATCTGGTGTACTTATTCCAGAAACTGGATATGCCTGTGAGCAAGCCGACAAGAATGGTCTCAAGAAGAGGCTTCCGCTTGATGATGGGAATGCGACGGAAAGTCCTCGCCCAAATTCTGGACGCTTTGACGAAAAGCGCTCCTACCGTGCCTCCTGTTATACCAATGAGAATGAATATCATCATCTCGAATGACTTCCAATCTGTTCTGTAGTGTACCTCAAATAGTACTGTCTTGTTGGTCCCGGATGGATCCAAGATTTTCAGTGACAGCGTTGATACCTGTACATGTCAACTCGCAAAGCAAACGCCGTCGGGCTACTACTGAAGCTAGATATACGTACAATGCAGCAGAAGAACACTAGCAAAAGTTGCTCCGGCGTAAGCTCACCGCTTGGATGTCGTTAGCTTCATATATGGGGGACTAGCACAAGATAGCCACATACCCAAGGTCTTCCAGTGCGAACATAACACCGCTAACAGGAGCTCCAAAAGCAACAGAGAGTCCCGACGCAGCTCCTGCACGCAGTGTCTCATGTTGCTTGTAGCTTTGATTGGAACTGAAGAGTCTGGGTACAGTATCGCTAATGCAAGTGGCAAGATGTATGTAAGGGCCCTCTTTCCCCAAGCTCATACCAGATGCAGCGCTCAGAATCAGAGCTAGGGCTTTAACCACAAATGTTTTCGCACTGAGATATCCACGCAGGCCAAAGCCACTGACAATCAGCTTTACTTCTGCGACACCACTGCCAGCCGCTGTGAAGTAAGTCGTGCTCGAAGGTGTCTCGAGGCTATGACGCTCAAAGCATGCATATGACGTGATCCTACTTGCCGGAGGAGGGGCCACAGTTTTCGTTCGCAAAGCAAGCATGCACGATGAGCTGGCAAGAACAAGCACCAGAGAGACATATATCGCAAAGTCGATGGAACGATTGTTATATCCATTGGCACTGAGAGCTTCCGACCATGTTGACCACGAATCACAGTCTCCAACTAGAGCCCAGAGGTAAGCCATTATCTTACCTTACCGTAAAAGCATACCAAATACGCACGTAGTGGCGACAGTCAAAAAGATCAATGAAGACTTACAACCAGAGCAGCAGTTTCTTTTACTCCGATGCCATGCACCTAAGCTCAGTCAATTCCCCCAATGCGAAGATCGAGTTCAAAGGGAGAATGCACTTCTACAAAATCCATACTTGTAGTCGAAAATCATGGCCTCACTTATATCGACGATATAAGCCATGATAGCAGTCAGGCAGCCAACTAGAGCAATGAGTACCCAATGCTTTGCAGTGTTGAGCCAAGTCAAGAGTCTGCCGCGAAAGCTTTTTGGGCTCCATCTGTTAATAGAGATTAAAGAATGTCAGAAATAAGAAGAAATACCAAGAGTCTTTGTCCAGGTTGTCGGCATTCTGTCGCGACAAGCTGTCAGCAATCTTGCGTGCTAGATGACGACTTGAGAGTTGGCTTGGTCTTAGGTTTGCATCGAAAGCTTGCCATTGAAGAAGGTTCTGTTGCTTTGAGACTGCTCTAATTTGATCGAAAAATGCATAAAAGGGTAGGATATGCTCTCGATCTTACGGTTGAAAACAAGCATGGTCTTGACTTACCGGGTCTGTCCAATGCGCCCATCTGTCGTCAGTATGGATTTTGTCCTTCTTGTTGAACGATTCAGCGAACGTGGTGACTTACCCAACGCGGGGAACTGCGCAAAAGCCCGACCATGAGCATGAGTTTCCATCTAGTATCGTTGGCAGATAATGACATACCGGATTGTAGAATATCGGGTCTTCCAAACGTGATGAAGTCGATGATAGCCCACTGTAAGTCGATGATGACTCATCTTGCAGCAATCTTGTAGAGTGCAAACCCTCTAACAAACGCTGAACGTAGGATCGTGCTTTCCCGGCGAGTTCAGTAACTCTGTGCTTCACACTTGCTTCGAGTGAGAACTCCTCATCCTCAAGTGGAGCTTGAGGTTCTGGAAAGCTCTCGTAGTGCCTTCCTGCACCTTCAATATGCTCATGAAGCGCCGAGTACTCGGGCCCCACCGAATCGAACGTCATTGCTCTTCAGATCTGCAGGCTATATGAGGAAACGAAAGAAACGAATCAGGCGGTAAAGGTAGAAGCCCTCTTCAAAGATAACCGAAATAGGAGAGAGTGGCCCGTGACCAGCCTCGAAACCAGACACAGCAGACAGATGGCACAATCAAAAATAATAGTATCGCAGAGAATTCAGAACAATAGTCTGTTGATACAAGCCTCGGCCCGAGCAAGGTAATTGCTAATGGTCGGGATCAGCTCCATGCTGGTGAAGTAGAGAAGGAAAGACCAATGTCAAGGTGGAACGGCGGGTTTCCCAGCTCTCCGGACCGTGTCTCGGAGAGTCTCAACATAGATACCGGTAGAGGACAGATACTGTCGTATCCAGAATAAATAAGATATGGTACATAGTTGACAGTGGTAAGCCATCGCTATTTCTTTTGTTTATGAAAAGGTAATTGCCCATTTTCGATTGCTCAGTGGTGATTGGTGCTATTCCTGTTTTGATTTAGCCTGTATATTTCTGTCAAAGATACCCGTAATTTACGGCCCTGAAACAACCAGTGTGTATGCCTTAGTATTATATTCGCAGCCGCTTCATGCAAGGGCGGACGGGAACGGAGAGGCTAAGCAGAGGGCTGAGGACTACCTTTACCATAGTACAAGGTGCATCCTCCGTACGAGTAAAGGCACGCAAAGGCTTGATCTGATCTCTCAGCGGCGATGATCCATGCTCAATGCGTAGCTCAAGATGGTATCCCTAAGACAGCAAGCCACACACACGTCGAGTTCCATCATTGCGCTATCTAGGGACGGAGTAATCACTTGCCTGTATTTCATATCTCCGTTGCTTAGAAATACATGTACAGTCATATCTCCGTTGCTTTATTTGGCATGTGTCTATGGCACATGGAACCCTTCTCTCCTTATTTGCGCCACATTCTCCATCAGTACCGTCACCAGCCATGGTGCATTGCTCTCATGGGTTACTAAACGTTCTCTTCCTTTGATCCTCAAGAAGCCCGTTTTGTCGCCCTTGATTTCGCTTTTCCTTCGCTTCCTTGAGCTTGCATCGGTCTATCCGCCGTGAGCGTCAACGTGGGCACAAAGAAACATTGCCAAGCTATCATCACATTCACACTCATCATGGACGGTCCCGATCCCGTTCCTACCACAGATGCCCGCGAGCAGGCGTTGAATGGTCAAGCTCGTGACTCTGAGAAATCGGATTCTCCTAGCGCTGGTTCAGCAACACCACCCCAAACAATCCATAAAGAGGAGCCACCTCGCAAAATCCATGGCATCAAGGCTCGTCAACATCTTGACATTATCCACTCAGTCAGATAAGCTAATCGCCTTGCAGTGGGCAATTGCTTACGCCTCCATCTTGTCTTCGACCTTTCTGTTCGCTTTAGACAACACGGTGGTCGGTTCTTCCAACCCTCGTCATCTCTTCGCAAGTTGTTCTCACGCTGGAAACCACAGGTAGCCGATGTCCAACCTGCTATTCTCAATCAATTTGGAGAAATCAAAGACCTACCTTGGCTGGGTGTCGCTTTCGCACTCGGCGGTATTGCTATTCTTCCCTGGTATAACACCGTCCTCCTCTCCACCGCTTTGGGACAAATACTAAGTGGTAATAGGGGTAAAGCATACGGAGTATTCAACGTTAAATGGCTGTACATCACGACTGTTCTGCTTTTCGAGGTTGGAAGCGCACTTTGTGGAGCCGCCCCCAACATGAAAGCGTTGATTGTAGGAAGAGTTATTGGGTGAGTTCAATAGCCATATCTGAAGATGCAAAGCGCTGACACTTGTTTCAGTGGAGTCGGCGTATGTTGCATCATTGGTTTGATCTGGTCTGAAAACTGATCATTGTAGGGCTCTGGCATGTACTCAGGATGCCTCACCTACATCGCTATCACCACCACTCAGCTTGAACGGCCGATGTACATGGCAGGCGTTGCTGTCGTTTGGTAGGTGGCTCAGGATCCTAGTTCGAGTGTCATCTCACTAACAGGTCGCTATAGGGGTGCTGGTACTGTACTCGGTCCTGTTGTAAGCAGAACCTTGTCCACTTTCTCCAGCGGTGGACACTGATGAGATCTAGGTTGGAGGTGCTTTTGCGAACAGTAGTGCAACTTGGAGATGGGTGAGCTTGATCGCTTGGCAACACACCCCATTAGCTAACACTTGCTTCGCAGGCTTTCTACATCAACCTTGTGATTGGCGCCATCTTTGCTCCGGCCTACTTCTTCCTTCTACCGAGTGTTGATCTCCGAGCTGGCACCCCAATCATGAAAAAGCTGAAGATGATGGACTGGGTAGCGATTGCTATCTTCTTTGGGGGCACGACATGTTTCACCATGGCCGTAAATTTTGGAGGTACCACTTATGCTTGGATTTCCGGCTCCGAGATTGCGCTCTGGGTCATGTCCGGTGTGCTGCTCATTGTCATGGTGCTCGTGACCATGTACCATCCGCTGGTCTCTGCGGAAAACAAGATGTATCCATCGCACTTCTTGAAAAGGCCTGTACTTGTGAACCTTCAAGTGCAGCTCTTCTTGATATCTGGTGTCATGATTGTACGTATCTTGTGCCACAGTGCCACACGCCTGCTGCAGCTAACAGGATGCAGACAACGGCGTACTACATCCCTCTATATTTTCAATTCACCAAGGTACTTTCCTTCGTATCAGGTGCTTCACGATGTTCTAACACGTTTCAGGGTGATTCTGCGTTGGGAGCAGCAGTTCGGCTGCTTCCATTTATCGTAATGATAGTCTTCTTCGCATTGGTGAATGGTGGCCTCATGCCGAAGCTGGGATACTATATGCCATGGTATCTATTCGGCAGTGCTTTGGTCCTCATCGGCAGTGCTTTGATGTGTAAGCATTGAGTGCTTCTATTGATCATCTATCGCGCGAGTGTTGACTTATAACAAGACACCGTCGATCCCAATACTTCAGCTTCCAGAGTCTACGGCTACACCGTGCTTATGGGTATTGGAGCTGGATCCTACCTCGCGGCCAGTTTCGCTGTAGTTCAGGCACTGGTAGCTCCTGAGGAAGTTAGCAACGCAGTTGGCTTCATGAGTGTTGGTAAGCTTCATTCCAACCAGCTCTTGAATAATGAGATTTCGTATCCTGACGCCATGCAGCACAGGACATTGGGATTGTCGTCTTCCTGGCAGTGGCAGGCACGGTCTATCAGAACATAGCCATTGAAAAAGTACGGCCAGTTCTCGCCGGCGCACCAGAAACAGATGTTGCGGCTGTTATAGCAGGCACAAGCAATCCCGTCTTCCAAGCACTACGAGAAGACATTCGCACAAAGGTCGTGGCAGAGATCAGTAGTGCTATGAGCAATGTTTGGGCAGTGCTCATAGCGGGTATGGCCTTGAGCTTCATCCTCTCATGCTTCCTTGGGGTAGGTCTCACCTCACCATAGCCGTGCACCGGAACAAATACTAATCAATCGGTATAGAGACAGAAGCTTTATATGGAAGCGGCGTAAGCGGCTCACATCAGAATGTGTCACGGAACGGGACAAGTCTCTGCTTCTTTGGATGTTTAGAATAAGATGGAAATGAAAGAAACCCAATTTTTCAGGCGCGTCCAGACCGAGCGCTCCTTGAGCAATCACATGAGTTTGTTTTCTGGCAACTTCATCTTATCCTTGAGCCCATACCCAAAAAGCACGGTTGCTTTTGATGACACGCTTTGGACATTGTCGGGTCCACACAAAGCTAAGACAGAATTGCGCAACATACGGTCCGGCAGATCACTCTTCGCATTGTCATGTTGACTGCGTAGGGAGCGGTATGTAGAAACAGAACACATGCAATGTATTGAGTTGTCTGAGGTAATCTATTGTGCAAATGCTACCTGGTAAAAAGCTAGGCCAAAGGCCACGCGCGACCAATAGCCAAGCATCTTATCAATATCTGTTATATCGATACCTCAACCTATATACAATGTGATGACTAAGCAATCCTGCCCTATGTCCTCCATCCCGATGTTCTACTCTGCACCTGCCCTAACAGACTGTATCCTGTGTAGGTTACGGGTGGGCATAATGGTAATCTCGAAGATTTATGGTGAGTGGGCGAATGATAGCCCGTCTTCACTCTGCCGTATTCTTGGTCGAGGGGCCACCACACATCGACGGCTGAGTTGGGGATATGATTTGAGATATTGGGCTGGTTACATGGATGCCCCTATTCAAAAGGCGTGGAACGTTCACGCCCATCGGAGGAGACAGCAGTAGGCGACACTGAGGTGCATGGAGCTGAGCGGCCGAAATGAGGGTGGTAGATCGTGATTTTGCCGTTCACAGGAGATTGCCAAGGGGCCTGGGCGGGGAGAGCGGACTTGAAAGTCCGCCTTTGCATGGACGTTAGTCTGTTTGGGGTTAAGCCAGTAACAAACATCGTTACGTCTGTAAACCCAAAACGCTCACATGTTCTTGGTACTGTATAGTGTAATCTTTTGTTCCGGTAGCGGTTACAATACATATATTGTACATTATCACGGCACCTCAACATCTAGGCTCCGTTTCTCTATTGATCATCCACAGCACACTCCTGTGCGGACGTCGGGCCGCTCCACCAAAAAAATAATGAAGGCTTCATCATGCTACGAGTCGCGTTCCTGCAGATGAGGACGCCCGCGGCCGATGGCAGCGTCATCGGGATAGATTTACCAAGGAATTTGTCTCGAGCCATCGGGGAGCTGTACCTTGAACTCCATATATATAGAGACCGATGCACCTTGCAATCTCTCAAGATTTTCGCTGGTTGTGAGATAACTCCTTTTCGGCAAATTGATACTTACTTTTTGCTGGTAGAGCTAGGAAGAAAGGGATTCGTTATTCTTCAAAAATTACCGCAATGAGTTCTACCCCAAGTTCGTTTCCCACTACTCAGCCGGCATTTAATATTAAGGTGAGAAGATTTGGACATGGTCAGATCTGCTCTTGTTCCCTTCTCGTTCTAAGCCTTGATCCACATTTTAGGTTGATATTTCCGACAAATATATGGTTGGTCTGCTTCACCCTTGATTCCTATGTCATGACGGATTTGCTAAAACACTTTTCAGGCGATGTCTTCTCCGGCTCGACCCTTGTCACGGTTGTACGAAAGACCCATCTCTTCCCATATTCAAGAAAGGGCTAACGCTTCTCGCAGCCATTTTCCTCCGGCACCATCGAATCGGTCCCGGGCTTCGAGCCCAAGCTCTCATTCAAGGTCGTCACCGGCGCGGACTGGTTCTACATTGACGCCGACAAAGGTCACGCGCGTGTCAATGTGAGAGCCATTGCCGAAGATATCGATGGTGTTGTGAGTCCAGTTTCCATGATTTCTCTTTGTTTGACGAATACCTGGCTGCGTTTTGAACGCAGATTGCAAATCGGATGCTCGAAATGAGGGCTTACTAGATTATTACCAGGCTATCAGTGTTAAGCTCACCGGGGTCGTTACCCTGAACGAAGCAACCCAGCCTTTTCTTATCGGCGACACTAAGGCGAAGACAGGACCGTTTGGCCACAGCAGTAAGTAAAACTTTCAGTGCGAACACATCACGCACTCGGCAAGCCACTGACTACATACAGTCGAAATGGCCACTTTTGAGGTAAAGTATTGTACTTCTCAAGAATTGATTAAAATGTTAACTTGCTCGGTTTAGACCGGCGATCCCAAGTATAAGTTTTTGGAGCAGCATCTTTGGTGTGCTAGTCAGCGGTTCGCAGTGAACGATGGCAAATTCTCTACTGAATTGAGAGTCGCCAAGGTCCTTTCGGGTACGGCGATGGACTAGACAAATTGTTCAGAGGCTACCACGTTTCGACGCTCAATATAGCATGCAATTTGGAGATGAATTCGAAATCACATCATGTGCAAATAAGCGTAGAAGGATTTTCGTGTGCTTGCCATTTCTTTCCATCAGCGCCCCGACATCCCCCGCCAGAGTGAGCGCAATGATGGCGTACGCTATTGATGCGATTGAACGGCACAGCCTGCCGCCGGACGCGCTGAATGAACTGTGGCATCATGAGCAGGCCGGTCAAAAGCACGTAGGCCAGATGGAGCGTAACTTTGACGCGGTACCAGGCTTGCCGATACCGGTACAATACCAATCGCCGTGAGAGATGCTGTGGGGAAGGGTGCCGGCAATGTCGAGACATTCAAGGCGGGTGAGCTTGAAGAAGGCCATGGCACCGCCAAAGGTGAAGATTAGAGCGGACTGTGAGTGGAGAAGCGGGGATGATGTTGAAGATAGGTTGATGAGGCTGGTATTGCTTGTAAATCACCAGTGGGTGAGACCTGTACTATCTACATATTACGGTGGCTGGGAGTCACCTAATCACCTGATTCTAACAGATGAATGGATCTGAAGGAGGATTTCTACATAGCCAGACATTGTAGCACTTGATAATTAGGACATTACGCACAGAAGTCGGTCCCAAAGCTTAGCGGCAATGATTATTTGAATCAACGGGCCGAGGGTGCCCGAAAGGCTGCCACGCTCCGTCCCGACGTGCTTTCACGTACCCTTATCCTTCGTTTTCCTTTCTCCCCGCACCTGCAGCAGCGACAAGATAACTCGGTCGCTAATGGAGAAGGCCCCGCTGCGACGTTTTCATGTTCTGTTGAGAGATGCGAAAACCGTCACCTATCATTTATTATCTACTTGCTCCTAAAGACTTCCACACTTGCGCGCTCCGGGAGCAACCTTCTCGACGCTCTTTCCTTTCCATATCCTTGACTCCACTTTGTTCTGCTCCTCTTCTTGTCACCGGAGCAAGATCGAATAAGCCAGCACAATGCTCTCCCACCTCCTCAGCTCAGGCCTGCTCCTCCCAGCCGTTCTTGCCCTCCCAACCACACTCCCAGACTGCTCTCAGACCTCGCCTCAGCCCTGCAAGTGTCCCGCAGGAACCGACTATAACACCTGCACAACGTACGTGACCATTGGCGCAAACGCCTTTGACGTGCGCAACCTCACGGGCGATTGTAAGCAACGGATCCATATCGAAAGCGATGCTGGCTATCTTGGGCCCTGCACTGTATAATCAGACCTGGAAGACTGACTGATCGCCCAGATTTCGACCTCAGCTGGATCCCTCAATCCATCAAAGAGACGCATGGACCTGACAACACTGTTGGTTCCACACGTCTAACGATCATCGCCATCGACATTGGCGTGTACGAATGGGTCGAGGAGGTGAGAAAGGAATTCCCTCTTTCAGTACAGACGAGTCTATTAGCGCGACCACTAATCTGTTATCTGCACAGCTGATCAAGTATGAGCTGCAATCCGATGGCTCCTTCCTTTGGGCGTTTACCCTGGCAAATGGTGAATCTTGCCTATCCACGAGCCTGAAATGAGACCCTGGCTGCTGCTAACAAACCGCAGTCCCTCTCTACTTCGACCCGGGTCCAGGGTTATTTGCCGGCGAGTGGGTGACTTACAAAGCTGAGTATGTCGATGAGTACGAAACGAAGGTCAGCTGGAATCTCTATGGTTGCCATACCGGAGAGATGCATAGTAAGTTCTCCCAGCTGCATCGGAACTTCGCTCGAAAAACTCCATGTAACGACGTCCAGGGTATTCGGAATTTCAGCGCGTGGTCTTGAGACACGTCCAATCGCTTCTTAGAGAAGATGGCAAGATCAAGGGCAATAACACAGATCCATACTCTGTGATCGGCTCGCCCCAGCGTATTTCCCTGGCCAGTTCCCTCTCTGACGATGCAGAGTCTGCTACTTCCGGGCCGCAAAACCAGCAGGTCCTGTCCGACAGTGTCCGAGACAAGTCAACCAATGCCAGGACCTCATCTTGGCCCTTTTCGAGCTGCTCCGACTCTTCGGCTCCGAAAGGTCGCAGGCCAGCTGCATGGACTCCCTGGTAGATCGAGAGGAAGTTCGAAGACTTAGACACCTGATGATATGGCGCCAGTTGGTCGTCGTTGTGGACGAACAGGAGAAACCAGGGCCTAGTTAGAGCGAAGTTGATGTATCCCTAGCTAGAAGCCATTTCTTACATTTACACCACCATAGCTTCAGGGAACATGCAAATGTTGGGTCTCAAGTCCTAGACTGTAGAAGTCTGAGGTAGTCTAGCGTGCAAAGGTTACCTATGATGACTAAGCTCTGACAAAGCCATGTCCTCTTCGAGAGTCGAGCGTGATTATAGGCTCGGTCGCTGTTGGCGCTGCTTATGTGGTCTAAGAGTTACGGTGTCTTTTTTTCTCTGGCAGCGCTAATACCCGTCTGGTTTCATTAACCCGGAGATTGTGGGCTCGAAATCCAGTACGTATCCTTCCATTAGTTGTGAACCGAGATGGGAAGTGGCGATCTCGTCGGTGGGGGACGCCGCTCGGTGAAGTGGGCTAAGGAAGTTGATATTGTAATCATAGGTTTGATTGCCGCTGCTTATATGGTCTAAGAGTTATGGTGTCTTTTCTTTCTCTCTGCACCGGCATGAGCCCTGACATCTGGCCCCCTCCGCAAGACTTCGTCACGAAATCTGATCATCACTGCCCCTCCCGAATCTCCTTGTTCTGACCCACGCATTTCTTTCCACGTTTGCGCTTCTTGGCCACGGTGCCCAATTCCGCTAACTGCAGAGCGATATCACCTATCAAGCCATTCCAGTGACCACTTGGACCTTTGAGGCCCTCCATCGTAGAGCGTAGAAGCTGGAGCGAACCGACGATACCGTTGCGGTCGCCCTCAGGGCTCTTGAGCTGGCGACTCAGAACCTGCGCGGCCATGGACAGAGGCCACATCAGGAAGGTATTTATTTGCTTAAACATCCTGCCCTACCAGTAAGAAGCTCTTAGGCTATATGCTTCTCCAAAAAGCAAACGAAAACTGGGACGAACCTTTGAAGAATCCAGCTGTTGACTCAGTCGCACATCTCCCGTTATTTCCATAGCCGCAGCCGTGCACCGATTTTCGCTCTCTACTATTAAGGATGCCGGTAGTTTTCCTTTCTGGGCCTTGGCAATGGCCGCTTCGTGAAGACTGATGTTGACCGCACACAAATTCATGTTGAGGGACAGAGCAAGTGGGTCATCCAATCGCGCCTGCGCATTCAGATGACCGAGAAGATTTGTGGAGTAATCAGCAAGGGCTTTGTCGATTTGGTAATGATGCAACCAGAAGCCATAGCTGAGATCGTCTGTCTGGTCTTGCTCATAGGAGGCTTGAAAGTGTCTAAGACAACGGCAGTGCAATGAGACCATGAGCACAACTCCAGCGAAAGAAGAAATCAAACTGGTTCCAGAGAGCGTCACGGCGTTGTTAAGAGATGGCATTGAGGTCAACAGAGGTCCTTCACAAGGTAATGCCAAAGAGGGTAAAGCGGTAGAGATCTGGATTACTATGGTCAGCTTTTCTTCGGTGTTTAATTAAGCCTGACTCTGCCTAGAGCAGAAGTAGTCAATGACCAGGTGGAGAAATTAGGGGAGTATGGGAGATACCTCGGCCTCCTGTATCGTCATTTGGGAGCCAGTTCTGACACTGGCGTAGGCGTCGAAAATAAATAGCACCCAGAAAGTCCGCCTTCTCTCTTCCAACTCTGCTGAACCCTCTGTTGCCGGCAAAGGAAGTTGAAAGCCTGACCCTACCCTGAGCGGATCATCTCGATCCATCTGATGCAGGCCCAACATCTTAGCAAGTCTAATGGCTCGACCTAAGCTCATCCACGCTCGGGCGAAACCGGTCCCTTTAAACTCATACCAGGTGATGAGTACACAAGCTTGCAGTGCATCTATGCTAACGAAATTCGCCCCATCCTCTTGCCTCTCGGTCATCTCCAAGTATTTTCTGGAGCAGTGATAGCATCTCTCTTCTAGATGAGCGTACTCGTCGGAGAGAGACGCCCCGAGCATAGCAATTGCATAACTGAGACTGCTGAGTTGAGGTTTGGCAGATGAAGCCTTCAATGCTAACGAAAAGCGGTCAGGGTCAACCACGGGAAGTACGTGATAAATCACGTCAAAATAAGTTTGATGTCTGGGAATGGTCAGTGTTAAATAGAAAAGAAGAAGCGAAAGACCAGGTTACAAGGCAACCAATACTTGCTGAGGGATTGCTTCATCCGACTCAAAGATATCAGTCTGCAAGGAAGACGAGAAGCCAGAGTGTTGATGGTCGAGGATTTCAGAAGAAATGCTTTGTTTCGCTGGCTCCATGGGCACTTCCATGTCGCCATCCAATCCAAATTGATGCCTAGACATGTCAATATGTCGATACTTGAAAGGGTCAATCAGGATAGTACGTGGTAGAATTTACCAATCATCCAATGCTTGCTGCATCAACGGGTCTTCGAGATCAAGATCACCCAGTGCCTCATAGTTCGACTCCGTAGCCGCTGAGCAAGTAGGTCCTTGGTTGTTGACATTCGGCTGCTGAAAATCAAAGTTCATTTGGGTATCCGACCCCGGCCAGATAGCTGTGGTTTGTCCCAGCTCTACTACGGGCTGCGTCAAGGCGAGCTGTGCTTCTGCTTGTGCTGTAGAATTCTTAAGCTTTGATCATGGCAAAGCACTTGCCTGGTATTGCGGAGCCAAAAAGCCCGCATCTTTCAGGAGACTTGCCTAATCTTGCGTGCAGAGTCAACAGTACTTGTGGGACATCCAACTTGAATGCTTCCTGTCTCTTTGATGCAGTGTACCTGCATCTGTGCCCCAGTCTGCCGCATCTCCCACATTGCGGTTGGCCTCTATCGCAGCGAATCTTGCGTTCTCTGCAGACATCGCATGCTATACGTCTGGCTACTCTATTATCGTGTGTGACGCCCGAAGCACGATCCTCGTCACTGTCCCTCTCGTTCGAGTTCGAATTTTGGCTGAACCTGGGGCCTGAGACGCCGCTAGATCCGCCGGGTCCGACGGGCCCGCTAATGCGGCCAGTACTACTATTCTGTCGTGACCGCCCTTGCTGGGAATTGGAAGAGATTTCCGTTGCCATGTGATCGATGTTTACAATTCTCAAGGGAGTCCGTCCCACTGAATGAATGCAGCGGGCGCTAAGAGGAGACTTGAGGATAGCTGACGGCCCGTAAGGCTAAGGATGTATCTCCGTGCCGTCCCGCGAACGAATACTCTGCATGACATGAGCTTTATATAACGGCGAGTCCTGAGTCTTAAACCTGGCTTGCTAAGTCAAGTATCGAGGTAGTATTCTTCTGCCGCACCTGCCATGGGGCTGAAGAGCATGGCTCTGCGTAATGTCAGCAGCCACGAGGCTCGGCACTAGATAGTATCGTCAGCGGCACATTCCGGTCGACCGTAGCATTGCTTGTTCCTGCTGTTGATTGCTGGAGGTCTTCACCGAGCCAATCAAAATATACGGCCCCTCCATGTATTCGTCATCTTGACCACGAATCGTTTGTCTCAGCCAAACATTTAGAATTACAGCAAATTCTCCGCACTTGACCTTAACGAAATCCGCCTTACGGAGGTGCATACCATATGTATGTAATGCCAGGCTAAGGTAGGTACCGAAGTAACCGTGTAAATAAGCGCTACAGGGGGCTCGTTTACCTAATCTCTCCACTAAGGTATAGTGACAGCACGGCCTAAACTACTATCTTTTGCTGTTATCGGTTTAATTACTCCACTACCCCTCAACACACACTGTAAATACCATGCTACCCCCCGTCATCAGAAGTAGTCAGCAACAGTCAGCAGCCACAGATCTTCATTGTAGCGTTCACTTCAGAAAAGGCAAACAGGAGTTGAGACTTGTAATAATACAGGATGAGCGGTGGAGGTTGCTGATGTTTCAAAATCACTGGAAATCCATTCTTGTACGTTGTTGAACCTGGGACAAGACTGATACTTTCCGCAACTGCACCATGCAGTCGATCTTCCCAAGGCTGGATGACAGAAGTCATGACCCAATTTATTGCGCTAGACCCTAAAACAATTTGGGCTGCGACCTCTGTTACCCCCCAGGCGATCAGTCTGCACCTTCACGTGGTGCCTGAGATAAGTAGCTGCCGTCACGTCCACCTGAGAGCCTGCAGTGACACTAAGACGGACTCGTGGTGTTGATCAAAAGCGTTGGAGAATCGTCGGGTCCGCCTTTCTACAACACACATACAAAAGAGGAGGTGGTGGAGTCAACAGACGCCTCAACTCGAGTTGCTATCTCACTACATCAACACTCCCTTGCCCTTCGCAGGCTCGCCTGTTGCAGCAGCGAAACTGCTCCGTTGCTTGCTACAGCAACAACTCGATAACCGCTGATGTACAATATCAACCAGCCTCACACTAGATGTTGATTCTCTCTGAGCTTCGCTCCCTGAGTCCATACTCACCGAGTCTTTATGAGATCGAACTAGAGAACAGATACGACAAAGCCCTCCGTGCGATTTTCTATTCAACGACACTAGCTGTTATTCCATACTATTCCTCTATATACTACGGGCGTTGTTTTCTGGGATTCCTACCCCTATCTAAGAATCTGTAAGATGTATGACACGGCAGCACAGCGACGGAGTATCCAGGATATTGGAGGAAGGAAGTGTGAAGGTCAGACACTACAAAGTATACGAGACAGGACTTTTGGGGGAAAGGACTACGACATACAGCACTGTGTCTGGATACGTATTACAGAAATCTTTGTGATATCCCTTGAGTGTACTTTTATGCTCAAACAGGATCATTATTGTTGGAAGAATATTCCGCCTCATTGCTCAGACACAGACAAGCCAAAAAGGACATCAAGTACATTATCTCCCGCCGTGCTTTTCTTTTTCTCGGCTCCGGATATCTGGTGGGCCGACTAAAGGTTATAATATTAATATTCTAACTGTGCACAACGGAGAAAAGCGGACCGTATTATTGGTATGATATGCACGATCGGCCCGCTTTATTTCCATTTCCGCAAACAGTCATCACGGTCTTCGACCGGCCCGTGAGAGTTTTGCAAAAGGGGGGAGAGAACTGAAGCGTGTCTTACGCTTCATCTTTGCTATTCATGGATTGATGGTCATCTTAATTAACGGTGAAGCCATACTTCGCGGATTGGCAGTCCCCGCCCCGCTCATGGGAGCGTGTCTCGATCATTATTGGATGGTTCTGCTCAGAAAATGGAGGATGTTCAAAAAAGCAAGGGAAAAAGACTATAAGCCTTGCATCTCCTTCGCTAGGTCAATGTTATGGCAATCTGTGTTCCGTTCCTTGGCCATTCTCTGTTGTTGTCGTATTTCCGTCCCTTTGTCATTACGGCGGTTACTATTCAGAAAGATTCTAGGCATTGTTAGTTGGTCTACAAGAAAGCTACGATGAGTGATAACGAACAGAAACCTTTTAGAGTCGTCGTGGTAGGAGGTGGTGTTGCGGGTCTGACTATGTCGCATTGTCTCTCACGAGCAGGTATCGACCATGTTGTTCTCGAAGCATATCCGGAGATTGTCAGCCCCAGGGGTGCCAGTATAGGATTCTGGCCTCATGGAATGAAGATCCTGAGCCAGATTGGCTGCTGGAAGGATATTCAAGACCAGTGTGTGTCGATGCAGTACAGCTATAATCGACTGCCCAACGGGAAGCCGATTACTGCCACTCGCCTATGGGACATGATTCAGGCGCGGTAAAGTAAACCCCAGAGGAATAAGACTGGAGTACTCGCTGATGCTAAAGGAAGTCATGGTTATGAGTTTCGTGCTCTTGAGAGAAGGCTCGCGCTTGAAATCCTGTACAAGAACCTTCCAGACAAATCAAAGGTCATGGCAGGAAAAAGAGTCGTGAGCGTCATCGAGACTGTACATGGAGTGCGAGTTACCTTTAAAGATGGAAGCTTCGAAGAAGGTGACATTGCCATTGGATGTGATGGTGCACACAGCGTTGTGCGGGACGCTATGTGGGAAATGGCGAGCAAAATCTCGCCTGGTTTGATTACTGCCTCTGAAAAAAGGGGTAAGTTTCCCATCAAAGTCGCTTCGCGGACTCTGAGTGCCAGACTAACGCTGTCTCAGCTATGAAGATAGAGTATACTTGTCTTATCGGGATGGCTCCTGGTATACCAGGTCTTGATCACAGCCCTGATATGCATATAACCTATGGCAGCGGGCACACTCTTCAAATCGTCACTCAACCGAACTCCACATTCTTCCTCGTGTATCAAAAAGTGGCACAACCCATCCGTGGGTCGACCAGGATCACGTACACCCAGGAAGACGCGGATAGAGAGGCTGCCAAATTTGCAGATTCACCCGTCACCGAGAATGTTCTTTTCGGAGAAATCTACAAGAAGCGCCTTCGAGGCCAGCTGGTCAACTTGGAAGAGGTTGTTTTCGACCATTGGCACCATGGCCGACTGGCAATCTTGGGCGATGCTGCTCACAAGGTAAGCATCCAAACGTAGTTTCATAAATGAAGCTGAATGACTCACACTGATTTCCGATGAACAGGTGACACCAAATTTCGCCTTCGGCGGAAACTGTGCTTTAGAGGGTGTTGCAGCACTTGCCAATGCCCTCAATAAAGCGTTGAAAAACTCTTCCGATGGACGATTAAGCCAGTCAGCCATTTCAGCCATGTTTGAGGAATACCAGGAATCGCAAAAGCCGAGAGTGAAAAAAATCTTCAACATGTGTTACTATGTCACACGCATGCAAGCATGGGATGGTGTGATTATGCGATTCATCGCGCGATATGTCGTTCCATGGCTGGGAGATGAGCTTGTCGCCGATCACACTGCGACGATAGTCAAAGGCGGAGTCAAGCTGGATTACCTTCCCGTTCCTGAACGTCCTCGAGGAACTTGTGCTTGGGACGACGAGATACACCCGAAAAAGAGCCCGGTGTTAGACCGCCCGGGGCCCTCGGGCTGGGCTGGGCTGGGCTATGTAGAACACTGGAAGAGCAAGAGGATCGACGACAATGATCGTGGGCTCTTGCGGGTGTTGAAGCAGTCCACACAGGGGAGCTTTTCGAGGATATACTTATTTTTGCTGGCGGGTGTTTTCATGAGCGCTTGTATTCGTTACACTCCGCAACTAGTCACAGGGATCACTTCCTGAGGAAGATGATCACAAGTGTGTTAAATGTCCTTATTGTAGACTGGGAACCTCTTATGAGTGCGACTCAACTCTTATCCTTTGCGCTTCCTTGACACGAGTCTTCACCCCAACGTCATCATGCAAGTTCCAGAGCAGACATTATTACATTATGGCTTGCCAAGCTTTTAGACTGGGTTATTCACGTGTAGAAGTCATGTTGCGCATGCAGTAGGAGAGCAGGTTGAGATGAACTATTCTGTACGCCAATGCACTCACTCATGAGAAAGATCCAAAAGCCCTGACGGTAAGACTAAACATAAGCTGGATTCGCAATTGAGTCGACTCAAAACCTCCGCCAAACAGAGATCCCTGATCAAGCCGCAGGGAACAGTAAGTACACTACAATATTATGACTTTCGGTTCTTCAATCTATGACGTAATCGAAGTGCGGAGGGCATCTAGATGCCTGACCTACAAAGGAACTTAGTTGCGGTTGACAATATAATTGCACACTTGTAACCCACCATCATGAAACTCTCAAGTGGTGCAGGAAAGCAGTCTGTGAGTATCTCAAGTCACGGACTAAAATCTTTCCCACTCGGTATGGAAGTGTCGAGACAAGTCTAACGTTTGACCTGGTCACAGCTCAATAGAGCCTTCTGCAAGTCTGGCTTCCTGAGTCGAGTGTTGCATGCTCTCATTTCTCTCTTCCGTGAACATTATAAAGCATTGCTTGAATCTTCATTCGCTTCTATAAATGACATTGCAACCGCCGTCGGCTTCTTTGTTGTTTTAGCTGAAACAACTCGGTCTCGATCCGGTCAAAGCACGATGACATAAGATGGATAGGAGAAGCGAGCGCGAGCATTCACTTCAACTGTTTGCAAACAACACTTTTCTAACCTTCCTTCTTCCAACCAGCCCTTCGTTCTTTGTTTGAAAGCACTCTTTCGGGCTGGTCCTGGAGTTGTATTCATTTCTTCTGTCCCAGCTTTGGAGCAAATTCAAAATCCTTAGAATCACTCCTTTGCAAGAACAACAACATGCATTCAACAGCGTACTTCATCTGCATCGCAGCTCTGGCTGCCTCGACCCTTGCTCAGCTCAGTCGGCGTCAATCTTCAAACTCCATGTCACTTCTTTATGAGACGATGCCTCTTTCCTCCTTGTCTTCGGGAATCTCCTTTGCGTCCGGCACAGCCGAATCATCTGGCGCAATCACTTCAGCGACTTCAAGCGCATCCCTTACACCTGCCAATGCCACCGCCATGGCTTCTTCCCATTCTAACAATCTTATCACAACTCAGTACCTCACGACCGCAACCATCACCGCTTCATCTACTTCCGGCAAAAATTACAACACCTCCACCCCGATAACCTCAACGATGAGCACGACAACCTCCGAGTCCTCCATCACTACTTCCGTCAGCATCACCACTGCAAATTTTACTTCCGGCCAAACGCTACCCACGAGTATAGTCCTAGAAACAAGTCTCTTGGATTCAACCGGCGAGAGCGCGATGCCGACTTCGACGTATACGAGTTGGTATATTATGAACGGAAGCACGAGTGGGCTAAGTGGTACGGCAGGAGCGAGTGCTACTGGATCGGCAAATGCACAGGATAAACCTTCAGGCGGTGCTAGGGAATTTGCGCCCCCAAAGGCATCTTTTCTAGCTTTGGGCGTTCTGGTTTCTTTCATGGTTCTCTTTGCATAGTGCAGCATTTCAAACTACCACATCTCTGGCGACGGAATGGATCTAATTGTCTCTGCGAGGCGGTGAACTCTTTCTTGTGTATTACGATACCCGCTCCGTACTTGCGAGCCACAATTTTCTGAATCAGAACAACCAAACAGCGTTTCCATATTATTGCGCTCCGCCCAGCCCGGATTTAAGATTGATCCCCAGTGTTCTCTTCTTCACTATTTCCCTAAGGATCCCTTCCCTACTCATATATCAACCCCCGGATCCCACTCGGCGGACTGACATTCTCTACACCACATCTGCTCATCAGCAAACGCAGCTTACCAACAAACAAAGTCCCATTAGGAAATGCAGTCAAGCGATCTCACCCAAATATCAGCGGACTATCCCCATACGGCGTCATCAGAAATTGCTGTTTCGTCCCCTTCTTCCTGCACTCACGCAGGATATTCTGCACGCTCGACGTCCCGTTCTGATTAACCGACCCCAACCTCCCATCAGCTTCTTCCCACATCCCGACCTCTCCACCGCCCGGGAACAATCCCTTCCTCCCATCGATCGCTGACTCACTCATTCCATCGCCCACTCACCCTGTCACAAACAAATAAAAACAACTCGAACCCACCACCCCCGTCCCTCAAACATCCCTCGCCCCGTCAATCTCCGTCGCCAATTCATAGTCAACAATCCGATTCTCGGCGTTCGGACGGCCCGCTAGTGTCATGTTTGGTGGGCCGTGCATGTGGGTGCCGGTTGGGAAGGGGAGGGAAGCGGAGGGGGCTATCGGGGGCAAATTTCGCCTTGAGGTGTGGGAAAGGGGCGGGCAGCGCGGGCAGTTTTCTTGGGCCGAAGGGAGGAGAGAGGGGGATGGAGAGGAGTTTGAGAGTGAGGGACGGACGTTTTCAAGCTATCTAAGACTTAACCGAAAGCTCTACCAGCAAGAACGGCATTAGTCTCAGCGCAGTGGTGGATTGATGAGAGCTGCACAAAGGGTGTGGCGGGTGAATCGTATGGACAAAGACGGATGAAGTGCAAAGCGTCTGCATTCTGTCCTCGAGGTAACATCGAGCGAAACATACCTCAAGTTTACGAACGGAGGCGCCTCATCCGATCATCTGAAAAGCATGACGACCGACCACCAGCTCTTCAGATATTCACGAAGTGTTCGGCCTTGTTTGCTTATTCTGGCCAAGGGGGTCTCGTACGTCTCAGGCCACCAACTCAATATCTCATCAATATATCCGGTTAGTTGTGGATTGGCACGGAATACTTGAGGGAACTCGACTGCTGGTACCGGAGCTAATATTAGACCTTTGACACTCCGGACGGAGATCTTGGCCTGTCCATCACCCTTTACAAAAGAAACATAAATTTAAGAAGCCCGTCAATTGGAGATCTAGCGAAAGAACGATCTGACCCTTCCACCATGCTTTGCAGCTACGCGCCACGCGCGTTCGCAAAGTGACACATTTCCAAGTCAATCCTGAAATATCGCAACAACGACTCATCACTCACCGACGGAATGTCTATGAGGTTCAAGAAAAACGTTCTCCCTTGCTTGTGCTTTACCAAGCCGGTCTTTAGGTGCCGCCTGACCTTGTCAGGTCACTAGCTCCCGATCTGGAGTCAGAGTCCGCTATCATATGGACATATGCCTTGGACGATAAAGCCCACATGGACTGATCAGACAATTATGTGTCTGTTGCGTGGGTGTTGATCTTAGACAGCTTAGGTATGAGTTTATACATTTCATTCGCGCCGGTATAAAATCTACGCTCATCGTCTCTTATAATTAGTGTCCTTACCCCATCAGTTGCCACTCAGGGCCGTAACGCAGGCGGCGGTCTAACTCCTCCATCGCCGCCGTCATCATCATCGTCGTCACGGCCGCGTTTCTTACCTTTCCCTTGACCGCCATCACCCCCAGGCGCATCGTCGTCATCCTCATCCTCATCCTCATCCTCATCCTCATCGCTCTCCGGCGTACTTTCCCTAGCCCGTTCCTCGGCCACAGGACTAACAGCATAAAACGCCACCTGCCCACCCAAATAATCCATCCCCTCCTGCGGAAACTCCATCATCTCGAATAGATCGACAAACGACATGTTCTCGTGCCACTCATCGAACAAATACCCCACCATCCCTGCGTTGGTGCATCCACCAGCAGTCGCAGTGTCGTTGATGTTAGCAAGATGATCAGCCAGCCTCACGAGCCCCGTCACGAAAAGAACCCACCACTTAACCGACGGCCCGTACAAACACCCCTCATGCTGCCGGAACTCCAGCGTCGCAGGCCCGTCGCCGGCCTTGCGGGCGAGGTAGGAGAAATTCACCACGTGCGCCTTCGAACCACCCATGAGATCCACGAGGTTCTCTAATGTCACGTCCTTCGCGAAGATGGTGGCGCGGATTTCGGCGAGGGATTGCATGGTGACCCGGCGGTTCTTGCGAGAGCACGTCCTGGCGACGGGGTCGAAGACCAGCTTCTTGACGATCCTCGCAGGGTCCAGCAGGAAGTTGTCGCGGTTGCTGGCGATGTCGATGTTGGCGGCGTCGGAGCCTTCGCGGCGGTGGGGCGGGTGCATGGCGCTGATCTGGGTCTCGTACATTATGAGGATGTAGGCGAGGTGTTGGAGGGTGGGGAGCGGGAAGGGTTGGGTGGGTAGGCCGACGTGCACGTGCAAGCCGCAGTGCCCGCTGATGAAGGCTCCGTGGTGAGATGAGGCGTTGCCCCTGATGGCGGCAATCACGGTGTCGATTTCGGTAAATGAATCGGAGGAGACTGGCAGAACCCGTGAGACGAGTTCGATGCCGTAGGAATCCCCTGGTTCGAGATGTCAGCACAAGAGGCGGTCAGTGGGGGATTTGGTTTAACTTGCAGTTTTGTGCAGCATTGATATCTGGTATTCTGTCTCCGAGCTTCTGTATCAGGGTGTCCTTGTCTACACCTGTCAGGCTCAGGTCATTAGTAAGATGCCATTGGGTAAATCTTGTAGCCTTTTTCCGATCATCATGGACATACGCAGTTTTGGCCGGGAGCAGTTGATGCGCCACATGCAGCGGCTCGTCTCCATACGTCCTAAAATTGCCGTTACGAGATTGTATTGACACAGGGTGTTTTGCTATACCAGTGAGACCCCAGCTTATATACTCGGGCCGAGTCAGCGCATATTGTGTCGGTGGCCGGCTCAAGTGTCTTCTCTCGCTGGGAATGATGTCTTTGACGATGGTGGCGCCGCTGTTGTCCATGTCGAGGTACGCTTGCAGTAGGGTTTCATAAAATGCGAAGACCATCTCCAATTCTACCCCGAATGTTATTGGAAGGGTATCGTTGATCATGGTCACAGTCAATGTATAGTCAGTTACGAATCGCTGTCCGCAATGCTTACTGAGAATTGGGATGGCAGATCTCGAATATAGAGGCTGCAGATAGGACGACTTGTGGTTAGTGGTGGAGATTTGGGCTGTAATAACAGAAGAAGGTCGAATGCTGGAAAGTACTATGCATGTAACATCCAAAGCTGTCAAGATCTATGTAAGTGGTTGTAGACAAAGGCGATCTACTTGATTCGAAAGCTTTGAGGATAAAGGAAAAATAAGCCTTGTTGCCAAATTGAACAAGATGATCCAATGTATCAGTTCGTAATTGGGCGGGGGAACAAAGAAGCATGGCAAGTCTCGATATCAACAACGTCAAATGGTCTGCATACTTTGTTTGAGTCACGCGAGGCATGAAAGAACAACGAAGTCAGAGAGAAAACGATGGACTGCCCAGTAACACAGTGGTATTTCATTAACAACGAGAAATAGACTGAAAATCAGAGGGGTATAGAGCAGAAAGACTAATCAAGGCCGCAAGTTGAATCGACAAGCCTGCCAGTTCTGCGCCTTAAGTAACACCAACGCCCAGCAATGATTTGAGAAGAAAAGACCAACTGAATGCATCGATCACCGTCCATCATTCTACGAGTGGTTTTCCTTAATTTTTGAGAGGACACCCGAGGCCCAACCCTTCGCCGCCTCAATCTTAGCAATGAGGTACGCCCACCAATCACTAGACGTCTGCTTCTTTCCCCTCCCATCCGTATTTGGAGTGTTACCGTCGTGGACAACAGGTCTCGTCGGCTCCACATCAGGAATTTCTACCCCGATGGTCGCGGTAATCTGTGTAGTTTTTGTTGACGGATTTCCATCTCCCATTTCAATAGGAGGGTCCGCTGGTGTTTCGTCTGGAGGAGCTCCCTTGTCCGAGTGCAGCCCAACAGGTTTCAGAGGCAGGCGGATGGTCCCGTTATTTGGCTGGGGAGGAATCTGCAGTGAATCACAAATGATATTGTAAACTTCAATGTTCTGGAACACATCGACACGACTGTTTGGTTTGTGTGGGAATGCGGGGCCACGTGCGACGAAGATAGCCCTCATGAGTGGATGCTCGTGATCATACCCATGTAATCCTCGTGGATGATAAACCTCGCCAGTCTTCTTTGCCTGCTCGATATCAAAGTCTTTCTTCTTCACAATTGCCCAGCCCGTCTTCGGGATAATCCATAACGGCGCTATTCTGCTGTTCTTGGAGAAGTGATACCTTTCCGGCATGTTCTCCTCTCGTAGGTAGACCTCGAAATTAGGGTCATTTGCTGACTCAACTGTCAAGCGATCATATAATCCTCGTAGATTGATAGCATTCTTCGGTCTAAGTCCACACAGTGGCCAGCCATCGATATGCTCAACTAGGTTGAGGTCAATCAGGTCGTCCAGCTGAATCATCCGATGTACTGAAGTGCCTGCCATTCCATGATCACTGACTATGACCACATTTACCACCTCGGTCAAGTTTCTCTGTCCCAAGCCAGCAAAGAGGTCATGAAGCATGTCATCCACCCTTTTTATTGTTGTTCTGATTTCTGTAGAGTTTGGCCCATATTTATGCCCATCTGCATCTACGACAGGAACGTATGCAGCTATGAATTGCGGACGTTGATCTTCGAGTGGGGTTGATCTGGGATCGCTGGGACCGGGCATATCAAGCAGTTGGAGAATCCGATCCACCTTTCGGGATAGTACCTCTGTCGCATTGTACTTGTCGAGGAATGAAGGCGTAATGCCACCAATAAGAGCTTCGCTACCAGGCCACATGTGAATGGCGCTTCTTATACCAGCTTTCTCAGCGGTGTTCCAAATAGGCTCGGCTTGCCACCATTTGGGTTGCATACTCCTAGCAGGATCCGTGTAAAAGAACTCTTCCTCCATCTCAGGATCCCAAAACGTATTGCCGACGACGCCATGGCTTTCTGAATATAGCCCTGTGACAAGGGTGAAGTGGTTGGGAAAAGTAACACTTGGGAAGCTCGGCAACATATATCTTGGTGAGACTCCTTCATCGATAAGAGAGTTGAGAGTTGGCGTGAGGCCCCGACGCAAGAAGTCCGCCCGGAAGCCATCGAGGGAAATGAGTACTGTCGTAGGCGCGAAGCTTGACGTACCGTTCGACAGCAGCTTCATGGCATTGGTGGCTCTAAAGTTACGAGAGACTTGGTACGCACCAAGCATCATCATGACGAACAGTACAATGATGGCAGTGTGTATAATGGCAAACTTGTAACACCTAGAACGCCGAGGCTGTAATTTGTTAGCAACAGATTCTGGGAAGGTTTGAAGTCGTCCCATTTCCTGCAATGGCACACACGTTCATCCATCCTCGTATAACCAGCTAGAGATGATGGCACTTCACGATGCCAGATTGCAGGACTTCGGAGACCCCACAATGGATCTGGAGACCATTTACCTTGTTACCAAAGACAGAATGGAACTTCTGCCTGTCCATTTCGGACGAACTGTTTGAAGATGCGGAGCTCGCATCGTCGCGTAGCCCGCCTTCCTCCATCTCATACATGAGTTCCCCCTCCTCGTCGTTTCTCCCTCTCTTCTTCCTCCGAGCAGCTCTTCGATCCTGCCTGCGTTGCGTCCGCCGTTCTTGTCTCCCTATCTTGACTTTGCTACCATTGCTGTGAGGTCCACTGAATATGCGCCTCAGTCCCTTTCCAGCGCTGTCGCCTGTTAACAGCTTCTCTCGTTCCTCTTCCTCCTTGAGCAGGGATCGGTCATGCTCGGCTATCTCGAGCGAACTTTGGGCGCCTTGCAGGACCTGATCATCTTCGGAGTCTGAGTCTTGATCAGAGGCAGACCGCAGTGAAGCCGCATCGTCGTCGTAGTGAGCGGGGGACAGCAGGGATCTTTTGTGAATTTCTTGACTCTCTGGCGAAGTCATCGCCCTGCTCTATAGACTTTCGAGTGGCCTTTTGGATCCTTTCGCAATCAGGGGTTGTGGGAGGCCGTGCTGAATCCGGGTCACAGGTGCACCGACTATGTAGACTATGGCGTTGCCGCCAAACCCAGTTCTCTGTAGGTACCTTAGTCAGTCATACAACGCAGAGGTGGCTTCAACTTCGACTCTCGGAAATAATTTGGATCATGTACTTCAAAGCAGATACGGCGTTGCAATAATATGAAACGTTACGTGTCCTGCTGGATGAATCCTTTGAGTGGCACAGGGTGCGCCTTGGAGAGTGAGCCTCTCTTCGCAGCCGCAATTGTGTAACCAACCTCAACCTCCTTGCACACTAGCTATGTACTGCATTCGTTTCTGCTATATGTTTTATCAGCAGTGGCAAACATATGAATGGATCTTGCTGCTTTCTTCAGTGAAACGTTACTGCTACTCAAGACCCTCTTCAAAGCTTCATTGTGATAACGATTCTGAAGCAAGCTATCTTTGGAACTGTATCTTGCGAAGCCATCATCTCGCTGGAGCATATAGCTCACTATTCGCTATCCATACCCTAGTCGTCTTGATTACCATGGTGCGATACTTTCCTCATTCATATGTGGCCGTACACCCACTATATCCGCATGCCCTCAATTGTGGGCCGGCAAATATGGTACTTGCCACCGTTCCTCCGAGCGGGTTTTTTGGTCTGGGAATCGGGACTACACGGTACTTGCTGAATTATCTGATCGGACGGCAGACCTTAGGTCTCTGCATGCGAAGCGCGGCGATCTGCACAGTGGGCCTGGCAACTCCGAACTTTTATTGCAATATCACCCGCAATCGACAACTTAATAGTCTAGGCTTTATACCAGATAGGAGGAAAGTGTACTTGACCAATCTTCGAAAGGTTGATGTGGATGACTGGTGTCTTATTGGTGGCCTATTGGGCATTGCTTTGGCACTGCGACCAGTCCGCAGCCCAAGTGTCACTGGCTGGAAGAGGTATCTCGGTGCGTCGAGCATAGGCTCTTCTGGTGGCATGTTTGCGTATCATATTAGGTATAAAGACCAAGTCCACCGATCGTGTGATCTACAAAAGGCGTTCATTGCGGAGGCACGAGCACGGAGTCAGCGAGCCGATGGAGGAGGGTTCACAAAAGATCCAGACAGAGAGCATTGATCCTAGATTGGCGCCTCCTCGAGCGACAGTGCCGGATATAATCAACGCCAGTTCTCAGATTATCTAACGCCGATTTCAACATCATTATCACCACTCGCGACACCTCTCTTCCCTCCTCCGCTCCCTCATCAGTAACCCACGGCCATGACAATCCGGGTACCGCTCAAACCCAACCCCATTCCACCGCGGACTCCGACTCCTCTCCCTTCTCCGTTCAGCAGCAGCAGCAGCCTCGGCTAACCACTCCCTGCGCTCCTTATCCCGCTCGAGCACCGAAACCCGTTGCCAGAGACCCCCCACCTTCCTCCTCACTGACTCGAAGGAACGCACCGATATCGAAGAAGCCGAAGACCGACGTCTTGCTAAATTTCGAACCGGAGGAGTGGGGGTGGTATAGTGGTGATAGTGATGTTCCTCTCTCGGTTTGAGGGTTGGTGGAGTCGGTTTCTGCTGCGGTTGCTGGCCGCTATTCCGTCGCTGCGTAGCAAGCAATAGCTGCAACCACTCGTTTTCCGTCATTCTGCCCGCCTCTTTCGACGATAGTTGAGTGTTGTTGGCGTTGCACGTCACGTAATGCGGCGTTGGCTGTGAGGGTTCTGGTGTGGCCGGTTTTCGCGTCGCGACCACTCGATTAGGTTGTGCGTTCGGTTTACTTTTATATTCTGGAGTGAGTGTGAGGAGGCACATTGTCGAGAAAGGTTGTGGATCGAGGTGGTGGCGGCTGCGCAATGCTTTCTCTGCCCTAATTCACACAAGCAGACGGGAAATATGCATTAAAAGTTGAGTGACAACCGCTCGCAACGAGCGTGCCAATCTCTTAATGTATAGAAGAGCAGGTATCAACGTTCACATCATGATCCTTACATCTGGACATATCGAAGTTATACTTCATCTCCAACATCGCATCGTGATCTGTGCGCGTGCGCTGTCTCAGAAAAGGCAAGGTACGAGGATACATGTATTCATCGCATCCATAGCCGTAACGAGACATGCGCAATAATGTGTCTCAGTCAGTTGAAAACTTACAAAGCTCGCAGAACAATGACTTCTTTCTCTCTTTCTTTCTTTCAGAATGCAACAAAGGACTTTCATGTTTCGCCCGACGAAATTCCAGAAAATGTCCAGTTCGGGTGGGTGTAGGTGTTGTGACAAGTGCGAGCGCACAAAGGTGTCATGCGTTGTTGTGACAGCTTTCTAAACCTTCAAGTGCCAGAGCCATGGGCTGTGAACACTGCGTGGAATGCTTGATGCCGGAAGAATTCAGATCTTGGGAAGAAGTCGTTCTCAGCTTTGGAGGTAGAACGATGGGTTTTGTCGCAATGCAACGGGGGTAGTTGGTGATGTGCATCCCGAAGCCTTTGACGCTTTCACTGAGCAAATGGGTGGAGAATCGCGAAGAAGGATACAGAGAGACAGTTCTCACATGCGAGGGTTCGTGATATGTGAAAGTATGTATTAAGGCTTCAGATAGTGTCCTGTATAGCACCCAAAACCCTACCCCCAAAACCGGATCTCATGCACCGCTATGCAAGTAGTTACATTAACAATACTAGAAGCAAGCCCTCCGTCGTAAGACTTTTTACAGCATCTCAAGGTAGTGTTATAGCTCCAAAGCCGTCGAAACTCAATTGATGTCTGCATCAACCGGTGTGCGCTACCCATAGAGCTCCTCCTCGTCATTCTTCGATGGATCCCCAAATCCGTCGGCGCCTAAATTTCGGGCTACGCCTTTGCCCTTTAATGACCTATTCATTGATTTGTGACCATTAGTTGTGGCGTGATGGATACTATCATCTTCATCTTCGTCATCACCAGGATCGTCGTCTTCAAAAGCTTCCCAATCCCTTACTGGAGCTTTTCCTTTGCCCTTGCCCTTGCTGCCGGTTCTATTCTTGTATTTCGGCCGAGATTGCAGCAGAGCCTCTCTTCCGGTCGTTCGAAGACTCTCCGGCAGTTCGACTTCATTGCTATTTGATTCGCCAGGAGAATCGAAGGTCTTGCGCACACGGTCATAGTGTTCAAGTTCCTTGGCACTATACATAGGAGTAGTAAGCAGAGTATCTAATCCAATCTCAAGAAGCAGACTTACCTAACGCTACCCACAAGTTCTTGCTGGGCAGCGAAAAAGTCTTCCTCGGTCACCATCACGGCTATATCTTCTTTGGTGGCAAGGTGATCGAAAAAGTAGGCTGTCGTCACCGCACCGTCCGGTAGTGATCTGATCTTCGCATCCACCGCAGAAGCTCGCCGAGTAATAGCTTTCAGCATTGCATCAGAACAGAGAGCGTACAAATCCGCACCAGTGTAGGTGAAAGGGAGAGCTTCAGCTACTCGGCGCAACGACATCTCCGGATGCAGGGTAAACTTCCGGGTTAGAGCCTCTAGAATGGTCAATTGCTTGTCATGCGTGTCTGACACTCCGAGGTAGAGCATCTTGTCGAAACGACCAGGTCGAAGCAGCGCCTGATCGAGCAGATCGGGCCTGTTGGTCGCTCCTATAACAAATACGCCACCGGCACCGTCATCCCCGTTGCTCATACCATCAAGCTCGGCGAGAAGTTGGCTAACAATACGATCCATAACACCGCCGCTATCTCCCTGATTGCCTCTCTTGGGCGCAACAGAGTCAAGTTCATCGAAGAAGACCACGCAAGGTCTTGCGTCTCTGGCGCGCTGAAATACGCGCCTTACATTTGCTTCTGACTCTCCAATATACATGTTCAGCAATTCCGGTCCTTTGACCGAAAAAAAGTTCAGAGAGAATTCCGTAGCAATTGCCTTGGCCAGTAAAGTCTTTCCTGTACCGGGGGGGCCATAGAACAAGATTCCACTTCTCTTTTTCATGCCCTTGGCGAAAAGTTCGGGGCGCTCCAAGGGTAGCTGGATAGTTTCCATGACGGCATCTTTCACGTTGGTGAGACCTCCAACATCTTCCCAACTGACGTTAGGAATCTTCGGCGCTCCAATGGAATCCGCGAAATTTTTTCGCGCGGCATCTACTGCGACGTCGAGATCGGCTTTGACAATGCAGTGAGCACCGTCTCCACCAGATAATTGGACATCACGGAGCGTGATGATTGTACTATTGGCCTGTTTAGTTGCAACGTCGGCAAGTTTTTCAAGTCTTTCTCGCTTTGCCACGATAGCTCGTTCGACAACATCAACAAGGTCTCCGGCCACGAGCGCCGCCGTCTTAACAGCAGTCGCTGCCAGATCCACGTCTGGCGCAAGTCTGGCACCTTTGTCTTGGATGATTTCTGAAAGAAGAGCTTGTCTTTCTCCTTCGTCGGGCGCAGACATTTCTAGCTCATGAGTGAATAAACCTCTTACACCTTCAGAGACTTTATCAATTGCTGTCGTAGTCGCAACAACAACCCGAGACTTAGCCAGAATCTCCTTTAGAGCAATTATCATGCGATCGGCTGACAAAGCGTCGATATGACGAATGAGGATCACGGTGTACTCCGGACCACAGCTCAAAGCTCGCTCTGCTCTTGCCTTCAGAAACGCCTCTGTCTTCACATCACCGCCACCAGCGCCGCCCTCAGTAAGAATGTCGTAAGCATCGATTATGAAGATGTGAAGGCCAAGATCTGCACATGCACCTGTAAAAATTGTTGCTTTGCCAATGTTCCTCTGTGTTGAAGCCAGCAGAACGCCTACGGGCTTCATCTTAAGATGCATTGCTCGGGGACAGGTCGCTGCAGATATGAGCTCGCGAAGACGCCGTCGCGTACGCGAAACTTGTTGCTTCGGAGGGTTCACCGTCAAGTCTCCGACTCTGAGTGATGAAGCAGCAGCCTGCGGTGGAGGCTTGATACCGAGGTAATATTCCCAGAGATTTCCAACCGTTCCGGGGATCATGCCTTGCTGGGTTCCGGCTTGAACCATTCGAGTACTTGTTGGATCGATTACAGCCACTCCACCCCAACTCTCTTCATCGTCAGAAACCAACGTTTCACCTGGTTGGGTGGCGATCACTTTATCAAGCTTGAACCATGCGACGTCAATCAAGTTTGACTTCCCACCCACCAGCGACCCTGACCGTCGATCAATCATAGAGCTCGTGAACAATGTTTCGCTTTCGAGCTCTGGATCTGCAAGACTAGCCGCTGGGTGAAGAGTCCGGCCAAGGCCCATGTCGACAGTGATTGCAATCATGTCCCCACTTTTGACAATTCGTCGCCTGGCTTCGAAGTGCTGCTTGAGTTCAGCAAGGAGAACGGGTTGAAGGGCTCGGTCTGTGGTGACTGCAGCGGAGATTTTCAGTAAGATCACTTCTTTAGCAGTCGGTGGTGATGAAAAGCTATTGATTCTAGATTTTGCGGCGGTAGAGCGCACCATTGCACGATCTTGCAGCATAGGGAACAGTGGCGATATCCTGACATAACTCGGAGCGTGTATATTGGCCAGCAAGATAGGTGAGAGATAGATCAAAGGAATAGAGAGTGTTGATTGGACATAAGGGAAGCTTGATCTTCGCGAGCTTCGGTCGAGAGGATAACGAGGAGAATTAATTGTTGATCCTTCTGGTAACCCGAAGACTCTGACAGCTCTCCAATCATCTACCGAGTATTGATGATCCACAAGCGCTCCGAGCCCCCAAGATCTCAGACCATTCGCAGCCGGCTCCGCTGACGCCTCAAGCCTCACCCAGTCTCCCGAGAAACAGCCAACCTTGACTAGAAGACTGGTATCTATGAATACCCAGGAAGCATCATCGTCATCGCTTTGAGGCCTTGGGTGCAATGTTTCCTCTGAAATCATCTTCGACAGGCCTTGAACTCTGAATATCTTACTTTTCAATTCCCCGGGCCGAGCGGTGGTCGATGTGTAATTGGAGAACACAGACCCTGGTGTGCTGGTTCCGTTCGTTTGCCGGCCAGCGGCACGTGGAGTTGCAGCACTATATGACGATACCATCCCAGACGATTGAGAATGCAACGTAGGTGCAGTGAGTGATATCATATCTTCAAGCGAATCGTCTGAGCGATTGTCGTTTTCTCCACCGGACTCATCGATTTCTGTTATGTATGTCTCTTCCTCCTCGTTGTTTGGTGGCGAAGGAGTCACTCTGTCCTCGGCCGCAGAAAAGAACTGTTCGTTAGAGGTATCCTCCTCTTCCTCCACCACCATACCCCTTATCAGATTATGCTTAGGAATTCTGTTCGTGTTGCGGCTTCCGCTGCTCCGCGGGTAAGATTTTGTCACAATAATCCTGGTGCTTGACCAAAGAAGACCCTGAGATACCGGTTCGCACATAGTAATTTTTGCTGGCGGAGGTGGAACGTGTGTGATTGGGTGCGACGGCAGTGGTAGGGAGAGTAGAGTTCCAGAATGCACGACTTTGGGAGATGCAAGCGCTTGTCGTATTGCAGTCGTTAAACGCTCTTCTTCCGTATGCCCTTGCGTCTCTTGGTTACCCCGAGACGCTCCAGCGGCAGCTGATGCCTTCCCTTTGCCTTTCCAAATAGTGCCGTTAGATTGATTGGTGTTGAAACCCCCTCCAAATCTGTTGTGAATCTCGTCTATATTTTTCAATAAGTCTCCTTCAACAGCCACAAAGACCGTATCTAAATCCAGAGGTACGACATCCAATATCAGGATCTCATAGCCCGATTTGCTTCGATTAGCAATCCTTGTGGGAGCAACCGCATGGGACGCCTGTAGGAAAAACTGCAGAGCTTGAGAAGATGAAGGTAATTGCACTGTTGAATGTGCAAGGTGATTTGACTCTGCTGAGCCATTCGACGCAGCACGTACAGGTACGATTGTCCAGAACCCATCTTCGGTCGAGGTCGCGGAAGGTGGTGACCATGGCGATATGGCAACGTGTCTTACTTGTTCATCTTCTCCGGAATTGGGCCCCAGATCAGTCTGCGATAGTGGGAAGAACTCAGTATAAAGGTCCTCAGATAAGATTCCAATTTCTTCTTTGATGTGTTCATCCAGTACAAGCCGCGCCGAAATGGCTGGCTTGTCAGATCTCCGTCTCCGTCGCCTCTTGCGATGGTGTGGGTTTGATACGTAGTCCTCCATCTCAAGGTCTTCCTCAACCGTTCAACCTGCGTTTGTACGCTGAAGGTCCTCAAGAAGCTTCACACGCGAGCTTAATTCCACGCCTACCCACTCTGGCGATCTGCCGAACGCCTGCCGAGGTAAGCCTACATCTGGCTGATCAGATCGAATGCTTAGCCGGCTATGCCAGCATGGTCATAGGTGAGGGCGTGACTGCGTAGTTTACGATCTCTTCACAGCTGTAGGAAGATTCAGAGATTGCTTCCTTGTCATTACTGGTCCTGATAAATTTTCTGCAATGAAACAGAACAGCTCGCCTTGAACAGCGTTTACCGATGCCTCGTTGTTGATGATGGTGATGAGGTTGACAATGATGCTACAAATGAACAGATCCAAATGTGCCTTGTCTATGTATGTCTCCGTAAGATGCCTTCCGTCATTGCTCACGGTACTTTGTACTTTGTGTAAGGTTGAGTGTTAAATCAAATTAACCCATTGGCTGTCACATGCCAGTGAACGATAAACATTGCGTGCAAGTGCAATTCCTTAATTTGCATATAGTATCGCTACGTTAATCCCTCAACAATGATCGCATCCAAATTTCGAGGGTGACATTATCATGCCCTTCATGATTTTCTTGATGCCAGCAATAATATGAGAGTCAAAGGTAAGCCCGAGGTCAGGGGACAGAGGTCGTGCCACACTCAAATTGAGGTCACACATCAAAAATGGTCTCTAACGCATTAAATTGCAGCAATGACATTGAATTCTAGTACGTTATGTGCAACCCTTTGGGCTCAACACATTGATCTATGTGCACTCTGTTGTTGACTGATTTTATCATGCTAATTATACATGGCAATAAGGGAGTTTGCTGCGGTGTTCTCGCTGCCACGACCTGTCCCCTGACCTCGGCCTTATTAAAACTTTGCAGTCTCAATACCTGAAATTCTGTTCCGGAACAGTGTACGAAAGACCCCACAATCTGCGTCCATACCCGTTTCGGTTCTGTCCCTAAGAAAATAGATTTGGGAAGCACACGGCCACAATGGCTGCCTCGGTCGCAAAAAGCAAGGCGCATTCGGCCAGTGAATTCGCGAATCAAGCAGAGCGTCTCTCACTCTTACCACACAATAGCAATGACGAAGCAAGAGCAGCCACGACAGCAGTGGGAGCCAGGTTCATTACTCCTCAAGATCCAGTCATCCAGACAGCCAATGGCGGACGCCTTCCAGCGGTGCCCCTTGAAGAAGCTCAAAAACTCAACAAGCTCAATAATGAGCTGGGGGGGTCTGTTTCGGACAGAGACACAACAGCCTCCGATCAAATACGCCAAGAAAGGCATCAACATAATTCTAGAATGGCAGACCAAGCGCCAGGCGATGAGAGGTTGGAAGGAGTCGGTCTCGACGAGCGAAGTTCCCAACAATCAACCCGTGCCGAAGCGCCCTTACGCACTGCAATACCTCGTTCAAGAACGAATCCCTTATTTCCACCTCTGCCTCTGTATGGTCCACCCTCGTTTCTACGTAATGTACAATGCATGGGCTTGCGCTTCTCTTCGTTCTTTCTGTCACTGGCATTCCTGGGAGTAATTGTGCTTGGCTCAGCGTTCACGAGCATTCCCTTAATGTGCCGTCATATTGGTCTTCGACTGACATTTTACGATCCTGCCGCACGTCGACCGTTTTATTTGGAGGAAAAGAAAAGGAAAAAGGATAGAGAAGAAGCCGCAAAGGCATGGAAGCGACAACGGCGGAGGAGGAGCAGTAACATTAAGATCGTGGATGATAGCGAAGAGGAAGCTTGCCAGAACGATGGATACGAACCCACCGAAGGTGGCAAGGATCCTCTTGTATGTGATGTCGGATACTATGCGAGGCGCGTCGGACTTGACATCGAAGAGTTCAAGGTGCAGACAGAAGATGGATTCATTATCGTGCTTTGGCACGTTTACAATCCGAAAGAGTACCACAGAGTGCCAGATGAACACCGAGACTACAAGAAGCCGGGTATTTTTCCAGCTCATCAGGTTGCCAGTGGCACAGCGTATGGCGCCTCGGGAAGGCAATATACCCATGGCAAGCGGAGGTACCCAGTGTTGATGGTACATGGACTTCTTCAAAGCGCAGGCGCTTATTGTACGAATGATGATGATAGTCTAGCTTTCTTTCTGTGTAAGAGGTACATGAGTTCCAGTCATCTTAAGTTGAGGAACCTTGTACTGATTCATGCGTGCTAGTGGCTATGACGTCTGGCTAGGTAACAATCGATGCGGGTTCAAACCAGAACATCAACTGCTTAGCTATTCAGACCCGCGCATGTGGGCTTGGAACATTCGGCAGATGGGTGTGATGGACCTTCCCGCGCTAGTGTCCAGGGTCCTCTCCGAGACTGGCTTTGAAAAGCTTGGCCTCATCTGTCATTCGCAAGGAACCACACAGACGTTTGTGGCCCTTGCAAAGGAGCAACGACCTGATCTGGGCGAAAAGATCAGCGTCTTTTGTGCGCTCGCTCCAGCTGCTTATGCAGGTCCGTTGATCGGGAAGATGTACTTCAAATTCATGCGTGTTATTTCCCCTGGATTGTTCCGGGTGTTCTTCGGTATTCATGCATTCATCCCGTTTATGATGACTATGCACAGGCTTCTTCCGGGAAAGCTGTATGGCGCTCTTGGCTACCGGGTCTTTTCATTCCTGTTCAACTGGACTGATGACCGATGGGAGCAAGATCTTCGCGATCGTATGTTCCAATTTGCGCCTGTATATGTGAGCGCAGAAAGCATGCGATGGTGGCTTGGGAGAGAATGTTTTGCGACACAAAGGTGCATCCTCGCTACGAAGGAAGAGGGCAAACAGGAAGATGTGGAAGATGAGGAGGATGATTATCACTGCGAAGATGCCACAGATCCTACCGAAAACCGCCAAGACAAAGATGAATCGCACCCGAGAGGAAGGACTGCGTGGTACAACGAGCAGGTACCACCATTTGCACTTTGGGTTACTGGGTCAGACGATCTGGTCGATGGGAGGAGACTCTTGCGTAGGTTCGAAAAGGCTAGAGAACCTTACGTGCGAGTGGTACACTCAAAGGTTATAGAAGAATATGAGCATTTGGATGTCATTTGGGCCATGGACTCGATAGAAAAGGTAGGCAAAGAGGTCCGAGAAATCATTTGGAAGACCGCTTCGCCGGCCGCCCGAGAAACATGCCGTGTCCCTAAGGGCTGTGAGGAAGTGGAGTCATTTCTTTGATTGAACAAGCTTTCAGGTAGACAAGGTCTTCATCGTTATGATAGTAAGGCTAGAAGGACAACAGCCAACACTCGCAGAAATACATACATAGACTCTGCAACATCCTCGAACCTCAAATTACCGGAGAGGCCCCATACTTATGTTTACTGACCCCTGACTGCTTTGGCCCCAAGTCAGCAGAGCGTTCTGAATCATGAAAATGCAGTTGTGTCTTGGCCATCACCAAGATAATCAAGCCATATTTGAACCTCGAGCTCAGGTCCGACCTCTGCAAAGCAGGCTTCTTGTATAGCAAAACAGCGGAAGCGTTACTCAATGGTGGGATACCATAC
>JAABUP010001992.1_pt1 | contig 41291 bp, 58 predicted proteins | sample 5559201 | NCBI WGS metagenome assembly JAABUP01 (sample SAMN10711887, study PRJNA513373) | rock metagenome | isolation source: Antarctica rocks | place: Antarctica
ACATCAAATTTGCTTGGTGCTCACATCCGCGCGGAGCCTTTGTACCTGAAGGGACACTGTGCAGGTTAAGCACTGCAGCAAATTTGCTTGGTGCTCACATCTTCTTGGAGCCTTTGTACCTGAAGGGACACTGTGCAGCAGCTTAAGCACTGCAGCAACTTTGCTTGGTGCTGACATCCTCCTGGAGCCGCTGTACCTGAAGGCTGCTGCTGGTTAAGAGTGTGCCCAAGTGTTTGGAATGTCAGCACCGCTTGTTGTCACAAACACAGCATTTGTCTGCACCTTGAGGGGACACTGTGCAAGTGAAGCATGGTAGCAAAGATGCTTGGTGCACACATTTGAGTAGCATCTGGTTTGTGGTGATGATAAATCTGTTGTTGTTTCTTTGGCCACCTTTGCAGCGGCAGTCAATGCTTTATGCACAGCACATGCAGCTGCTAGCTGCTGAAACTGGATCCATTGTTCCGAGTTTATGGTTTCTGGTAATAACAAGACAGTACGGTGGTTTCTGAGACACAGCTCTAAACTGCACTCACTAATTTGCTTGCTGGCGCATTGCTCCTGGGACATGCCAAGCATTGCAGATGATTGCTGCGTGAACAAGGTGCAATGCAATTTGTTCAGAGGAAGAGGTAGGGAGAGCTAGCATACGGTGGCATGCTATGCTTGGGAAGATGGCTGCATGGGAGATCAGCTGCCACATGCTTGCAGGGATGACAGTCAGCACTCAGGCAGCATTGCACAAGCATGCATGCTGACAAGGCAAAACTAGTACTGCTGCATTGCAATTATGCTGAAATACGTAATAGCATGACCATGAGTGATTGGGCCAGTTTGTACCTCGCCATCTCGCTGCTGTAGAATGGCTTCAGACTCTTGTGTATATGCCTCAAGGCTGCCCTTTGTGGTTGCCAGCTGTGTCCGTAGGCTGTCGATGGACTTTTCTTTTGCTGCTACAACACGCCGGAGCTCCTGAAGCTCTGCATCCTTCCTGGCAGCGTTTGACTTGTGCAGGTCTCCTGAAGGCATATAGCAGCCTCAGCTGGTGGTTTGAAAGCCGCACCGCACCATTGGTACTATGCTGTGCTGAAGCGCTGCAGCTTTTTCTATGCGTTGCTGTTACAAGCAAAGGTGACTGAGGAAGTATGCAACCAGCGTGTGCTGCAAGAAGAAGCAAGTGGAGTCTGAGCCCACATCAGTCAGTCTTATAACCACTCTACAACAAATGCTGTGCTTTGCACCTGTCCGCCTGAAGGCTGCATCTATTTCGTCTTCTCCAGATTCCATAGCACCGTTCAGTCGATCCACAGTGTCCTGCTCAGCAAATAAAGATTGTGAAATGATGTCACAAAAGACGAAAGGCAGTGAGCTGCACTGAACGGCGCAGGCCCTACCTCAGCAGCGCTCAGCGCTCCTGTATATGCTGTATCCGAAGCTGACGGCTCCCCAGTACCGTCTTGTCGAAGCTGATTCGCAGGGGTCACGTCTAAAAGCTTTCGTAAACGTTCAAGCTCCTGCACCATACCCTCCGAGCCCATGCTTCTGACAACGTGGTGCGACCGGCCAGCGGCACTGCCCTTCAATATCGGACCAACACACAGACATAGGGCATCAAAGCCGCACTTAACGCGCGTTGGGGCTGTTGAGACCAAAGACCAGGCATTGCCGAAACCAATCATGACTCATCGCCACTTGGAATAGTGAGTTTAGATGCGTCGTCTGGACCATCAAGGTTGTCAAAGCTTGCACTGGACTCTGTAGACGGGACTCAGTTGACCGTCTGCGTCCAATTTGTTGGTAGAATGGCGCTCTGTATTTCAGTGGGGGCGTTGCTTGCAGCAATTGTATTGCTTTCTTTGCCAGCTACACCTTTGACTTCCTTTGACTTTCAGAAAGAGTACCGAGCTGTTGGCACCCTGGTGTTTCAGCTGCTGGCCGACCCAGCCAGATTTGTACTGAAGTCGCTAGCACCCTTTAGACTAATTGTGTCCGCAGCATCATCGTGGCTGCTCAGAACATGTGCAGAGAGTGGCAACTGGTTGACCACCACAGATGTGACAGCATACTTTACAGTCGTTTCTATCCCAGGCCTGGATACCATCACTTTCCTGACATTCGCTGTGGTCCTTGGCTCTGCTTTGGTACTGCTCCGCACCGTCAGAGCCTCTCGCAAGTCCGTCAACTCAAGTACTCTTCGGGCGAGGTCAAAGTCTGCGGCCAGTGCTAGCGGATGGCAGCGCGTAAGTAATATCATAGGCTTACGAGGCCCCAAGGTGCGAATCAGACGCTTGCGCATACCGTCACCACTAAATAAATAGCTCTGCAGCACCTTCGAGCACCCTAAGTCTGACTGTCTGAAAAGTCAACAGTGTTGGTTGTTCAATGAAAATGTGTTTCCAGTGCGTCATCCTGCTATACTGTACCTCAATGTATGTCTGCGTTGATCTGCAGGGCTCACATCCCAGAAATGCAGCACTGCAGACGTCTGGAGCTCTTCACATCCGGCAGAGGGCTTCTGATTCCTGCACAAGCTCTTCCTTCAGGTCTTGTGGTCCAAGGAAGGGCTCCCACCAGGACACGTAAAAAAAGCAGGCACAGAAGGTATTGAGAACCAGATATACCACCATCCAGCACCCTGCTCTGTACGCTTACCACAATACTTGCTCGAGCTCTCTTGCTCTTGCTGAAGGCCTTTTCAGCTTTTGCAGGGGCTACTGGGGCGTGCTGTAGCTTCAGTGCAGACTCGGCTGAGGAATTACATTCTGCGCACTGTGACTCCAAAGCTAGTCTCTGAGCTGTTGGCTTTGCAAACTGAGAATGCACAGCTGAAGGCAGACAACAAGCGCCTGCGGCAAGCGGTCAGAGGCTCAGTACCTGCTGACACTCATATCAGGTAAGCAACATCGCAGCTGACTTCTTGTTCAAGCTTGTTTTTGCACTAAAATGTGCGTAAGGTGATAGGCATCCTGCCTCCAGAGACTGTTATTCAAAAGCTGCTCAAGTGCTTTCACAAAAGTGCTCACATGACCAACATGCTTACTGATGCAATTGGTGTGCAGAGTGCGAGAAGAACTCAAGCAGGAAGCTGCACACTCCAACAGCATTGCCACTGACTTGGAGGACATGCTGCTGTCAGTTCTTGGTCAGTACACCCACTATATGCAAGAGACCAAGACAGCTTCCTGTGCAATGGTGTTGGCTCTACTCAGTGCTCACACTTCCGAAGCAGAGTTGCAGCGTAAACTTGTGAGAGCCAACAGCAGAGCAGACGCTGCAGAGGCTAGGAGCTTCTGGATGCAGCAGCAAGTGCACAGGCTGCATGAAATGTTCATTAATGGCAAGCTGGATCAGCTTCATCTTGAAAAGCTTCTTTTCATCTCTAGTCAGACTTGCAATGGTCTTAGAAGGCAGATAGTGCAGCTAGTTAGCACTGCGAGCAACAACAGCAGGAGGAACATGCAGATTGTGCTCTCTGCCAATGACCACAAGCAAGGAAACACGTCTAAGCTGGCAGCAGGCCAGATGGCTTCCTGCACAAGACTGTAGGCAGTCTTGGCTCTAGCAACACTCAGCTCAGGACAAGCTTGAGTCAGAGCCAGCAGGCTGCAGCAAACTCAGCAGCAGAGATGGTATGCGTGCAGCAGCAGCTGCAGTCAAGTCATGCTGACTCAGAAAATGTTGAAGAGCGTCTCAGCGCAACTCAGATGGAGTTGACAGCTGCTGAGATGAACATAGCCCAGCTGCAGCAGGAGTTGAGATCTGCCAAGGCTGCGTTGCATATGCTTGACTAGCAAGGTGTGCATGATACAGAGATGGTCACTGCAATCGTAATTTTACGTGTGTATGTATTACAGTCTGAAATCAGCAAATGTCTTATTACATGACAATTCAGAGCTTGATTGTTATCTCATGCATTGCAGTCAGTCACATTCATTGCAGCACACAAGTGGGTACAGGGCTTTTCCCGGTAGTACTGCACTCAACACTATACCACCTTTCAGCGTGGAAATTTTGTGACACATCTAGACATGACATTATAGTGTGCTTGATCAGTGGCAACAAGAAAGCAGTGAACAAGTTGTATTTGTTTCAATAAATGTTCTCAGCTGCACACAAACGATGCTCAAAATGCGCGTGTATAAGTAACCCAAGCTTGCGACCGACTGACTCTGATCCATATCACTCAACTGACTACTGAACCTGATTGACCAGATAAGCTTGTTTGACTAGCGCGCAGCCTGCTTGACTACTTCAGCACTGACTCAGTCAGACTACCAATGCCCTGCACTTGACCAACAATGCTCAACAACACCAACACAACTGTGACCACACCATAATCAGTGTGGCAACTGCTGATTTTGATAGTCAAACACTGTTACATGTGGCATTGAGCAACTGTGCTGAGCCTGATCATCTATTGAGTCTCTATGAAGCCCAACTGAAGCCTAACTGGAATATTTTGGCTGTCTGCAGATGTTTGAAAAGAGCTACATCTACCAGATCTGAACAAAATCACTATCACAGTCTGACGCCGCAGTCAAGTGATTGCATGACTTCTCACATAGGTACACTAGGCAAGGAAGTTTGCCATCAACTTCAGAAATCTGCTCAAACGCTCCTAGCAATGCGGGTTGACACACTGGACAAGGCCTCAGGGGAAACACACACAGAGCAGGACAACCCTTCCAGGTGTGCAGTGCTACTTGAGAAGAACAGCAAGCTGGAAGCAGCCATTGGTGCCAGTGACAGGCACATCATATGAACATCATGGCAGCAATGTCGAACAGCCTATAAAACATGTCATTTTTGGCTGTCACAGGCTGAACTCAGCGTCATTGTAAACGCTCATGTCGTAACGCTAGCACCAACAAGAGGCACTGGTGATCGAAGCTGTGCGCAAAGGAGTGAGCGCTGCACTGTGGCAACGCTCGTAGGATGTGTGATGCACCATATGGGTCCACGATCGTTTGCAAAAACAAAGCTGCTTGACGAAGCCCGATTCTGTCAGTCCGCTGCGTGCGCGCTGTCGCCGGGCAAAGTCTACCGGGCTTTCACTGACTCGCCTCGCAAGCTTCGGCGCAGGCTGTAGAAAGTTGCAGTCGATTGAATGCAGCTGCCCAGAGACACTGCAAGCAGTCTTGATCGATCTGACAGCAATACGGATGCTGACCTGGCCGATAACGCGGCAGACGTTAGCACTTCGTCCGGTGACGAAACATTAGGTTGGCCGTGATTGCTCACCAGTCTTGTATTTTTTTGGTCTTCCTCGCAAGACAGTCTCTTCAGGCTGCATACATGCAGAGCCTGGCCCTGCTCAAGAGCTGACTGGACAGACAAGACATACATACCTTGGAGGTACAACAAGTTCTGCCCTACATCATCCTGTGCGGCATACTTCCATTCACTGAGACGTTGTACGCTGCCATGGCAGAGGTGGACGACCTAGAAGGTGGTGGGATAGTCTTGGACACGGGACAAGTCTGCCACCTGCCGCTCATCCCCTTGGAAGGTGAATCACCATCTTTCGTGATCAATGTGCATACTCACAGTTGTGACCAGAAGATGCATAAACTGGGCTTATCTGATCAACAGCCAAAGTGTTTCTTGTCTGTATGCTGAACTCAACTTGCTGCTATCTCAGCAAGCTCACCATGCTGAGCGGCTGCATCAGCAGAAGCATGCCCCTCTCAAGCTTGCAGAAGAACTCAATAAGAAGTATGCATTTCTTCAAGTTGAATTGCTTCTGTTCTGCATCTCAAGCTCTTTTGCCTGCAATCTACACAGACTTTATCTTGGTGGTTCAATTCTGTTATTTGAGTGCTTGCCTTTTTTACACAGGTTCTCTTGGCAGAATCTCCTGTTTGGCAGAATGTCCTGTTCGTCTGTCAAATTCTTGTGCTTGCATTCTGTACAGGAATTGTGTTGATGCCTGGGGACACACTGCCACTGAAAGTGGTCAGGAGGCAGGACAGAGCAAAGCTAGAGGCAGCTCTCAGCGCTCCAGCCCCTTACACTAGACTCATTGCTGTGGTACGCATCTCTCACCTAAAAGCGCATTACACCATCTACTCCAAATGCACCCTGAATACATAGCTCTTTTTCCTGCTGATGCCAGCATGTCATGATGCAATCTGCTCTGCATTGAGCAAACTTTAATCGCACTGCTGCCATGCACTGCAAAGTGTTTGAGACACATTTTCAGCAGGGTGTGTGGACCCTGCAGCATGTATGTATGCAGTCATGCGTATCACGATCTGCTTTACTTTGTATACTCCTTCAGCGTAACTGTTCTGTACTTGCATGGAGCAGTTGACTTAGATAAGATCAATTGTCATTAGAGCAGTGCATGTACATCAGAGATGCCAGAGCTTGTGTCTGAGTCACGCATGGGGATGCCAGTGCTGTTGACCCTTTTGCTGGAATGACGCCAAGCCAAGAAGCTTGACTGAGCTCTGCTGCAGTTCATATCAGACTCCTCAACCTGACATTGAGCTGTCACGTGACCAGGAAACAATGCAAGGCAACCGATTGATCTTGTTCACCAGGACTCAAGATCCTGGCTGTATCTCTGGCTCGTGTCTGTGCAGGTGTGCATGACACGGAGCGACCCTGGAGCAGTGCACCTGCACTCTGTGGGTTGCACTGCTGAAATCCGCCAGATCAGCCGGCAGGATGATGCCATGCTGAACGTTGTTGCTAAAGGTACGCCTGCCTGTGATGTTGCAATGCAAGCACAGGCTTTGTCTACACAGTTTGGCACAAGGCTTGCAGCACTTCTGACAGTTATCAATATCAGGCCCCTGAACAGTGCTGCAGACCACAAACATTTGCAGGTTCTCTACAGCATGATGACTATATTCCAGAGACACACCAGAGCCACACATCACATCACACGGGGCTTTCGCTCTGTTCTGACCTTTATGTGTCAGTTCTGTCCAAATCCCAGATGCAGCGTCATCCTGAATGCTGAGAACAGTCTTGCAGGGCGTCAACGGTTACAACTGGACCTCTACAGCTTACAGCATGGCCAAGATTTGTCACAGGCTCAGCAGACTATCACAGCAGATGTGGCGCCCACATACATACCGCCTGAAGCAGGGCAGGGCATTGCCTTCTGGCCCTTGCATGTGTGGAACCGGTATGATGCCTTTGGGTTGGCTCAGGAGGCCACTACTCTCTTCAATGCTATGGCACCAAAGGTCACATAGCATTGACTCCTGAAATAGTCAACAAGAGTCAATACACACTGTGAAGCACTGAAGCCATGAACCTCATGCCTTGCCTTTGATGCTGTTATTATTATCTCAATGCTTTTCAGATCTGGATAGTGTTGAGCTGTGGAGCTTTCCTGCAAACTGGTGTGTCTCTGGTTTGAAACAGACTGGTCTTGCTGTCCTAATGATACTTTGAAAATGGAACAGATTGTGCAAAAGACAAACAGATTGTGCAAAGGGAAAAAAAGCTTTTGCCAAGGAAAATCACATGTGTTTTCAGGTGCGGCAGCTGCAAGGAGACCCCTTGGCCTTGTCCTACTGGCTGGCCTCTAATCTACCTCTGGAAGATGACACTCGCCAGCGACTGCTTGAAGCTCCCACTGTTGTTGAAAGGTCTGTGTATGGTCTTTGCAGTGCACTGCACTTTTGGTACTGCACTACCCTGCAACTTGTAGCTTGCGTACACTGCGCCTTCCACATTACAGTGCATAACCCTGCAACTTCCATGTTGCAGTACATTTCCCTGCAACTTCTGTATTGCAATACACTGCACCTTCCACATTGCAATGCATTTCACTGGCTCTTCCATGATCTGATACGTTATGCTGCACCTTCCGTATCGCTCCCTACAGCAAGCGCAGCCATCCAACTTTGATATTGACATGGCACACTGAGCTGCAATGCTGTCCACCTGCTGTGATGTGCAAGCATGTCATTTGCATGCCATACTGCGCTGTTTCTTAGACTTTCTTACAGCAGGTTGCCAGTCTTCCTTTGCATCAAGCAGCATAGGTCTATGGCAAACTTTGCAAGCCACCAGCTCACTGCCAATATGGGCGCATGACTTGAGCAAGCTTGGGAAATTTCATGCAAGCACGATCATCATTTAATCGAGGGCTATCCTGGCCTTGCAGGCTGAAGAATGAGGTGGCACTGATGCAAAGGATGACCAGCCTGCGTTGCAGATACTGCATGACTGAGGTATGACTATGCTGTGACAGCTGGTCGAGCGTTTTTGATCTTAACACTGATTTTACTCAGCGTCAGATGTTGCATAAGTGCATCCGTTTGGCGAGGCCTTGCATGGAGTGTACACATCAGTCATGATACAGAGTTCTCTCGATCAGACTCATCAAATGAGTCAACAGACAATGATTAGAAAAGCAAGAATAGTCAGTTTGCCATCACATGCGACTGGCAAGACTTTGTACAATGCTGAGCTCCCCTCTGTGACAGGTCCTACATGGCCTTTCAAACTGTATACGTATGCCAGCTCAGCGTAGCAACAACAACATCATCTTTTGATGAAGCTGTGGGCCTGCCAGAGTCTGATCCCTTGCAGCTTGTTGCAGGTGGCATCTGCCAGAGACGTGCTGTCCATGTCAAATGAGGGAACAGGGGGCGCCTTTGTCAACAGCCATGGCTATGTTCATGACATGATCACTCTGCACCGAGCTACCAACACCTCCTGCGAGGGTGAGCCTGAAACAGAGCATAGCTGGTTCCCGGGATATGCCTGGACCATTGCATACTGTGCTGGCTGTGCGAACCACCTGGTGAGGAACAGCCTGTCTTGCTCATATGCCATGGCTGATTGCTGTATGCAAGTTGCAATGTGACCCGCGTCCTAGTGCGTGTGTTGGGAAATCCTGAGAGCAATGCCATGTCTCCTTTTCTAGTGGGTATAGCCTAGTTTTTGCTTGGTCCTTGATTAACCGCCGCAACTCGCAGCTGAGACATTCAGCAGCGCAAGGCAGACTAGATGAGACCTGCCCACATGGCTTTTGCATGTCCTGCACATGCCACAACAGCATATCAACGGGCACCTTACATTTTGCCCTGATTTTGTGGCAGCTCTGCGGGTTAACGAGTGTAGGAAAGGTTGCAAGGGTCCCACAACCAACATCTGAGTGTGCTTCCGTACATGCACTTGTTTTGCTTGGAGACTGCGTCATTGGTGCACACTGTGATGTGTAAACAGTGCATGTAATGCTCTGCCTTTCCACTCATGTTGGTTTAAGTCTTTTGACTTGGCATGAGGGCTGATGCAGGGCTGGATGTTCACAGCAGCACTGCCCAATCTGGTGCCTTGTAGCTTCTGGGGTCTCCGGCGCCCTGCTATCACTGAGCTCGATGAAGCTAGACGCAACATGTTGTGGCATCCTGTGATACATGGACTCAGGCAGAATCGCTTTCCTACTGCGTGGTGACAGGTACAGCTAGGCTTCCCTGAGTAGAGCAAGCTAGCATGTAATTGTGTGCTATACTGATAGCCTGAAGGTTGGACATACTTGTGCCATATGTTTCTCAGCTGTACAAACAACTTTATTTGTTTTGAAAAGCGTTTTGATGGTTGACTAGGTTATATGGAGTGTTGCTGGAGCTAGGAGGAGCTTACTCTGTCATCACCATGGCCAATACCTTCTTCAGAGGGTGATGTTGCTGCTGGTAGGCATTGGTGTTGGCACTAGAGTAGAGAGCATAGTAGTTGAGTCATAGGTAGAACAGTGTCGTTGTCTGCTGCAAATAGTTTGAAGGGAGCATGGGAGAATCAAGCAGACTTCATTGAGCTTCTGGTGATTATCCCATTTGCACAGCATCTGCTGCTGTGCAGTGTTAGACCGTTTGTCCATCAGCAGCTGCCTTGTCACTTGCCAGGATGCCATGCGAGTAATTCGCGGGTTGCTGCAACAGAAGCGAATCTCCTCCCACTCACTTGCTGGCGTTGACTTCGCTTCACAAGCTTCGCAGACGCCGAAAACTCGTAGCTTTGCTTGCTGTCAGAAATCATCACTGCTTTGCTTGTGGTCAGCACTTAGCATACCAGCGCTATCGTTAGTATTTCGTTGCGCAACCGGATGCAGAGTGGAGCAAGGTCGGCCTTCCGGTTGCTCTGTCTGGCAGCATGTCTGCATGCAGGTGAGAATCCTATCCATCAGCTTTGCAAATTTATGCGTACTGAAGCGTTCTCTATTCTCGCGACTCGGTCGCGTCACGGACATGGGTCACGGCGTGATCGTGATGGACTCGATGCCTGGGCCTTGTTCTTGTGTCGCCGGTCAAGTTCTTTGCCTTTGGGTGACAATAAGTCTCAGAGCAAGTTCTACTGGACTGCAGCATGTTCGTCACGTCAGCTGCTTCAAGCCGGGCCGGGGGAAACCACGTCATTCCCGGGGTGTACCTTCCTGAGCGACTCAGAGATCGCCACCAACCCTGATTTCAGCACCTTGTACTACAACCTACAGTATACTGGATTGAACAATACGTTGGCCAACCTGCAGTCTGTGGTCACATTGTTTGCTCCAACGAACGAGGCCTTCCAGCAGTATGTGGCAGCATACAATGAAACTGCGGCTCAAGCAGTGACTGAGCCTCCCAGAGGTAGTGAAGCTGCAGCTTTCTTGGATGATGGCCTTGAACTTCACATTGCCACTGAGGCACTGCCGGTACTATTCTCTTGACCACGATGTTCCGATCTTGCATCATACTGCAGCTTTGAGTGCATCAGATTGCATGTGATCATGACCATGGCTGACATCATCCATCATCTGAAACATCCAAACCAGTAGGTCTGATGAGCTGGCAACAAGTTTAACAGCAAAGCTTGCAGCAACAAGCAAGCTCTTGACTGCTGCTTCAACACCAACAGTATTAATAGTCTGCAGATGCAGCATGTGCATATGCAAGCTTCCTTCTTGTGACACTAGCTCATAATCAGGGATGCAACCTTTACACCCCAACAGGTCCAAAGGCTCTGAGTTCAAGTCCATAACAACTCACTTCATGGTCTGCAGGGACTGAGTAGCTTCTATGATGGGCAAAATCTGCCCACACTCTTTCCAAAGAACAATCTGACCGTCATGATCGAGGAGACCAATAAAACAGACGCCATCTTTCTCATCAGCTATGGCAGTGAAGCAGAGATTGTCACACCGCCAGCCTATGCCTGCAATGCAAGTCCCTCCTGCTATGATCAATGTGTGTGCATTTAAGTGCACAAGTATGTGCGTCATGCCTGCAGCCCACTCACTACCACATGTTGCATTGTTGCCTGTTTACCCAGCCCAACGAAATGTTGGCTCACAGCCGCATTACTGAACAGTACGTGCAATAGATCTATGGTTAGCTCACTCTTGGCACGCCACAATCGTGTGCTAACCCAATTTTACTGCTGTGATTTAGTAGCCATTTGTGCCCACTGTTGCCGCCTGCCTTTTTACGTCCACAGCCTCAAAGACTGGAAAACTTGCCGTGGCAGGAGCCTCTACTGACCTTGTACCTGCTTGCCTCTTCTTCAATGACATAATGACCATGTGTTGTTCTGCATCAGCCTACGCAGCCTGTCTGCAGATAATCATATATGGCATCGACAGCGTCCTGATTGCTGAGGAGTCTCTGCCATTTGACCAGCAGTTCTTCTCGTTGCTGTCACAAGAGCTGAAGCCAGGAGGTGCTAAGGTGCCTGCTGCCCTCATTGTTGACGCTGTGGAGGCTGGAGACATTGCACAAGTAGCTGCTGTCTTTGATCAAGCTGTTGCTGCTGGGGAGGTTCAGCAGCTGGTTGAGATTCTGGCAGAGGTAAGAACGACAATAATTGCTTCCTGTCAGGAATTATCTTTTATCAGCCATGTTCCTGATTGCTGACAACGCCTACATCTGCATTCATATAATTGCAGTCTTGCAGCAGCTGTGAAAGCAACCAGCCTGGGCTTTTTGTGCTCGCCATGATTTGCAGCAGTGCAGCTTGGACCTACAGCTAGACCAAAGAGATTGACTTTTGCCTGATTTGTAGGCGGTCAGTGTCCCAAACGGAGTAGCTACATTAGCTGCAGTTGCTAATGAGATGATCAGACAGACTGGATGTGGCACTTTACTGCCTTTGATCCACTCACTGTACCCGGCCATGTTCTCTACCCCTGAGAGCCTGGGTCTAGACCCAGCTGTGCTGCAAAGCGTGCCCAGCATGGATCCACTGTTGGCAGAATGTGCTTTGCAGGGCATCTGACTTGTACCTGCGTCAGGTGTACACGTGATCTGTTGATGTAGACCAGTTTTTGAATTGTTCGCTGTCCTGGCCGTGGTGTGAAGGCACCTCACCTGAGGCAGTGTGACATGCTTTCCCGCGCAAAACTATAGAGGTTATTACATGTAGCAAACGCTTGCCAGGCGATCTTGTGATCACAACAGCCATGACATTGAATTTGGATATTGATTAGCAATCATTTTGAGACATTTTGAGATTGATTTGACAGTGTGAGAACTCTTTGGTAAGAACTTGAGACCCAATTGCATGTTTGGGTCATGAACCAAAGTCTTGGGTCAACTGTTCTGCCATGCCATGATGCTGGCATCTGCAAACCAGCCACCAATGATGTTGGTTGGTAGCACGATTTTGGAAACTATACAGTAATTTTGTTATGCCATCTTTGGCACAAACAGGCTATATGTCTTAAACAACAATGAACACAGAACATAACAGATGTTCATATGGTCGTACAGTGATGTCTTGAACCCCAAGCATCTGAGCTCTTCTGATGCTTGAGACCGGACAGCTTATTTGAGACCGGACAGCTTATCAAAGGCTCTTAAGGCTTGCATGATCAAGTTTCAATATAAACCGCTGTCATGACTCAAAACATAGTGCGGTGTATGTTGAGTGAAAAGCTGCTGCAAATCTGTCTTCCCTCTGAGCGCTCATCAGTGTGCACAGCCTGTCATTGCTCTGAAGTGCTCATCATTACACAAAGCCACCTGGCTTTGGTTGACATTTTGTGCTTGAAGTTTCGTCTGTGCTCTACTGCTCAGCCAGCCCTGATAGGAGAAACATTATGCATGTACTACTATCTAAAATTCACGCCTGCAGTTGCATGCCAGTCTTAGCGTCAGTGATGGCAACGGGAAGGCCAACAACTGCAGAGCTTTGTGGATGCTACATACCTTCGCCTCTTGCCCATCCTGCCATTCTTGTATGACTCTCTCATCCCTCTTTGCAACCTGGCGATCCCAGGAGTCTTGCAATACAGCTTTTGGCTTCCCGTAGAAAAGCTTCTGAATTCCATGAGGCAAAGCTCCCATCAGTGCTGTTGCCCCGCATATGATAGCCAAAGGTGGGACAGTCTCCCAAGGGAACGGCATGGTCAAGTCGGTTGCCCTGTAGCTCCTACACCTGGCGCAAGTCCGAAGCTAGCGCAATGGACATCGATTAAAGCAGTTGTGGAGAATTTCCCGAAACCTACCTAGGTTTTGAAAATTCAGTGCATGGTCGAAGCTGCATCGGTAGCTGCTCGCCTCGGCATTGCGGAAGGACGAGCAGCCTAATGAGTGGTCCTGTCTTACGTCCGTCGTCAGAGCAAGCTGTTGCAGGCCAACAAGCTTGAGTCTGCCGCTCAACGGTGCCCAGAAGCAATAGGCTTGATCTACGCCCTGAGACTTTGCTGCCTTGTAGCCCTTCATTGCTTGAATCATAGCTGCCGAACAGTGCTACAATCCCCTGCTCTGCTTGGCTTGGGTCGTTTTGACTCTAAAATACAGTACCCAGGGCTGTTGGCTTGCCTGGGCTGGGCAAAGCTCTGACTTTCTCAAATGGCAGTGGACTCTGAAGCATGCCAAGCTCCTGCATCTCAGATGCCGCATGCCAACAACGGGTAGGCCACAGGGATAGAAGCGCTTTTACATGATCAACATTACTTTGACAGTGGTTTCGGAGCTGCTAATTTGCATGTGCATTTGCAAGTCTTGGTTTTAAATGCGTGCAAACATGCAGGCTGATTGCAATCAACCTGTCAGATCTAGAGGCAGAAACCCGGTGCCCTGTGTGCTTGGGTAAGTGTATCACTGTTGCCTCTGCCACCCATCATTCCAGCCATCAGCTATTGCAACCATTCACGCTGTGTCTCAATCTAACATTTATGTTGGAATGGCAGGGGTGATCAAGAATGCTCGCTTGGTCTCTGGCTGCATGCATCGCTTCTGCGCAGAATGCATCGAGAAGTGGCTTCGAGTTTGCAGGTGAGTTTAGGCAAACAAGCTTGCTGACAGCACTGACACAGACATTGCTTGTTGATGAATTCATTTACTTTTTTGTTATGCGCCACTGTCACCACTGTCAAAGTGTTTTGTTAAAATGCGTTTGCTTGTATGCAGAGAGAACAACTGCCCTCAGTGCCGCATGCCCATGCAAAGCAGAAGAGACTGTAAGAAGGTACATTTTCTGGCTGGCAAGCTGTCACTTATTCATTTGTTGGCCCAATCACTAATCACGTTGTCAGTCACGCACAAGATGCAAAGCATTCTTGCCCAGGGCAGGGATTTTCACAAAGAGCTGCGCGAGATTTGCATGCAATTGACTCACTTCGCATGATGTCAGCCTTGACATACACCTCATAGGCAGGCATAGCAAAAAGTAGAATCCAGCAGCCCCCAATTGGCACATAGGCTAGCAGCAATGACACCTTGTGCTGCATTTCAGGATGGCAAGTATGATCGGCTGCTGAGGCTGCTGTATGATGACATTGAGAAATATGAGACAGAGGTAACTTTTAACCTTATTGACTTCAAAAACCACCTGCATGCTCTTCATTGTCGTTGTGCTTGTTGCTTGGGAAGTGATCTCCATACATATGACATGTGTTCCTCAAAAGCATACATCTTTTGTGAGTGCTGAATTGACAACCAAATTGTTTGACTCATTGATTGATTCATCCATTCATTGTTTGATTGGTTGGTTGTTTGATTCATTGATTGGTCACAGCATGTCAGCTCTGACAGGCCTGATATGCAAGTTCTGTGGGCTGGCCCTGCCAAGGCACATCAGTTAGATGTGACACCTATCATGATCAGCATGCTTACAACCAGTGTGACTGCCGTTTGCACAAGAATGATGTGGTGTTGCAGATGTTGGATGCAGACGATGCTATCTTGGAGCAGGCTATGCAGACGGGAGCAGCCCTCAAGAAAGCCAGAGACCTTCAGAAGGCTGCCAGAAAGCCCAGGGTCAGACCTGTGCAGCCACATGCATGCGTGTGCCTACAACTGCTGCTGCCATTCTAGCTGCACCTAACACCCATTTGTCTGGAGCTGCCCCGGCACTCATGCGTGTTGCTTTGTCAGGCATGCAAACATAATTGCAAATGATAATCACAACTCATATGCATTTGAGAGCTCATATGGTTGAGATGGGCCAAAGGGCAACAATCTTTCTCAGATCTGAGTGACTTGCTCTTGTCAGCAGTGTTATGGTTTGTGGGCTCAAACAGCTGTTGACATACTACCAGAAGCACAAAGCTTGTGACACCACTTTACATTCATGTGGAGCAAATTTGGTCAAGCACTGCTTGCAATGTGGCATTTGGGCTGTCGATGCACCTTCACACTGAACCTCTGACTGGACCTACTGCAGGTAGATTATCCCCAAGCAATAGGTCATGCAGCAGGGCAGCAGGGCTCCTTGCAGCAGCCCTATGGTCTGGAACACAAGGGGCCCTACAGATCCATTCCAGTTGGTCCAGCCCAATGGGTGAGCTACCTTTTCTGAGACTGTACATTGGCAGACATGACTTCATGTACAAGTACACATGACCATGTAAATTTGAGTCAAGATAGATATTCAAGAACAGTCAAGAGGGCACTTTGTTGACCACTTTTACATTACAGCTGCTGGTGAATGACAGCATGAAACTGATATGTGTGTTGTGGTGTAAAAGGTGCTCCAAACGGGTTAGTGTGCAGCAAAACGAAAGCCTGTATAAGCACAACCAATACTGCACATAACTACCAGGGGATTTGCTACAACCCCATAGAGCTAGACAAGATATGGCACAATCGGGTGCACAGCTCAGCAGATTGTGTCCTATTCTTGCAGGTCACTCCTGTCTCTTTTGCACACTCTCATGAGGAATACCTTGTTGCTATTGGCCTGCAGCCCACAAAGCCTCTCTCTCATCTCAAGGCTGAGATGCAAGAAGGGCCTTCAGACCAGCTGCAGCATCATGCAGAAGCTGCGGCAGCAGCTGCACCAATGAGTCATACTGCAGAGGCAACCCCAGGGCATGCTGCTTCTTCTTTGGAGCAGCTTGACCAAGGGCAGTATGGAAGTGCCTTACAGCATCAGCTACAGGGCCAATCTCAGGCTCAGAGGTGGCTGACCCTACAGCACACCCCTCATGACCCCACATCAGGGGTTAAGCCAGAGCCTGGGGTACAGCCCATGGGTGATGTCAGCACAAGCAGCTCCAAGCAGAAGGTGCAGCAGCAGTCACAAGGGCATCCCAGGCTGCCCCTAGGCAGCCCAGGCAAGATAGTCCCCCTGGCCTCCCTTCATAACCATCCTGGTCCCTCCCATCAAGCTCCAGCCCCAAGGGCAGCCCCAGTAGGCATGCCTTCTATGCCAGTGGGCAGCACAACTGGTATAATAGGCAGAAGCTGGCCAGGCCAGCCCCAGTATGGCAGCCTTCAGCCCCTCAGTAGGCCCGGGACCAGTGCTGGATCTGGTCCAGGTGAAGGCAGGGGCACTAAGAGAGCTGGTGGTGGTGGGGAGAGCAAGAGCAAGAAGAGGCAAAGGCATGGGGACAGGGAAAGGAGTGTGGAGGGTGACCATAGTTCAGGTGGGCCAAACGCCCTCATAACCAGGATGAGAAATAGGCAGAAATATACTTTGCATGTTTACCAGTGCTATGTGGGATCAAGATGACCAGTAGTACACGTATTTTGACTCATGGTGACAAATAGCCACACCTGCCAGAGCCTGCCCCAGCTGTGGTCTCAAGCTCCTAGCAAACTGCATCTTGAAACTTTTGATGACATCATTGCACCTCACTGCTGGTTTTTCAAGATTGTACAGACCCCGTCTCGCTGTTGGCCTGGTACAGGCCCTCATCAATAGCACTGCTGCAAGGACGACCATCACGCTTTGCCTGCTTTGATGCAGAGATTGCTGCAATGCAGGCCGTCAGTCAACAGGGCCGATTGCAGCGTTCCTGAGGCCCCTGCCCCCTGCACAGCCAGAAGCAGAAGCCAAGGCAATGGCAGCTTCCTTGGCAGCTACTTCAGCAGCTAAGGCACAGCAGCAGAAGCATGATGTGCATGCTGTGGTTCAAGTCTGGCTGACACCAGAGGCACTTGAGGAGGGCAGGGTCTTGCCACAGCTGCAGCAACCTTTCTTGAGCTGTCCTGTTGAAATGCATATTGGACAGCTAGAAAAGGTCAGCAAGCTGTTCTTGTGTCAGATGAAGCATGAACAGCATCCACCACCAGCTACTGTGGTATACATTATGTTCCCAATGGACTCGTGTGGCACCTGGTCAACTGGCGGTGTGGTTTCTAATCAAACAGTCAACACATGTGCTTCTCACTGTTCTGCAGCAAGGCAAACAAGTTTGTTCTGCTTGCTTGCATCACGTACCAGAGTAGTTTGTGATTTAGTCATGCAGCAGCACCAGTCATAACTCTTGATGAGAGGCTTGTCAGTGTCATGTGCTGTCAAGTGTTTCAATTTACAAGCCAAGCAGCACAGGGCATGCGTGCATATGGTATTGGCTGCTGCCAGTTGTGAAGCTCACACAAGCCAAGCAAGGTGAACATGTCTGTGTGATGCAGCATGTGACAGACAAGCTGCAAAGCACTGAAGAGCGAAGCATCCCAGGTATTGCATTGAGGGCAGCAGCAAGTCCAGCTGGTGCCAGCAGCCAGGCCCTGATGCCACAGCAGAAAGTGGGGGAAGTTTCAGGCCTCCAGCGCACAGTGCAGCAGCACCTGGTAACCACCCTCGGCATCACCCAGACTCACACATCTTTCTTGTGTGCATTCTGTGTGTGCAACCTGGAAGTCAGGCTCAGACTGTTCAGGCTGTTTGCAGGGCAAAATTTCAATTAGTTGTGGCATGTGTCTCTTGAGGCTGACTGCAAGTTTAGCGGTACTGTCTTACAGCAGTAAAGGTCACTTGCATGAACACCTTAGCATGCATGCCCTGACCTGGATTCTGTTGTGCAGGAACTGCAGTACAGCTTGAAGACTTCAGACTGATTTTGTCTGCAAAATGCAAGCAGATCTGCTGGCGACAGGTGTTGCTCAAAAGCTCAGTTGCAGCTTGCGGGTACAGGGTGGTGCAGCTAGCGCCTGCACAGCCATGCTGTGTGCAGCTGGGTGCACAAATATATTATTGCCAATTGTTGCAGGAGCAAAGCCCTCATAGTAGATTACACCAAAGTTTGATAGTTTAGTCTGCACTCCAACAGTCAACTGCCCTGTTGATGCGGAAACAGACACAGTGTTAGCGCTTGTGCATGCGCCACGCTGCTGATTTTATTTGGCTGACACCTTGCCTGCAATGTAACAGCGGCCGCTACGCAGTTCACTGATTGGCAGAGTCTGTATTGTTGTACTCTATGTACGCATTAATTGCCAATAAATGTGGTCACTCAGGAACACACAGTACGACACTGCTCATACATGATGCACGTATCCATTCGAAGCTTGCAATTGTCTGGTCAGAAATGCTACTGTGGCAGAGTGTGATACAGTAATGCATTAATGCAAGCACATCATCAAACTCAATAATGCGACACTTATAATAACTTTTCTGCATGCAAAATACACCCACATGCACCTGAACTGGAAGTACCTGTTGCCTAAGTCTACTTTGTGATTATACTTAAAGGTTTACAATGGCCGTGTTCTTACAACCCTCTGGGCGCATACCATGCTGTCATTAGCAATAATCAGATGATGAGTGCTACAAAGCAGACGCTGACAATTCAGCAAACCATGTATAAAATGCAGTCTATGCTCATTCCTGAGCTCTACATTGAATCAAAAAGCATGTTGCCACGGATCTTGTGCTGTGAAGAAGCTGATGTCAGAGCAGAGGATGGTGCGTTCTGGCCAGCTGTTGAGTTCTCACCGATTGTAGACAAGTTGAAAGAGTCAATGCCATACCCAGCGTCATTTCTTGGTTTGATAGGTAGTCCATAATGATGTCGTTCCACATTCGACGCATCTGCTTTAGCAATGATGCACGTGTCCTTCACTGTCAGCTCTTGAACTTGTTTATCAAGAGAACTTCTGTCAGCAAGCTCCTGAGCTAGTTCAAACTCCAAACTCACCACAGTCACTGGCCTGGGCAGAGCTTTAGTAACTACAGTAGGCTGGTTATTGCTGCCAAATTCATGCAATAGGAGCTGCATGCCAGTCTCTAGGTCTGCAGCAGGGTCCGGGGTGTTGTATATGCTGATGGTCTGAGCATTGCTGTCGTTTCCCTGCATATCGCATATGTTCAGCAAAGGCAGCCAACAGGATGCTGCAACTGTGTGTGGTCTCCTGTCAATGGCTCTGCTGGCTGTGTACTGACCGCACAGTTTGATGAAAGTGGCTGTGTACCGCCACAATTGCAACATGCACGTGGCAAAGCTGTTGCACATGTTTAAACAGCAAGTGATTCCATGTCAAACTGGCATTCCTTGTGTTCAAGGCAGGCTGTGTTGTCAATATGAATATGAGGATACTTACCAGCAGTTTGCAAAGGGGCACATGGAGCTGTGCGGGATCTTCAGCAGTCTCAACGCCCACTGCAAAGGCAAAGTGTGGCAGGAGGTTGCTGTGGGACTTCTGGAAATTGGCCAGACATATCTGCGAAAGCAACAATGCAGAGTCAGGGTGAGTGCTTTTGCAGTTATTGCATGGGACGTACCAATGTTGCCATGCAGATACCTGGCTGTCAGTTCAGCAAGTTGCCATGTTGCATACAGGAAGCGCTTTTAGCTCAGCAAGTGCTTGTGCCTGATCATCCTCACCTTTGTTAAAGTGCTGTCTGGGCTTATGCATGGGCCGTTCAAGACACAGAGAGCAGTGTATGTCCGGACAGCTGCTAAGAATGGCTGCGAGATGGTGTCAAGTGTTGATGGTCGTATGAGAGCTACAATCAGGGGGTTGCTGTAAAATGCAAACTCTCCCTCAGATGCCACTGCCAATATGTCCTGATGGCTGAAAGCTTCAAATAGCAGTCGTCGATGGTGTTCTGCTGGGCCTACAGGGTTCTCCTCTTCTTCAAGGTGACGGCGACAATCACCACACCTGGCTATATACTCCCTCTCTGCATTGCACAATCTGTCAAAACATGACAATGCAAACTGGACTCTGTTGTCAGCAAACAAGACTCAGAGAATGCATACCTACGGAGGCAAGCCATTGTTCATGCGCAGCACATCTCTGCAGCTCCCAGGAACAGTTTCTGCTGCATGCCTGAAAGGCGATCACAATCAGCAACACCAACTGCAGCTGATTATTGCTGTCAAAGTGCTCAAGGAAGTAGCCAGGCGGCGTGTGGTGAAGTAATCAAAACAGAACATGATGATGCGACTCCGCACACCCTGGTAGCCAGGCTGAGCCAGAATTTTGTTTGTTGCCAGCAGCAACAACAAATGGAGTAGCGCAATGAGCAAGTCTGCTTCAAGCTGAGTGGTCGGAGTGCAGAGTGCAGTCAGGAGGAAGTCCAGCAGTCCACATACGATCTGTGGCTGCCACATACACATGATAGTCATGGCTATGATGGCATCCCATCTCAGCTTGAAGCTCAGACTTGCTGCAAGCACATTTAGCATCAGTACCAATAACAAGATCACAAGCACACAATATGCATCACAACACCTACATGACAGAGCTTGATTGGTGGAGAAGGCAGCTTCCATCAGAGTTGGCTGGCCCTCACGACTTGTGAAGAGACCTTTGCAGGTCCGTGCACAGAGGTCCTTCGCCCGATCAGGCTGAGCGACGTCAGCGTCCCACATGAAGAACTGTACATCCGCCAGAGTTAGACTTGCTTTCATTGCTTCAATGGTGAACTTGTCACCTGCAGATGCGCACAAAAGTATCAGCATTCGAGACGCAATATATGTCGAGCGTGAAGAAAGAGTGAATCGTCAGATCCTATGCAAGGATGATCCTACCGTGACCAGCAACCGGCTCGCCACCATCATTCAAATGCTGCCTGTTTGCCTGCACAATGACACAGCAGAGCATCGCACATCAGAGGATTGTACAGTTGTGAGCTGGCTAAACATCCAACCTCACCTGGCTTTGATGGCCGTCATTTGTCAGGCTAGCACCAGCTGGAAAACTACCGAAATTCATTACTCCCAAGCACGCAATGCTGTTCGCTTTGGCCTTCTCTGTGCGAAAGTCAGGGCCAAGCCTTCCAGCTTTGGTGCAGTTGTTTGAAATGGTGTAGGCGTTGTAAACTTGGACACCCAATTTCAAACAAATGCTGACGAAGTTTAGAGTTACTAATTTCAGTTGACTAGAATATGAAGTAGCGTTGACTTTCAGCAGGCAGCAAAAGCATGTTGTTCTAGATGTACTAAGCCCGGCAGTACGGGGGTTTGTGATAGCTTCCGCCCTTCACAAAAACTTCTTGCATGTAGTGCATGGGCGAAAGAGGCCAAAACCCCTACTGACACTGACAGATCTCTCGCAGCATTTTGCCAAAGGGAGAGGCGAAGCAGGTGTCCAAGGTATCTGAACAAAGCCTCAATGCTTTCCAAAATGATCAGCTGCACCCAAAATCACTTTGAGAGAAGGAAATTTCACTAGGTCAAGTCTTGAAGATAGTATTACTGATGTGTTTTATGTATTGATGATCATCAAAAAAAGTTTGAGTTCAATGTACATGTACCGGTATACCTGTATCTCATGACATGCACATTCAAGAATCAACAACAGAACATGCCATTACCAGGTGTTAATTGATACTTTAGGCAGACAGCTTGTAAAGCAGTCCAAACCAGCAGTGAACCCTGCAGGCTTTGGAGACGACACAGACTGTTCTTTTATTCTTGGCTGAATCGGTATTACATCGCTCAGAGCCATCCAGCGTCCTTTGCAGCATGGACCAACTTGTGCGCCACTTCAAATGCCTCAAGGCGAGTTGCACTCCTGCTGGCTAGGCATCCTGTGATCACCTCCTTCAGCACCTCAAACACTGCCTTTTCATCTTCATGCAGTGGCAGGTCCATCTCGTCAGCCAGTGGCAGCTTAATCTGAAAACAAAATGCATGTTAACACAATCAGTGCAAAAGATGCAGACGAGGCAGTGATGAGGATGCTGCAATCTTGTTTGGTGGCTGCTTCACCAGCTCACCATCCCTTGCTGTACTTCAGCAATGGACAAAACGCAAACACCAATGTCATGCCTGCTATACCACATGCAATGGCCGAGAAGAGCAGTGCACAAAGAGTCTGTGCATGCAAACGCGCCTGAGGCGCATTTATACCCATGTGTGCATGTGGACTTATGAGATGCATTGTGCAATAGCATCAGAGAAAAATGGTATGCGTGCACTGGCGTACCTTGTCAGAGTACGATGTCTGCTCTGCCACATGGCTGGCGAGGTACTGCATGAGCTGGCTCTGACCAGGCAAGCCCAAAGGGTCTCTCAACCCCTGCTGTGCCTCAGCCGCATATACAGGGTCCAGTAGCAGAGCGATGTGGTCTTCAGGCCTTTGGCCACCCAGCACTTCCAGCAAGAGTAAACCCACAGACCACATGTCCCAGGCTGGCAATGGAATATACCGCCCATACTTGAGGATCATAGCAGCCAGATCTGGTGACTCAGCTCCAAAGCCAACCCTGCATTGAGTGAGCAAAATTAACAGGTGAGCAAGCAAGTTGGCAAGTGCAGAGCTTTGCAGCGGCTAGGTCTTCCCGCCAACACAGCTGCTCAAGAGCAATATAGTCAGAATGACACCATTCATGCTTTCGAGCTTATGACCAGCTAGGTATGTGCTGAGCAGGTCTTGGTTCTCCAGAGCAGTCTCTTCTGTGCATCACTCAAAAACAAGAGCTCAAGTTCTGCTTCAATGGTCAGGAAGCAGCAAGTGCCTGCTCCAATCAATGCCTATGCTTTGTAAGAAGCACTTTGTGCAAGGAGGATCTTGATCCAACTGCACTTTGCAGGAAATGAAAAGATGAAAGCACATCAATGGGTGGAAGGAGCTGTCTCACCTGCAGCGCTTGGCGTCCATCCAGTTCCAGCCCTCATCCACCTTGCACCTGGCAGCACTGCCCAGGTCTGCCTTCTTCCAGACAGAGTCATTGAAGCTGATAAGGACGTTGCCTCTGTGCACATCCTGGTCTGCAATGCCCCTTCCGTGCATGTGCTCCAGCCCAGAAGCCAGTTGATAGAAGCCCATTGTCATCTCTTTGACACTCAGCCTGCAAGCGTGATGGTCATGATCAGTCATAGTGATGTTAGATCCAGACATCGGGGTGATGCTGCAGGGCATTCAGCTTGCACCTATGATTCTCCAGACGACGCAACAATCAGCATCACATCAACACATGATCTGAGTACACTCGGTTTGTGAATGGTACTGTTTGCCTTGACTCTGTGTACATGTGTCACAGCTGTCATCTCAAATCATGCCGTTTCAATTAATGCCATGAGCAATGATTCCATCTGTTGCCATAAGCAATGATTCTCACAAGCAATGAATTCTGCCAGCAGTCACACAGTGATCACAGCAGAGGAATGCAAAAGGCACATGAGCAGGCATAATGCACAGTAGGCACTGAAACTCACCTCCTCTCCATCATGATGTCTCCCAAGCTGCACTTCATCTGCTCCAGCGCCAAGTAGCACACGCCTGGTCTGGTAGTGTCATCAATGATGCCGTATGACTGGATGATGTTGGCATGGTTCAGCTCATGCAGCAGCTGACCCTCATTCTCCAGCTCTGACTGGGCACCTGACTTGAAGACTGAGCTGGTGGTTACTGGGTTGATGACACAGCACACCGAGCTGTTGCGGCCCTTGCCAATTGAGTCGCCCCAAATCCACTCTGAGCACTGCAGTTGCAACAAGATGTTTTGTGAGTTCGAGTGCATGACGCAAGACATATTGCCATTGACTACTGCATGACCAGCGCCAGGCTGCAACACAAACCCACTGCCGTGCAATCAGTCCCCAGTCAGCCTCTGCTTGTAGAAACTTTACAATTTGCAAGCCAGCTCTTGCACCTTGAAGCGTTTGCATAGTCTTCACAGCAATGTCAGTCAAGATCTACAACAGTGCACTGGGTGCAAGGCTGCAAAAAGCAGGTTTTCCAGTAGTGTAACATACATACCACGGGATATCTGGACATAGCACATCGCTCTTGCAGCATCTGAAGCTTCTTCTCAGAGGCATTCTTGGCTTCTGTCATGTCTGCAAGCTGCTGCTGGCATACGAGGGATTCCTGCCTTGCAGTGTCAATGACGCCAGTGTCACCAGGCTCATGGTTTGTGGACGAGCCATCTTGTGGGCACAGGCCAACAACCTCGGCCCGATCATCTGAGGCAGATGGGGATGGAGCTGAAGCGTGGTGGGGACTGCCATCTGCAGTGACATTGATGACCTACATGGCAAGGGCATGCAGTCAGCATGATAGCATGGCTTGTATTGCTGTGCAAATGGTGGGAATACTGATTGGGATATTGCTGTCATAATGCCAAGCTTAACTGCAAGGAATGTTGCACATATTGCAGTCCACAGCACTGAATGACTTGCCATATATTGGTCATATGCATCATCCTGCTGTCCAAAAAGCAGCAACAGAGACATGTATGATGCATGCACACCATGCAGAGACCTAACCAGACCAACAAGCATACCTTGGGTCTTGCCTCTCCTGGTTCAGGAGGTGAGACTGGGGCGTCCCCCCTGCAATCCTCACCCCTTCCACTTGGGGTAGCCCTGTCCTCATGAACCTGCGCCATTGAGGGAAAGCTCAGCACTGATCAAGGCAGGCACTGCGTTTGAAACTGTACATGGCAGCTCAGAATGAAATTGCATGACAGACACCAACACATCGATGGTTCTGTAACATATCCAGGTAGAGCAAGAGATCCCACAGGCTTGTCAGCAACAGGCTGTGCAAGACAGCATCATGTGCAAGATGATGCTTTGAACCGACTGCTGTCCGAAGATTTGGGCATAATATTGATGGTGCACGAGCATTCATGAGTCAGATGCAGCACTGTCAGGCAATTTGCCTTCCTGGCGTTTAATAGCAGAGCATGACCATTCAGGCTTGGCATTGCATGCATGTAGAGCAACAGTCTGTACAAGTGCAAGATATGATGAGAGCAAGGTTGGTGAGGGGGCTGACCTGCAGCTGAGCCTGAGGTGGGGGCAGGGGCTGAGCAGGCGCCCTCCATGGCTGATGGTGCCTCAGATGATGACCCTGTCAGCAGCATTGCAGCTTCTGGCTGCTGACAGAGTCTTCATCTGAGGCGCTATCAGCCATGGACAGCGCCAGCGCAGCCCCTGCCACCATTTCAATCGCTGAGCTGCAGGTCTGCTCCCTCACCAACCTTGCTCTGATCATATCTTGTCCTGTTGCTGACCGTTGATCAACATCTGTTGAGACTATATTCTTGTGCTTTACTTCTAAAAGACAGCAAGTGCTATTGTCTGATGGTGCTGCATCTGACTGGCAGACGCTTATGCCTTCATCATTATTGAACGCAGATTCTTGGACAACACTGTTGGTTTACGTCGCACCATCTCAGGTGTGACTCTGTCTTGACTCCACATAAACCGGTCCTCATAAACCGTACACCTGATGATCAGATCATTTGAGACAGCTGTGCATTTTAGCAAATGACCAGTCTTGAGTTGGCTACACATGATGCAGTTGACCAAAGCCAGAAGAAGTGCAGCTTGCCCCCGCTTGGACCTTGTGACCACAGCAGGGTAAGTGTATGCACAAAAAGATGCAATAGCTCAAGTAGGGATGTGCATTTTATTCATTTCACTGGACCAATGTATGTAATTACCCAGTAACGTTACCAATTGGTAAGCGACGCAGTAATCAACTATAGACTTATTACTGTTCAACTGCTATATGTGGCCGTTTTCAACTGTGAAGGCAGCAAAGCACTGTTCTTGCTCAGGGAGATGCATCTCCAAGTTGAACAAATCTTTTGAGCAACATTCCCACCTCAAATCAAGCATGTACCCGTTTCAACAGGTTTTGCAGGTTGCATTTTTGTTAAACTCTCCTAAAATCCCTTGAGAACCCCTATTACTGCCACCAATTCTCCCTAAGTTTGGCACATTTGGGCTTATTTTGCTCATTTTCTGTGGAAATGAAATGAAATGCTAATTGCCTGAATTACCTTGTTTCACAACCCCAACACTAAATTAGCAGGAATGTCATTAACATTACCATTCAGTCATGATTGATGAAAGGTAAGTTGCACACCCCTAAGCTCAAGTGTTGCTGACACACCAAATGCATGCAGATGCCTGACCATGACTGCATCGGGACAAGCACAGCTCAAGCATTTAGGCTCAGCATGGGATATATGCTGAGCAGCGGTCAGCAAAAGCACTGAGCTGCAGGTCTGACCCCTCACTAAACCTTGCTCTGAACATATCTCGTGCTTTTGCGGAGCGCTGCTCAGCATATGTCCCATGCTGAGCCTACATGCTTGGGCTGTGCTTATCCTGAAGCTGTCACAGTCAGCCATCTGCATGCATTTGGTGTGTCAGCAATGCTTGAGCTATTGTGTCCTTCTGTTCATGCATTCATCCTGGTTGCTGGTTACAGGTTCGAAGCGTCTCAAGCAGCAGCAATCTGGCAGGAGACATAGGGACTCAGAGCCCCATGCCTGCTTCAGACGTTGCTGCGCTGCCCAAGGCAGGCTCTCTTGACTTCCTTTGGGGCATAGATACTTGCCTGCCTGTCATCGACTGGAATACTGTCAAGCAACCAGGCCTTCATTGTCCTCATGTCAAAGCAACAGCTATCACTCACAAGAGCTCCTTTGCAATCATAGATTGATAGACCGACGCGAGGTTGCAGATGTTTTGACTAATTGGCGGTGTCAAGTTTCATGTACCTGACGACCAGATATTCTGAAGCAGCGGTGCCCAAGCAACAATTGTCAACTGACTGTATATGTTGCAGATGAGCAAGGCAGCCAAGAAGAAGGCGAAGAAGCAGCAGAAAGCTGCAATGTAGCTGACAGAAACACCTGAGGCACCATCACCCATGGAGGGCACCAGCCTCAGGTGTCTCTGTCAGCTGCATTGCAGCTTTCTGCTGCTTCTTCGCCTTCTTCTTGGCTGCCTTGCTCATCTGCAACACATGTAGCCTATTCAAGAAGGGGCATTGGGTGAAGTTCAGCTGCTTCAGACACGCTGGTGCAGGGGACTTTGAATTATTGCTTGTTCACAATACCAAATTTGCGGTTTTGCAACAATCTGTGGCCACAAAAGGAGCTCTAAGCATGGACAGTTGACCTCATCCTGCGTTCTGGATGCTTTAACAAACCGCCTGATACTACAGCAATGAACTGATGCTACGGCAATGAGCTGTCAACAACTGTTCAGGCGCTCATATTGTCCTGCTTGCATGTCCGGATACACGTGCTCTCTAACAGTACAGTGAGCACTGCAAAGACCATCAACAATACGCAGTCAAGGTGAAGCACTCCACAGTGTTGACAGCTTTCTGAGGGCAACAGCACTCAGACAGCACAGTGTCACCTGCTGTCGCCATGACTGATACAAACATATGCATTGGCTGGTATGACATACCTGAGGCTGTGCAGCAGAGTCATCCATGTCTTGCTGCGCCTCTTCCTTGATGGCAACCACAACACCATCATCTGCAGGCCTCTGCTCCTGCACCTGGGCACTCTCCCGCAGATGGACGTTGTCCTGCTGGAGCACCTGCAAGTAGTGTCACCATCAGATAGACGGTAGTATTGTGCTGACACTTGCAAATGTGCCTTTTGAGGTAAGGAAGCATGATTTGAATGCAAGTGCATTTAGCACCTGCAGTGAATGAGCCAATCAAGCTTCAGCAGCAGCCACTCAATCAAACTTGAGTGGCCTATCCTGCCAGAGAGGCCTTACTCTGCATGAATGCATGCAAGCGCAACAAACACTACTGGATGTTGGAGCAGCAGCATTTGGCACATGGGTTGCATTGAAGGGAGCATGGTGTCGCGCCCATGAGGTGGTGGTTCAAGCACTGGCTATGCTGATGCAACCGACAGCAGAGGCTTACATTGAGTTGTGTCCCCAGGTCAGTCTCAAGGGCGCCAGCCGCCTCCAGCTGCTGCTTCAAGTCCGCGTTCTTGGCCTGCACACCAGCAGGCGGTCTGATCTCGCTCACCAAGAAGCAGCAAGTATCAAGTGAAGGGTGCAAGCTTGGCACAGCTTGGATTGGTGATGAACTGATGATGCCAGGTTGCATTGTTTGATGGACAGGCAGCGCTGTCAATGTCCAGCAATGTTCAAGCAATTAGCCTCAGCCTGGGACACCTGCTGAGCAACGGTCAGCAACAGTACAAAATATGGTCAGAGCAAGGTTAGTGAGGGGGCAGACCTGCAGCTCAACGCCTGAGGTGGGGGTGGAGGCTGAGCTGGCGTGGTCCACGGGTGATGGCGCCTCAGGCGATGTCTTTGTGACTGCTGTCACCTGCATTGCAGCTTTCCTCTGCTTCTTAGCCTTCTTCTTGGCTGCCTTGCTCATCTGCAACACATGTAGCCAATTCAAGAGGGGGCATTGGGTTAAGTTCAGGTGCTTCATACACATTGGCGCAGGGGTCTTGAAATTATTGCTTGTTCACAAATCAAACTTGTGGTCTTCCAACAAACTGTGGCCACGAAAGGAGCTCTTGTCACAGACAGTTGACCTCAGCATGCGTTTTGGATGCTTAAACAAACTGCCCAATACTACAGGCGATGAGCTGTCAGCAACTGTACAGGCCCGTATGTTGTCCTGCCTGCATGTCCAGATGCACGTGCTTGATGACAAAAGTACATTGAGCTCTGCAAAGACCATCAACAATGAGCAGGCAAGGTGAAGCAATTCACAGTGTTGACAGCTTCCTGAGGGCAACAGCACTCAAAGAGCACAGTATCGCCTGAAGCTGCCATGACTGATACAAACACGCGCTTTGGATGGTAGGACATACCTGGGGCTGTGCAGCAGAGTCACCCAGGTCCTGCTGCAGATCCTCCTTCATGGCACTTGCACCACCATCACGTGCCTCCCTCTGCTGCAGCATCTGGACACTTTCCTGCAGGTGGTTGTTCTCACGCTGGAGCACCTGCAATCAGCGTCACCATCAGATGTCACGGTGGTTTTATGCTGACACTTGCAACTACTGAAGCATGGTTTGAATGCGTATGCATTTGGCACCTGCACTGAATAAGCCAATCAAGCTCCAGCAGCAGCCACTCAATCAAACTTGAGTGGCCTATCCTGCCAGAGAACCCTTACTCTGCATGTGTGCATGCAAGCGCAGCAAACACTACTATATGTTATAAAGGAGTGGAAGCATTTGACACATGGGAGCATGGTGTCACACCCATGAGGTGGTGTTCAAGCACTGGCTATGCTGACGTTGCTGAAAGCAAAGACTTACATCGAGCTGTGCCTTAAGGTCAATCTCAAGGGCGCCAGCCGCCTCCAGCTGCTGCTTCAAGTCCGCATTCTTGGCCTGCACATCGGTAGGCAGTTTGATCTCACTCACCAAGAAGCAGCAAACATCCAGTGAAGGATGCAAGCTTGGCACATCTTGATTTGCTGATAAATTGATGATGTCAGGGTGCAATTTGAATGGCAGTGAATGTCCAGCAATATGGCTTGCGAGCTCTATGTGTCTCATGTATGTGATGTGTCAAGATACACAATCAGAAAAGATAGCTTGCATGAGTCAGCAACTGCAGTCAGCATGCATTTGCAGAGCAAAGAATGGAGACCTTTATGCATTTGGCGGTGTGAGTGAAATCCTCCTGCAGCTGAGTCTTTTCTGTTTGCAGACTCGACACCTGGGCTAGCAGTGTGTGGTTGTCATGTAGCATTGCTGCAGCTTGGTCTTCAGCATCCTTCCTGCTCTGCTGGGCAGACTGGTTGGCAGCCTGCAACAGAGCAATCTCCTGCAGACACAGAACCCATGGATGTGATCATGCACAAGAGGCAGGGCGCTGCAGGGACATGGTAGAAGCTGCACATGCAGGCAGCTGTTCAAGTCCTCTCAAAGCACAAACACAGTCAAAGACACAGAGGGCTTTGGTTGCCTGCATGTGATAGTCATGACACAGGACTGGCCTGAGCACATTTACAATTATGCAGAGGTGTGCCGAGCAATGGAAGGAAAACCTCTATCACAGAACAGCCTGTCAGATTGCTACAAGAAACACACTGTAACATCATCTGCCATGACACATGCACACACAGACACAGACAGACACACAGACAGACAAACAAACACACACACACGTACAGGCAGTTGCAAGCAGCTTGCTTGTGCAGAGGAAAAGATCGAGACCTTGATGCAGTTAGCAGTGTCATTGGCGACCTCCTGTAGATGCTTGTTGTCCTCCTGCAGATGCTCCTTGTCCTCCTGCAGATGCTGCTTCTGTTTCTCCAAGTCAAACACCTGGCCTACCAGCCTGTTCTTCTCCTCCAGGGTTGCTGTTGCTCTACACTTGGCATCCTCTCTGCTCTGCTGGGCGGACTGGTTGTCTGCCTGGAGACCAGCAATCTCCTGCAGACAAAGGACGGTTGCATGTCAAGTGACAGGAAGCTGCATAGACGTAGTTAGATGCTCCACATACACAGGCGCCTGGTACTGATTCTCTACTGCCACGGGACACGTGCAATCAAATATTTAGTGGGTTGTGGTTGTCTGCAGGGCCTCACAGATTGTTGATATGGGATATTGTCGTGACACTGCAAGTGTGTGTATGATAAAGACAACTCAAGGTTACCAGCCCACCCTGTCTTTGACCACCACACAGCAGCATGTCACATTGCAATGAGAAACATATTGTCATTGGTGCACAAAGATGGTTGAAACAGTGTGCACAAAGTTGCAACACACCTTCACTTGGGCGGCATTGGTGAACTCTGCCTGCTCTAGCTTGCCCTTGTAGTCATCGCAGGTGTCTTGGGCATCCTGCCTCTTCCTGTTGACATCTTCCACTTGGTCCAGGGCATCTCTCCTCTGCTTGTCGGCATCACCCACCACAATACCCATCAGCTCCCTCTGACTCTGCACACCACACACTCATATATGGATGGAGAGCTGTGACTCTTGAGTGCATGACAACACAAACACTGGCTGTCCAGAACTCTCACAGTGACATTGCAGCAAAGAAACGCAACAGGTAATCCACTGTCCACATAGATTTTATGCCATGTTCCAACACCAGACTTCAGACACAGATGAAGTCCAGGTTGGCAAAGCAAGAATGCAAAGTATGGACTAATAAGCTTGCAAGGCATGATATGGTGATATGCACAGGGAGCTCTATCTAATTGCTGTATTGGCAAAGATGCATGTCAATGATTGTGCTGTCTGATCAATATCATGAGGTGCTAAGCTCTGTGTTTTGTGATGGTAGAAGGTGTGAGAGGGTGGTGGGTGGCGTTGATGGACCACTTTCAGGCCTGGCATACAAGCAATGTATGTTAGCGTATCACTACTTCCAGCTTCACCAAATTGCAAGGATGTTGAAACACGGCTACAAGTCATTGATGAAGTGGCTACAAGTCATTGATGAAGTGACAAGACTAACAAAATGGTCACAAGTCTGCAGTTGGAAATGTCATCATAGAATTGTTTGTTGAGCCTCCTTCTGCTCCTGGGATCTGCTGCTTTGACGCTCGGGAGACTCTACAGCAGTACTTCAAGGATACGGACGTCAAGCTTGCCTACCAACCATGAGGCCATGGCTTATATGTTCAGTAAAACTAATTGCCTGTTGTACGCTGTCAATGCGTCCTTGTGTCAGTGATGGTTGCTGCTGTCATGCTCGGCAGGCTCTGGCACAATTGTTCAAGAATACGGATGCCAAGGTTGCTGCCGACCATGAGGCCAAATGGTCACTAACAAACTTGACATCCCTACCCCTTGAAATTCTGTGCTAGAGTCTGCAGAAAATGACAGCAGCAACCATCACTGACACAAGGATGCATTGACAGCATACAACAGGCAATTAGTTGTCATGAACATATAAGCCATGCAAAACATGGTACTATAACAGATCTCACCTGGCCCTGGGCTTCAATCACCGCAAGTATGGCAGCAAGAAACTCTTTGTCTGCTGCATCCAGCTCTACTTCTTGGGGAAATCCCTCCTGGACCTGAAACAGGAAGCATACCTCTTCAGGCTGTGTGATGTGCAGCCTGCTACTCACCAACAAGCGTTGAATCCAGATCACGCATGTAAAGTTGTCATGCCAGCACAACACAGGGCACGTGAGGTAGCTCATAGGCAGAATCTCAAGCTTAAAGGGTGATTACCTCCTGAAGCACTCCTGACTGGTTCCACAACTTTATAGCCAGGAACTTCAGCATATGCTCGCGACCGTGTGTGCGGCCTTCGACCTTATGCCAAAGCTTTTTGGCAGCTGTGACATACTTCTGTAGATCCTGCATTGCAGCGAGCAAACGTGAACTACCAACTACCGGTGATGACAGCACTGTTGGCTGCCAGTGCATCAAAACTGCCAAACACTATAGATTCACTCTGCACCATTGCTTGTGTTGGTGAGGACAAAGTACCACATGTTTTCAAAATGGCTTCGTACCTGCTTTTGCTTCTCTGTGGCCCCTGCTGGATATTCTGCAGGTTCTTCAACAGAGCCTGTGTACCCCCAGTTCCTGCAGGTGTTCTCCAACAGCAAATTCTCTTTGTGCACAACCTGCAGCAACAAGCAACTCATATCAGACTTAGAGCTGTCTGGCCACCAGCAAAGTCAGTAGCAGTCTGACTGGACTTGTGTTAACAAGCCTTTTATGCTGCATACCTGCACAGCCTTGTCGCTGGGTTCCAAAAACCGCCTCAGGCGTTTTTGTTGCCAGTATGCTTTGAGAACCGCAATCTCGGTGGCAGCACAGCCGCTCTCTTTGGATTCCATGTCCTGCAAGATATCGAACAAGTGAGTTATGTGTCGCAGACAGGAACGCTGATAGCCTTGCTTGACAGAATTGCCAAATCTGACCTCCAGTTTGCCCAAAACTTTCCCGATGGTCACACTCGGCCAACGTAGTATGTCAGTAGGAAACATTCCTCAACGATACCCAAAACGAGCAGACCTAGTCGAGAGCCTAATGTGCAAGGCGCAACGTAGATCTGTAAATTGCGTCGCTCGCAGCTTTGCAAAAGCTCACGCGTGTTTGCTCAGATTCCGCCAGCTTGTAATCTTCTTCTTCTTCGAGGACTGACTCTTCAAGGCAGCTTTACATCGTGAGTACAACTAGTTCGTAGCATGCGCTGCCAATGAAAGTCACACCATATGGCACCACTTCTCTCTCTTTGAGACACTCGCATTTGTCTGTGTCACCATGCTGCAGTCACTGAGTGACACTGCAGCATGGTGACACTGCGTGAGTACATAGACTATACTGTATTACACAATCAGATAATGGTGGTGCTGAGTGTATACTTCAAGATAAGTGAATTTACACCCTTTCAGGTTGAATACGAGCATTTAGATGTAAGGGACAGATACACCCTATGCAACATGTTGAGACGCAATGTGTCTGCACGTGCACAATATCGCAGCAATTGGTCAAACAACAATCAGTTTTTGTAATAATATACATGTATATGTACAATGCATGCATGCATCCATATGGTCTGCTGCTTTTTGTCCAGACAATACATCAGGAGTCTTAACACTGTACGTCAGCCTCAGTGTTATTGCAGCACAAAGTACGTAAACGGTACAAAGGTAAAAGCGTGGACTACCATATGGACCTAATGTAACAGCTGTACACAGCTGTATCCACTACTGGAACAAGCTTGAAGGCCCTGTTTGGGCCTGAGACTGAGGATACAGATAGCCAACAAGAGCAGCTTCAGCGCGCCGCTTACGAGCCTGTCTGTCTTGAGCCTGTCTGTCTTGAGCCTGGTTTTTGTGGACAAGTACCTGCATGTGCCCTGATGTGCCTGAATGCACTCTTCAACAGAGCTCGAGCCTCGACACACATTTTGAGGGCTTTCCACTCTGTTGATATAGGTACAACCACTGACACAACCTCCAATATCAGCTCTACATATATCAGCTCTATCAAGGGAACAAGGTTGAATGCAGGGCAGTTTTGTTGCCGCACAAGAAATGGCAAGTACGACATGCATCACACCAAGTCCCAAGACAAGGTGTCTGGTTGCATGCCATCAAACTTCCATGCATCAGAGTCCTCGACATATGCAGTTGCCTGGTCTGCATCATCGCTTGCATGCAGGTCCACCATTGCGGACGGTACTGTCTGCAATGGTGGACCAGCATGCAAGTGGGTACAAGTGCCGGCCAGGAAGACAGATCTGGCAGGCACTTGTTGTTCCAGGTTGTTCTGTGTTCAGTGAGTCAGCATCAGGTGATGTTCAGTGACTCAGCACATGTGATGCTGATACACTGAACACAGAACAACAAGTGTTCAAGTGATCACAATCCAGCCGACTGTGCAGCTTGCTTTGCGATTTGTGGAGCTTAATAATATTCAGTGCTAGCTGGTTGGCAAATCTGCATATTGATAAATGCCTTTGGTACCATTGAAGGATCGATGGTTCTCACCACCAGAACTCTTGATTCTTCAATGGTGCCAAAAGCAGCCATCAAAAGTCCAAAGAATGCATTACATATGTACTGATGTCAGCAGGATTGAAGACACTTGCCACAGCAGCATCTTGATTGTGCACAGCCCTAAATAATTTGTTATAACATGCTGCAAGGAGACAACAGCGTCAATGGTGCACTCCACAATAAGCATGCACTAGTGATGCAGTACTGAGCTTGACACACAGCCATTAGCTAATAGGCCTATAGGCGTCCATGCCAAACAGTCAGTGCTGTGCTCACTACAGTAGTCATGCACATGGTATTTTGCTACAGCAATCCAATGCCATGCTGGCTGCAGCAAAACGTATTGTAGTCTAGACCAGATGTGCATGATTATCAAGTTGAGTTCAGACATAGTGCTGCTGTCAGCAACTAGTACTTGCATATCTGAGACTCACTTGCAGGTTGTTGAGTAGGGAGCACAACTGTTGCAGGTTGCCTGCAGCTTCAGCACCTGATACGTGTGCAGCGTATACGTATAACAGGAAAATTCCTTTAAAGGGCTGTTGGACAGCTCACAGCTGATTAGAACACCTAAAGGTCACACAGCAGGTCATACAAATGCATTTACTGTTGTTGCAATCCCCAGCAACAATTTTGATAACCATGTTGATGATGCAGCTCGAAATGATCACCTCCATCCTGACTAACAACAATCGTTGATAGTCTGCAGCAAAGCAACAGGAGTTTTGGAAGACACCTATAAGGCTCACAGCATAGTATTTGGATTACCTTGCTCAAAGTCATATCAATGTGTCAATATGCTGGCATCTGAGTTCTTGACAATCCGCAATTCAGCCCCAACAGCGTGACTGAGTTGGGGATTGTCAAGAATGCAGATGCCATCATGTTATGCTCTTATGACCGATGACTGGTATCATTATCATGGTGCATCATGCCGGATCCGGACGTCAGCCAATTAGTGAGCAAGTACATCTGGCTGCACCATGATATCGGTCAACTACTGCCGTTTGTTACCACACCACTTTTTGCTATCAATGACGCTCTGCTGTAGCTGCCTAGGCATGCATATGCAGACTCTGAGGGCTCAGACAGAGCAAGGCCAGGAACACAATGTGGTCGTTGGGCAGGTCCAAGTCAGGGCCTCTCCCTTGAAGTTCTACGCCTGCACACAACACTGAAACATTCAGTGGAAACTACGCCGTAGTACGTGGACGGTTTAAGCATGACAAAAGACAGCCAGCAGGGCATGGACACACCTGGCCTTGACAGCCACTGAGCTCAGCCACTCAAGTGTGCTCAGTCTTGGCTACTGGCTTGGAAAGCTGATGCAACCAGCGCAGCGAGCTGAATCTGCACATTGGAGCACTCATGTGCAGCTGCAGCTTGCCATACTGGTTGCCTCAGCATTCCAAGCTTGCGGTCTGGGCAGGTTCAGCTAGCTAGCTAGCACCAGAGCAGCCTCTGTTGCACAACTGCGCTGGTCCATGGATGAGTACCCATGGACCGGTCCTAGTAGTGGCAGATCTCACTATCAGTCAACAGCTGGCATGTGTTACCGTGACACATGTAACTGATGCGCCAATTTTTGTCAATGCAACAGATGCCACTGAAGTTGAGGCTCCTACAACCCATATGAATGATGTTGTGGAAACTAGAGGAATGAACCTTGGGCTCACGGCTATATCTTGCCCTTGCTGAGTGTTGATGGTATGTTTGATCACGAGAGCATGAGCAGCCGAAAGAGTTTGCCTGTGCGCACTTTGCTTTCCGTGCTGTTATCACCAAACAAACATGTTTATCACTGGCAATGAGGCTTGTACCCCCCAACAACTGTTGCAAGGACCCACTGGGGTCAGCATGACCAGCAGGATGACCAGCAGTTCAGTTCCTGCCTCAGAGAAGCTGTGTATGATCCTGCTGCAACATGAGTGACTCTGAGCTTCTGCCTCAGTTCTGTCCATTCGTTGCAAATCTGAGGCGGATTGTCAGGCTCACTTTGATGACAGCAGCTGCTGAGTCAGCTTCTGAGCTCAAGGTTGTCAGGGATGTTGCAGTTACACCAACAGACCTTGAGTGCAACCTGGCGCTGCAGCTCCCAATGGCTGTGACAGTCCTGTTAACATAGGTGTCGTTGGTCCTGCTGAGTTCCTGCTGCCTGTAGATGCGTAAGCAGCTAAGCCTTTGCACAAGGGTGTTCTGGACAATCATTCTTGCAGTGTTGCTGCTGTGCATTGTGCCATCGTAGACTAACTTATTTGCAACCCATGAGCAATAAGCATCAGCTAACGCCTTTGCAAAAGGCCTAGCTTGCAACTGAGTCGGTCTGGACAGATTTATAGTCACTGAGTGGCTGCAAGGCTGCACGCGCAGCAAGCACCAATTGCCTGTTGCAACACTGTCATGAATACTTCAAGCTTAAATGACGGTACCGGTGTGTCATGACTACAGTGACTGCAGTGACTAGTGCTCTGTACAACAAGGTTGCAAGCAAAATATGCTGGACCTGGCAACCTCCTGGTAGCTAAAGCATGGCATGCTGGATATCCGTACATCGATGTTACTGAGGGACTGTGAAGGTGGCACATATGTTCCTCTGTAGACACTTGCCGCACGTTCTGCACACCAGCACAGATGTGGATGACTCATGCAGCATCTGAACGTCTCTGAGAGTCACCCAAATCTTTGCCCTGGTATACAAGATGTGTGAGGCAAGTGCCTACAGAGGAGCATAGGCCTACATAGGTGTCAGTGATCACCTGTCATGGAGATCACCAACACCAATTGCAGCTTCCAACTGTCATCTTATACTCAGCCCTAGGGTAAGCTTACTTCTTAAGATGCCAATGCAGTCACCCGATGGTCATGCCTGACTTGGTATGCTAGAGTTGTTCTGTAGCCAGACCAGATAGCACATATACGTGGTATATACCACGCCTGAAATGACCAAGCAAGTGGCTTGGCATTCTAACCTGATTGTGATCGCATGTCCGACTGTGACTGTTGCTGCTGTCTTGCTTCACGATTACTGTGGCACAGCCGTGGAGTCATGACAATATGTCGATGCCTAGCAAGAAAGAGCAAGGACTTTGCCTCTGGGCGCAAAGACCTTGCATTCCCCTGTTAGGCATTCAATGATTGACAACACACATCACAAGCTAGCATTCACTTTCCGGAGCAGGCAGCGACAAACTGACATCCTCTCAGATGTGCAAGCACTACTGAAGAAGAACAGCATGTTGGAAGCAGCCATTGATGCTAATGACAGGTGTCAGCAGGTGTCAACAGCAGGACAGAAGCCAGCAGATATTTACTACACCGTCTACCATCAGCTTTCTCAAGCAGCAGCTGAAGTCAAAGCAAGCTGAGGCAAATGCAACACACAGAACCTAAACGCTGAGAAGACTATGGTCTAGCTAGCCGCTCTAGAGACACATCTGTGCTAACGGGGGATTCCATAATTTGTGTCATTGCAGATCAACTGAAACCAGTCAGCTGTCAGATTCCTATGTGCTGCATTTGCCTCAGACCGTTCTGGCATCAGCTGTTGCAACTGACCCTGAACATGCCCTGAAATCACCAGTACTATGTAATGTCAGAGGTAAACAGTAGCACGGCCAACAACACTCACACCAACTTGAGAGCACTTGAGAGCAACCTGGCGCTGCAGCTTTTAATGGCTGTGGCAGTCCTGTTGATATCGTCCTGTTGATATAGTTGTTGGGATATAGATGTTGTTGGCCCTGCTGAGCTCCTGCTGCATACAAATGCGCAAGCAGTCTAATTACCTGATAAGCCATTGCCCCAAGTCTTGAACAAATGATGACCATGTTGTGTATTACTACTATCACTCACTAAGCAAAGTATGTTGATCTGCAGGAAATCTCCTTGGCAGCAAAAGCATGGCGTGCTAAATTTCGGAGGGATTGTGAAGGTGGGACATGTTAAGGACATGTGTTTATATGTAGGTACCGAGCCTCAATTCTAGCACACTGGTACAAATGTGGATATCCACTTTTGAGGCTCTCATTGATGAGCTGCTTAGAGGCAGAGGAGTGAGTAGCATGCTTCAGCTGCGCTCAAGCTTGTCAACACACTCCTCTGCATCTGAACTGCACATGGCAAGCAACCGCCAACGTATGCAAAACTTGTAGCGTAAGGCCCTGGTGGCCCACTTGGAGTCTAGTGCACTCGATTGATCATGACTGTCATGATTCATCAATTAAACACTAACATGCCACTGAGGTGCGCAGCACTGAAGGCACCATGGTGGCCACTGCAAAGGCTGCACCCGATTGTTACGTGAACATTGACATGGCGTACAAGCACGACAGGCACAAGCAAGCTCACGGCCTTTCTTCCTTTCAAGAACAGGGTCAACTTCAGTGCTTGCAGTAGGCGGACGATCAACCCTGTCATGACCATCAAGGGGAACCTACTAGTGTTTCAAAAAGTGATTCAATGTGATTCAAACAGTGGTGCATGCAACAACGTGATGCCATCAGGGTATGTCACATATAGACAACACTCCTTGACTGAGCATTATGTCATGAATATATAATGAATATATAATGAGTATATCTTGTGCATTGTCAGTGCCTGCGGGTGTGGCTGTGGCATGATGTGGAAATACAAATGAAGTTGCTGCCCTAACCCTTCATGAATCAACACACTTGCACTCTTCCATGCATGCAAATAGAATCAAGCCATTGCAGACTCATTAGAGCACAAAAGCTCTGCAGTTTTTTCCCATTACTTTTACCTGAATGAACACGCAACACTGGGCCTCTGAGCAGTTGCCTGTGGACTGATTGCTGCCTAGGCCTGTGTAACAGCCCCACAAGCCAGCAGGGCGCCCAACAATTGCAACAGCGCGCGCAAATGCTATAGCTAGCTAGGTCCTATGATCCTATACAAACAAAAAACAAATGGAGATAACCCTAGCTAGGTCAAGCTGCACCCAACATATCATGCCAACTGTTGACTCAACTTTGCACTCATGAGCCTAGAGCCACAGACCCCAAAAAAAACTAGAGAAACATAGATACTGCAACTAGAAACAAGCAAGGTGGCCAAATCCTCCATCAGATGCATAATCTGTGCTCAGCAGATGCAACATCTGTAGCATTACTAGATTTTTCGCCTTATAGATTAAGCATCTGGAGAGCTGGTTTGCATACATTATAGATGCAACAACTGCATATGCAATCAGATGTTGCATCTGGTATGTTTACAGATGTCACAACTGGTGTCAGTGTAGATATTGCATCTGGTATGTTTATAGATGTCACAACTGGTGTCAGTGTAGATATTGCATCTGGTGTGTTCACAGATGTCACAACTGGTGTAAGTGTAGATGTTGCATCTCTAAGCCGAAAAATCTAGTAGTGTTGTAGATGCTTCATCTACAGGGTATAGATGCACTTGGTACTATTCATAGTTCGCAAATCTGGTACTAGGGCAGATGTCACAACTGAGGCCGATGCAGATGTAACATCTGACCTGCTGTACAGATTCTGCATCTGCTTGTCTATAAACCCTACTCTATCAGTATGCAAGTTGTGACTAAGCTGGCCACCATCACTAAACCCTTGCACTTCAGGCAGTGCTGGCTGGTGCGGTGACTTGTCTGTCTGACTTGTCTTGCGTGTGCACATTCTGCTCTGCCTTTTGGTGCCAGATGGTTGATTAGTGAGATGATGACAGGGGCTTGAACCACTTGGTCAATTTTGTTGTCTTCCAGATCGTTTGACTTTACAGCATCCTTCACAAGGAACTCGGAAGCGGCCTTCCTAGCGCATTTTGCTTGCCTCTTGTGGCTGAAGGTTGCTTGTCTTTGGAGCTGACAAGCTTGCTGAAAGAGAAGCCCTCACGCGTGGCCTGCTCAACAGCGTTTGCCTCTGTCACAGCCTTTGGATCGGCTGCCGACTCAACACACTTAGAGAGTGTAGCTCAGCACTGTATTGCTTGATGCGTTCCTCGATGTTGTGCACACGGTGAGTGCCACATACAGCAAGAGCGCAGGCAGTGTGCCGACGGCAAAGTGGTGCACACAATTTCAAACTTTCACGGTTAGTGGGTGTGTTACGGCGTCAATCTACGCGGGGTACCCCGCGTCATCGGCCAGGATACGGCGTCGATCAACGGGGGGTACCCCCCGTCATATCAGCCAGGGAACCCCATCACAAGCTTGAGATTACTTGCTGCTGGCCCTCAGACTTGTTGCAGCAGAAGTTACGTCAGGTTTTGGTATTCCTTGAAAATCTGTCTTGGGCTAATCTCTTGCTCACATTGTATATTGCTCTGCATTCCAAACTCAACACCAAGTCTGCTTAGCTGTATGGGTTCCCTTATAGTCACTGAGAGGCACGTTTGGGTGCAGCACCAGAGCTGGTTTGAGCTTGTAATGTGCAGTCTGATTTGCAACGTATCAATTCAGTTTGCAAACTTGCAATTGGCTTGGTGCGCTGATTGCGGCGTACGACTGCTTACAGG
>JAABUP010001993.1_pt1 | contig 41285 bp, 58 predicted proteins | sample 5559201 | NCBI WGS metagenome assembly JAABUP01 (sample SAMN10711887, study PRJNA513373) | rock metagenome | isolation source: Antarctica rocks | place: Antarctica
CCCCTACCCCCATTTCACCCCCCGGTGGCAGCAACCCCAGCATCCTCACCAGCGTCTTCGCCACCCCCACCTGCCTCCAGATCATTGCCTCCTCCAGGTCCCACAAGTGTGCAAGATGCAAGTGTTGGGCGGCCACCGGTGGCAACACCAGCCCCAGCTAACTGCACTGCTTACACCTGGATCACTGGCGAATGGGGACCATGTAACGCTACATGCGGATTTGGGCTCCAAAACAGGACTGTAAATTGCTTCAGCTATGGTCCCAGCTTGTCACTTGGGTCCACAACCACAGCAAGTCACTGCAATGCAGCTCAGGAACCGATAGCTCTTGTCTCCTGTATTGTGGCGCCTTGTCCTGCAGACTATTCTGCAGCATGCCACTTGGCACCAGCTGCAGCTCCAGCGGCAAATGGGCGCAGGCTATTTTGGTGGTACTGATAAATATGTGTGAGATATACCCTTGTCATCGAGAATCAGATATTTGGTCTTTAAGCGTTTTGAATAAAGAAGGGTTTGCGGTGAGCTTGTATATGCAGTGATGGTATGACTTGCAGAATATTCTAGGATCAGATTCTGAACAAGACAGGTAGTCAGTTCGATCAGCCCACCACTATGTCAAGTGGGGCCAAATTGCCAGCAATTATAAACCATAGAGAGGTCTTTTACTTAGTTGTGCCTGTCTGTCTGCCTGCCTGCCAGTGTGTATGTAGCTATTGTGACTGGCAATTGTAATATACCCAATCTTGTCCTGCTGAAAAGTCACCAACGCTGCACAGGTCTTGCATGCACACCACAATTGCATGTTTGCTTACATAGTCTGCTGTATGTGAGGAAGGGTTTTACTCATGACCAAAGAGACCCATGAACCTTGAGCAGTGAGATGCTGTATTGCATGCGCAACAATATCCTCTGAGTTGAGTTTCTGCAAGTAGATGTGCTTGGTGTGAAGCTTGATTTGAGGCACAGGATCCATCAGAATGCTCAACAAGCATACTGCTTGCATCACGCGTGAGCATCAGCAGCATCTGAAGAACTTCTTGGTGGAATTGTGGGTGTGCAGCCTGCTCAGTGCAATACAGCTTGCTCTGTGCTCATGATGATATGCATGTTGGCATCACACTGGCCAACATACATTGTGCACCAAACCTAGGACTGCACAAGCTGCTCTGATTGTTGCCATACTTGATAGGGCCAGGACCTCCTCGGACAGGGTTCATACAAACCCAAGATCGTTTGCTTCAGCAAGGTGAGGAGTCAAGATAGCACTCAAAGCTTGCAGAGCATGTATTACAAAATCAATTATTGCGTCAGTTGATCTGTGACTGACGTTGCTGCTCTGACCTTAGAACATCGCAATATGCACAGAGAGAGATCACAGCTGTGTGTGCTTCATGCTGCAGAGCTCCAAAAGTGGCGGCCACCACTAGCACAGAAGTTCAAACTTTGCCTGTTGAGCTGTGTCGTTTACTGTTCAGTGTGGCTGGATACTGGCGTGCTGAATCCGCAACACGCACATGAGACTATGAGCCACAGGCCATCGCAGAGTTTCTTGGCAATTCTTTGCCTGTAGCGCAGTAATCCTGAAGATCGCATGCTCAGCAACAATGGCTAGTCATCGGCAGGAGCTCAGCTTGGCAACTTTGGCGACCAAACCTCGCTCGGTTTCAAGTTGCAATGCGGCTATTTTGCGTGCTGTTCGTTTTGATTGCCGTTGCCGCGGGTTGTCTGCGATCTGTAGCTGCTGAATCACCTGGCCATAGCAACAACTGGGCTGTGCTTGTGGACACCTCGAGATATTGGTTCAATTACAGACACATTGCCAATACCCTGTCAATATATACAACTGTCAAGCGGTAAGCCGTGTTAGCTGGATACCAGCTTGCTGTGCCTGACAAAAGAGATGCTGAACTTGAATGTGGCGGCGCAGACTTGGAATTCCTGACAGCAACATTTTGTTGATGCTAGCTGATGATATAGCTTGCAATCCGCGCAATCCTCATCCCACATTTGTGTTCAACAACGCTGACCAACGAACCAACCTGTATGACGACATTGTGGAGGTAGACTATAGAGGTTATGAGGTCACAGCTGGCAGCTTTCTAGACATACTCCATGGTACCATGGGTCAACGATACATGTAGTACAGTCAGCTTGTTGCCACTGGGTGACATTCCATGCACACCTATGTGTCTGTCTTGCAGGCACACACAACCCTGCTGTGCCGAAATCTAAGCGACTTCTGTCAAACAACCAATCCAACCTGTTGGTGAGTAGGCATTTGCTGATTCCCCATGTAACATACTGCACAAATACTACCCAGGCTCTGCAGCACCTGTTTCACTATGATCAATCAGCACGCCTTGACTCTGGTAGTTTGCAGGTTTACATCACAGGGCATGGTGGTGATGGGTTCATGAAGTTTCAGGACAAGGAAGAAGTGACCTCAGATGAAATTGGCAAGGCATTTGCCCTGGTGAGCACACAGCTTTTCTTTCTGGGCTTGGCTTTACTTCACTGCTTGCTCAAGTGAGGCGCTTAGCAAAACAGAACGGTAAAGAAGCCTGTGACTTGCCGGCCCCACAGGTTTCAATGCACGACGATGCGTTGATGCTGCATTGCAGATGCATGAGCAGAATAAGTACAATGAGCTTCTGTTCATAGCAGACACCTGCCAAGCTGCCTCACTTTATGGCAGCATTCGCTCCCCAAACATCATTTCAATGGCCAGCAGCAAAATAGGTAAGGAGCTCCACTTGGCCTGAGGACTCTTTTGGACTGTTCCCTCAATAGATTGGATCTCAGATACACATTCCCAAGGATACGTTAGACCTTTTGTCTGTGTCTGTAAGTGTGCATAAACTATGCCAGTTTTGCAGGGTAACTCTGCATGCCTTTGGCCCACCAGTGCTGACAATGCTTCTAGATCAGTCCATCACTTTCAAACAAATAAAGATGCACTCACCATGAGTGCTGTAGCATACAGTGTGGTGCCATTGGTGAGTGCTGCATAATTGCTGATGTGGCCCTGACATAATTGCTGATGTGGCCCTGACATAATTGCTGATGTGGCCCTGACATTCTGCGGTCTTGAAACGCCTCGCAAGATGCATGTCACTACTGTTGTGAAACGCAAAAGTCGAGCTACACATTGTATGCAATGACCTTTGATTACCATGTGCAGGAGAAGACTCGCTTTCGCATCATGTTGACTATAATGTGGGAGTCTCAGTCATTGACCGCTTCACCTACTACATGCTAGACTTCTTTCAGGGAATGGGACCTGAAAGCACAGCTACCATGCAGAACCTTATTGACCATGTCAGGTAACATATGCAAAGCATGACTGTTTCAGGTTATGGCCATGATCATCTTTCAGCAAGGCAACTTGCAACATGCACAGTCAAGTTGATGACAATGCAGGCCAAAGCCTCTGCACTCCACTTTCAACTTCAAAGCAGAAGCGTTTGGGAGGCCGATGTCCAAGGTGTTGCTGACTGACTTCTTTGGCGACCGCAAGAGAGTAGCTTCACGGCGGCAGAAAGCTGCACAGGCACAGTGCACAAGCCACTCTGGCCAAGCTAGGGCTCACAACGAAAGCAACATAGAATGGCAGACACCTGTACTAGTCGCCACAGGTGCAGACAAAGCATACAGCACACCCCAGCAGAGCAGTCATCACCAGGCAAAATTGTACGTTGTTGAGCAGCTGTTGATACATGAAGACCTGGCATTGTTGGTGTTGTTTTCTGCATTGTCTTTTGTTGCATGTAGTCTGATGGACAGGCATCAAGATCATCAAATAAAGCAATGTCAGCTGGTGTGTTGGTCAAGCTAAGCATGAATCAGATGATTCGGGGCCTATGTTGCTGGAAGCAGCTTATCCTTGAGGTATTCTTCGATGTGTTCAGTTTTCCAGTGATCAATTCTGATGGATTCTGAGCTTGAGCCTGACTTCAAGTTCAGCCTTGGAGGAGCTCCAAAGTAATATTTGATTTTGATATTTGGATAGTTCTCACTTCTTTCTCTGACAAAGGTCTCAACGTGTGGAAACTCCCTGCAGTTTGCACATGGTAGTGACCAACATTGAATGATGCAGCAAACATGAGTTCAAACTTGGATATGAGTAAGCGTGCTGGAATCCAGATAGCTTACCTAAGCCTGTGTTTGCAGACCTCAAGTACTCCTGATCGAAATTTGCTGCCAGAAGTAACTTGAGTCCGGCTGCAACATCCATGACACTCAGCAACGAGACCTGCATACATGGACATCTCTGTTGTGCTGAAGGAACCAGACGCACCCAAGAGTACTGAGCTGGCTTGCAGTGCGTTTACCTTCATCTTTGATGTAGTCCTCAATCCTGTCGCAGTCTGAACAATCAGGCTCATTGAACCTGCGAAGCAAGCCATGAGCACGACGAGCGCAGCATCGTAGCCTGTTGGACTGCTGTCACTTCGACGTACCTACCCCAAGTCTATACATGACGATGCATTTTCTTGAGCTTCGGTGAGCCTAAATGCTATCTGAAAGGTCAGAGTGCAACAGAGCAGGGTATGTTTGAAGCGCTTCGGACCGGGCATTCCGATCACCCCGGATCAATTCCACTCTGGCACGTCTGCACCTTTTGGTGTACAAGGAGATTAAGGGTGACCAAAAGGACTTGAACCGGGCAGAGTACTTACTGTGTAGCTGCGTCCGTGGCCGTTTACATGCTGTAGGTTGTAACATGCATGCTGATTGACATGTCTCAGATGAACGAAGGGCTACACGCTAATGCCCTTCCTTGCATGGGCCCTACCGTTAATGCTGCACGACAGAAGCACGTCGATGCGACAGAGAATACTTTAAGCATGCCCTACTCATGGTGTCGTTGTCAAGGTATTATGATCAACGAATTGCAATCTTTGAAGGAGGTCACTTATCACACTGGCGCCTGACTTTCTCTACTTCCCTAGATGTGCTGAACTTACGAACCTGACACCTCGTGAGCTACAACAGCGAGCCATAAAAACTAGCTGATTCATTTGACGCAAGTATTTCAAAGGCATACCTCTAACACTACCTAGCCTGCTATACAGTGCTACTGGATGACATGTCTAACTTGAAGGTTGCCAGGTGATTCATTCAGCAAGTGCGGTCTGCTGCATCTGCTGCATGAACCGAAACCAAATGCTTTGATACTCTGGGGACATCATGTCTGGAATGAGACGCAAGAATGTAAAGCTACGCATGACAGGCAGAGTGCGGACAGGACCCACTGCTCTGTCACCATATCTGCATTTCACACAGTAACTCGGTATGACCAGACCGTACAAGTCCATTGCAGCCTCTTCATAATACTCCGCAATCTATTGATCAGAAGCTCACTCCATTTCAACTGCCATATGCTATGCACAATTGTCACACTGACACACAACACAGCAGTACATAGACTACTTTGCCTGTCTCTGAAACATAGCATAAAGCAGCAATACTCAACAGCACCACAGCCAATGGCATCATGCGCAGGCAGTCAAAATGAACACACTTTTGGCATGCACTCACCTTTCTTGCCAAAATGCTGCACTTAGGCCAGGGTCCTCTGTCACAGAGCCCTCTGAGTGCCCCTCCTGAGATTGCATCTGATTGGCCATGGTGTCCATCTGCATTTGTGCAACATGATCTTAGTTGCATAAGGTCTGCATTGTTTACTAAAATTTTGGATCATCTGTTGTGCCAGCTTGATCATCTGTTGCATCTAAATTAACACAAGATAACAAGCACAAATTATGCAAATATGCCAAGGGCCACCCAGTAATCAGCTTCAGTCAAAGCAACAGTCATGTTTTGTTGATGCGCATGAGCCTGCTTGGATGGACATGTGCACTTCAAAGGGCTCAAGCGTGGCATAAACCCATCAGAAAACAGCAATACGAATGCTTTGTCTGAGCTTCCTCATGTTACGTTCACAGGTGCTCACAACCACAGGTGCTCACAACCACACACAATACCCATAGGAAGAATCAAGGCTGCAGTAGTTTGGATTGGTCTGACCAGCAAGGCCTCCTTGATGCATGCAGTAGTAGTATGCTCACAAGCAAGGTGCATGCCAAAGCTGTGGTCATGCATGTCAATCTACCTGCAAGGGAGGGGACCATGGCTTGGTGTTGTACACAATCCTGTCAAGGGCATACTGGTCCACTCCTCCTGGCACAAAGCAAGGCAGAGCATTCTCACCCCCCAGCAACACCCCGGCAGATGCAGCCCCCTCCCTCACCTGATTTCACATCAGCCTTGACACAAGGGGAGGCATATGGTGTCGAAAACAAGATCATGGCTGGCATGTAGCTGATGACCCACACAGCACAGTATATGACAGAACACAAAGCACATACATGTCTTGACAGCTGACCCAAAGGCTTATCTTCAGCCTGGGCCAGGGTCCAACCAGGCAAGAAGCCACATGCAGCACGGAGGGGTTGCAATATTAGGGTACATGAGTGCAAAGGGAGCTACAGCCAACATGCCTGCAAATGCTCCAATGGCAATGTTATTTGTTGACAATGAGGCTGTCAGGGACACTGTTTCAGCTTATGATCCTGGCTAGTTTGATTGATGTTTGCATTGCAGGATGGCATATGAAGCATAGTTTTATGCCAGAAACTGTAGCATGAAACACATTGCTGACTAACTGATACATGTGCCATGTGGGTTTGTTGCCAGCAGTGGCATGCAAATGCCACCTGCCAAGGCAAGCAGAAGTCCAACATGACAGGCATGCATAAACACACCACATACAATGCATGAATGTATGAGGCTTTCAATACCCCAGGAACCAAGCAGTTGCAGAAAGAGATTTATTCCTCTCTTTCTATGCACCATTGAAAGTATTGATGGGGGCAGAGATTTGACTTCATCTGGAAAACAAAACTAACTGACATGGGCTGTCCATCTGCTCACAAAGGATGAAAGCACTGTGAAGCTGCTGAGAGTGTATCAGCATGTGAAGGCACCTGTCTGAGAAGGCCCTCCGGCCCGCACAGGGCTTCTGGGGGATGCTGGGCGTCACACATCTCCACACAGGTCAGCGTGACAACCATGCCATGCTGGGCACACATCTCTAGGATGCCAGCATAGCCATCATGCACCTCTGTGTTGTAGTACCCAGCTGTCATCTCAGCTGCATGACTGCGTGAGTTGTACCACCAGTGGACACCAGCTATCTTGAGACTGACCTCAACTGGTCTGCCTGCTGGCTGCCACTGTGACCTCCTGTCAGAAGCAGAAACTTGGCTTCCAGACAGAGAGAGAGATGCAGAGAACTGTCAAGTGTAAGCCAGCTCAAATAGACTGATCAGAAGGGCCCAAGCAGGCCAAAGTGTGTGAAAGTGTGATGGAGTGTGACGGCTGCCAGCCAACGGGTGAGTGTACATGAGGTATGTGCCCAAACATTCATTGTTGCATGCATGAGCTGATGTAATGCATAAGGAGTGCAGTTTTTGTTGTGCTGTGATAGATCCTACTGGGAGATCAGCCACAGATGACAGCACAAGGGCAGACCGTCAAGTTGCATGCAATCTGCATGTCACAGGACAACGCTTGACAAAGCTGTTGTTGTCACTGCTGTTGCCTGTTAGAAGCTTGTTGAATGCTATGGGCAGCTGTGCAATTGTCAGGCATGCAGACCAGCCCAGCGCTGCATCATGCCTCCACAGTGCAGTATCCTAATGAGCAGGCTGGTATGACTGTCAACATGGTCCGCTGGCTCACCTGCCTTGCGCCTGTGTTGCAGCTTCCTGCTGCCTTGCTTCACGTGCACCAGCAGACTGGGCAGCAGAAAAGTCTTTTTCATCAGGTGGTCTGAACTGCATGGAGTCTGGCTGGGCACTTGCGTGACCAGACTCATGCCTTTGCTGCCTTGTGCTTGCCAGAGGTGGCTCTGTATTGTGCTGACTGGTGTGCTGTGTGCCAGTCAAATCATCTCCGGCATCAACATGACCGCTGCTGCTAACCTCTGGCTGCTGAACTGTCATGCCATCAGACTGAGCAACTGTAGGCAGAAGACCTGTTTCACCAGAACTACATGTCTGTGCCAAAGATCCTGTTGGCTGCCGCTGCTGGCCCTGCTGCTTCCTGGCATCTACATCAGGCTGGGAGTTGTGTTGAGCTGGTGGTTCTTGTGCTGTAGGCCAACTGGTTGGAAGGGGCGCAGCACCTGTAGGTCCTCCAGGGGTGGGTGTGATGGGCTCACTGGGAGTTGCCTTTGTGGGCTCATGACTCCCTAGCAATGCATCAGCATTTGCCAGACTGGCGGGCGCCTGATCAAATGGCAGCTCCTGTGATTCTGCCTGTGGTGTGTTTTGTGGGGGTGGGTTGGGGTCAAGGGGGGGTCTGAGCACAGTGGCAAGGTGAGAAGCCGCTGACATGGGGTTCAAGGGACTGCTGCAGTGGCAGGAGCGGTACTTGGAAGTGCAGCGCTTCGGCCGGCTGGTGTTGAAAATTGAGGAAGCTATCTTGCAGAGGCGCTCGCCGTGCAGAAGCAGGTTGTCTGAGTACCACTTCATGAAGAAGTGGCCGTAGGGAGAGTCCCAAGCTCCTCCCCAACCTCGGAAGAAGCCTGTGTCCTGTACAATTCACATGCTTCTCTTGGATGGAGCTCACAATGCTAAGCGCAAACATGGACGTCAGCTGCTGTACTAGATTTGCTCAATCCTGGTGCAGGCTTTGTGCTTTAGCCTATACCAACTGCATGAGCTGTGCAATCTCTCAGCATGCTGAAGACCACTAATGCAGTTAATGTTGTTTGCAGCCCACGAGTAGCATTAGCCATCGCAGCACCAGCAGTAAAAGCAGCAGCAGCAACAGCAGCAGCATCTGGTCATCAAATAAGGTAGCGCCTTTCCAAACAGGAGCAATGCAGCATAAGCAGCAACAGTATACAGACGCAGCAGGGCAGCGGCATGAGCATCAGCAGCATCAGGTAAGCATACCTCTGGCCAGCTGTTGTATTCCCCAGCATCATGGGAGCCTTCTTTGCCCCATTCTGCTTGCTCAACTGCTGCAGCTGCCTCTGCTAGAGAGGCCAATGCACGTTGGTCATAGCACTGGAATTCCCCAGCCTGCATCACACACTTGGTCAGGAGATCAGACATGTTCCAAGAATTCCAGCACTCGATTTCAAGAGAACCGCGCAAGATCGTCTCACAAAACCCAGATGTGTGCAATCATGCAGGAATTGCAGGGCACAAAGCAAGCACGTTGTTTGCGCCCAGTTGTGCGATGCTCAAGCAGGGCAAGATATCTGATGATGGATCATAGCTTGGTGACTGACCAGACAAAGATGAAGTGTAGACATGTCAGCCAATCCTGCTGAATGGCAAGGCCGCCATAGCGTGCATGTCTCAGCTGGCATGCCAATCACTGACACAGGCTAGAGCAGGAGGCAAGGCACACCTACCCCAGGAAACCTCCAGCCTTGGGTCTCAACATATGAAGGGTAGCGCAGCTCACCGCAGGGTCCACCCCCAACAGCAATCTCATGAATGGCAGCCCCAATATCATCAATGAAAGCCTCTCTGAATGCATGCATGAAGTCTGCATAGCACTCCAGTGCTGTGCGGCCATGTAACACACTTGCCTGGTCGGCAAACAAGCTGATGTATTCGTTGTTGCTTGTGCCTGGTTGGCCATCCCTGGGTCTGTCAGTGCAGAACAAGGTTGGGTCTTCCTCACCGCACTGCATTCCAGCTGCATCATTGTGCCGAGAACAAAGAAACAAAGGAGCATCAATCTCGGTGAAAGACACTGGAACAGGATGCAGCAGCAGAAGCACTGCCTTTGGGGCTTTGCCGTGTGATACTGGGTCTGCAGACTGGATAGTGAGTTGCTGCACAATCAAGGCCGACAGGAGACTTCAATTTGTCCTGTGGTGGGCTGGTGTGATACCAGGGAAACGACCCATACGCAAATTCTTGGGTAAATAAATGCCCACCTTGAAAACCCAGTCTGGAAGTGGCACTTGAGCATAGTCGCCAACATTTCCTCCACAAGCATGGAAGCTCATTACAGCTTGAATGCGTAGCCCCTTGGCTTTCACCATAGAGAACAGTTGTTGGTACCCCGACCAGTCATATATTCCAGGCTGTCGCTCAACAGCGCCCCACTGCCAGGCAGGAGAGCAGATTGGTGAGTGGTAACCCGCTCAGTTGAAAGTGGTGTCTTGAAAGAGGACACAATGCTCAACAGGGGGTTGCTGTAATGCAATTTGCCTGCCTCTTTTAGAACAGGCTTCCCAACTGGGTCACAGCAGTGTCACATAGTTTGCAAAGCCCAGAGCAGGAGCGCTGCTTCCGTGAGGATTGCATTTCTGACATAAGTGACATATCTGACCTGATACATGAACAAGGAATCATGCAACACAATGATTGATGCGATTTGGTACCAACAGTGAGTGCGGCATGGTGTGTCCTTGCCAACCAGAACTCACCCACACATCCACAGCAACACCCTCGACGCCGGAAGCATGCAACAAGCCAAGCGCTCTGGCAAACCAGGAAGTTGATGCATACTGGAAATGGCCTTGGCTGTTGACCTGCAACATCACCCTCGATCACCTCTGCTCATGCAGAAGAGGAGCTGTGCAAGTCCTAGCGGCATGATCAATTATTAGGACTGACCGTGTCTAAGGGCAACATAACGTACACAGGAACACCCTGGCGCTTTTGGGGCTCAGCAAGTAACTGGTCAGCTGCAGCCTGTTCAGGTACCCAATGTGCAGTGCGCACTGCAGCTGCTTCCTGCTGCATAGGTGCAGCAGTGCTGGCACAAGTGGCCGGTTGCGCACAGCACCTGCTCATGACTCTTGCAATCAGACGAGGTGTGTTTGCTTGGTCCTGAAGAGCGGTGTGCTTTCTTACTGGAGGCCGAGATGGACTGCTAGTCAGTGAAGCTGACTCTCGGATTGGCCGGCTCAAGAAAGGCTTGAGTTGTTGACAGCGTATAGGACAGTGCAACGTGGTGCAGATTGGTCGTGGATTTGCGTGAGAAGCTGGGTTAGCAGTCTGTGGGTGAATGCAAACCATCGACTGGCCTTAGCAAGGTAGCTCCAGCGCTACGTGCCTGACTACAAAGCATGCCACCAAACTGTACAAGCTGCTGTCAGAGCCTCGTGGCATTTGCTAAACAAGGCACATCAAGCCAAGCCAATTCAAAGATCGCCAGCACTTGCAGTCGGCATCACATCGTGCGAGGCCGACTGTTCACCGGTCGTACACGCGTCACCTGTGACCAGCTGGTGAGGGGCGACAGTATGCAATCGCGTCAAAAGCAACCTGTTGATCACCCCAGATGAGTGGGTTCGGTGCTTAAAAATACAACGCAAGGTCACAGTGATCATGTCATCCTACATGAAGTTGAAGGTCATGGCTACTCTGTGTATGGTTCCAGTTTCAGCAGATGTAACAGAGCATGCAGTTTGACCATTTGACGGAAAATCACATACGCACATACGCGCATACGCACATACGCACAACGAGCCATCTTGGACTCAAGTCTTCAAGTCAACGCTCATCTTTGTCCGAGACTGTCTGTCCAGCTGTTGTTGCGGCTCACAGAGGTCTGTGTCAAGCATATATGATTTTGCAAGACCTTTCCAGCCAAATCGCTGTTGTCATCACAACGATCTTGCTTGGCGGCATCGCCTACTTCACCTTCTTGCGGTTCAACCGTATTGCAGACGTTCAGCCAGTTGCGGGCGTCTCTGGTGGAGAGTCAGGCGGCCGCCTGATCAGCAGAAAAGAAGTCGGAAAGCACTGTGTGGCTGATGACCTGTGGATCATACTGAAAAACCAGCAGAGTCACAAATTGTCTGTTTATGATATTACAGCCTATGTAGAGGAGCATCCAGGGGGTCAGGCTATATTGAATAACGCTGGCAAGGACTCGACCAAGGGATTTTACGGTCCTCAGCATCCATCCAGAGTGTTTGACATGATTGAGGACTTTTATATAGGGGACTTGCAGTCGTGAAACTATGCCCTGTGGTTGATGACGTTTGAATGAACCATGCAGACAGAGCAATGATGCTACTGCCCGCACATGCGTGCTGATCTGCACTCACTTTATGAGCACATGGACTTTCCAATCGTCACTTTCAAGTGTCAGTTCAATGCCTGCCACACTGAAAGATGACACCAATGAGGAAGTTTTCAAAGTACTAGTGCCTTAACACAGATGCAGTTTTGCACACTGTGTAGTAGCATGCATAAATCATGGCACTGGTCTGATGAAGTAAATGGTAGCTCAGAGAGAGAGATGTGTTGCACGGTCCTTTATACTATCAGCTTCATTGACCTCCACACCTGATGGCCAGGAAGCGACATCTGAATATGTCTGCGAGCAGCCAATACTTTGCTTTCCTTGATAGATTGGATCTCAGATACACGTTCCCAAGGATACACTAATCTGCAGAGCTTGGTAAAATGCCTGAATCATAGAGATATTGTGTCAGATACATAGCTAGCTTTTCAATACAGCTCGTGATGCTATGTAGGCTGTGTAACATTGCTCTGCTATGTGTGGCAGATACAGCCAAACACAAAAAACCAGATGCATACCCCTCCATGCACACGTATTTCCAAATTAGCATATTACATTTTGATTCAACATGCATGCTTTCAGTGTGCCACCCCATTTGCAGAATGCTGCTCATCCTGCTTGCTGGAGAATTCAGTATCCCAGATGCGGATAGTGCCATCTTCAGACCCCGAGGCATATGATTCTCCGCCCGGTGCAAAGCGCACGCAATGCACAGGACCATGGTGCCCTGCAATGCATTGACCCAATTTTCTGAGACTCTAAAGCCAGTGTTGCTACTACATCAGCACAGATGCACATCACTTGCTTGGTGGTGGCTGCATGGCATCAACAAAAGTGTTTTGCAGCATTAACATACCGGCTGTTACAGCACATACATTGCTGACAGTGTCCTCAGCTGCTCTCAATAGAGCTCATGATGCACATGAAGACTTGTCCAAATGGGCCCACATTGCCAGCATGACTTGCTGTGGCTCTTTGGGCAGATCTGTATGCTGACACTGTTGGCATGCTTGCATGAAGCAGGATCTCACCTTTGTTGCAGTCAACTTCTTCACCGCTATCAAAGTCATACAGGTGAACCCACATGTCTTCGCCACCTGCTGCCAATTTGTGCTTCTCAGGACTATACGAGGCTGACTCCACTTTGTGTGGGAAGCTAAAGGACTTGACAACTTGAAAAGAATTGGCATCCCAAAGTTTGACACTTTTGCCATCAGCAGTGGTAAATAGGTTGCTGTTCACGATCTCTAAGGAAAGCACTACATCCATTGTTTCCAGCGTTTTGACAATCTGATGACTTCTGACGTCCCACACACTGCACCACATGGAGCACATGACCTGTGTACATGCTGTGTTATGACAGGACACTCTCATGCATTGTTGTGCATCTCACATGCATTTGAGTGGCAAAAGACAAGATGCAAGCTAAGGTTGGCACAGCCATGCTGGACAGCTACTTCAATGGCAGATTCATGCTGGACAGCTACTTCAATGGCAGCTTCATGCTGCGCAGCTGATTGGAGCACGATGTCAACCTGACAGGTTGTGCACATCTCAATAAGGATGACAGATGTCACCAGCAATCCAGACAAGGAGGCAGCTTGCCACATGCCAAGTACCTGATATTAGGTTTGTCAACATACGTTGACAATATGAGGTTGTCATTCTGATGGTGAGATGCGAAACGTATGGAGTCAGCTGCCTGGAAGTGCTGAGGTTCTGAAGAAGAGTTATGCAAGTCATACATCTTCATCTTACTCACTTTATCGTATCCTACAGGGTCACAGTATCCTCAGGTATGTGGTGTTGCACAGATCAGATGCTGCGTACATTACACGCAGGACATACAATCTGTATATAGCAGACCTGCAGTGAGTAGATGTTTGCTGTCCTGGCTGAAATGGACAGAGCGGACAATGTGATCATCTGGAAAGGTATGTTTCACGTCCCCAGAGACCGCGTCCCAGATGCGTGCAGAAAAGTCAGCTGAAGCTGTTGCAGCTAACAATGCTGGCTTGTTGAGTACGCACTGCCAGACTGCCCCCTGCAATGCAGCATTGCACCTCAAAAGGGTCCTTGACATAGGTCTTTGCCAGCACAAATGTGTAAAGTACCTTGTGCCCTTGGAAAGTGCCGACCCAGTCGCCATTGGAACCATTGCGAAGCATAGGCTGTCCATCTTTGCTGGCACTGGTCAAGAAATAACCATCCGGCGTGACCGCACTACAGTGCAGCTGGTGTTTAAGATTGTAGTTTCTGCTAACTCAAAGCTGCCAACTGCCCTGACTCACCTATAGGATAGATCGACTATTGGTCGTGAGTGGCCATGGCAAACCAATGGATTCTGTTGCGGCTTCTTCGCGACCATTCAGTCCCTACTCAGGCCTTTGCAGCCGAAACTACTTGTAAGCCGACGTTGGGTTGACCTGGTCTCCGCCGAGACAAGCTCATCGTTCCTGCATGAAGTTTTCTAGCTTCCTGGCGCGCAACTTAGCTTTGAAGTCAACATACGGCACCTCCTCCGTTCCCACTAGCACCTTCAAGTGAGAGTCGAGGTGACCTGATTACCTGGCGGTGGTGGAGCGGTGGCCGGTCAACCCTCTGTCAAGCTGCATTTGTTTGACCAAGACTGACTGTCTGTCGCCATTGCGGAGCTTCTAGACGCCGTTTCATATGTAATCCAGCAGGTTGTGTCCTGCGAAGCCAAGCAGGATGGCCGAGACGATGATACATCAAGGTAAGCATGATGGCTTGACGTGGATTGCTGCTTGAACATGGATCACAGTCGTGAGGGCTGCAGGCGCGGAGGACTTTGCCTACATCTACATCGATCTGCAACACATAGATAATAGCCAAATGCCCACCCCTGGTAGCACCATCACCCTGCAGGTATGTCTTGTTCCTACGTTCTGTGTAGTTTACAACAGAAGAAAACAAAACCTGTCTGCAGAGCCTGGGCACAGATGCCCCACAGATGCAGCTGCCAGATGGCACCATAGTGTCAGGAAAGTATGAAGGTACCATTGGTTCCTTTGTGTTTTTTGACAAGCCATGCAACACAGAGCTCCCCTCTGATACGGAAGGTGCACCACAAAGCAAAGCAGAATACCTTTGTCACACAGAGAAGCTGCTTACAATGCAGCCCTCCTCTCCACCCCAGACCAGTGCATGATTTGCAGTGCATGTCCAAGGGGTAATTTTGTGTTGCATGAGCACATGAACTGGAGCAGACAGCGCAGTTGTCGGTGCAAGAAGCCTGATGTGTCTGAAGTGACTGCAAATTTGCCAAGACACAATTGCATACAGCACATGGCAAAGCAAGAGCTCAGAGTATTGCAAGGCGCATCGATGCATTTGTAACACGTGAGTAGCATTCTGCCTGGCAGTCTTGACAAAGTTTGCTCAACAACAATAACATCCTTTTTGGACTACATGGGACTTGTAATGATTGCAAGCACAAATGCCTCAGATAGCAGGATTTCACTTCACATTAGAAAAGAAAAGCCTGTGTCAAGAATGCCTTGCAAAGGCACAGTCCATGCAGTTGGGAAATACGTGAGGCTGACAGCTAGCATTTACTTAAAAAGCACATCATTGTAGTAAATGTATACATATATCAGTTGTCCTGATCAAATGTAAAGAAGGGCGCTTGCAGAGCTTCTGCAGCAGTGATGCCAGGATTGGCTGAATGCAGCAAGCTTCGAATCCTGCATGTACCGTCTCAGTCAGTCAGTCAGTCAGTCAGAAGAAATGTGTTTTCAACATGCATACTTGCCTACTTTGTGGCCAAGTTGTTTACGACGCTTACCTGAGACTGCGAATCCTCAAGACATGCAGTGGACCTTCATTCCGGTACAAAATGCCACATGAGCTGAATCTCCAGTTGCGCCTGTGCCAGCACACCAATTCAACAAGCAAGTCAGCCGTTGCAATGCACAGCATGTTGCTTACATGTCAAGCTAGACTCACCTCAGGACTTGGCTCTTCTTTGCATCCAGCTTGTCAGACGGTGCAAACCATGCTCTTACATGCACTCCTACACAGCGTAGCCACAGAAACCGCTTGGTCAGGGCGCATCAAGGGCTCTTGTTTTTGACACAGGGCCAGTGTCTGCTTGGTCACAATCCAGTTTCCACCTCAAGAGCGAACTGGAAGATATGCAGCTGATAGTCACAAGGAATAGCTTGAGCTAGAGCGAGGTCATACCGGTCACATGGAACATAAAATCCATCAGCAGGCGTACTTCCAATTCATCCTCCTGAGGCCACACACGCCCATCAATATACCTGCAGAATCAACCCAACTTTTCTTAAAAAGAGTTGACCTCTCACAACACAGGTGCCCTTGTGGGCAAGCTCAGTATCAACATCATTCATGCAGGGAGAATGCAAGTGCACATATGCATGCTAGATGATGAGGCATGCATCAAGCAGGGAAACCCAGGTTGTGCAGTCAGCTCAAGCTGTTTGTCATGACTTGCCTCTGCATGTCCCACAACAAGGCAAAAACGTCACCCTTGCGGTACCAGAACGACCGGTATACGCGCTCCATGAGAGGCACCTGCAACGACGCAATCTAGCATTTGTCTGAAATGTACGTGTTTAGTTTGTACTCAGAGAATCAACATATAGCCAGCAACAGTAGTGTTGGCATGGACAGCAGAACAGAGCCAAACTGGGTACCAGTCAGGAGCAGCATGCTGAGGGCTTGCACGCTCAGCCTTTGATGAGCGTATCAGCTCAATGATGCACAAAAATGTCAAATAAATGCTGATGCTGAAGGTAGATCAAGTGCAGATGGATGACAAACGGTGCAGATTTTGAACCATTACAAACAGAAGGGTTGTGCGAAGCAGTGACAAAGAGAGCTGCACAGGCAGATGCAACCCCAGTTCAATATCATGCATGCAAAGCTTGAAGGTGGTGATATTTCACCTCAGGAAGCAAGCCTGCCGGCATTGGGAGAAACTTGAACTTGCCGGAGCGTGAGGAAGCCTTCTGCCGCAGCTGACCATCAGGACTGTAGCGCCCCCCGGGCTGTTCTTTGATGCCCTTGGCATTCAGACTGTACAGAGGCTGCGCCCTGTGAGGCTCGTTGTGTATGAGCTTGCCCCTTTTGCCAGCCACATAACCAGCACCGAAAGTCTCTCTGAAGTCTGCTAGACCAAAGTCTATCATCTGACAAAGACATCATTGGTGTCAATCAGCAATCTGCCTCAAATGAGTTATGTCTGTTGAGTTGTGGAGCTGTCAAGCATCAAAGGTGCTGAGAAACAGGGCGGTGGACCTGCCTGATGCAACGCTTCAGTAAGTGGTGAGTGATGACAAGCACTCACCTGTGTGCATCGGGTTTGAGCAAAACAAGGCAAGAGCTGGGATGAATGGGCTTGCATGTCCAGCATGTGGGTTACCTTGAAATGAGCTGCCCGAGACGCTTCTGTCTGAAGTCCAGCCAGGTCACTTGAGTAAGTATTGACGGATGGAAGGCCATCACCATGGCTGCCCATCAGACCAACACCTGATTGAGTCCCTGCTAGAGGCTGCATCCTGTCATCACTAGGTGTTGCCAAACTCAGGTTGCCTGTCAGGCCAGATGCAACTGGGATGTGCTCTGCTTCAAACTGCGCTGCCTCCTGGATGGTCCCAGCCCTAGGGGGGTCGGTCGTGGACGCAGCAATAGTGTGTGCATCTGGAATGACTTCCTGATGTTGGGCAGGCGCAGATCAGCATGATGGAAAGCAAGCTTTTTCTGCGCTTGGTGCAGTGCACTGAAGACACAAAAGAGCATCTGGCGCAGGTAGTGTATGTCATGAAACCGCTTGCTGCTGATAGGCTTGGAGACATCCCTTCCAACAATGCGCTCCAGTATCATAGCTGCAATGCACAGTTGTGACTTAACACCTGCTTGTCTGACAGCAGTCAAGCTTTTTGGCAGCATGACTAGCACTTTGCATATTTCATGAAGCACATGCTTAGACAATACAAATGCTGCACAGAGTGTATTTGTCCATAGGAGTGTGGCCAGCAAAAGGTCTGTGCTGAACAAGAAGCATTGGTCTCACCTCTGAACTTGCCACTCTTGGTGACAATGCCAGCTCCAGTTCCCATGAACCCTGGTAATGCCTCCCCAGGTTCTGTCAGGAGTGCAAGATGTCGGCCTACTCGCCACTCACGCTCCAGGTTAGTCATGCCAAACAGACCTCCAATCCCAAACTTAAATACAACTTTGAGAACCTGATCAGGATCAACGCTGCCATCTGCTTTTTGGAGCAAGAAGACTCCCCCCTGCGTGGTGTGTCCATCAAGCCAACACCTGACTGTCCTAGACTGCCCTGACTGCTCTGTGCAGAGTCCTGTCATGCAACGCTCAAAGGACAGACCTGTAGAACGACTCCAAGCGGCTTGCCGATGAACAAGGTGTCTGTGAGCTTGGCCCCTTCCTTTGCCTGAAAGTTGTCAGCAACATAGATGTACTCGCTTTCTGAACTGCTGGGATACTTTGCGTCGGACTCTGAACTGGCTTGAACGCTGACGATCGCTACAGGGGCTGCTGGCATGGTCACCGCAGCACTGGCTTGCATACTCAAGCCAGTAGCAAGCCTGACAGGCTGGCAGGTTTTTAGCAGCTGGAACACCCAGATTGACTTTCAGGCGTTGCATGGCTAACAATGCTGGTTGTCGACATGGTGTGCTCAGTACTGCTGCTCAATACTTTTGTCAAGAGACTGCCACTGTGGCAGATCAGGACCACGTCAAATTGCGCGATCGGGTCAGAAAGCAATTGCAGATCGCGACATTTCAAAAGCTTGACGCATGACTGATGCTTTAGTCAGGTCAGTCATTGTCTGTTCTGTTGAGTTTGTGTTGCCAACGGAAGGTCTGGTAGCGGCGGTATGCACTGCATTGGTGTCCAAAATTGGAATGACGTTCCGCCTCTGCTACAGCTTCCTCATGTACGCGTTCAATCTGTGCAAGTCCCTGAACGCCAGCAGTGTACGAGACAACGTAAACAAAAAGGAGGCCGCAATTATGCCTGTCTTGATGACTGATGTTGACGCTACATGTGACAACAGTATCAAGTCGAAGAGCGTTTGATAAATTCTAAAGCAGAATACAAGCAAAGCATATGTACAAACTCCTGCTTGTGCTTGGCACAACGAAACACTAGAATGCTGTGGTGTTAAAAAGATAGCACAATTCACACTTGACTGATACAGGTGAAAAATCTCACTACCTTCCTGATATCAGGGGCAACCACCATCATCCCAGTCCGCAAAAAAGGATAATATGAAATGCTCTCAGCGTGCTAACAACACAAACCCACACATCATTTACTCCGACACACACTGACCGTGCCCAACATCACAAATGGGACGGTATGCATATACAAGCAGGTATAAATCAGCTAAGCAAGCAGAGGACGTCACAGACAAGTGCAAAAGATTACAGCAAAACGTGCGGAATCACAGCCACCGCTAACGCCAGGCAACATCTTGATGGCTTGGCATGCGTGGGTTGATCAAATCACACCCTACAAATTGATGCTGCCCTTAACCCCCCATAACATGACTGGCAGACTCATTCACCATTCTTGACTTCTGCAGCAAGGTGCAAAGTTTATGGAACCACCATGGGCCTGCCAGGGGGTCTGGGAACAGCCCCAGCCATCATGTTGTTGGAGGCTTGGAGCGCCCCTAATCCCATGAAATGCTGCCCACTTGACTTTGGGCCAGCATCTGCCACAAGAGGAATCTGCCTGGCCGGCAAGTGCCCCTGAAGCTCAGGGCCTGCTGACAACGCCCCAGCAGGTTGCATGCCAAGACGCTGTTGCAGCATGTGCTGCCACTTGCGCCTCTCTAACTCTTGCTGCTGCTGTTGCAATGAGGATGTCAATGATGGCTGCTGAGATGCAAGCTGACCGACAGGAGCTTGGGACAAGGCTTGCAGTGACTGAAGCTGCTGTGCACGCTGTGCAGCAGACAGCTGTGCCGCATTCTGTGAATGCTGAGCACGATGTGGCACCGACAGCTGATTCAGCCCCTGGACAGGTTGCTGATGCTGTGCATGCTGTGCTCGCTGACCTGTGGGCATCTGCATCATGCTTTGAGCCTGCAGCTGCTGCTGATGTTGCTGCTGCTGCTGCTGATGTTGCTGCTGCTGCTGGCGCAGTTGCTGCTGTGAAGCAGCCATTTGAGGCAGATCCTGCATGAAGCGCTCCTGCTGCTGTGATGGCTGCTGCTGAGCACGCTGTGGGACCTGAGGACCCAAGGATTGCCGCTGTAGTGGCACAGAAGGCAGGTTGCTGGACGCTGGATGGCTTCGCACAAGCCCCTGTTGTCTGACAGCTGCGCCCTGTGTGGGGTGCGCTGCTGGCAGGGGGTCCAATCGGCGTGCTGGGGAGGCAGCACGTATATGGGATGCTGGACCTGCACTGATCGGCTCCATACGGCGAGCTGGTGACGGTGCTCGCAGCTGCACTGGCACCTGCTGCTGCTGGGCAGTCAAAAGCTTTGACGGAAGCTGCTGCTGCTGCTGCTGCTGCTGCTGGGGCTGTTGGGGCTGTTGAGGAGGCAGGGCAGGGGCAAGCCTCATATGGCCCCAGAGTTGGAAGATAGCAGATGCAAGGGCTCGGCAGTCAAACTTGAGAGGGTAAGCCTCCGTGATGAACCAGGCGCTCTGCACTGGGCTCAAAATACGGGTGAACATAATGTAGTCCAGAACAGCATTAGCGTGTGCCTCCTCCCTGCAAGATGGTGAGGATCACTTAGTATTGTCACCAATCAGGATTTTCCAGTGAACATCAGATCTGTCAATATTGTTCTGCCAGCCCTTCTGACTGAAAGCAGGGCCTACAGTCGTTCTTGAACTTGATGACAAGATGGAAGACACAGCAGCAGATAGCATGAATGCTACAGCTTGATTGCATGGCATTGCAAGTGTACTGGCCTGCCATGCAACATGGCACGGCCTGCCATGCAACATGACCCAGGTGAGGTAGATCGCATACCGCAGATTGGCCTTGAGCTTGTCAACCACTTCGCCCATCTTGCCAGTGGTCCGTGCCCGTGAGAAGAAAGCCATGTCAGCAAAATGCTGCTGCAGCCCATCCTTGCCATGAACATCACTGCGCCCCTGCACTCCCCATCCATGCTGTTCAGCGCAATGACGCGCTGCAGTCATGTCCTTTGTGATACTAAGCAGAGCAGACACTGTGCGTGATCGACCCATCAGTTAGGCACTGCACAAGCAAACTAAGACCCAAGAATGCATTTTAACTGTCAGTGTCTTCCTTGAAGTGAAAACATCACAGAGGACAGGTCAGATGCTGTTGTGTAAATGCAGGTTGTGACAGAGCGTGTAACCTGTGGAACCATCAGGGTGATTGCCTCCAGGTTGAGCGCTCTCCTTTTCTCATACACTTCGTGCAGCGTGTGCAGGGTGTGATCCCTGCAGCAGCACAGAATGTAATGCAGTTCACCATTCTCAGCTCTGGTGCTGTATGTCAACAATTTAAGGAGTCGCTTGGCAAAAGCTCAGCAGCCAAATGCTCTGCAAGCGACTGCTCACAAACTGTACACACTTGACATTGAATTCACACTGAATAGCAGCAGCACAGAACACTATACCTGACAGAAGCCTCAAACAGGCAACAGAAGCTGCAATGGAAGCATGAATGGTGGCCAGCAAATGCAGTCACTCCCAAGAGTTGACACAGAAAACAATGCTTGATTTGACCATGCAGCGAAAGAAGGGCAGCATCAGCATGGAAGAGGAGAGGCAATGGACCTAGACAGCATGGCTTTGCACTTCTGCTCGTCAGTCAGCTTGAGGGACTCCGCCACATCCAGCCAGGCATCCTTCTCCTTGCAGTGCAGGCAGTGGCAGCCCACTGGGCAATGCCTGGGAGGAACTTCACGATGCACAACGTCCCAAATGTCTGCCCCTGAACCATGAATTGTGAAAACTAAAAGTTTTGATGTGTTTTGAGTACCATAATGCTGAATATCATGAGTGTCGATGTGGTTTCAGTACCATAAACAACTTGAAACTGTGAGTGCCCTCTGGGCAGGTGTCAAATCCAGAGTCAAGTTGAATGATCTGTTGCGCGCATGCAGCTGAGACATGTGAGCAAAGACAGCATGCTGCATGCATCATGCTTGATTTCTGATCAGATTGCCACTCACGCAGTCAGACCAGTACATCACACTGTGAGTTCAAGGTCTGGAAGCATTGATGACAATTTTCACAAGCCCTCAACAAGAGCATTCAGCATGCGCCACTCAGTGCTAGCATCCAGGCAAACACATGTAGGAACCTCAGCAGACTTGGCTTCTGACGGCGTGGATGCATACCTTCGACTTTGTGGGCCTCGTGGGTGATGACATGGATCTCATGCACCAGCCTGCGAATGACGTCTAGCACAGGAGCGCCAGCTGTGTTTGCAAGGCCTCCATCCCAGGGCACATGTGCCTTGTTGGCCAGTCCCGACTGCTTCAAGTGTCTGTTTAATTCAAAAACCTGTGGCAGGGCAACAGCTCTTTTCAATCACCAAAAGTCTATTGAAATGTAGAGACGTCCATTCTACAGTGGAAATCTAAACTCAGAAACGCTTGGGGACAGTAAAAACGTGTTTCTATTGGGGAGATGTTTTAGCACTGTCAGGACCTATGCACGCTCATAACAAAACTGTGACTCTAACAAAACATGGCCGGGTTGCATGTGTGTGGCCTGGAGGCAATGATTTGGGTCAGACCTTTTACAGATGCAAACGTCCATCATTTGATGAGCGCTGGAGTGCAGCAGAACACAATACAGGATACACATGCAGCTTCTACAGCATTGACAACAATGCAACTGATGCATTTGCAGAGTATGGTTGATCAACATTACTGTTACAGTTCTGAAGTATGGACAATCATGTCCTTAATGAAATCTCAGACATCTGCAGCAGGCGCCCTGATCAACAGGTCGGACTCTGAATGATAACTGGCGTCACATTCAGCTCAGCACTGTTGAGTCAAGTGCGATCTGTTCTGACCTTATGACCTAAGGTCTAAACCCAGTCTCATGCTAGTTGACAGCCTTGGGTCTGGTAAATCAAGAAGTACGGTGTGCTCTGATCATACCTTGCCATGAAGCTGCTGTGCCAGGCTCTTGGCCTTCTGCTCCATCATGGAGACCTTCTCTGCCAGGCGGTCCTCTGCTGGGGCTGCCTCAGGGGGAGGGCTGCTCTGGCGGGCGGCTGCCATGGCCTGACTCAGCTCTGTCTTCTTCACCTCCAGAGCCTTGCGTAGTGCTTCATTATGCTCCTGCACTTGTGAGTGACACTTGTGCAGCATGCAGACAGTCACTCGAACAAACGGCGCATTGCGTCCTGCACTACCAAAGCAGCAGGATAGGGGTTCAAGCGATCAATGTGGATGTGACATGAGAACATACAAAGCCTGCAATTGTGCCATTCAGGGCTGAAGGGTCAGCCACTCAGAGTGGCAGGTGCTCTGCCCGTCAAGCTGGGGGGTGCGCCTTTCAGAAATCAAGGCTCTGCCCTGTGCAGTTGCTTCATTTCCCTTTGGTCTTGCACAGAAGCAAGATGACTAATGCAATGCATCTTGACAGTTGAGCTGAGTCACACAAGTGGGCTAGTATCAGCTCACCTTGAGGCGTGTTTGCTTGACTTTGGCAGTCTGCAGGCTGGCAGCCTTAGAGCTGAGCAGCTGCACCTGCTGTGCCAGCTCAGCAGCCTTTGCCTTTTTACGCTCCCTGCATACACATTGAAATGGCTCACTTCAACACCAGACGCATGCACCAGGCCTGATTAGCAAGAGTGACTAGCAGGTGCAGGTGCAACAACAAGCTTGCTGAGTCTCTCGCACAGCTGATTGAGAGCCCTCATTTGATTCACCTAAACGGTTTCCAATCAAGAACCAGTCTGCCCAGACCGTGACTTTTGTGCTCCTGAGAAAACATCTTTCAATTCTAGAACTTGGAATTTCAAAGAACAATACTTATGGATGATCCAAAAACGTTGACTTTCCTGCTTTTGGCTACAAACTGGAGCACACGCTTTGCAGCGCTGTAAAGCCCATGAGTGGGCTCAGAGCCTTGTGTCAGCCCACCATGGTAAACACGTTAGGCTGTGGAGCAAGACAGTAGCTGACAATTGTTGTGGTTGTTGCATGAAAGCAACATGCTCTGTGTCACACACCTGTAGCGATGCTGGGCCTGCTTGTTGAGCTCCTGCTGATGCGAGTCTCGCTTCCTCTTACGCTTGGGCTTGCCACCGTTGTTCTCAGCATTACCATTGGCACCCTCTGCCCCATCCTGCAGCAGCTGAACTGCACTCGGACCACACAAGTTTGATTGAGAAGTGCACACACCAAAGATGGCCTTTGAAAGCTGTTGAGTCTCAAGCACAGGCTGGCAGCAAGGCCTGTCCATGTCTTGGCAACCATGTACTGCAAGGTTTGCAGCGCAGACAAGTATGAATGCTACAGTATTGTAGAGATCACAGGTCAGCAGCATGTGACAAGCATGCAGCTGCGTTTGAAATTCTTGGCTCAACCACTAAGACAGCTAAGCAGGTGTATCAGCACTGATACAGCCACTACCTGCTATACACATGCAGGAACAGGCCCATAAAATGTCTCACAGTCACAGGACATGGTATGTATAATCAGAGCATCCAAAGCTACTGCAAGGCACATAAGGTATATACATAGCATGCTGCATGGCTGTGGCACATGGCATTGATGTTCTCTTATGCAGCATGCCTGGATCGTGTGTTTTCAGAAAGCACCTGCTGGTTGTGCGCTTCCTCCTTGTCGTCTGGTCCAGCTTGCTGCCCGTCCTCCTCAGCATCTGCATCCATGTTAATGAACTTCGCCCAGTCATCTGCTTGCTCTGCAGAAGGGGCTTGGTTCAGCTGCGGCATTGCTGCCGGCTGCAAGCCAGAAAGCGGCAGATCCAGTTGGCCTGGGTTGCCAAAGACGACAGGGCGGGAGGCAACCACCTGAGCAAAAGCTTTTTATGAATACCTTTAATTCTTTTCATTCATGCACTTATGAATTTATGAAAGGAAAATCAAGTGACATTATAAGTGTAATCATATTGACACGTCAAACGCAGCAAACCGCTGATATCATGAGTTAATATGTTCAAGGTATGCAAGCAAAGCAGTTTGCGCTTGCACCCAGCAGAACACAGACATGCTGCAGTTGGTAGTACAACTTGTAGCGACATTTTGATGTTGTGTGAAGTTCTGACGCTTACCACACACTGATACTAGGCATGCGTGGTGTCATACTCCAGAATACAGGAGACCCTGAGACAATTGCAGGTGTGCTAGGGCTACAGTAAACTATTTGCAGCACAACTCCATGCAACTCACAAAAACAGCTGTACATGAGCAGAGTGCCAGCTGATAACTCAATGGTGTTTTGTTATTCCTGGAGATGACGCATGTTGTAGATTGCTGTGCAAAAATGCATGGAGGCGCTGAGGGCACGCTGCAAACAGTGGTACCAAAGCCATGCACCAATACTCAGTAGATTCAGAAAAGAACACAAGTGCATGGCGACTGGTCAACATTACAACGGATAAGGTGAGAGGTCATACCTGAGAGCTGACAGGGGAGAAATGTGCAGAATATCCACCAGAGGCAGCCAGGCCACAGCTGCCTCCGCTAGACTCTTGCTGGCTGTTGCCTTGAAAGCTTGGATGGATGTCAGGTGATTGCACAGCAGGCTGTGCAGCTGGCATTCCCTGTGCACTCAGAGCCAAACTCTGAGCTGCAGCTGCCCTATCCTCTGGTGGTGGTGCCCTTTGAGGTGCTGCTGGTCTGATAGGCAAAGGCTCAATTTCAATGGGCAAGCTCCCATTGACCTGAGGCCTTCCTGAAGGCGCTGTGAAGGGTGCAGCTGTGTATGCAGGAAGACGTCCTGCTGCAGCTGGAAGTGGTGCTGTCAAAGTTGCTGGCGGTGCTGCCTGTTGTGAACTGCTTCCATACTGAGCAGAAGGCAGCTCAAAGACAGCAGGGTCATCCAAAGGGAGGGGGTTAAAAGGCATGGGGTCCATCAAAGCCTGTGTCATGGACTGGGTGCCAGCAATGCTAGCAAAAGGTGTAGTCAGCTGCGGGAAGCTCGTGTCAGGAGCTGTGTTGCTGCCTTGGCTGTGGCGTTGCAAATCTGCCCTCTGACTGGGTACATCGTTGGGCAGACCCCAGGCATCAAAGAGGCCTTGTGACAGGCCTGAGGGGCGGGTGACCCCTCCACCAGGCACAGGCTGTGGAAAGTCACTTCCAGGGGGAGGGTATGTGCCAGTGCGAGGGTTGGCAGCCTGCTTAATAGTAGCGTCCTGTCTTGGTAGACGTGCTTGGGCCTGCTGTTGCAGCGAGCGAGCACCAGTCTGCCTTGTCAACTCGTCAGTTCTTCGTGCTTGCATGGCATTGGGCCGAGGAACTGACTTGTGCAACTGATCCTGGAAACTCAAGCTGTCTGGGAGCTGATATCTGTCACCAGGCAGCTGCTGAGGAAGCTGAGACTGACGGCCTGGCAGAGACTGAAAGGGCTGACTAAGCCGAGGGTCTGTTGCTGGGGGCTGCAGACCTTGCTGTTGCTGAGCGCGGCGTCGCAGCGTGTCAGTGTGTAGTGTAGCACTGTCATCAGAAGGCCAGGCAAAAGACTCTGTGCCCCTGGATACCATTTGAGGCTGTGTGCTGTCAGCAATTGACTGTAGACCGCTCAGGTGGCCACCTGTATGCCTGGGCTGGTTAGCTATATGTGAGGGGGGTAGCTGACTGACAGGCGGCTGCAGGCTCTGCCTGTTGGCAGGTCTCTGATGCATGGTGTCCATACTTGATTGGTACGGTGCAGTCAAGCTGGATGTGTAGGGTGCTGCAGCTGAATAAGCATATGTGTTCAAAGCATTGGCCTGGCTTCCAAGGTTGCTGAACTGATTGCCTGGCTGCTGACGTGTGTGTAGTGACACAGCAGGACCGTTGGCTTGGCCTTGTGCAGCAACAAGAGCTCTGAGACGAGCTTGAACACTGGGAGACTTGTCCCCTTTTAAGATCTCCTCCACCTGCTTCAGTAGAGCATCAGGGTCTGCTACCTGAGATTCTGCTTGTCCAAGTTGTGCCTTGGAGTACCCATTGTCACGTCGATACTGTGGCTGATCTGACATGCCACTGTACTGTTGCATGCTGCGTAAAGGGAAGCTCTGCTGCTGCTGTGACTGTGGGGGTGCAGGAAAATTTGCTGACCAGGCATTTGATTCTGGCTGTGGTAAATCTGTCAGAAACGTTGATGGCTGATCCCTTGCAACAGGTAACGCCCCAGTTGTTATCACTGGGCCAGAGGGCCGTGAAGGGCCAGCACCGCTACTGAGACCCTGCAGTTCTTCAGCAGACCACGTGCTATCGAGACTTACTCCGTCTGTTCCAGGCATCGTCCCGGGGCTGAGCAGCTGACTACCTGCAGTAATTCAGCTGGTGCTTTGCGCCTGAAGTTCGGCAGATCTGGTACTGACGTGAACGGAGTCGTGACCAAATAACCGACCACCAACCCGAAGGCAGGTAGGCTACCTGTTGCAAGGCCTTCAGAGTTTCCGACAGCCATATCCTCCAACTCTCCCCAATAATCATCAAACACCTCCGGCCCAAAGCTAAGCAGGAGGTCCTGCTCCGGCACATCTTCAGCAAGATCGGGGAAGTCGTGCTGCATGGCCGCAAGTGTATGCCGGGGCCACTGAAAGTGGCAACGCACGACTCAGCTTGCCTTCAATCTTCTTTGTGATATGAGTCGGCGTACCGCACACCGGCACACCGCGGTTAACAGCTAACTGTGTGTCGTTCTCGTATACGTTGTGCAATGGCAAGGGCGCTTCGAACACACGCCCTCGAGCTCAGAAGAGATTGTTCGTCTCAATAACACAAACATGCAAAGCTGTACGGATTTGCCCACGTCCATCTCCTCTTTGCAGCGTTGCACCTTTGATACTTTTGATAAATCATCATGGAGGGTAGCGACGGTGAGCTGAAGAGAACAGGCCCATCCGGTGTCCAAACCGCCGAAGGTCTCGGCGGCAACAACATCAAGGGTCCGGAGGACCCAAAGGCAAAGCAGGACGCTGCTGCAGACACTGGCAAGGACGTCCCTAAAGAGCACATCAACAGCAGCAAACAATACCCCCGTGTCGGAACTGACCCCGCCAGTGAGTTACTTGTTCGCGCATGCATGTATGCATGCATGCGCGACGTCTGCTCAATAGACCAAGCCTGTAGCTTACATCCATGAATCGGTGTGCAGCTAACTCAGTGACAACAATAGATGCACCAGAATCAGGCCGAACGAACCAGGGACAGGGTAGCACCACCAGCACTGGTCGGGAGGACTACATTGATCAGTCCAGGCCAGCAACCTAACCCTAGTAGTTGCGCGCAGGGCAAATAACTCTGTCTGGTGCATTACCATCACTGCTCTGTTATCTTATTCGGCACATTGGCAAGCATCATGATTGCTGACTTTGCAGGCAAGGAGCAAAGTAGACCGTATTATTTGTCCTTGCAATAAAGGTAAGTCAGGTTTCGACCACAGAAAATAAACATTGTTCTTTTGCTATTGTGTCCTGGCATGTCAGTGGCTGACGATCTCCACAAAATTGCTGTGTATACAGGATGACAATCATTGGAGATTCTAGTCAGGGTCCGAAACCTATAAGAAGGCAGTGTCACTGATATTGCAGTCCTACTTGCAGGAGCGCATCTGTATACTCTTCTGATGGCCTTTGCATTGTGCTTGCAGAGTGTGTACATTAGCAGCATGCAATCTGCGCAGCTTGGTCTCCAAAAGGTGCCATTGGTTGCAAACATTTGCATTTCAAGATTTTGCTGTTAGCTTGACCTAGCAAATGTCAGCTGTGGTGTAAACTTGATGCAGCAAAGTATTTCAGATTGGCTGAGTGTCTTTGATGGCCACCTGCATGTCATGTCACAAAGTTCTGGCAGCAGTTGCAATTTGTCATTTGCTAGCTCTGCTGCAGCAGTATGTTAAGCAGTCAGGCAAAAATTCCTAGTTTCTGCTAGCATGCCAAGGTGTGCGCTACACCGGTACATCATCCAAGGTACTGCTGCATCAGTTGCAGCAATCAGGTTGCCTTGTGAATTGTTTTTGCTGAACTATATAGGTGAATCTGCAATGAGCATGACTTCCATAGGCATGGAAAAGACTATAACTGACGTGACTATAACTGACATGGTGAGTGATGACTTGCATGTATATACAGAAATCACATGATGACGTGCAGATTTTAGGTCAATCTCATTCAACTGTGTTACTATGCATACAATGTGCACATTGTACGTGATTTGCAGCCGCTTTGGCGCATTGCCTATGCTAAGATAGCTCTGGTCAGACAGAATGATGACATCCGCTGCGTACAAACCTGTGTTGGCAATCACAAGCATGATGTGTTGGCAATCACAAGCCTGATGTGTTGACATTCACAAGGCTGGCTGTATCTAGCTGCCTAGCAAGTTAGATGCAAGCATTGAAGCCACGTCTGAAGACTAGAAGGGTCAAAGGAGCTTAAAGATCGAAAGTCTGGGTGATGAGATCACACACGCAGCGCAGCATGACACAGCTCAGTCAGCCTCAGCATGATCTGGCAAGTTCAACCCAAGCAAACCAGCCAGATTGCCTGCAGGCCCAGCCAGCCCTTGCTGCGCTGTGTACGACTGCAGTAGATTGCGCACCAGGTTAGTATCTAGGTCAAGCGGCCGGAGATCTTCAGCTTGTTCACTTCTTGTTGTTGCTGCTGCTGCTGCTGCAGTATGGTCGGGCTGATCAGCGCTAGCAGCAGCAGATGCTTCAGGCATGATGATGCTCCCAACTCTAGACCCTGATAGCTCATCTGCCAGGGCTTGATCATATGCATGCATGAAGCTTGCATCCTCATCATCACTGTCAGTAGCTGTCATGACATCAGACGCACTGTCATCCAGATTATCATTGGCTGCAGCCTCAGCATTGTGAAGTGTATCAGATGCAGGTGCAGCCACAATATGCTGCTGACTGTCAGCAGCCGCTGGGTGTTGCCGTTGTGGCACAGATGGTTTGCCTTGTGCCAAAGATGTCTGAGTATGAGGCTGTGCAATTCTACCTGCCCTAGCATGTGCGTGCTGACTGACCCCGTCATCGCTGTGTGACATGTCATCAGTAAATTCTTCACTGGAGCTGCTGACATTGTCATCATCGTCTTCTTCCTCTTCACCAAAGCCATCTGAGGATGATCCGCTGTCTGAGAGCTGATCCAGATCAATACCATGCTTGTCAGCAGCGACTCCCAGAGCTGACTTGAGCTCCCGCCAGAAAGCTGGATCATTGAAACTGACGTCTGGGTCCATGTCACTTGGAACCTCTGCGCCCTCGTGGCCAGATGTCTGGTTTACAAACGCCTGCATGCATGTCCTGTTGCTGAGGATGAGCAGTGACTAGCTTGACAAAGGTTATCGATTTTGATTCACAGCATGCATGCCGGAGCACATGTCATGTGCTGCATGCTATGGCTGCTAGAGATGCAAAGCTGACAGCATGGTCAGAGGAGCGGTGGTATGTTAGACATTGTCTGGTCTGAGTTTCACACTGAGTGGATATGTATCATGCTGACTGCAACATAGCACCACCAGCATAGCATTGCAGCACCTATGAGTGCATGTGGCCAGAACTCACATTCAGTTTGGAAACCATCTCGGAAGGGTCAAATTCAGGAGCTGGCTCTGTAGGATCCAACCCTTGCGCAGTGCGTTTTGCACGCTTTGCCACATCGCCCTCCAGCTCTTTCTGACGCTGCGCAAGCTCAGCTTCCAGGTCACCTGCACCTTCAGTCATCCATGAGTCATCATCCTCTGGTCCATCCTGCAAGTACAAGCATGCATGGGCAAACCTGCAAGACAATCTGATAGCAGACCATTCATGGCAACAATGGCTTGAGATTGACAGGCGCTAACACTGCAGCTGCTTTTCTGCAACCTTCTGAAAGTATCCTCATGATAAGGAACAAGTGATCAGTTGACTGTGTGCTTCCTCATAATTTTAGACTGCTTGTACAAATAGGCAAGTGAAAGGAAGACAGAATAAAGGCATGTCCACAACACAAGATGTCCAAAATCTTGAGACACCTTGACCATAGCATGTGTGATCATCACACATGCAGCAGTATGCGAGTGACAGGAATGCACAAACAGACTAGTGCACCAATGTTTCACTGTAGCACAAGTCATTTGCAGAGTCAAATGCACATGGCATTACCTCAAACTGGTCTCTGTCAATGGGCTGTTGCAGAATGCTAGCAATAGCCTCCCCTGGCCCGGCTGCAGCATTTGCAGACTGCCGATACGCTTTGCTTTGCCCAAATGCCTGCACAGCTTCTGCCAAGAGTTCCTTGTACTGTGCAGAGCCAGGGATGTTGCCCCTGAAATAGCCGTTCCTGGCCAAGCTGGCCTTATAGGCTGCCCACTGGGGGTTGTCTTTCAAGGCAGATGCATCCAGTTGGACACTGCCTTGGAAGGTGCTGCTTGTGCCAAGCGCAGGTTCTGTAATGAGGTCATCTGAGTTTGACAGCTGTTAGGATGACTGGGCAAGCACACAGGACATGGCATGTGCTGCTACCCATAACAGGGGTACACAACTACAGAACAGACCATAATGCGCTATGTTGATCTGGTGTCCTTTCATGCGTTGTGACTCACATCTCCTGCATGTTGACAGTGGCATGTGCAGCTATGGTGACTTCAAAATCGTGGCACGGATGATGATGATGCTCACTAGAGAAGAGCGTTTTATACCTGAAGTGTGTTTGGCCATGACCATCTCAAAGCCGCAGGTGAGCTTCATGCCCAGATCGGCTGCTTTGAAGGCAGGATTGTTGGGGGCTGGTAAGGGGTAGCCCCTTGGGGGCTGGAACTGCTGCTGAGCCAATTGAGCATATAAAGCACGATTGAATGACACTATGACGGTCACCAGATCCTGCAGGCGTATGCAATCACCCACGAAGTATCGGCAGACAGATCCTCCGATTCTGGGTTGCTCTGGACAAGCATGCATAACTTTCCAGCGGCAAGATGGGGTTCAGGAGCCAATAGCAAGCATGCAGGAAGCTGTCTGATGCACTTGCTGCAGATTCCAAGGTTTGCGCAAAGTGATCTGTTGGTCTACCATGACATGCTGCTGGTCCAACAGCAACAGATTGCCAACCACTGCATGATCTGCAAGCAGTGCTTACCTGTGGTTGGAAATGGGCAAGTTTTGCAGCTGCTCGCATGTCTTGGACATCTCTGTAGTGAAATGTCTGCACAGCTGGGGACACCAGTTGCGGCTTATGCTGCAGTACATGTGCAATTTTGGCGGGAAGCAGGCACCGTGCCCTGTGCATGTCTGCTTGGGCTTTCCTAGGGTAGCCCTTGATCTTGAGTCTGATTGCTTCTTGCATGCCAGCCGTTGCTATTGTGTTCACTGAGTCTGAAGAAAGTATCTGCAGTGCCTCCTGAATGGTGGGTGATGATGGCAGAGTGGGGTGGTGTCTGTTTGGCAAAGGAACGATATGAAGCTGACCATTTCGAAGCCACACCCTGTTTCTGCTGGTCTCTGGTTTCAGCCATTTCGGCAAGCTGTATGCTGCCTCAATCAGCAAGAAGTCGCCATCGTTGTCCCAGATACGTGCACATACGCTGCTGAACTGCAGCAGAACAAGTTGGCCGGGAAGTTTGCTTAAGGACACCCAAGACTCTGAAAAGCCTAGCCAGCAGCGTAACATGCAGTCTACCTTGATAGTGATCTGGTGCAGAAGCCACACTATCAGCCATTCGTCCTCTATGTTGTCTCCAAATCTTTCCAACCCCCACAAGTGCTCAGGTGCAGAGGAATTATCACTGCTGCGAGCAGATTTCACCGAAGCTTTGTTCCAGGGAGATGTGACAGCTTTACTGGTATGCAGAGTGAAGGCGTCCTGCTGCCAGATATAGCCTGTCAAGTGAGGCAAAACTGCCGCCATGCATTGCAACTGCAACTGCTCAAGCTCCTTTGTAGTTGCTCCTGCACATCATTCACGTAGAGAAATTGTGGAAGTGACCAGGTTCCAAGGTGCTCGGGCCGCTTCGGCACGAACGATCGCTGCGACATACCTTGTTGGTACAGCTCGAAGCTGACGGCGTTCTCCTGGGAGTGCTGATCGAGAACAACTCCATCTTGCATGGCAAATGCGCAGGGACAACACCGGCAGGACCCTGCGCACGGAGACAAAAGTATACTGAGGACAGTACCCTGAGTGCGTGCACGTGCCATACACTTAATAGTCCATGTGGATGTTACACGTAAAAACGGGATTCCCTGAAATCCGGAATTCCAGTACCCTTTTCACTAGAATCCGGAATTAGGTGAGGCCCTACAGGTATTCCGAATTCCGGTAAAAGCAGTACGTGAATTCCGGATACCAGTGGAGACCACTGCAATTCCTGATTCCAGTATTCAACTCTACTCTTATCCCGGATTCCAGTGATTGTGCTACATAAAAACTGAACAGGTCGCGTCAAGCCATATGTCGCAGCAAAGATGCTTTCATGGTGATGCTAGACCAAGGCCAAAGTTCAAAATGTCATGCTTGTTGATGTTTACTCCTCACAATGGTGCAGCAGACGCCTTAGGCAGCATAGTCAGACTTCAATGTAACACATGAGTTCAAAGATGGACAGGAATGCCAATACTAGCTTTATAAGGCAGCAACATATTGACGTGGGAACTCTATTGTACAGACATGTCACTTTCACAACACATTACACAACTATTCTACCACCATGTTCAATGCTCACCCCAGTTATCGCACTTCTTGCCAGCATGACATCTGGCTGTGCATTGCACATTGGCTTTGCGGCAGGTGCATGATCCAGTTTTGCAGCCTTTCTTGCATGAGCATCTTGCAGGAACATCATTGGCCTTGGTGCCCAGTCTGGCTATAGCAGGAATGGATAGTTGCTTCAGCTGACTCACATCATCACTTGCAGTGAAAGGGAACCTGTGCTCACTCTTCCAAGACACCAGCTGGTCGGTGCGGATGACCCCTTGAACCAAACCATGCTCACAGCGTTGTATGTAGCCATCATGGCGATGTTTACTAATGACCATGCAGACTACAAATCTAGGGTCCATCTTCTCTCTGACCTCAACTGGTATCTGCAAGCCCACATGTTGGCCGAGCTCAAATCAGTGGACCTTGGATGACTTGTTGTACTGGTTTGCCATGCGATCAACATAGGGTTCCAGATTGGCTACTGCTTCACTGCGCCTCCTAGCATGACCAGTGCTGACAGGATTGTCATGGCACTGCAACAAAGTCTGCGCTGCTGTTGCTGTCTCAGGTGAGACAACACTAGCACCTGAACAACATATCACACATGTAAGACATTGCAAAGACAGGTGCATGGCTGTCATGCCTGCAGCTTGCCTTTTGGATGTTTGTTTGCTCACTGCTGCACTTTCGGTGAGAGTGTGGTTTTCAAAGACAATTATATTCAACTTCACTTAGGATGACTGCCGTTCTGAACAACAAGACTCATGCTTTTGAACATTGTGACAATTTGCATACAGCGTTTTTCACAATGAATGCAACTAATGCATTTAGGTCAATGGGTCTGAAAAAAACCCTCAGACCGTTGGTCATGATGACCAGGTAAGATCTTTGACTGCACTGCAAATTACTAAGCAGGTTGACAGTGGATGTTACTTTGGGAGCTGGCCTTTAGTTCCTTTCTGTCCCTTCTGATCAGTCTGCTCTCTCTCCAAGACTTGCACTATATCAGCGTATTGCTGTGCATCGATCAGACTACCACTTGGTTGCGACTTGTGTTTACTGTACAGCCATTCTAAGAAATCTCTGTATTGCACAGGATCATATGGGATGTTAAGTCGGCCAAGGGTCCAGCGTGCAGCGGCATATCTGCCAAAGTATTTGGCTTTGATGCTGGTGTTCTGAGATCTGTCACGTAAATCCGGGATTTAGGGTCTCCACTGGTATCCGGGAATTCACGTAATGATTTGACCGGAATTCGGAATACCTGTAGGGCCTCACCTAAATTCCGGATTCTTGTGAAAAGGGTACTGGAATTCCGGATTTCAGGGAATCCCGTTTTTACGTGTAACATGGATATTGATTGCAACCACAGCAGCCTGAGCTTTGAGGAATCAACACACAGCGGGCAGCATTGTTTCGTCCCGACCAGTGCCCAAGCAGGACAGCACCTGAAACAGGGAAGGATATTTACAACAATCAACATATGTGTCGTACAAGATACTTCAGCAGAATTCTGAACCATACCTCCGCTAGGTGTGCATATCATACACGTCAAGCAAAAGTCCGCAGATCTCGGTATGCGCTTAAATTGACAAATGAAAGAGCAGTGGACAAATGGAAAAGACATTATACATAAAAATGCCTATATATACACCATTTAAAAACATCAGATCCAAGAATGCAAGAAACAATGCAGCTGCAGGTTAGCAAACACATTGTCAAATTATTATGCAGAATAAGAGTGGCAACTCAGACTGCATTGACGAAAGAGTACTGGAACAAATAAGAAGCATTGCAGCCCTAAACTGCGCCAGGTCACAAGCTTTTGTTATTACACATAGCCTTACGATTGTGTGTCCTTGTAGCACCCAGGCTGGCGCGCTGTGTAAATTACACCTAAGTGGGGAACATGCGGGAGGTCAAGGAAACAGCAGAGGCATTCTCTGCCCAGAAAGCAAACACACACAGACATGCCACAGCACACCCAATATGCACATACTTTGATGGCAAGCCTGCCCTGAATCCATCTTCTGCAGCAGCATTCCTGCCTCCAAGAACAGGAACATCAGGCAGAGGAGGAAGCACAGAAGCCGAAAGGTCTGCTGCACAGTCATCAGTTTTTGCTGACGTGGCGCACGCAATCTGGGGTTGTCCTGAAGTTGACTCGCAATCATTTGGCTCATGAGTACTGGTGATGCTTGCAGCTGGTGAACCCATGTTGACTGACAGAGCACCATCCGAGCTGTTCACAGATGATGTGTCCAGTGACTGAGCGCCTGCTGGGCTATAATTGCGTGCCCCAGATGCGGTATTTGGGGTAGGGGTGGGCGGTGCTGACAAGGAGGCACCCAGACCACTGCTTGGGGTCATAGGCTCAGACATCAGACTCACGACTGGCTCAGAATCCAAAATACTTGACAGCCGTTGCCGGCCACTACCTTGGTGTGGTCTGTCCAGCACTAGCTTCAGTGCACTGAGTCCACCATTGGGCAAAATCGTTCCTACACTACTGCATGAGGCTGCAGATGTAGCACTGGATGAGATTTGGGAACCACTGTGCTGGGCATTTCCCTGCTGGTAGCTGTCCTGCTGGGAGCTGCCCTGGATGCTGCTTGAAGAGCCCTGCTCACTTCTGTCTGTGCTGCGCTGGTAGGGAGCGTGCGATGACAAAGCAGTGTCGTGAGGGGTATCAGGCACCTCTGGGCCTGCGTACAATGCAAATTTACATGGGCATAAGGAGTGCAGGACACAGGAGCATCAACTTCGGGAACACCACTGCCCGATAGTTATTGCTCTATAGCCATGTGCAGCAATTGCATATTGTTCATGATCAAGTCTGCAATATCACATGCAAATGCAGCTGTAGCTGCAGTGACCTTGCAGCGATGCAGCTTGCAACTGACCATGCAAGTTTCACGTTAAAATAAAAAAAAATCAATTGCAAATCTGCATATACGAAAGTATTATAAGGGGTATCGTAGCTTTGCAAACCAACGAAACACCGAGCCAGACTCTTTTGCACATATTCCAGGACAGTCATGGCACATGGGGCATTACCTGAAAGCTGGTCCATGAAAGCTGCTTGAACTTCTGCCAGCTCTGTCGCCAGTTCTGCCAAACTCACCTGCTCACTTACTCCCAGCATGTGGGCCTGAGCCGCATCTAATGCCTGAGCTTGCTCAAGCAGTGTCGCATGTGACTTTGTGTCCCTGCGCGACATTTGATATAACTTACTGACAGTCTGGTGAGTGTTCTCACTAAGTATGTACAAGCATGCAGGCAAGATCTGCAAATCTTGACAACAACTCAAACAAATGTGGGTCAACCACGCCTATGTCTCGGCATTGCAAAATTAATAGATACATTTGCCACGACACACAGAGACGAGAAATTGAGAGAGACAGAGCAACTTGTCCAAAGCTGCTACCCAGATGAGCACATGAACAGGTGAAAGATCAATCTGCACGCAGCTTACATGTCAACTGATTGGTCTTTCTGATCAGCAGGCCGTGAAGTGTGCATCTGACAGGCAAGAAGCTTCTCAGCTGCTTGACGTGCCAGATATTTTGCCTCTGCAAACCAGGCCAGCATGTCAGACTGGCAAGATAAAGCAAGACTGACACTATCCGAGCACCATTGCACATGGCCCTAGAGATGGGCACATAAATAGAATAAAATGCATGAACGATTTTGACGTGTGGTGGCATCAAGTATGTTAAATGCAGCACAAGTGTATGGCACAGACTCAGGGCCATCAGCACCATATATACCAGGCACAGGAAGTCATCGCGTGGCTTGGAGCAGATGTGTGCAAGCTGCTGTTGAATGTGCAAACGCAGCACAGGGTCACCTTGAAGCTTGCGAGTCTTAAAGTATGCTTGTTGTTGCAGGTGATCAACCTGCTGCCTTGCCTGTTGCACTGTGTGCACCTCAGGCAGTTGCAGCAGCAAGGCTCGAGAGCCTGTGCAGTCAGCAGCTTGATTCTGCAGCTGCTTTGCAGCAACACGACGACCTTGCTGAGACTGGTGCAAGTCAGGGTTTTCACAGGACTGTGCATGAGATTCATCAGTACTTCTGACAACCTACAAACATCAGTGCTCAAGCTGTAATTGCGTCTTGCTTTGGGTATGGTACATCAGTTGACTGCTTACGAAAGCCGTTGGCTGAACATATGTGCAGGCACGATCTAAGCAGTCACTCTAAGTATTTATGACCAAGCGCACCTCGGACGGGGATTCCCGCTGATCGCGCTCCCAAGCCGGCTTGCCAGTCTCCAGAAAAAGTTGCTTCCAAGAGCCTGACAAGCTGTGAGACAAGGCCTCCGGAAGGGGTAACACCTCAGGCTCCTGTCTTTTGTCCTCAAACTCTAAAACGCGGTGCATCACAGACACTGGCGGAGAGGCAGCTGACTCAGAAGCAGATGTGGCAGCTATTTCAGAACGTGTCGCAGCGGCAGGCAACCCGAGCTTCTGTCGCAATCGCTTTCTGGCTTGGTCAAAAGCGTGCGCAGCGGACATGTGTCTGCGGTCGAGTTGCGGTCTGCACAGCTGACTTAAGACACCAACCGAGGACCTGCCCTTGCTGAAACCGGAACCAACTGACTTCTCGACTGTCGATCGCGTGACACAACGATGCCCGTAACAACTCTGAGCTGGTCAATCCTAGCTAGATGCTGACATCGGTAGACGAGTGCGCCGCTGCACAGCTACCAGTGCACGGCAACATTTGCCTCTGCACAAATCCTATCTAGGTCGACGTTGAGCTTACCCTACATGCCCTGAGCACCGTAACCAAACGTTCCTTTGCACATTCCTGGCCCTGCTGTTGTGGCGCTGCAACAGCCAGATTGACCAGATTCCAAATACCGTAATTTTGCAGTCACGTGACCGCAAAACGACGAACAGTCTCTTTGATTGTGCAGCCATCAATGCACGGCATGTCGAGCAACGACCCTGTCTTCTGGCAGCTTACTTACACTGCTTTTTGTCTGCAGTGTCAATGGGCAGGTTGTGGCAGTGCGTTTGGCATTCCATGGTGAGGCTCAGCAGGCTGCTCAGCTTGAGGCTCACTGCCACAACAGAATATTCTTATAAATTACTTAAAAGCTTCTTATAATTTAGGGTTACAGGAAGGGGTTGGGATGCATAAAGGAGCTCACTTTCAGGAAACTTGCTATATTGTCTTCCCAAATCTAAAATAGGAAGGCATTCACAACTGCGAGATAGGAAATTTAAAGGAAATGTTTGAGATTCCGCTAAGATAGGAAATACAAATAAAAAGATATGAGACAAAGACAAGAACGTTTTGGGCCTCCGTTATTGCTCTCATGTCATAAGAAGCGCATTTGGGAAATGTTACAGAAGCATATTGGAAGCTCTGATTCTTCCTATATCATATTTAATCAAACATGGGAGGCAGCTGCTAAATTCCCTAAGTGAAACAAGGAAAGAACTTAAGAAGTCTAAAACGCATAAAATGCCACAAGAAAAAATTGTGTACAATGATTCAGATTGCCTCTAAGGCTGATTGGTAGTCTATTTGTGCCATCTTGCCCACGACATCATCACCACTTGCTATGCTGCTGCATATCTGACCCCTGTTTCTGTTGCGCCTTGGAATGGGTTGACACTGGATGTTACTCTCACAGGTGGCTGCTGCAATCAGATGCATCCTGTCAGTATGCAGTTCTGCTGATTGCATGCATGCATTGGAAAATGGTAAGTCACCTGTGCAGCATGCATGTGGATAAGCAGCAAACATACAGAGCAATTGTGCATTAGGAATGTTGTTATGATGTACAAGTAGCCCAAATGATGTTCCCAAGCAAGCACAACATGGCTATAAGGGCCTTGAGAAGTTGGGCAATGCAGACAGCACCAAGCACATTCAATAGAATGGATTGCTACTCACAGCTTAAGCATCATATAGGGCACCTTGGTCATCCTGAGGTTGGCTCTGGGGCTGCTCAGTACCCTGCAATCAGTTTTGGTTTGTCAAAACCATCATTGCTGCATAAATGGACAGTGCCTTGCAAGCCTGGCGCAGACCATCAACAGAATGCTGGACATGCATATGCCATGAGTAAATGGATGTTTGCAGGTCTGCAGCATGAGACTGTCATTGCACGCAACCTAGATGTCGGCAGCTGTATGAGGTATAATGTTGCCATACATACGCAGGTTGTGCATGCATTGAAAGACAAGGCACCGGTGCGGCATGGCTTGCTTTGTAAATACAGAGCATGAAACACTCGCCTTGGAGCATCACATGGATAGATAAGCTGGCTGGATCAGTAAACCACCAGTCAGACACAAGCTCTCCTGCCTGCCCAGCAACCCTCCACTTTTCAGCAGCACTGTTGAAGTCACCCTTGAATGGTAATTAACTCTTGTTGGCTGCGGATGCCAACCTGAGGCAAACACACACTAGCTTTATAACTTTTGGGCCAATCTGTCACATGAAATTTGTAATTGTGACGTTCCTTGGGCAAAGGCTATGCCAATTCGAAGGCAGAACTTTGCTGGCACAGTAGATGCTTGTATGGATTGCTATGGTGTGCACAAATTCTGGCCAAATGCACATCGTCACAGAATACGCATCCTCCATGGCAGACATCTGACTTTGACACGCAACAGGAGTTGCAGTTGTGACAGCATCACGCAGAGGTGTAGTCAATTTAAAAAAAGAATAGACAGAGATGCGTCTAGCAAGCAGGCACTCACCGGCAAGTAATACTTCCTATTGTTTGTGCGGGGAACCTGGCGCTTGAAGAAGGTCCTGCACATTCTGTGCCCGGTTGGATCTCTGCTCTGTTACCAGGCTTTTCGCTGTCCCGAGTCGGATGTTGGCACGAGAGGTCGCTGTTCTTAATCTCAACGCAGCTGATTCGATGGGATCTAGCAGGGCGACCAACACACTAAGAGGTGGCGTGGTGAGCGGGTCGAGCGCTGATGTGCTTTGAATAGTTGCCTTCAAATGCAAACCACAGTGGTGCGCAGTTACACTGTAGTAATTGGTACAGCGGACTCCCATGAAACTACGGTTCGTAGTGACAGTATCGCTTTGATTCATTCATTGCATTCATTCATTAGATTTTAAAGGTCGTTGGGGCCAACCATGACCATTGGACCAGTAAACTGAAAGTGTCAGACAAAGATACCCAAATGTTCTAAAGCACTTATGAAAACATTGATGTTCACAGCTGACGCACTCTAAGCTAAACTAAAGGGTATGTCCAGATTGTGCTGCCACCAGGGTGTTCCTATGTTCAAAACATTCCCTCAAAAACCTAGCTATGACTTTGGGATCATGTAGAGCAAAAAAAGAAGACAGTGTAGGGGCTGGGCCCCAAAATATGTTTGTGAATCTGTTCCTGAT
>JAABUP010001994.1_pt1 | contig 41270 bp, 61 predicted proteins | sample 5559201 | NCBI WGS metagenome assembly JAABUP01 (sample SAMN10711887, study PRJNA513373) | rock metagenome | isolation source: Antarctica rocks | place: Antarctica
TGAAAGCCACAGAGCTCTTTTGGACAGGGTCCACAGCAGGTGCAAGACATACTCTGCCGCTGTGGTTGGCCAGAACTCCTCCTTCCAAGCCAGCTTGCCACTATATCAACACAAGCTGACTTTACCAAATTGGATACCTGGAAACGGCGGCATCAATCTGTGCGTCGGTGATGGTGATGATTGAGATGGAACTTGCTGAACTTATGCAAAGAGTGCACATCAATGATGCCATTGCTCAGCAAGGGAGTCTGTATAGTTTTTGAAGCAGACATGACTGTCAGCATATGTGGCCAGGCATGTATGCAACTTAGCCTGCACTTCAGCATCCAACAACTGTGCATCAAGGAGGTGCTGCCTAAGGCATTGTAATGTGTCTCTCTCGTCTCTAGCACCGCAGAACAGTATGGAAACGAAACGCGGCAGAACGCGCTTAGAGCCTTGCCTTGTACTAGCTAAAACTGACTAGAATATGATCAGCAACTTTCAGCTTACAAGTCTGATGTTATCTAACACATGGCTGAACGCTTTCAGCTTTGTCTAGAGGGTCTGATGCTTGTTGGAGTTGGCTAGATCGCAAAAAGCAAGGTCTAGCTTGCAGTGTCTGGTCCTATCCAACAAAGTGCTGGAATATTTTATGTGCTCTGAAGCTATCTCATGCATATCAGTAAGCACAACACTGTTAAAGTGTACCTATAAAACAAATGCCCTGCAGAGCTACTATAGTGTACGACCTCTGACCTGACTAAAATTGACCTAAATAGGCACACCTTGGTAACTACATGCTAACACTAGTACTAGTGTTGTACCTGATGTGATGGGTTGCAGCATGAACACACCAAGCCCGCATCTTGAGATCATGCCATGCCAGATGTGTTGTTGTAGACCAGCCCAAACATTCCCTGCTTGGCTGTGGCCAGCTTTATGTCTAGCTCTGAGATGTCAACAACCAAAATTTGCTGTGTGCGGCTGCTCAGGCTGGCTGTCATGATATCTTCAGCTCTGTTGTACCTTGTAGGGTATAGCTTGCGCACTAGTGTACTGCCAACCTGAGCACTTCTGCATCTACATTGATGACCTGCAAGAACTGCAGCCATGAACGGACTCTCTGTGCCTGGCTGACAAAGCGCAGCTTGGCATAGAAGGACACCCTGCAGTGAGAGCGTGCATGATGTGTGTGCTGCACTTTCAAAGTGACTGAAATAGGGCACATGCATCGACACAGTTGCGCTCTGATGAGACTTTGCTGACACGAGTCCACTGATATGACTGCTTCCAAAGAACAATTGCCAGCTGATATCATCAAATGTGCAAGTGTGATGAATGCATGCCAGCTTGCTTTGTGAGGCAGACCAACGTTGTATTACTAATCACAATATTTACTAGCCTTCATGCCGAAAAAATAAATTAGGAAGACGACAGGACCCCACATGGCTTTGCTGTTGTTCTGCACCTTAGACTACATCAGCTCAACGCCACACTTGTGTAACAAGCTAGACTGTAATACCGAGCAGTATTCCAAAGCGGAGCGTCGAGAGAGAGAGAGAGAGATTACAATGCTTTAGCCAGCCAACAAGTCTGATCACATATAGAAGAAGACAAATGTCAAATCTGGAGGAAATCGAGACAACTCAGAATAAACTTGAAAACCCGCATGTGATCTTGCTGCGCAAAAAAGGACCTCATAGTGTCAGTGTTCGTGGAAAATAAAGAAGCATGACCCCGAGATTGATGCATAGCAGTTTTGGTCGTTTCCAAGATTCTGTGTTATGTAAGATATTGAGTAATCACTTGTATGACTGTGTGACGGTATGAGTAAGACAATAGTGACGGTAAACTGTTACAACTTGTGTGCCAAAGTGTTAGAGCAAACCACTACAGGCTTCAGCTTCTTGCCCATTCCTGTCAGCAGCCTGCCAGTGATGTGCAGGTCCACCTTTGCTGGCAGCTTTCTTTCCAGCTTTGGCTGCCTCAGCAGCACTCTGCTGACCCTGCCACTGCGTCATCTTCTTACGTGGGTCAGCACCACAGGGAAGCTGCACATCACGCTGCCCTCAGCAAGGCGCAGCTGCAGATAGTAGTAGTATGCCAGAAAGGCTGACTCAGAAGCAGGGCTGGCTGCAGGCAAACGCCCTGGCACTTTGTTCGGTTCAAACAGCTGACCGAAGCAAATGTGCAGATGCTGCTGTGCGCTGGCTGGTGGGGTTGGGGTGGCATCAGCTGCAAGGCTGTTTGAGCTAGTTGTAGAGCTGGCTGTAAGGGCTGGGGGCCGTGCCTTGCTGGTGTCAAAAGTGCTGCAGCAATGGGAGCGCTTGCTGCACGGCTGACAGGTAGGATGGCTGCAGGCAGAACCAGTTTCTCTGCAATGCAGTGCAGTTCTCTGCAAAGTGAGGTAAAGCCGCTCAACAGCTGATTGGCAAATGGAACAGCATATGGCGACTAGAGTGAACTTGCAAGCTTTTGGCAAACAACCAATTGTGAATCTGGTGGTCAGCCCTAATGATGCCTTTAGGTGCAGGATGCGCAGCTTTGGGAGCTTGGCAAGCTCTGCTAGTGTAGAGGAGAGATCACAAAGCCTGTTGTAGCTCAGGCTTAGAGAGAGTAGGGTCAGCGGGAGTCGCCCTGGAACTTGCTCAACATTGTTCCAAGACAAGTCGGGGAGCAAAAGCCCTGCAGCAGATGTTAGGCTGGCAACATCAGCAAGCCAGCAACAGCAAATATCCATTGAGTGCAGCCTTGGGAGTAGTGAAGCTTGTCGATAGCAAGAGCATTTCAGTTATTCACTGAGTAAAACGAATGTATGCCGCTGCCGCATACAGCTCTTGAGTCTGCTGCAACTCTGGCAAGGCAGTCAAGGACCTGCCTGTCAGGTACACCACTTCTTGGGACTTGTGGCCTGTGTCAGCATAAGAAACGACTGAGCCCATTTAAGTAAGCACTTGATGAGGTACAGGAGCATCAGGGACCCCGCCCCGATAGCAGCCACTGACATATCAACACCCAACTCGCAGTTGTGATACGGATGCTGTAGGCGGCATCAAGCTGAGATCTGTGCGTTTGCCAGCAAGCCACAAACGGGTACGGTTTCCGACAACTCAATGCATGCACGTCTTTTTCAAGATGGTGGCCAGTCATTGAAGCTGCTAGCGTTAGGAAGCAGGAAGCAGCAGGAAGCAGGAAGCAGGAAGCAGCAGGAAGCAGCAGGAAGCAGGAAGCAGGAAGCAGCAGGAAGCAGGAAGCAGGAAGCAGCAGGAAGCAGGAAGCAGCAGCAGGAAGCTAGCCAGCCGCAGACGTGCATCACATTGCGCAAAGCATAGCCTGACTTTTCGCTTGCAGAACGCAGATAATGCACCCTTGTTTGCCTTAACAGGCGCCTTGTAGGTGTTTTGCCAGCGTGCGTTCTCCCAAGCCTGATCAAGCCAAGCCTCGTCCGCGGTGAAACGGTCGAAACCCAGAATGTCATTGAAGGTAAAACGGGTTTTGGCGCAGTTTTGATTGCCTGATGTACCGTACATCATGTACGTGTAGCGGTTGCAGAATCTGACTGCTGCTCGTGCAGGGACCGTTGCTGAGCGCGTTAGACAGCCAAGACAACACCTGGTGCTTAGTTGGACCGGCAGGCAGGCACAAACATTGGCAGCCTGCAAAGGGCAATGCTGCAGCCTCAGTGAACCATAAGTCTGACTTCTCACTTGCCTCCCTGCCAGGCCCAGCTATTGCCAGCATCTTTCACCATCTGGACATCTACTCATCACACCAGCTTGCCCTTACCTGCCAAGCATGTGCCAGGGAGGCTGCACATCACAGGACTCACTACAAAAATGATTACTGCGCCAAGATCCTGCCAAAGGTGCAAAGTACTGCTGGGACATGTTATGGTGGTTCCCCTTATGGTATCCTAAACTGCGCCTGGACTGGCAGCTCAAGCGACGCTCTGCCATACATACACACCATGTCTCAACAGCCTGATTTCTTGGCAAGCATGTGGAAAGCAACTTGGTCCGCAGTCCCACATTCTTTCTGCGCTGACCTGCGCAGCATGTTGGGTGAGGCCATGAGTGGCGAATTCGGATTTGGTAACAAGAGTAGCCGGCTCACCATAGACCTGTTCATACACAGCACTACACCGCTGCACGTGTCCTTGGCTTGGCTGCAAGCCTTTTGTGAAACTGCAAAAGCCACAATCATAGAGAAATTTTCCAACGCTGTAGCAGGATATGTTGATAATGCCATGGACATTACTTGTTGGGTCTACAGACCACAAGGTCAGCTTCAAGAGGATGAATATGATGGAGTTGAATCACCACAGGGTGGGCCATGGAAATTTGTGTGCCAGCATCCTCACCCTAACAGGGATTGGTATAGTCGCTATGAACCTGTTGCGTCAAAACCTGAGCACAGCATAGCAGTGAGGCAGTTGGTGTGAGTTTGAAGGGAAAGTTTTCACATGCAAGCCCTCGGAGTCTGTATGCGAAGCTGATCCAAAGCCTGACTTCAATAGGCATTACACCAAGAAAATGAAGAAGCCAAAAAGAGGTTGCAGGCAAGGCTGGAGGTTGTCAGAACGTAAGCAGTCAAGGAATGCCAAAAGGCAGAGCTTGCAGACGTTTGCTGAATGACTTGATGATGACTGTATTTGTAGTTCATTAGTCAGTAAGAAGTTGCCACTCATCATGAGTCTATGCATGCTTGTGTTCGTTCCTCAAACAGTTGTCTTTCCTGCTAGCACACACGTGTATGCACAATTTGCCCTTGATGTATGTGGATGGATGTGGCTGCATCACTTGGTACGCATACTCATATCGTGCGATACAGGCACATGTTGATATAGCGACAGCACAAACAGTCATATCAATGACAGTCAATTAATTGAAGCAGCTTCAAACATGGGACTGGCACGACCTCACCCCCAAGTATAGCTTTAAGTTTACTTGAAAGATGTTATTGTGACAGTTCAACTTGAATCATGTACATGTGTCGATCGTGCATACGCTTCCCTCTGTCATCTGGTTGTGGTGTCCACTGGAATCGATTGGACCTGTTGGGCACGTATGGCTAGAGGAGCCTAGAGTGTTGCTCTTGTATCCCTAGGTGGGTGTGGTATATTTGCCTTGTTTGTGTCTAGTTATTCAACCACCAGGTCACCAAGAACGCACAGCATCTGATTAATCATGAGAGTGCCCACATGTTAAAAATGATCAAAGCTGTGCCGCAGTATGGTAGGCTAGCAATCATTAACCACTGTCGGGCAGCATACACTGTCAGCTCTTGCATTGACACCCCAACATGTAGTGCATGACGATGCTGCAAGTAAGTCAGAGGCAGGGGCTTTGACGTTAGAGGCAGGGGCTTTGACATCAACTTGGGTGACTGGTCAAGTACAGCAGCAAGTACGCATCACATTCGTTGCTCCAGAATGCTAAGTGCCTGATCTGGTGCAAGGCGCAAGACACCATTCTGTTTTAGCCTTTCCTTGCCAGTGTCAAGCGAGGACCTCCTCAATGTTGTTGTCAACTCATGCATTGCATCAGGCTCCAGTGACAGGAGCAGTGATGCATCCCTGAGCTCCTTGAAGTGCGCTGATGGCTTGAAGGTGTACGGTTGGAAGACTGTGAACAGGGTTTCAGCATCACATGCCAGCTGCCTGCCGCCCTGCAGAAACGCAAGTCAACCTTTCTGGCACTGGTCATGCCATCACATTACTGCAGAGGCTCTCAAATGATCAGGATGCAGTGGTAGAAGGATGGCAAGGATCCAAATGTCCAACAAATATTTGGCGTTTTACTTTGACCATGGTCCCAAGCAAATGCTTGACTTCAGACAAAGGACTGGACACTCAATATTTGCATGCAATTTACCTGGTAGGAAAACCTAGTTTCAGTGGCAACCTCATTGTACATCTGGCGATTGATAGCCACTGCTATTGCCTTCCAGGTCTCCCTGAACACGACAGCATCCATGCTGCTGGCAAGCAGCTTCACACTGTCATCCAGGCCCACAAGAGCACGCAGCAGCTGCGGCGACACCAACTCATCCCTGCAACAGTCAGCATCATCATTACCATCAGTATCAGCATCATCAGATATGTCTCAATTGGTCTGCAATATCTGTCCATATGCATACAATTTACCCACTGTCTGCAAGCAAGACTGGTATCAGGCTGTCCTGTGCTGAGCTTACCTCCAGATGACACATTAAAAAAATTAGTATACCTCTGGTGTATCATGGCAGGAGACTCTGGTTTTCAGCTGCATTGGGGAGCCCATATTGTGAGCAACCTGGTATATGTGTTCATTTGTTGCAACACCAGTAGTGTGGCTTGCTGAGTGTGGCAAGGAAGGGCAATCTTGGATGCGCTGATGGTCAGCTTTGTGCTTACCCTTCTTGCTGACTGTATGATGTGTTGGAGAACTCTGCCAGATGACTTTTGTATTTGTAGCTACGGCTGTCCATGTGAAACTGTATTGCAATGGCTCTTGCCAATTTCAGCGCCCACTTCTTCCAGAAAGAGCCGAGAGCTCCCGCCTCAGCCTCATAGGCTCCAACCAGTCCGGTGGCGCCACGTTGCTCTGCGCTTGGCATCATCAAGCTACCCTCGGGCGTGCTGTAGGTGCTCAGTCCCGAGGTGTTGGGGCTAGCAAGCCGAAGATTGTTGGGGGCGGGGGTACGCGGGTCAGGAGACGGCGGGACTGGGGTCGTCCCCCTTGACACTTGGGGGCTTGGAGCCTGAGAAGAAGAGTCATACAGCAGGAGAAGAGGAAGGTGGGACTGCCGAAGATGGTACTCCAGGTAATGGCTCGTGTTGATATAGGCAGAGATCTTGGGAATCCAGTCTGGAGATGCCAAATTATGCAAGTCTTCTGCAGTCTTTGCAAGCCTTGCCAGCTTGTTCCTAAATGCCTTCATCATGCTCTGCAATCAAATGAAAACTTAAGGATCTCTTCTTGAATACTTTGTTATTGCCTGATGGATTGACTGATGTTGATGCTGTAGCTATAGCAGGTGTCATTTTGCAAGTACCAAACTGCAGAGGAAACAGCATCCCAATGAGATTTTCACCAGGCAGGTGTGTATGCGTGCCAGTCAGGGGCCAGCTCCCGTTTTGCAGGATGACACAGCATATGATGACCTGTTTCCTCTAAACTTGCATGCCAGTCAGTGTAATGAGACTGGGCAGGAAGTGAGTGTTACGCTGCAATTGTGGCAGATGACTGCCAACAATCAACTTGTCTTTGGTCCTTTTCCAAAAGAAGTGCAAATATACAAATTGTTCTGTATCAAGAGGCCTTTGTGCTACATATACTCAATGCACACGCGTTTACCTTGGGAACAGCTGAGACATAGCCTTGCCGCAACTCTGGGTCTGAAAGCCACAGAGCTCTTTTGGACAGGGTCCACAGCAGGTGCAAGACATACTCTGCCGCTGTGGTTGGCCAGAACTCCTCCTTCCAAGCCAGCTTGCCACTATATCAACACAAGCTGACTTTACCATTTTGATTTTCCCCATTTTCTGTCCATATGAATATATTCGTACTCCTCTCAGGATTTCTTTTGCTGACATTGCCATTGGCACAAAACATGGCATCTTCGTCATGCAAACATTATTTTTAAAGGCACAAGTTGCACAAGGCGCACACAGCATTTATGCTTGCGGTGAGTTTTGAGGACTGAGCCTCGCATGAGAAGCTGCATCCAGAATGCATCCACCCAGTTGACCTGAGAACGGGCAATGTGTCCAAGGAGAGAAACATGGCTGCCTTCCGAGTCTGTTGCAAGCAGCATGCGCTCTGTAACCCATCAGCCATGACAAAGGGCAATACCTGGCTGTGCCCTAAGGTTAGGGCTTTGCCGGCACCGTGCCAATGCAGCACAGCGTGGTCTGCCTAACTGTGCCATGTTGGAACAGGCAAAGCTTGAATGAGAGCATTGAATGAGCACAATACATGAAGTAGCTGTGCGTGTCAAAGTTGGATGTGCATGCCTGGGTCCTTCCTAAAGGGGGTTGTGCTTGTCTAGCTGGCCACTGAAAAGGCTGGCAGTCACCGTTGCGACTTCTCACATGCAGGCCTTATAGCTTCTGCATCTCTGTAATGATTGCTGTTGGGCAGTTCCATCTGTGCAACAAAGGACAATGCCAGATTGGCTTGCCTTTCTGGCCAGCATCCCAAAAGGCAGCTTGCCGAAGCCTAAAAGGCAACGCCCACCTGTTTGTGCCTTTCTGAAAGGGCTGTGGATGGGCAGCAGAGCCTCTCACAGATGGGGATGCATCCCAGGCATTGAGCCTATCCAGGATATCTCCCTAGCTGCTCCTGTGCGTCCTCTTCTTCTGCCGTCAGCCAGGCATCTCGCCAAGGGTCCCTGGCAAAGACCAGCTCGAGGCAACTGCCCCTGCCCCATGCAAAAGGCCCTGCATGGCACAAGATGCCTCTGGTCCGTCTGTGAATCATCACATGAACTGGGCTGCAGCCTGTTTCACTCTACACATTTGACTGTCAAAATAGGCATCACATGGCGTGAAGCAGGTTGACAGCTGCTGACTGGAGCATTCAGGCAGGCCATGAGTGCCGCCTCAAGGAAATGCAGAGTGCAGTTGCAGTTGCTGTAGCAAGAATCCACACGTGCTGTGAGGGCAACATGTACACTGCAGTGAAAGGGTGGCGTCTCTGGAGGGCTGCACAGCATCTTGTCAGACTGGTGACAGACTCACCATCATGATCCATTTGGGAGTCATCAATGTAGATGCCTCGCAGAATGGACATCTTCTTCTCAAAGGCCACAACACAATCTGCGTAGTAGGTCCACAGATCCTGCTTGCCCTGCAAACGAGCAGGCTGGACTATGATCACAGCTCCATCATATGCCCGTTGCAACTTCAGAATCACATGGGACTAATTACTGATGTACACATATGGGGGTTCTGACAACAGCAACCCATTTTTTTGTACCAGCCACAGTGATAGACATCCACACAAGTGGTGTTCAGTATCCGGTGCAACATTCATGTTAAGCATGAGTCCATGCTGATCATCCGCTCTAAATGAGCATGCAATACTGCCATGAGGCAAAACACGATGTGGAACTGGAATTGACAGCTGCAAAAAAAGCATCTGCGCATGCGCAGGAAACACTTGTATGGCAGCATTCAGCTCGCATGCTCCTCATGACATTGCGAACCATTGGAAAAGGACATCAATGATGACTTGAGCCTCAGGCAAATACTATAGTGATGGGGAGCTCAGCAAGGAAACTGTCAAGCAGCTGCTGGTGAAGGTACAGCTGACAGTTGACGTGACCAAGCAAACACAGTGGATTGACACTGCATCAAGATAAGCATGCTTATTGACATACATGTACCAGCTCTGCATGCAGGTGGCGGTATGACATGATTTTGGTACACACCACAGCGTGACAGGGCATCAAAATGGGCATGCAATTTGGTGCAGTCGTACCTGCTGAGCCAGACGCGGCAACACATGTTCCTTCAGCACCATTTGAACTGCAGCATGCATAGCGCGCGCAAATTCAAACGGCAGATAGAAGACTCTCTCCAGCCCGTGCTGCTCCACAGCAGGCTGCAGCACTTTGAAGGCTTCCAGGTTCTCCTGTGTGGCTTTTGCAGCAGTATCAAACAGCCAGTCTGGCTGGTCTATCCTGTCAGTCGGCCGACCTGAGGCAAAGTGGAATCGCAGCTTTGCCAGCAGGGGCTCTGTGATGGTCTGTACAACTTCCAGCATGGGGAGCAGATCCAGAGGGAAGTTGGCTGATGCCAAAACACCCTGCGCACCAAGACTGCATCACAAGACTCATAATGACCACACTGGGTGGCAGTGATAGAGAAATCATCACTAGAGTGATGACAGCCACACTGGGTGACAGGCACATGCCCAGCCATGCCTCACGCTTGATTCTCTGTGCTGAACAGGAGCCATTGCCATGTGAACGTGCTGACTAGATGATGCAAGATCTGATTTGGCAGGTCCAGTTGTGCCAGAAGGTCAACATGACAGAGCAGGAACACAAAGATATATGGCTTGGCTGGGACCAGGGATGACATTCAGTATCAGGGAAGCAGTGCGTATCAGACAGGATGCGCTGAGCACGCAGTGGAAGAGCATGAATGACTGTTGTGGTTCAACGCATCAGCACATGCGATGAATGATGTGAGTGACTGTCTCAGTTGCATGCATGAGCAGGTGAGCAGGTGTGTGATAGAAATCCTACACATAGATGCTTAGGCGGTCAAAAAGCAAATAGGGGCAGCCAATTACCTGTTGGCACGCCAATAAAGCATACATGCACTTCTGCAGCTGCTCAAGAACCTGCAGGCATTCGCTCACTCCTCAGCAACTTTGTCAGCAACTTGCTCAGCAACATCCAATGGTGCAAACGCTGCATTGCAAAGGCGGCCTTGGCATCTGTGTGAGCTGCCGTTGCTGCTTGGCGCACTCACTTTCACATTGCTGCAGCTTATTTTGACTTCTGAAGGCATGCTCATGCTGTGCTTGATTAAACGCATGCAAGAAGTCACTGGTGACAGATAAGGCCAGGCAAGCATATACCACCAGCAGGCAGTCATGAAGAGAAACCTGGCTCAACAGTCTGTATTAGCTCTAAAGATAGATCACGCAAATCTTACCACAGGACCAGCTGCATCAAATCCATCCCAGCTGCCCTGCCCCGCTGATGCACTGCCAGGGCTCTGCAGATCCTCCAGGGGCGCTTCTGACTGCCCTTCTGGGGCATCTGCATCTGCCCGTGACCGCTTGTGGGGTTTGCGCTTGGCGTGAGGGTCTGAGGCCAAGGGTGGGGGCCAGGAGCATTTTGTTAAAAGCGATGCCAAGCAAATGTTCAGGCCGTTCAGAAGCTGATCCTGCATATCCAGCATGAGCGAATGTAAGCTTTTATTTCGCAAGTCCCATTGCAGTTGCCCACACTGACGTCATCAAACATGTGCCAGTGTGTCTATAGTAGCTATTACAGTGAGCGGCTCATTGGCTTTCAACAAGTGGCAGAGCATGCAGATCAATCAGAAGGGATCTGATACACGGCAAGATTACAAAATCACAGTGCAACAGGCCTGAAGAATACCTGAGCGCCTTTGCCTCTGGACAAGGACCTCTCTCCCTGCCGCACTAGTCTGTCTGGCAAGCCCATGGTGGGCACCTCCGCAAAAGCATCTGAAGATGCTTGCACATGACCATACTTGCTTAAGGGTTCATGCAGAACAGCAGTCAGGTATTCATGCCAGTTAGCCTTGTCTAGCACCCCTTGTAGACTGGCCAGGCCGTGCTTGAGTCCAGCAACAGTTTGTTGCAGCTCCTGCGTTTACACACACGATATTTTTGTCGAATAGGCTATTGGGAACGCACAATAGTAATCGTAGACTCCCACAGGGTGGAGTTCAGCTATAACATAGCAACATCGCAGTGTTGAATTCAGGAACGAATGTAAACAGTGGCAAAACATCAGATGTGGCTTGCCTCGAGCCTGTCAAGATACGTCACACCGGCGTCAAGGACTGTCGCTTCTCGCAACAGGTCAGGCAGTGGTCTTTCTGCAACATCTTGAGCTACGGGAATGCTGCCAGTTTGTTCAAGCTGGTCCACAACTTGCAGGCTCTTATGGCTCAGCTGTTCTCTGAACTGATGTTCTTGATGTTGCAGCTCAGAAAGCTGTCGCTGTACCAGTTTTAGTTGGCTTGCGGCATGCATATCTGATGAGAGATCCCTCGTACCAAGCACTTTCCTGCTGTCCTTATTGCCAATCCGGCATTGGCGTGCAATTGCAACACACCAACGAGACCAACCTCAAAGCTGAGCTAATTCCAACTCTGATGTTCACCGTGGTGCAATTCGATGGCATGCATTGCATTTGACTGCGTACATGCATTTATGACTGATGCAATTGCCCGTCAGGCTCACAATACTTTGCAACGGGCTGCACAGGGCACCAGCTTACAGCATTACTACTCATTCAAAACCTCCCTTTGCCACCACTGATGAGCCTCAAATTACAAAGCAGCACTGTTTAGATCTGACACCAAGACTAGACAACAGTCCTCCATGAAAGTAACACGCACCCGCCAAACAAAGCTAACAATAAATTGTTTCGGAGGTAAGTTGCCTGAAGCACATTCTGACACCACGCTGCGGGACATGCATGCTGGACTTTCTTAGTGCTCATGTATATCTGCCTCAAGCATTTGCCCTCTGTCTCTGGAGAATTCATATGTATACAGTAATTGCAATGTGCACTCAAACACCAAAGGCCAGCACACCTTGTGCCGACAAGCACAATTTGGGTCGCATAGGTATCCTGGCCATACCAGTGGAGGCAGGACGCACACGCAGCTTCCTACCAAGCATTCTTTGTGGCATCTGCACTGCTTGTGCAGGAGCTGTAGCAGCAGCTGTGACTGATCGAGCACCTGAGTCGACTGCAGGGTTAGTCCTCCTTGCCTGCTCCATTGCCATTGGATGCGCCATTTGGTGATGTGTGGTCAGGACCGAAGACAACGTCCTCCCCATTCTCTGCAATTCTCGGCTGTAAGTCCAGGTTAAACCAGCTGGTCAACAATCCTCCACCATCGACTGGAATTGAAACGCCTGTACAGACACAGAAGATTGATGATGCCCACATGCACAGTGTGTGATGGCACACTGAGTGTGCTTTGCACAGTACTCATCAGGCTTAGTCTGCATCTTGTATGACTTGAGCAACAGATGATGATAAGCCACACTGGTCTGGGATGCTTTATGCGCCAAGCGGGTATGCTGATTCATGTCAATTCAGGCTCAGGAGACTGAAGCGGCTTTTGGCAAGCACGTCAGAAAGCAATTCCTGGACTGCATGATGCGTATTGCAGCAATCACCTTCAGAAACATACCTGTGATAAAGGATGCTGCTTGAGATGCCAGAAACAGCACCACTGACGCAACTTCTTCCACACGAGCATTACGCCCCAAAGGATGCTGGACAGCTGTCATTGCTTCCATTGCTGCTCTTGTTTTATTTTCATCCCTGGCTAATCTGTCTGTATAGAGAACAAACAAACAGTCAGCAGGCAGTGATGCAGTCATGAGCATCAGCAAACAAAACACTGTTTGTAATTTTCAGTACTAATTGTCTGATTGACTGCATTGCAAGTGAACCACATGGCAAAGCTGTCGCATTTTGCCTTGTGACAACTTTCATGGTCAGCCTGACAGTCACTATGCAACTGCTCATCAAGCGAAACCTTCCCTGGACTGAACAAACTACACCCCTGCAAGATGCTGTCAATCAGCATCTTGAATGCACGAGAGGGACATCATAGCATGATGTGCATCGGTAGTGAGTACTCAGTGCTGCAGGAGTCTGAGCACAAACGAGCAAGAACCAATCGGCCTTTTGTCGAGGGTCATGGGTCAGCTGTTGCAGCGGTGGAAACATTTTGTTGCGGCCAGAATGATATTAGGGATTGGAAAACGCCTCACAGAAGCAAAGTCCTCACCATACACATCTGTGAGGACATAGCCTGGGTTGACAGAGTTGATCCTGACACCATTCTTAGCATGCAGCATGGCAAAGTTCCTGGTGACCTGCAAACATCAACATCATCACAGACACCCTCAGTGTTGCCGCAAGCTGTGAACTGCAGCTTGCATTGGCAATGTTGATTTGGAAAGACAATCAGCAAACCGTACTCCCAGAAGCAGGCAGGACTTTGCAGTATCCTCTGAAAGTCAAAAGATACTCTCCAAGAACACACTATAGCTGGTGCAGTCAGATGCTGCTCTGTTTTGAGCCTTATCTGCCGTTGTGAATGAGGAGCCAGCTGCTGAGTCTGGCTGACTGCATGGACGACCAATCAAACAGGTTTGTACCATCAACTGTGCCTGTGTGTTTTGTTTTTGCAGCAAGCTAGTCTCTACCTGGCACTGGCGCTATCTGGCTGAGCAAATGCGCAGGCCAATTACGGACAGTCAAGCACAAAGTGAGCATTCTGAGGGTGTAGGTCAGCTCACCGCATCTTCCATGGTTTTGGATGCATTGTATGCCATTTGGATTGTTTTGTTGGTCTGACTCATCATGGAGCTCATGTTGACAATGGTGCCTCTGCTCTTGATCAGGTGCGGCAGGGCCGCCTGCACACATGTGCATACATGCAATCATTTGCCAGTCATCTTGCAAATTCAGGCATATGCAGTCCTGAGTACATGTCCTTTCTGGACAGTTGGCAGTGTGCATACAGCGCTAGCCTCGGCCTCCCACAGAGGATTCCTGCATGCAGTAGCATGCGTTGTGGTAGCGTTATGCTTGCACCCATGTAGGCTTAAACCTCATGGCAGTGACATGTGCTTAGCCCAGGGTTATATGCGAGTTGTAAGCCAGGTTGCTTGTGAGTCAGAGCATCAGCCGCCTAACAGACACACTGACACAGCCCGGGTGGGATCACAGCCAAGGGGCCCCATTCAGCTCATGAAAAAAAGAAGCAGCTGATGCGCAGGATTCACCCAAGCGTGGAAGTATGGCATGCAGGTGACAAGCTGAGGAAGTTATGTTACCTGCATCATGACAACTGCAGAAGCCACGTGAGTCTTGTAGTTCTCAAAAAACTCAATCTCATCTGCCATGCCGTAATGCTCGACACCCAGGTCGCTGCAGCAGGACCCTGCACCAGGCAGCAGTCTTGCTACCTGTTGGTCTGCTGTGCCACACATCAAGGACAGGGGAGAAGCCACCCAGCGGTGCCCACAGCAGAGGTGCAGACAGCAATGTTTACCAGCATGAGAATGCCTGCTACAGCAAAAGAGGCGTTCTGTGAGTGCTCACCGTTGTTGATCAGAACATCAAGGCCACCCATCAAGCTAGCCTGCAGTCATGTGAAATCTGGTGTGAGCCTCATAGGGCTGCCCAAGCAGAGAAACCGACAGCAACATCTTTCACCAAAGTTTTACCGCGTACCGCTTCTTCAACAGCACTCTGGCAATCCGAGCCTTTGGTCAAGTCACCAGCAACAGCAAACCCCTCCGCTCCCAGCTTCTCGATCTCGTCAACAACGGCCTGAAGTCTCGGTTTTGATCTCGACATAACGCAAATTTTCGTTTGACACTCGTTGTCAGCAGAGGCCTGGGATGCAAAGGCCAGGGCAACTGCTTTACCAATGCCAGAGGAGCTACCTGCGCCATAAGCGCAAGCTTCGCCGTTTTCCGTAACGCCACAGGATCGATCTTCGAAGGTAGATTCAGCACGTAAGAACAATGGCGGTCGCGTACAGCGCCAACTGCAGCCTCTACTTGGTGCCTACCAGTCACGAGTACTCTTTTGCCGACGAGGTCAGGGTGCTGTGCGTACTCCATGGCCCTGGCCTTGTCTGCTCTGACTTGTCAAGCACCTGTTGTGATGGGGCAAAATTCAGCAGGCTGGAGTCCTGAACATCAAATGAGTACTCAATGGCGCTTGTGGCAAAACGTTTTTATGTGAACCTTTAAAGCAGGTCTTGTGACTGTTTGAGCCATGACTGATGCGTGACTAAAGAAGCGTAATTAGTGACTCATGGACACTCAATCATATCTGCTTGCAGCTAGTAGGTCTGTTTGTGAAGGATGCAAAGAGACGGTCCTGGAGTATGTTCGCCAAAAGATGCTGGTATGCAGTAAAGTGTCAAAGCTGGTCCCTGTGCTGGCCTTGCATACTTGCCAGCTTGCTCAGAGATTGCAGAGAGCTGCACAACAGATATTCCTTCAAAGGCAGACATGGTCATTGTCAGGCAATGAGACCAGGTTCAATCGCCGTCACAGCGGAGGCTCACCGGCAGTTCTGCATAATTCATCTAAACATGTCAGACAGGACATGCTGATGACCATTGGAGATGTTTGGTGGTGGTGGTGGAACTGCTCATTGTGCATGGTGGAAGCAGGAGTGTCTCATACAGCGTAGTTTGGCAACCTGTTTCTGCAGGTTTGACTAAAGGCTGAGCTGTCCAATGCTGCCTGGCATGACATGTCCAGACACAGCACACTAAAGGGGAATCTACAGCATAGTGCTGACTGCACATTTTGTACTGCAACTTTTTCTGAGACACAAGCGAGTCAGCATGACATTAGCATATACTGTCACCTGTACAAAGCCATGCTAAGGTGGTGACACTTACTTAAGTACATTTGCTATGCTGGCATACTACCACGGGGGTATTACTCGAGGGGACTGAGCATATGACGAATGAATTTGTCGCCCTGCTGCTCTATCTGTATGCACAGTCAGCACAAGCTTGACATGCCTACACGCTTGCATGGTTACATAGCTTTGGTCGGAACCTGTAGGATGTACCTGTGTGACCATTGAGATCTGAATGATCTGCTCTCCAGCTTTGTCTATGAGAATCATCTGCACCAGAAGCCACTTCTATAGCTGAGTGGAGGCAGTCAGCTTGCTGCAAGGACTCACATGAGTGACACCATGCATTTTTGATCAGCCAGTTGTCTAGAGCAAGAGTGACTATACCAGGAGGAGACCGACATTGTTCAGCCAACTTCGTTTGAGGCCTGAGATGTCTATGGCAGAGGCTGAAAAGTGCATAGTGGATCTGCCAGCAGGATAGTCCTGCACTTCTGTTGAACCAAGCTGTAGTACATGCCGCTGTGCTGTCATGTCCACCATGTATTGCACCTGCACACTAAACAATTTCGACACATAACATTCTGCCTGAGGCAATTCTGCCTGAGACACCTCATGGCACAAGCAGCACACCTCCCAGTGTGCTTCCTTCACTGGCTGATCAGCTTCAAAGCTGACTTCAAGGGCCAAAGGGTCACCTTAAACAGGCGAGACAGCTGTCACATGGCAGAGGCTTTCACGGAGAATGTCAATGCAGCTTCTGCATAAGACAGGGACGTACTCAGAGGACAGTCATTGGGTTTGACCTGAAGGTCGATGACGCTCAGAGTAGGAGTCATTACAGGTGTTAGAACCTACACCAATTCTTACTACAGACGCGTCAGCTTATGTTCTTGTGCAGGTCTTGCAGGGGCGAAGTGCAACAGCTGCGTAGAGGCGAGGCTTAACCTAACCGCCAGGTCATTAACCTAAGCCCAAAGCTTGATAGAACGCCTGTGACCGTGCGTCTGGTCTTTCACTGCTGTCCTGAGTCGTTGCTGCTCATTGCACGATCAGCTATGGCAAATACTTTGCAAAGTCATTGGGTGTTGAGTGCCAGAACGGACCTGGTCCCCTCGCACATAGTTCTCCACAGAAGACCACATGCACAGCCTGCAACAGGCATACATAGCGCGTCGCAAAGTCAAAGATGGACAGGTGCCGCAGACCCTTGACTTGCATCACCACGTTGATCGAAAATCCTTCTCAGCAATGAATGTGTTGTTGCAGGGTGCAGATGTGCAGGTACCAGCAGGCAACCTATGCTGTGCAGAGCTGTCGCTGCTGCTGAACCAGCACAGCAACAGCTTGATGTCACAAAGGTACACACGCAGCGCTAAAGAGTCATGTTGAGATCATGGTGCACTGCCATGTGTTAGTTTCTTTGCCAAGTTGCTGCTGCTGAAGCTGCTGTGAACTGTAGATGGCTCCGCTGGGGGACAGATTGCTCGTTAAGCCTCAGGAGGAAGCCAAGGTATCCTCTGGCCAGCACTTTTTTGGTGTTTGGCATTTGAATGTTGTCCGTGATGCACAGTCTCCATACAGAACTGAAGCTTCACCATCGCATACTTCGACGATATCTCATGTTCAGGTTTACACGCTGCATCACAGTCTCCTTCAAGCTAAGAAAGCTCGTTGGGCACGTGCTATCTGTATAGTGCAAGTCACAGACTTGTAGTCAAATCCCTGGTTGCTTGCTGTGGCTTGCTTAAACTGGTTGATCACAAAAATGTATCGCATGCAGACAACCTCAGGTGGATTGCTTCTCAGCTCTGGCACAACAAAGCCAATTCAGGAAGCTCTAATTGGAGAAGTCTTGGCAGTTGGTGAAGATGTTGACATTGATGTCAAGGTCGGCAGTAAAGTTCTGTTCAGCAAGTACTCCTCCAGTGATGTCAAGGTCCCAGATGGCGACGTTTCCTTTGTTGCCCAGAAAAGCATTTTAGCCACTTTGAGTTAGAGTCTGGCAGCGCATGTGCATGTTGGCATCCTGCTTTTGACATTGCCATAGAAGCAGTCATGGTGCAACGTCATATGACATAGTGAATGAACAAATGTCATACCACTTTCAAGCTTTGCCTCTCCGCCAGGATAGCATAATATACATCATGATGCCTAGTTGCTGTTATCCTGGCATCAGTGAGTTCACTAGCATATCTTCAGCACAATCCTGCCTGAAATTCAAAGGCTTCTGTTTGCATTTTGGTCAAGTTTCTGAAGCAATTTGTTGCCGTAAGTAGGCTCGCATAAGGCAGGACTGACCAGACAAAATTTTGTTAAACTGAACGTTCGGATGACACTTAGAAGTACACACTCTGTATATGAGGAGAGCAACTGTATCCATGAGTTACGTCATCACACAATGCATGTCAATCTTGGCTGCAGCAGGTACAAAGATAAGCCTAGTTCATTTGTCAGCGTTGAAAGAAGAGAACGGCATCAGGAGTGTCTGAATGAGCCCTATCTACTGGTGTGTCCAAAACATGAAATTCCCGTCAGGAATGACGCGGTAAATCTACTGTCTAAGCATGTAAGAGAATGGGCCACAATGAACATTCAAAGCAAACTATATGTACTTCCATGTACATCCTGCAGAGCACTACAAATTCGCATGCCAAAAAGTTGATCACGTGGGTGCAGAATGCAGTTCTAGCAAGCTAACCAACTTGACTTATTGTAGTAGTGCTAACTTTGAAGCAGTCAGCTGCATTGTTGGGGTCCTGAGCTTCAAGAGTAATAGCATATCTATACAATGGCTCATTAAATGTACCCCCAGTGTTGTCACTACCAGCTGCCATTCCTAGAAACCAATTGGTATAACGAGCCAAATGGGGCTCACCAACATGCCAGCTAGCTTTCAAAAACACTGTTTCAAAAGGGTGCATGGAAATGCTGTCATATGTTCCATGTCTGCTGGGATGCACATTGCTGTTGCAGTGCCAATGACGCTCCTCACGCCAGTCAGTATCAGGATTGTACTTAGACATGAGAGTTGCAATGTTGAACTGCTTGTTTAGCAGGGTGTTGGACAAGCCGTACTCACCTAGGACTACAACACCATCATCACAGAGCTTACATGTCCGCAGGTAGAACACACCAGCAGCTGTGACCAAGTCTAGGGCCTCTTGATCTATCGCAAAAGCCCAGGACTCTACCTTGGGTCCAAACCCTCCAGCATCAACCTTCGGCAAGCATACAATTGATGAGGATACGAGCTTGACATCGCCTCTGAAGCGCTGTGTATATGCCATGGTCCACTGCCACCCCTCTGGCATGTATGAAGGGTAGAATGGCCCCCGAACAGAACTGTTGAGAAATATGAAATACTTGTAGCGCTTGTACTGGTTCTTCTTTCGCAGGTATTCAATGGTGACATTGTGTGCTGCAAAGTCCATGCCTTCGTTTTCTATCCTTTGCAGCATCAGCAGACCGTTGCCTGACCAAGCTGCTGACGTTGTGGGCAGCACCGCAGCTGCTGCTTCGTCGTCCACTACTGCGTGACTGAGGCTTTTGCAAGGAGTGCACTGAGGGCCGTTGACGACAATCACAAAGTGTGTGTTGCTTGGGGCTCGGTATGTGCTAGATATGCCCATCCCAACGCTGATGAAGAACTGAAAGTTGGCTAGCTGTATGCTGTCTTTCTCAAAATAGGAGTAAGATGTGAGGATCAAGTCGTCACTCAGGAGGCTGCGCGCTACTGGTGGCTGAATGACTGGTGCTGTGCGTCGGTGCGGTGCGGCTTGAAACAGTGTGAACACAACGGCGATAAGACCGGCTACGATGAGACCTTGAACGATAGTAGATCGCCGGGATGACCTCCTACTGAACACCCCCATATCCGCGGACTTTGGCAGCATACTCCCGCCCGCATCTACCAAACGCTTTGACGATCGAAACAATAGACTATGAGACGTCATTGGTGCATCGGTTGACCAGGTGTGCGGGTGTGAGTCAGTGCAAAAGTCCCCGTGTCCCAGATGGCTGATGCCTGACGCGCCGAACACTAATCGAGGGTTATGTAACCTCACATGCAGGTCATACAATGTAAGCATTCCAGCGTATCAATCCGGTTGCCACTGTGGGTAGACATCACATTACGTGTTTGCAGGCCCGAAACATCATGCAGCTATAGACTCTAGAGCTTGCAGAGCCTCTCGTCTTATGGTTTCGAGTTTGGCAAGAGTGCTTTCAGCTCCTTTCATGCTTTGCATCTGTACTTGCGTAGCTGTGACGCATGTCAAAAAGCTGCCTGGCCTCACAGAAGAAGAGCTTGCTTGCTGGGAGTCTGCCTTTCGTGATTGCTCTCCGGGCTCAAACTCTTCCCTGAAAGCTTTCTGAAGGAATGCTTTTCTGCAAAACAGCAAGCAAGTATGAGATCCTTGGCATGCCCCAATAATTTCTTAGTTACTGGAGCACGCATGTATGGTGACGCAGTTGTATGGTCAAGCAGGTCAAGATGCTGGGAACAGGTGGTACACGTTTGTGACACACGTACAGGTTGCCAGCCCCTCAAGTAGGTACTTTACCTCTTTGCTTCATCTGACATTGTCAAGAGCTCCTTCAGAAATGCAATGGAAGCTTTTGGCACTGACTGGTTGTGCAGCACCATGTTGTTTTCATACATGTCCTCGGTACTTCCTGATCGGTTTGCATGCTGCTGCTCAGCAACAACCTCTGCAATCTCCTCCCGTGCTATGCACAGCCTTGCCAGCAGCCGCCTGCAGCAGTTGAGGGTTAGTCACATGCACTGAGTCCAAAAGTGTGCAACAGTCTGTGCATTATGTGAACACACAATTCAGAGTCTGACATATGTTGTCATGCTACATGTGACAGCTGTGAAGCAGCACTAGCCAGCCTCATTCCGTTGAGAACGGATTTGCTGTCATTTGACAATGGAGTTGACAACAGGATGATCAGCAGACTGAGTGCCCAAGACCAAAACAACATGCAGCTGCAACAGCAGCTGGCAGTGGGTCCTGCGAATGTATTTTTCACAGTAGCTCATCGGATGCACCTGTCAGGGATGGCATCTTTCTCCTCCATGTCTGAAACAAGCTGCAAAGCAGCGCCTTGAACACGCTTGATGTCGCACGGTGGGACTTCATTACTACCCTGGCCTGATGCAGCTTGCCTGAGAGTGCTCATGCGTTCATTGCGTGAGAGCAGCCGTAGCACAATGTCTAAGATCTGCATCTCAGGAGGAAGCCGCTTGGAGACGTCTTGTAAGACCTGCTGCTGTATCCTGTTGAGTCTCCCTGCATGAGAAAATCAATCTGTATCATATGCAATATATTACAGCTTCAATCTGTAGCTTCAGTCTTTGCTATAACCCATGTCAGCCACTTTGCATGTGGTTTGCATCGGCTCTGCCTGCATCAGCAGATGGCGAGCCCTACCTGCTAACGCCTTGTCTCCTTGCTCTTCAGCAGCCCCAATATATGCCCCTAATGCCATCAGAAATGCTTCATCCAGCTGGTCTATTCTGCTTGCTACAGCCCTCCTGATGGCCTCTGCTTCTGTTACTTCTGGTGCCTGCCCTATGCACACAAAAAGTGTCATCCTTTCAGACATGTCTATGAGCTGTTATGAGTACAACATGGTGAGCTGTTTCATTGGTTGGAGCTGACTTCAACACAGTACTGAACACCTTAAACGACATGCCAACAAACAGATGGCGGTCGAGGCTTGCATGCACAGTCCAATGCAATGAGCACTGCACCTGTTACTTCAGAAACTGCACCACTAACAAATGCCTCCTGATGAATCTCCTCCATCATACTGTTCAGCATCCTAGCTGCTTTGTCAATTTGTTCATTGATGGCTGCAGACAAGGCCGTCGGGTTGGGTTGTGTTCGTCTACAAATATACTCGTACAGCAGTAGCAAGTTGAACCACCTTGATCTTCAGGGCTTAGAGCACCCGGTGAAGCCGCACAGCTCACAAACAACGGCTCATTTCTGCTTCGCTTGTTGCTACTGCTCGATTTGCGCCCTGCCAGTGCCGTACGTCGCTGGAGTCCCGAAACCGTGCGTGGCAACTTTAGCTGGACATATGCTGTTTTGGTTCGAGCAGGCTGCGTCAACGGCGTTCCGCACCCACAGACAAGAGGCGACAGCATCGCCAAACAACGAGATCGTGAGCGGCGCAAGTGCCTTAACGAAAGTGCTTTGCACCTTTCGATGCCGGTAGGGTTGCATGCTGTGCCTGCTGCCGCCGTTCTTGCTGCATTGTTCTGTGATGCTGTTGCATGCCAGATCAAAACAATTTGCGCCCTGCAGCGAAGAGCCGTCATGCACCTGATAGCACCATTTGTGTTCCACATACTTACTGGCTCATGATCTGACAATAGCTTTCTGCCTGTAATAAAAACAGTTTGCCCTGGCACTTACGATATTACTTGCACTTGCATTGCAAGGGTCACTGGAGGCTGTCAACGAATCAGTGGAGCAAAGTGTGTGTGCTTTGTGATTACAACATGAAGGTAGAGATTAGCACAGCACACCAAACACAGCTCGGTCAGTGATATGCTTGCACACTATGCAGAAGGCATGCAACTAAATGCCATAACATGTTTCGAGACACTACTCTTCCTCCTTGGGCTCTTCTTCCTCCTTCACAGGCTCTGGCTTCTGTGGCAACTCATTGGATTCCACCAGTGCCTGGAGCATGTGCCCACAGCTCAGCATGCAAACACATTTGTAGCAGGCTTGACAGCCGCGATGTGACAAACACACTCAGCTGACATGTAAGCAAATACACTCACTAAATCATACATTCCCCAGGATGGTGGGGTATGCAGACTCTGTATGGATGGCAGCACGCTGGTCAAACAACGCCTGTGCTTGCAAGCATGAAGGCTAGGTGGTGATGGGTTGCCAAGCATGAAGGCTAGGTGGTTAGGGTTGCCAAACAAGGAGCTGTGGTGGCTTCTGATAGGCGGGGAAGCAGGCAACCGGGCCGCTGTATGCAGATGTGCATGTCAGGGCGCAAAAAAAAGGTGTCAACAAAGTGGCTTCTGTGGGTCATGACAGCATGGGCACAGGACAATAAGGCAAAAAATTTCCTTCTGTGCTTGATGCAAGAGTCTGCAAAGACATGCAACATGTGCAGAGTTGCATCTTGGGAATGCCCTCATCCCACCTGATCGTACTCTTGAGCCACAGGAGGGGGTGGCAGGGGCAGGAAGGGTCCAGTCTTGACACCCCAGCCCACATACACATTGGTGAAAGCAGCGCCTGAAGCCACTGCTGCTGCTCCCGGCCACAGGTTGCTGCGCAAGCCAGCCACCTGCAGTGTCACACATGCATCCAATCTCATACTTGGCAAAAGCTCCTCATAACACCAGACAACACCGTGACTCTTGAATACTGAATTTCAGGGGAGTGGACACAGCGCAATGACTGTATGGTTAGTGACATGATGAGTAGGAGGCTGCACAAGGAGGTGTCCAGTGCGGTCACACCTGCCAAACGAGGAAGCATGGTCTGGACAGCCTTGGTATGGAGGTTGTTTGCTTGAAATTGCACAGAGCATCAGCAATGTCTTGTTTTAAAGCGAAGTGTAGGCAGGCTATACAATTCCATTTGGCATCTGGAGATTAGCCTGACAGTGCAGAGATATACCTGGTTCTTGACCCCAGAGTTTGTGCTGCTGAATAGTGGGGTCCATGCCTCCCCCCCCTCCACCTCAGTGTCCTTGTCCAGGGTGCTCAAGGGCTCTGGGCCCTGTTCAGACTCCTCCTCTGTGGGCTCAGGCGCCTCCTCACCTTCTGGAGCCTCCTTGGTGAACACTGTAGTACGCCCTGTAAGCATGCCATTGCATGTGAGTAGTGCCTTGCTGCAAGAAACTAATTGGTGAATGCTGTAGCACGCCCTGTAAGCATGCCACCGCAAGTGAGTAGTGCCTTGCTGCAGGACATTGACTGATGGTCGCCAACCTCCACTGTAACCTCAGATGCCCCTGCACCTTGCACAGCCCTTTTGGCAGGCACACTGCATTGCCCTGTAGCAGAGTAACAAATCATGATTACTTAAGGACCATTCGGATTTTTTGTACCTCAGAAGCCCTTCCCTGTTCCCAGCTTCTTGGCAAAAGCAAGTATGTTGCAGCCTTGTGGCCGATGGTGCTGGGCCATATGAAACAAGAGACGTGATCATGATGTGTCGGTGTTGATGCACAGCGAGGGACAAAGAGCCTGCATCTTGGGAAATCAGACTTTGGCAAGTGGCAGTTGGCAATTGGCCAATGTGCCTATAAGACAGTTGCAAGAGCATAGGCCTCCAAGGTGATACTGGAGCCCAAGACGCCTACAAGATGAGCAAGTACATTACACCTCTTGAAGGAAGTGAAGGAATTACAGATGGTCTCCTCTGAATGAATACCTCCATAAAGCATTTGATCAGCTTGTATCGGCATGATGCAGTCTCTCTTCTCATGCTGAGGTGCAGGCCAGTCCTTGCACTCAGCACTGAGCAGTGCATACATGCATGTCTGCGTACATTGTCAAACGAACCAGACTAGCTGTCTCTGATTGAATCTTCATCAAGGGAGAGTAAGCCTCGCACAGTGCGGGCTACGTGGCTTGTCTGAGGCAGACGCTGCCACTACAGTGTATGGATCATTAGACCATTATATATTACACAACAGCTGCCTAGATGCCACTGCCTACACACAATTGCAAACATGACACTTCTCAAGCAAGCAGCAGCCTACCCTGTTTCTTGAGGTGGGGGTAGCGGTGGGCCCAAGCCCCAGCAGTGCCCAGGTCAGTGGGAGCGGGTGGGGTGAAGTCCTCGGCCTTGTCCAGACCCCCCTCTTCGTTGGCCGTGAAGTAGCCGGCAGGGCACAGCACAGTGCTGGCTGCAATACGCGCCAGCTGGGCACGCAGGAAGTGGGCCTCTGTACCTGGGAAGGGTGGGTAGGCAGACACCTGCAAGACTAGCCCAAATTTTGGCTTACATGTTAACCGCAAAAGACTGCAATGAGCAACACTGTCAATGTTGCATGCTAGCTAGGCACTGATTTAGACTCGAGTTTTACACAGATGTAAGCGCATACCAGGAGGCACTACTCACGCCTGGGGTTTTGCAGAAGAATAAATTGTTGGCCATGTGCTTCTGTACCTTGGGATGGGAGCATAGATGCACAGCAGTGGTGGCAGACAATGTGTAAGCTTTCACAAGCAAGCAAAGCGAGTGACGTGAAAGGCAGAGTGCTGACAGCAATGCGATCCGTCTCAGAACATTGGAGAGTGGCATGTGAGCCATGGCCCAGATTCCCATTGCTGATGGAGTCTGGGCCAGATCGACAATTGCACAGACAGAATGTATGCTGCTGGATACATGCGAGAAGGATATATCACACTGGCGGTGCTCCTGGCTGACTGCTAGAAGCCATGCAGCGGCTGCTGATGCAATGATGGAGCAAACTCAGCTACATTGCTAACTGATGTGCTGTAAATGCTCTGTGGGCCACACACTAGAGGCTGTAACTGGATGCTGCAAGCCTTGTCTTCTGTATGGCACACTGAGACCAGCATGCAGTCAAAGTCCAAGTGATCCTGAGCGAAGGCAGAAGTTGCACAGACAAGACAGTGTGGAGGTGCACTTATGCAATCATGACTCAAGCTGTCTTGCCTGAAGGTCCAGCTTGCCACTGACAAACTTCTTGACTTGGCGGGCAGCCCTGATGTGGGCAGGCTTGACCGGGGGCAGGCGGGAAAGGGCCCCGCCCAGATTGTTGCACACAAAGTAGGTGTAGCCATTTGCACCTGCCCCGCCCTTCTCTGAAGGCACCTCATTAGGACCTGCACATGCAAATTTCAATGTGTGGTAAAATGGCAACAGCTCACAATGTGATCTTGTGAAGCACAAATCACTCAGCAGCTTGCTTGGCAAAGTCAACTGACAGAACTGACACCCAGGAAAGACTTGAACTTACAATTACTTGTGCTGCTGAACAGGTCATTTGCAAAACGTTGAACAGGTCGTCTGCAAAAAGCATGATCACTTCTTCCTGTGCCTTGTCAATCATTGTCAAACAGGACCAGTGGGCACCCTGTTCCAAGAACCAGCAATTTCAATATGTTTAACAAGTGTGGTGCAAAACGCTACATGACAGGCTTGCCATTGCAAGTTGCGCGTGACGACAGCTCATGTAGTGAGACTCGACATGCAGTAGGCCATGCAACTGGCCACAATTTAGACACTGTCCGCACCTAGTGTCTCATCTTCCTCCTCGGGCTGCTCTTTCAAGGTAGTCTCAAACACGTAATAGTCAGCATACACCCCTAGCACCTGTGAAGGGTAATACCATAACAGCCATTAGAACCTGTGCCAGTATAAGCTAGGTAGACACGAGGTCAAACATGTCGGAAAACAGCCTTTGTGAAACCAGATGAAAACTTGCAGCAACTCGAGACATTTGACATGTGCATAAGATGCAGGTTGGGCATACTTGACCAGATATGCAACTGCAAATTGGCAAGATGCGCACAGCAATCATGCTATGGTCAGGGACCAGCCATCAGCATGTCTTTCATCTTCGTTGTGTTCAAAAGCACTAACAAGCTGGCGGTAAGCTTGCTATTGACTGTGGCAGCAGCAAGCAAAGACAAAAAAATGGCGTTCTGTTGCCTGGATTGTGCAGCAGAATTTGATGCCAGCAAGAACTGCAGAAAGCGCATTGTGGCTGGTCAACATTGCAGTGATGCATGAGATTGGATAGGTGAAAAACTGACTCGGCAAGTATCAGGCCTCAAAGAGCAGGCGAATAGAGAACAGCTGCCTGTGATTTGAGCTTGTATCTTGAATCACTACCTTGCCAAAGAACCTAACAGTGGCTACACCGAGCTTGGGGTCCTCTCCAAGCTGCTTGCACACCATCATCACTCCATACATGTCTGTGCGGCTCAGACCCACGCCACAAGCCTCCATCAACGCCGCATCATTCAGCACATTCTCACACTCATACTGCACCAGCACAAAAGAAAATTTTGACAAAAGGAGGCCTGGCATGCAGCAGCAGCAGACATAGAGGTGAGAAGTTGAGTCTCTTTACAGGGCCTGCGGTCAGCTGCAATTGATTGATGACAGAGCATGGTGAGCTCTGTGTATGCCCTGACACCCGCTTCACATTGTGATGCAGCACTGTTCTCTATTCTCTATTGTGCAGCAGACCTGCTTGCAGTCTGCTGCACAATTGTTGCACTGAGCTGCAGATGCTGGCAACTGACTTAACATAGGGCACTGGCCCTGTTTGGGCCCTGTACCTCATTGGGTGCCTCAGCCTCTTCCGGCTCACCCGTCTCTGGGTTGATTGGCAGCTCTGCCATTCTGCAATAGGAGAGCTACATCACAGATGGGGAGACCAAGATGTGTTCCATAAATGCAGGCTAACAGTTCCTTGACTTGCTGAGATTGCGCGAAAACTCACCCAAAGACCTTGCTGAGTGCAGCTGAGTCTGATGTGTCAGGAGGAGCCTGCATTTCAACCCTTGTCCGTGAGCAGGCAAGTAAAATAATCGCTAGCCAGTTGACCACAGGTAGCCAACGCTGCTGACCTGCAGAGACAAGCCCTGAGCAGAATTGGGTCCCAGGCTGTTGGCTGTTTTTTTCACCATCAGCGAAGTTTGAAGCAGATTGACGGGGTCCGTCGGTTGCTCGTTGAGAATCTGCACAGAACATAGTTCAGGCAAATAGGCAATCACCTGATTTGTAGCAGCTGCTTGGGGAAATTGCTGTCTGCAAAGCTTACCTTCATGACAACGTCAGTCAGATGATCGTAAAGGGAGGTCCCATCTGTGCTTGAAATCTTTTGCGTGAAGGCTATAGCCTCCTGCTGCATAGGAAGACCAGGCATGGTCACGCTAGAGGCCTTCTCGGGACTGGCTTCTCATGCAATGCAAAGAACTGCGCAGTAAAACTTGGTCAAGGTGCCCTTTAGGAAATGCAATCGGCAGAACGTCTCGCAAAGGTTGTGACCAAAAGCACTGCTGTGGCAGTGAAGACTGCTAGTGAGGACGTTGGCGTTATGTGTTACGCATTACTTTGTTTTTGACGGCGTATGCTGTATGCAGTCCTCCTAGGTGTTCTCAGGTACCGAACTCGCCGCTGCAAAAGGATTTAACACCATGCATGGACTCATTCTCACATGGGACAATCCCCCGACGTTCTGTACAGGAGCTCGAAATTAACTGTGCCGTGCCCTGCACCAGTCCTAACAGTGCTTTACACGCTAGCGCCGTGCGTGACTCTCGTGATCTCTCTGAGATGCGAGAAGCCAATGAGATACTCATCTCTTCCCATTCCAGACACGTTTACAACTTTGGCACCAAGCCGTATCCACCAGAGCAGTCTCCCTTAACAGTTACCAGAGCTTTCGGGGCACAAGCACCTCCAAAACTGGTATTACTTGAGCAGGCCTGATGTACGGATGATTCTGCTTGTACACTCAGATTGGCGCTCACTTCTGTTGGTTGCAGATTGGTCAGCTGAAGTCTCCAGAGCTTCTGATACGGCAGAAAGCTCTTTTAGCAGCTCAGGAGTTGTTGAGCTCAAAATTTTCCTTTGAGCAATGCATGGCATGCGGCGTCACACCACCATTGGCAGCACTGTTGCAGGCAAGGCGCTATACAGTGTTTCAGTCAGGATCTGGACAAGGCTTGCTTTGTCCTCAGACTGCTGAAGCATCTGCGCAGGATCCTGACAACCTTGTGCGGGAGCGTGCAGCCAAAAGCATGACTGTGATTGGCCGTAAGGCAACTGGAGTTAGGAAGATTCTTGTTTGTGGAGCGCTTCCGACGCTGCTTGACCTGCTTCATGATGCTGAGCTTGCTGTCAGGTAACATTCTGCTTACAAGCATTACAATGCGGTCAAGTTCAGCTTTCAGGTCTTGAGTGCTGCCAAACCTACAACTTATGGTCTGCAAGGCTAGCCAGGGCTTGTATGCTTTAGACAAAGCATACATGGTGCTGAGCTGTATTGATATGATTGCAGAGATGCAGCATATGGCTGCATGTTGGAGTGCTGTCATCACTCAGCCTTCCAAGTGGCAATAGTAGATACCAAAAGTGCGCTTGGCAGATTGCTGACCATGATTCAGGCTGAGGCACCTGACCGAGCTGAGAAGGGATTGGCAATCCTCCTGGCATGTGCTCTTGGTAATTCCCCAAATGCTCCTGCGCAAGGAAAGCCAGCAGCAGTCGTTGCTTGGGCATACACCAAAATCGAAGCTTGATCAGTGCTTAACTTTTTGATATCAAGTCATGCATCATGTATGCTGCAATGTACAGCCTGGATCGTTCTGCTCTGCTGCACACTGTGTGGCTCGACATGACACAGATCAATACACAAACTTGCTAGGACAATTTAGGAAGGCAGACCAGGCGCTGCTGCTTGCTGCCTCCTAAGATTTTTTTGGGTCTGCTGCACAGATGGCGGTTGTGCTTTGCAGCCTGATATGGACTGTTCAGCCACAGCAGCGAGGCGCAAAATGCACAAGCTGCATGTGTATGCTGTAGGTGGGGGATTATGCAGACAACGGAGTGGATCAGCTGATCATTGATGGGGAGGCTATGCCGGTGCTGAAGGCCCTGATCAAGGAGGGCAAGACGCCTGGGGTTCGCGAGGGGGCTGTGCGCTTGCTGACCCGCCTTTGCAGCACCCCTGAAGCCAGACAAGAGGTCGCACAACCATCTTCACCACACAACTTGTGTTTAGACTGTCTTGCCAGTGTTGTCCCAAGGGACATTGTGCCGCATCATGTTGCCACTGCTGCTGGTCACATTTCTCATGACCAATGCCTGTCTCCCTGCTGATTTGTGTCTTGCGTCACCACCTGGCTGTAGTGCAATCCAGCAGTTGTGACTACACTAGATGCTGTCAGGACACACAGCTTCCTATACATCGCAGACATGTACGAGGCGATGAGTTCCATCCCTCTTCCTTACATTGTGCTTCTAGTCAACCAGACATGCTGCTGCAAGCCACTGCTCTGCAGTGTGCTGCACTGTGAATGACTGTATGATGCCTTGGCACGCAGGCAGTGGGTAGTGGGCTGGTGGTGGCAATGCTGCCGTGCCTCACACAGGGCTCTCTGAGCCTGTCCACAGCGACAGTGGAGGCCTTCATGCAGATCACAATTGCAGTCCAAGGCAAACAGGCCATGGTCAGTCATTCTGTACCCCTACTGCCTTATTGGGTATGATTGCATGGTATACCACCTGTGTTCAGTGCTATCACAGCAAATGGACTCAGGCAATGGGCAAATCTACTCATAGGAGCTATGCAGAATGCATAAGTCGCATGGCTTGCTTAGAGTTTGGCTGCTTGTGCTGAGCAACACAGTTGGACTCAGCAGACATCTGCATGTCAGCTCACTCAGCTAGGCTTCAGGCTTAGCTGCAAGTCTATGCTTTATAGCACCAGATCCTGAGCTTGACATCTTTTTCGAGCAGCAGTGCAGCTGGACAAGGATAATGTAGTAGCTTTGTTGTCATGCAGGTGTTATCAGGTCAGCTGCCTTTGCTTGTGGAGCTGTTGGAGGACGCTCCATCTCACCTGGCCTCTTGCCTCGTAGAGCTCATCTGCAACTGTGCAGAGCTCCCTGCTGCTAAAAGGGTCAGGCCAAAGAAAATCTGGCTTGTCATCGTGTGTGCATGCATGCCTGCATTCTGCAATTGTAGCGCATTCTCACACAGACATGTCTGAACAAAAAGAGGTGTAATGCTGCCTTTAGTAGGTTCAGACGGGAGCTCAAGCTGGATATGGTTTTGCTGTTACAGGAGCTGCAAGCTGCCATCCCGTTGCTTCAGGAGCTTGCAGATTACAGCACAAACTTGAGGACACAGCAAAGTGCAGTACAAGCTGTGCAGCGCCTGTCCAGGTCATAGTTGTCACTCGTCAAGCAGGTCATCATATGGATGCTCTAGTTCGCATTGTGTGACCATAGCAAATGCAGCTGTGCAGCCATGGCAGCAGCCAAAGAGTTAGCATCTGATGCTTTATATGTTGCTGCAACAGACAGCAGGCACACTGACAGCATTAGACACAGCCTGGCAGCAGAGGTGGATGTGCAAGTGGCGTCAGCAGTTAGCGGCGTGAAACACACTTTCTTTGAGGACGGACTGTGTGCATTTGAGATGTGTCATGCTGCAATAAAATATGTGAGCAGCACGTGCTTCATCATCGTGTCTTTCCAAGCTCAATGTACATGTACATGTACACCTGGATAAGCATTGCTGTGCCGTTCTGATGTCTATACCTTGCTATGAGCATGTGGGGCCTAACCAAGCCATTGTTGAGTAACAGTCACTGGGATGAATATCAAGTGATGTTCCCTGGGCATCAAAGCCAGAGCGGCCAGCAATGACCTCTAATCATCAGAATGCTAGAGCAGATGAGTGTGTGAAACCAGTCCGACTGATTTGACCTAATTAGGTGCAGTCATAACTGCACAAGAGCGGGGGCTTCATCTGAGGCTCAGACATTCCAATGCCATCCACCTCCGTCAACGATCTGATCTTGTCAACTGGTTTCTCCGACCTCCGCTTGACAAGTCGATACCTGGACAGTCCTCTGGATAGCCATGCCTGCTGATCACAAGTGATCAACCAGCACTGGAGCACGTGAGGGGACCTCGCTTGTCCTGATGGTGGGCGTCATGGACGTGCAATCCAAACCAAGGATCTTGGAGCTTCTGCAGAAAAGCTTGACAGTCACAATACACGACACCAAGTAGGTGCACCTGTGAAGCTTGAAGCCAACTAACAGCAAGACTCTGTTGATCGCGATTTGTCATGGTCGATGAAAGTCATGCAGATGGATACCAGGAACAGCTAAGTTTGTAGCCCTGGGCGAGTATGCTCGCAACACAGGCTGTCTGCAGGTGATGGATGGCACACCTCCTCAGTTGCTGAAAGTAAACTTCCACGCGCAAGTCATATGACCAGAGCAATGTGTTTTTGCAGGTGTTTGAGCTGCGAGGGAATGAGTTGCAAAAGTCACAAGAGATTGAACAACCGTCTAGGTTCAAGTGCGGCACTTTTGGTGCCAGCAGCTTGTCTGAAAAGCAGCTTGCAACTGGTAGCTTTCAAGGCCAGCTGCAGGTGACTTTTCTTGCAGTAGCTTGCGTGGAACGTTTTGCAGTCATGATGATGTAAGCCATGTTACTTATGAGTCAGCACATGCTAGCTGCTGCTTGCAGATGTGGGACCTAGAACACACAAAGGATCCGGTGTATACTGCCAAAGCCCATACTTCCATAATCAACCAGATTGATGGAACAGGTGGACAGGCAAGCCCCCAGCCTTCAAACAATAACACTCATACACTCTGACAGCATGTTCCAAAGTACAAATCAGTAAATGCTGTTGATGTTCTGTCACATGTCATGTGTTGGAACTGTCCATCAACAATACTGCTCAAGATGAAAGAGCAAGCATGCCTGTGTCCTCAACCTGCATTGCTTCTTATGCAACTCTTCTGACTGTTGTATCAGTAGGCTTAGATAAAGCAAGTAGTTGGGATTTGCCTTAGCATACAGCTTACTGCAGCTGGCATCCTGCGCCAATGGCCATGCCAGTCTTTGTACTGTATAGCATGCCAGCTCCTGTCAGTGTGCTAGGTTGAAATATCTGCATAATGTCACCTTTGAGGTATGTGTGACAGGTTAAAGGGTATGGACCCCCAGAGATGGCCAGCTGTGGCCTGGATGGATGTGTGCGTGTGTGGGATGTGCGGCAGCAAGACCAGCCTGTGGCAAGCTTTGAGCCTCTCAAAGGAAGCCAAGTAAGCATCTTCAAGCATCATGCCCATCTCTCACTCCTGGGCTGTATGATCATTATGACAGTTTCTGCTTACTCGATTGTTCCATCTGCTAAGCATGCGTCAGGCGCTACTTTGCATACAGCTTCTGAAGCAGCCTCTGCTGTCTATAGAGCTTGAAAGTTGCAGGCGGTCCTGTAATCACCAAAAGCCATTGTAACGTCTGGGACGCATTTATGGGCTCTGCAATTTCCAAAATCACAGTAGCCGTACCCTTATACTACAGCCATTGCCTTGTACTTTTTTCAAAACCATTTATTCTGTAGCTGCGTGCAATGACTGCAGGCATGCACTTGTATTCAAGTAAGAATGGCCTTTATGTGCTGCAGGCCATGTCGAGACACTTTGCCTTGATTCTTATAGATTGTCCAACGTTGTCACAGACAGATAGCAAAACACTGTATCATGTGCAATTTGCGCAGGTACGAGACTGCTGGTGTGTGGCTTTTGGGAACTCCTTCAATGATGAAGAGCGGTGCGTACTGGCTGGCTATGACAATGGGGACGTGAAGATGTTTGACCTGCGCATGAACAAGCTGCGCTGGGAAGCAAACGTCAGGAATGGGGTCTGCGGCGTGCAGTTTGACAGGCAGGACATCAACATGAACAAGTTTGTGGTCACATGCTTAGAGTCTCAGTTTCATGTCTACGACGCACGCACTTACCACCCACAGGAAGGCTTTGCAAGCCTGTCTGAGACAACAGCCAAGGGGGCCAGCTTATGGAAGCCAGTGCACCTGCCCCAAAACCGGGAAGTGTTCATGATCACTGCTGGAGATGGTTCAGCTCATCTGTACAAGTACAAGTACCCTGAGCAGCGAAAGGTGAAGGATGGCAATGGCAAAGCCAAGGGAGTGATTGGATCTGTAGAACTGCTAGCAGAGCAGAGTTTGTCTAGTCAGCCCGTGACGTCGTTTGATTGGTCAGGAGATAAGGAAGGCTTGTTTTGCTGTGGTGCCCTAGACCAGACAGTGCGAGTGGGCATTGCAACCAAGCTGAGCAGCCTTTGACAGGCATGATGCTGAGATTTGCTGATCAGGTCATTAACTGTGTTGAATGAGGTTGGATGCATGAAAGCATGCCTGAATGCACTGCAGTTTGTGATAACAATGGGAATGAAGGGAACAACCACCTTTTGGATGGGGTCATAACTCCAGCAGACCTTTAAAGTTTGCAAATTTGCAGGCTTGACCAGATTACCAAGGTTGTGCACAAATCTTGGCATAGATGCATATAGTTCTGCACTGCAAGGAATTGACCGTGCATGACATACTGCATTTAGTACTGCATGCAAATGCTACTGGGACACACTTTAAGAGACCCCAGTCTGCTGAGCTGCAGGTCATGCCACACCTCTACTGGTCTTCTCTTACGCCTGGTCTATTACGCCTGTTCTGTTACGCCGTTTCTATTCTTCGAACTCCGCATTAGTCGACCCTCTGCAGCGGGCCTATGATAGATGACAGGAGCATACCGGCCAGGCTAGGGATGGGCCAGGTAGAGCAGTCCTGTCTATTGAACGATTAATATGACTCAGGGCGACACGTGCATGTTGCCAAACGGGTTGCCGTTGTAGCAAACTGACTACAGATCGGACTTGTTCAGTGAGCAATACGTCAGTGGCGGCACTGCAGGCGGTGTGTACAAGTGAGAGAGTACTGCAGACGTCAGTTGCTGTGTTGCGAAGCGGTCGACTTCATGCATTGAGGCGCCGATATTGTATGGGCACTGCATCGGCGTCCTACTGCCTGACAGTATTCTCATACAGCCAGAGCTCCTGTGCCTGGAGTTTGCTATAGGTTGCAACTGGTTGTGTTCTGCGCCTTGTTTACTACCCTTGGTTGTGTTCATATTGGTACCGTTGAACCTCAACACCAGTCTTGGATGTTATGCGACGCATGTTGAGCTTTCAGTTGTGCACATGAAACCTTCTTTGTCCTCAACTTTCTACCTTGCTCCCTCCACCGGTCTGCATCTTCATCTTGCTGCTGAGTGTGGCATCCAGTCTGACAGAGGAAAGCTGTAGACACAGCATGCAGCAATGGGGTTGCCTGGCAGGTGATGGGCTGTCAAGCCTGTTCTTCATGCACCAAGTGGACCTGCGGGTGTGGCTAAAGCAATGGAAGGGTGGCTGCAGCCTTCAAGAGGCCAGCAGCCCAGCAGGTGACCTTTGCTCCAGGAGCAACAAGGACCTCTTCCAGTGGCCACTGGGCATCTGCCATATCCAGGCAAGCTCAAGTCAAGCAAGCTTGTGCAGTCTGCCACTGAGCTGACTGATGACGAGCGGCACCACTTCTTCTCTGACATCATGTCGCCAGTTAGCTACTATTAGATAGCCAGCTCACCTACTTTAGCGTGGTATGCAGCTTTGTTTGATGCCTTCTGTGCTGCATGTGAAGAAGAGCCTTGATTGGCTCATTGCCAGCAGCCATGCAATGCTCTCTCATGCAGCACACAAACAGGTGCAGCACGGGCTGCAAAGTAGCATGCACCTATTTCAGATCTGTAGCTAGTGATAAAAATTGTGTCAGGGCTTTACCTGCCATTCAAAAGCTTTTCATATGCACAGGTTCTATCATTTACAACCGTGACTTTTGCACTGCAGCCTTTTCTGTTGATACGAAGCCATCAAAGATAGCATGCTCTGCATTCAGCACGTTGCAGACAAATATGATTGTTAGTGGCTGCTGCTTGCAGAGAGAGTCTTTGGAGACACAGCTTGTGGCTTGCGTTGGCAAGGATGCAGCTGATATGGTGCTCAGCCTGTTTGTATTCAGACTCGAGCATAGCTTGTCAGCATCAGCTGCCATTCTTCGCTGCAGCTTCATTGCAGCCATGTGATACATGTCCCAAGGCATGTGAGCCTGTGGCATACAATGTAGATCTGCATTGCCTGTCAGTGCTCACAGAGAAGCCTGTGATGAAGCCAAGCCTTGCAGCAGCCCACCGCGCAATTGTGAGCCTAGTGGCTGACGCTCACCTTAGAAGCAGTGTGCAGCCCAGCGGCGCAGACCAGGGAGCAGTGCAAATGTTGCAGCAGAGGCTGCATGTGTCGGCGGCAGGTGCAGCACAGCAGTCAAAGGTGTTGCACCAGGTGACAGAAGTGGCAGGCCAGATGACCGCCACTTGCTGGATAGCCATCAAGTAATTGTACAGTAGACACAAGCACCTGCATTTGTACCTTGCATCAGTTTTGGATTCTGTCCTGTTAGCTGTAAGTCACAGTACAGACGATCTGCATCCTCAACTCACCTAAGCAGCATGACAAGTAATGCTTTGAGAACAATGCCTAGGCATGCAGTGTCGTTGTACAACATGCCTTTGCTGATGCAAACAGGCAATGCAGGCCGACTGGTGACTGCAGGATGATTGGGAACATGGCAGAGGCTGCCCAGGGCACCAGGCAATGCTGACAAAGATTGTCAAAAGCGCGCACAAGGTGGCACAATCATGCAAGGCTGCCCTGTGCCCAAGACAGTGGTGCTGTGAAGGCAGGTCAGAGGTGGTGGGGGAACAATGATGTGTGTTGTACTAAAGGCCGTAACTCAACATTTCAGTTGGTGTTGTTGTCTGTCAACAAGTATGCAAGCTGCTTACACACTTCAGCAAGAAATGTTCTGCCTTGTCCATCCTACTGTAGATGTATTGAAGGTTACATTCAGAATTTTCTGGACTAATTAGTATGTAGTATTTATAAATTATGTTGTTTGTGATCTTGTATACCTGGTAGCCTGCTAGCTTGAGGTCCTCATGCTTTCCTTGACAATCAGCAAGTCAGCCATAATTACATTTGCACGGACCTGCTCATGAGCCGGTTAAACCGAACTTTGCAGTCACACAGGTTCAAAATACGCCTACCTGTGCACCTGTTTAGATCTCGACAGGGTACAGTACCAGAGCCTCATACATTGCCTATTGCTTATTGCTTGCAACTAAGCTGATTAGCGTAGGTATTCATGAGTGTAAATATCTGTCTTAGCAACACCATGTTGCTCGTGCTGTGTGTTATACTCAGCATGAGTACTGCTGCCTTGCTTTTGATCATGCAGGACAGTGCCTCCTCATCAAATGATTTTGCATCCTCACCATTCAGTATTTGTACCGGTCCTGGTTAAACTTGGAGTGAGCGAAGCATGCCAGCAATAACAAACCCATCCGACGCAAACTAAACCTCTGAACAATGTACACGCTCGGCGAGCTTGACCTCATCAGCATGCCGCGCCGCATAGGCGCGGTCGGTGGACCGAGATCACTACCTGCGTTACATCAGCACCGATCAGGCTCCACAGTTCCAGCTGCTTGCAGGTCATGCAGAAGGCCAGCGAAGATCACACGTGGTTCGTGCTTTGCGGAGATTGTTTCGCAATAGCTGCAGAATCTGCTACAACACTGGCGACTTCTGATCAGTTGGGTGTATGCTTGCAGGGACTCGTGCGGTGCTGCGCCCGAGCTGGCTCATCTGCGCATCAGCAGCTGTTAGTGCGAAGCCCGAGCAGGTTATAGGACGCGAGTGTGCCTTGCGCGTTGCCAACCGCTGTTCCTGACAACGTTGTGCTGTTTTGCAGTTGTGGGAACAGCTCAAGTCTGACGCTGATGCAGCCTATGGAAACGCCTCAGAACTTCTCCAGAAGTCTGAACTTGCAGAAGAAGCAGCTGCTGCTGCCGATGCTAAGCTTGGTGATGCCAAAAAGTAAGCAGCAGCAAAGCTCAGCCGTGTTCATAATGTGGCAAACACTCCCTGAACTCCTGTTGCTGCCGCAGGAAGGCAGATACTGTAGACCTCAGTTTCCAGCAAGCCAATAGCGCTGCACAAAAAGAAATGCAAACTGCTTCTGATGTTCTCACCAGCTCTTTCACTGACCAGCAAGGCAGCACACCAGAGTCTTTGAACAGTCTTGCTCTCAGCCGATTGGACAGATGGCAACAAGCACACCCGTCTGCATCAGGCTTTCAGGTCACCACCACAGCAGCAATCTAGCAATATGTGGTCATGTAGTCACTGCTTGCATTGACAATGCCTTCGTGAATCTGGCTCACGTGAGTCATCTTGCACATGCCTTGCAGCATCTCCAAAGTGCACACCTGAATTGCTGAAGAGCTGGTTGTATGCAGCTTGTCCAGAAACAGACAACAGCATTGTGGTAGCCTTTCTGCTTCAATCAAACACCAAGAGCAGATGCATCTTGATCTTGGGACAAACTGTTTGTCGGCAGCCTATCGTCATGTACTTGCAAGGAGGACTGGCTTTGGCTCTACGCATGTTTGGCCTGTGGGTTGCTGACAATGCTTGCGTGCATGCAGAAAGTGTCCAAGACAGAAGCAGCTGCTCCAAGCCTGCCAGGTTTCTACTTGGTGGTTCACGTGGCATCTGTTAAAGCTAAAGGAAAGCTGTATGCTGTGGTAGGCATTGCAGCTGGGGCAGCTTCAGGAGGACCTGATTTGGAGGGCCTCTTGCTGCACTGGGCATGTGTCTCAGGGCAGGGCCAAGAATGGCAACAGCCCCCATCTGGCTGGCATACAGACCCAGACTTCTCCCAGGGAGCAGGTGAGGGGCCTGTATGTGCGGACAATCTAGTCTTGAGGAGCCTGCCATTGCAATGCAAGCGTGTGCAGTTCATGCCGCCTGGGAGTCGTGCTGTAATCAACACAATTTCAGTCAGCTGCTTCATGCAAGCCTATGATGTCCTGGGTGTTGTTGCATACTGTCGTGCTGTGTATGCTTGTGGCCAAACTGCTAAAACAGAATGCTGGTGACCCCTGGCAAAGTCCAATAGGTGTTCATTTTGCTTCCTTTTCTCTGTAGCGGTCTGTAGCGTGTTGTTCTGTGACAACCTGCACTGCGGTGTTGCAGGCAAGGCTTGGCAGACACCGCTAGGGAGGTATGCGCCTCAGCAGGGTGGTGACTCAGTGCCAGGTGGCGCAGCGTGGGCCGCTGTGCTGCAACTGCCTCTAGAAGGGCTGTTGAGCAAGGGTGGTGGCGTTCAGTTTGTGGTCAAGAGGGCTCAAGGCGCTCAGCCAGAGTGGCTCTCAGGGCCTGACAACAAGGACTTCTTCATCAGCCTTGATCAGGTAGCTAATTATGCTACTCTGGTCACTCAGTACGCACAGCCAAGTATACCACATTTTCAAAAGTTGTCTGGTATGCCTGACTGTTGCATGGTCACACGCTGTAGCAGCACTTCAGATTCCATGTGAACTCGGGGTACACGCGCTGACAAATCAGTGCCTGAAATCTGTGCCTCAGAATCAGCATGCCAAGCTATAGCACTCCTGCTTTGATCCACAGCATTGCTGCCTTAAGGCATATCACATCACACTAAAACACTTACAGACGTATACCCAGCCACAGCTCGCAAACGGCACAAAGCAGGTTGTACCGTTGACAGGCTGCCCTTCTCTACTGTGCAGGCGGTGAATGTTGTCAATCAGGCAGGCGACAGCTCAGCTACACCACACCCACCCACTGAGCCCCCAGCTCCCAAAGAGAGGGCACTGATGCCCGCTGGCATGGATAAGCATGCCAAGAAGGCTCATTGGGACCAACGCAAAGCTGAGCGCGCAAGGGCAAGGCAGGTCAGCACAGCAATGTCAGTCACCCTATGCCAAATGATGTTTGCAATTCACGACACTCTTGGCACATGAGCCCTGTCACATGCACCTTGATTTCCACTGCAGCAAAGCTTGCTTGAGCATTGACTGATGTTGCTATGTTTGCCTTTCCCTCTGCGTTGATGTCCGACCAAAAGGCATCGGCTTAAATGTGCATTGCACAGTATGTGCTTGCTTTTCTGTATGTGCGTCGCTGCGGCCGCTGTTTTAGGCTGATACAACAATCACCGGCGTGGTCAAGTCAGTGCCTGGGTTATACCAGCCTCTGCACTGGTCTGCATGCCATGCAAAAGCTTTGCTGCAGCTACAGTCATGTTCATCAGCATTGTACGTTGCAGAACAGTACATCTCAGCTTTTTCAAACTATGTGATTCACTTGTATGATGATCTTGTACTGCAGAGAAAGTCTGAGGAGCCAGTTTCTGTAGGACCACCTGTTGGGAGTTCAGAAGATTGGGTGGTTCTGAATAGTGGCAAATCCTTCGCTTGGTCTGCAAAGCAGCATGGCTCTCTCCAGCAGCAGATTGATGCCATGGAGAAGCTCATTCAGCAGCAAGGCCAGCAGGTGCAACACATCCTAGAACCAATGCCTCCTCTTACAACAGCAACATCTGATTTGATCTGACTAATTGTTTTGCAATGCCTGGTTCAGACTCTGTGCTGCATTGTGGCAGTGGCGCGATATGATTGCTGTATATGCTTGTCTCCACCATTTGCTTTTGAAGACATGTTATTATGTGGGCACACAGCATTTTTTGCTGGCCGCGAGCAACACAAAATCCAACAGAAAGTGAAGCATAACGCGCTTGTGTGAAGCTGGTGTCTCCATCAGTCTGTCATTTCAAATGCAGGATGGGTCCAAAGCAGCTGAGGGGCTAGCCCTAGCCTCAAATGCCCTGGATGCGGCAAAGCCCTTGGTAGCTAAAGCTGAAGAAGCCAAGAAGGCTGCTGATGCAGCTCGCTCTGAGATGAGAGACATATCCAGGTATGTCCTAGACCCTCCTCTTCCTCTCACAGCTCTTCCTTGCACCCTTTTACAGAATTGCTGCAAATGCATGCCACCCTAGAGGCTCTACTGCATATGTGTAAGCCTGCAAGCTGCGTGGCATCTGGTACCCGGTAACCGTATCCCTGGCATCAGAGGGGTCTCATACACAGCCTTAGTCTGTGTTGACATGTGACAGCCATGTGAGTGTGTGACATGCAGAGAAGCAAGCCATGCAAGAGATGAGCAGCAAAGCGTGCAGGCTGAAGCTGAGCTTGCCGTCAGGGCAGCGCGCAGAGCAGCATGCCGACTTAAGGTACACTGGTGGTTTCAGAAGCAAAGTGTAGGCATATGACGATGGCGACATTACACACACACACACTGTGTCAGCTGTATGTGGTTGTACTGTTGCCGTTGGACAAGGCAGTGTGTGTGCGGCCTCTGCTCACCTTCCATACATTGTTCGTAGTGACATTTGTCATGACCCTGCAATCTATGCATGATATCCATGCGGTCACTGACATTTGAGTTCTGCTGTCGCTCTGATTAAGCAGTGCAGCGCAAAGTCCAAAATAGGATCAGACTTTGTTTTATCCAGTACGTATGCTGCTGAGCTTGCTTTTGCTGGACTTGTGCAGGGCTTGAGTCAGTCATGGCCATGTGACACTTTGCTTCTTGATGCAGGGCAGACAGCAGGAGGTTACCCTGACAGATCTGC